>QWCE01000418.1_pt1 | contig 110644 bp, 103 predicted proteins | sample 1972531 | NCBI WGS metagenome assembly QWCE01 (sample SAMN09866716, study PRJNA288562) | Human gut metagenome isolate term4_stool, whole genome shotgun sequencing... | reverse complement strand
TGAACGATGGCATATAATAACCCCCTATTATCATCATCTGAGGTTATTATAGCACAATGTTCTGATTTATACAAGAATTAGACTTAACAAAACACTAGTCATGCCACTGCAGCCCCAGAAGGCACTGTCGCCAATGCTGGTCACACCCTCAGGAATCGTCACGCTGGTCAGGCTGCTGCAGCCGTAGAAGGCTTGGTTGCCAATGCTGGTCACACCCTCTAGAATCGTCACGCTGGTAAGGCCGCTGCAGCCGGAGAAAGCAGAGTTGCCGATGCTGGTCACGCTCTCCGGAATCGTCACGCTGGTCAGACTGCTACAGTCCTCGAAGGTATAGTAGTCAATGCTGGTCACGCCCTCAGGAATCGTCACGCTGGTCAGGCTTCTGCAGCCGGAGAAGGCACTGCTACCGATGCTGGTTACCCCCTCCGGGATCGTCACGCTGGTAAGGCCGCTGCAGCCGTAGAAGGCTCGGTAGCCGATGCTGGTCACTCCCTCCGGAATCTCCACCGCTGTCAGCTTGGCGCAGTCCTGAAAGGCGGACTGACCGACAGATTTAACGCCACCGGGCAGGCTTACGGAGGCCAGCTTCAGGCAAGCGTAAAAGGCATAGTTACCGACGCTTTCTACGCCCGGCTCCACCACCACGGACAGGATCTTGGTTCGGTTGGAATACCATGGGGCTACAGAGGAGCTGCTGTAATCCTTCATATTTCCGCTGCCGGAAATGGTCAGAGTGCCGTCCTCGGTGAGTACCCATGTAATAAGGTTATAGCCGCAGGTGCCATGGGCAATGCTGGGCAGCACGGCCAGAGTTTCATCTTCAACGGTCGTCTCAGTCTCTCCATTGGCATCCTTGAAGACCTTGCCGCAGCGGGAGCAGGTATAGTAGGCGTTATTGCCAGCGTCCCAGTAAGTCGGCTCCACAGCCTCGGTTTTGGCCATATCGTGCCCCAGGGCAGGGATCTCTTTCTGTTCCACAAGCACTTTATTGCAGGCAGAACAATGCTTGCCTTCTGTCAAGCCGGTTTCCGTACAGGTAGGCTCCACCCGGCTGTCCACCACTTCTGTATGGGCGATTTTCGGAATGGCTCTTGTTTCAGTATTTCCGCAGGCAGAGCAAGTGCCCTGCTCTTCGCCCTCTTCTGCGCAAGTCGCCTGTCGGGTCACAGTCCACGCACCGACGATATGGCCAATGGCGGGCACCTGTTTCTGGGCAACCAGAACTTCATTGCAAATAGAGCAGTGCTTGCCTTCTGTCAGGCCGGTTTCCGTACAAGTCGGGGCAACTGCTTCGTCGATTACCTCCGTATGGGCTTTCTTGGCAATCGTAGGGTCAGTTTTCGTTTTCCCCTCAGCATCAGAGAACGTTGCCCCGCAGACTGTACAGGCCCAATGTGCCACACAGCCCTCTTCCACACAGGTTGGCTCCTTCGCCTCGACCGCTTTCAGGGTATGCTTTGGGGAAGCTACGACAGTCTGTCTCACCAAAACTGTCCCGCAGACGGAACAAATCTTTCCTTCTGTCAGGCCGGTGCTAGAACAGGTTGCAGCCACCGCCGGTACAATCTGCTCTGTGTGTTCTGTCGTATCTCCTTCAATCCTGGAAAATGTGAGTTTAATATTTCTGCCAGGCTCAGATTTTGTTTTTTCGACAAGCGCGCTTGCTTTAGAGCAAAGGTATCCATGTACGGTTAACTGCATGACGCTGGAACCATTCGCATTAAATGGGTGGCAAGAATCATGCTCCAAAAAGTAGAATTGCGTGTCCCTATTTGTAAAGGTTACATCCTGCAAAGAATAACAGCTTTCAAAGGCATACGGCCCAACGTAGTCACAATCTACTGTCACTTCCTGCAATTTATTGCAATGGTGAAACAGCCAATATCCGGATCCAGTCCCGGTATAGCTGCCATCCATCTTCACATTCTTCGGAATATGAACACTGAAAGAACGCGTTCAGGCTTTCATCCAGCTGGTTTTCCCAGAGGAAAATACTCTGCGGGGAAATCGGATACCCGAAGCGGTCCGCGGCGGCGACGGCCGCATCCAGAAATGCCATATCGTTTCTGGACGAGGACCAGAACCCTGCCAGAGCGATCCGCTTCCGGTCATAGGACAGCAGATACCTTACCATCTGGGTCATGGCCAGCGCCGAATCCGACGCCACGGAGCAGATGTCGGAGCCAAAGTGGGCGCCGTCCACGCCGGAAAGAATAACCGGGATTCCCGCCTGCCGCAGCTGCTGAACCGCGGAAGTAAGATTTTTCAGGTAGCTGTTCGTCACGATGACCGGAATGCCCAGCTCCAGCCGCAGCTGGCCGATGGTGCCCATGCTGTGGATATGGATTGGAGAATTGTTCCGGTCTTTTGCCGCGGCGTCCCGGAATCCGGCAATGATCTCCTGAAACCAGTTGGATGAATGGTAAAAGGGGTCACAGAGGATGACAGGCTCAGGCACAGACATATGGTGATCACCGTCCTTCTGACTGGTATTGCAAAAGTATACCAAATTCTCAAATAGAATGCAAGATTATAAAATTCCGGGAAAGAGGCCGGAAAAAAGCAAAAGATAACCTTGACAAACATGAAAAGGCGCACACAGGGAGGATATTTATGGGAACACAGAAACTGAAAGCCGCTGTTATCAGCGCCGGAATGATCGCAAATTCCGGGCATATTCCCGCGTACAAGGCGTTTTCGCAGGACGTCAGTCTGGAGGCCGTGTGCGACCTGAACGCGTCGGCCGCAAGGGACACTGCCCTGCGTCATGATATTCCCCGCTGTACTCTGATGTGGCGGCTATGCTGGAGGAAGTCCATCCCGATCTGGTATCCGTCTGCACGCCCAATTCCACGCACAAGGGACTGGTTGTGCAGGCGTTGAAGGCCGGCGCGAATGTGATCTGCGAAAAACCGCTGACCCTGCATTACGCCGATACAGTCGAGCTTTACGCACTGGCCGAAAAGCTGGGCAAGCAGCTGGTGGTGTGCCAGACGTCCCGCTTCCAGCGCGCCTACTTTGCCGCGCAGGATTACATTGCGGACGGGGTTCTTGGAAATATTTACTACGCGGAAATTGACCGAATCCGGCGCAGAGGGGTCCCCTCGTGGGGCACCTTCCACCGGAAAGCCGCCAGCGGCGGCGGCGCGTTGGCCGACATCGGCATCCATGCGCTGGACGCGATGCTCTGGATGCTGGGATCTCCGCAGGTCTCAGCGGTCAGCGGCTTTACCAGCGACCGGATCATCCATTCCGAGCGGGGCGTTATCTACGACCTGAAAGAAAGCGGCGCATTCAGCGGCGTGCATACCGCGCGCAGGTTCAATCCGGCGGAATGCGACGTCGAGGAGTTCGCCTCCGGAAGTCTCCGCACGGATGCGGGCATCAGCCTGAATTTCAAGGTGGCGTGGGCAGCCAATCTTTCCGACCGAAACAACATGATGATCCTCGGCGACAAATCCGGTCTCACCCTGCCGGAGCTGAAGCTCTACGGGACGCTCGGCGAGAATCAGACGGATTTCAGCCCCCGGCTGTTCGGTCTGGGCGAGTACGATGACAGGCCGTTTGCCGGGCATTATTACCTGATCCGTCATGTGATTGGGGTCCTGAACGGCACAGAATCCCTGATGATTACCCCCCAGCAGGTCATAAATACCGCGGCCACACTGGAAATGTTCTATCGCTCCAGCGAGCTCGGCAGAGAAGTCCGACGTAGCGAGATCCTGTAGATCGGTCCATGTGGGCGGATTCCCTTTCCGTTGATGCAGATGCAATGGAAAACGCGCAGCCGGTACCGGGGTAGTATTGAGGAGCACCCCGAAGGGGCGGCAGAACACCGGCCGGAGAATTAACGAAATAAAGTGGTACAGCCCACCGGTCAAATGGCCGGTGGGCTGTAATATTGGAAAGATATCGTTTATAAGGAAAGAAATCACAAAACAAGTCTCATATGAACTCCATGCCCTTCAGGCAATTAAAATCTTTTTTAAAGATTTTAATTGGAGTTCAGTATAACAAAACGATACTGCGTTGCAAATCATCTTTCGCTTAGGTGCGACGAATAGCAAAAATGCCCTTGACAAATCTCGCCCCAGGTACACGCCCTGACGCAAAATGATTCCGAATTTATTTTACCGTCTGCGGGCGGCTTTCCTCTGTGAGGCTTTAAGGGACATTAAGCCGACAGACGCGCGTCTGTCGGCTCAAGTCTCAGCGTATCTTTTTCCCGTTCAGTATCGCTTCCACTAGGGTATCCCCGTGGTAACGCAGGGTCAGCAGGAAAAACGGCGCGTTCTGCCACATTAAGTCCAGAAAAATCTGGTCGCCCTCCCACTTGGGCAGGGCGTTCAGGAATTCCCGCTCTACCCATTGCAGGTCGCCCTCGTCGCATTGGGTCATTTCCCCTTCAAAGCCGTCGGCGGTGAACAGGTACATGTATTCGCCCTCGCAGGTGTCGTTCAGGAACGTCACCACGCCACGGCACTGCCATGAGGTCAGGGTCAGACCGGTCTCCTCCTTCGCTTCCCGCAGAAGGCATTCGTCCGGGGATTCCTCACCCTCGAATTTTCCGCCGATGCCGATCCACTTGTCCTTGTTGATATCGGCTTTCTTTTTTACCCGATGGAGCATCAGCACCTGACTGCCCCGGGTGACATAGCACAGTGTTGTGTTAAGCATCCTCATCCTTCTTCTGCATCAGCCGGATGGCGTGGTGCAGATTCTCCACCTCCACCATCTCGTGGCCGTCTTCTTTTTCTCCGTCCAGCGTCCAGGGCATTTCCGGGTCGGCGAAAATCCGCACCTTTTGGGCGCTGCGGAACGTGAGCATGGCGCAGTTGTACTTCTGGCTTTGCAGCGCCTGGATGCACTCATGGATTTCCCCCAGATTCTCCGGCGCGCGAACCAGCAGAATTTCAAACAGACCATCGCCCATGTCCACCTGCTTGGGGTCCAGCGTCAGAATGCCGCCCACGGAGGTGGAATTGCAGATGGCGCCGAAGAGGAAGTCCCCCTCCACCGTCTGCCCGTCGATCTCCATTTTCACGTGCTCGTTGCGGATCTGGGACAGCTCCGTAATGCCGCTGAGAACGTAGGCGGTGTGGCCCAGAGCGTTTTTGACATTCTGGGGTGTGGCATAGCTGGACCTGGTAAACGCACCGAAGGAGGCAACATAGGAAAAATACCGGCCGCCGAACCGCCCTACGTCGTAGCTCACCGGCTCACCCTCCACGATGGTCTGGGCGGCCTTGAGAATGTTGGTGGGCAGCTTCAGGCTGGCAGCAAAGTCGTTGGTGGAACCGGCGGGGATATAGCCGATGGGCGTGTCCGCCCCGGCGCTGAGCAGGCCGGTAATGGTCTCGTTCAGCGTGCCGTCGCCGCCGCAGCAGACCACCAGATCAACATCTTTGCCCTTCTCCCGGGCGACGGCGGTGGCGTCTCCCCGTCCCAGCGTCATGTGGGTGATGACCTCATAGCCCGCCTGTGTAAATGTCAGCAAAATGTCAGCCAGATGCCGGTTCGCCCGTTTCACCCCGGCAAATGGATTCATGATAAACAGCATCTTTTTCATTTCGATAACCTCGATTATCCTGTGGTATTCCCTTCTGCCTATTATACCATTCCCGGGAAAATGCGCAAGTCGTTTTCTCTGCCTTTGGTAAATTCAGGCTGAAAATTTACGATTCATTCACACAATTCTGTGCTGCGCCGGAAATAGGACTTGACGCCTATTTTACCCGCTTTTTGCTTTCTTTAGACAAGAAGGTCTGGACTTCTCCCAAAAGAACAGATATAATACGGTTATATCTACATGGGAACGGAGGCTCCTCAATGAAGCTCAACACCAAGCGCACCGTACTGGTCGGTTTCGCGTTTCTGTCCATCTGCGCCTTCTGGCAGATGTACGACAACCTGATCCCCAAGATACTCACGGAAACCTTCCACATGGGAGAAAGCGTTTCCGGCATCATCATGGCGGCGGACAATATCCTCGCCCTGTTCCTGCTGCCTCTTTTTGGCGGACTGTCCGATAAATGCACCTCCCGCCTTGGGCGCCGCCGTCCCTATATTCTGTTCGGCACCCTCGCGGCCGTCGCGGTGATGATGGCGCTGCCCATTCTCACCGACAGCTTTCACGCTTCCCCGGATGCCTGGAAACAGGTGTGCTTTATCATCGGTCTGGGAATCCTGCTGACCGCCATGGGTACTTACCGCAGCCCCGCCGTGGCGCTGATGCCCGACGTCACCCCAAAGCCCCTGCGTTCCAAGGCCAACGCCATCATCAACCTGATGGGCGCTCTGGGCGGCATTATTTACCTGATTATTACCACATTTCTGTACAAAACAACCGCGGATGTGTACGTCTCTTATCTGCCCCTGTTCGCCATCGTGGGGGGCATCATGCTGGCCGCCCTTGCCGTCATTCTGCTGTGCGTGGACGAACCCAAGCTGGTGGCGGAGCAGCGGCGCTATGAGGACGCCCACCCGGAAGACAATCTGACGCAGGTCACGGAAAACGGCGAGACTCTGCCCAAGGATGTCAAGCGAAGCCTTGGCTTCCTGCTTGCCTCCATCGCCCTGTGGTTCATCGGCTACAACGGCGTCACCACCTGGTTCTCCGTCTACGCGGGCCGCACTTGGCACATGACGCTGGCACAGGCCAACACCTGCCTGACCATCGCCACCGCCGGCGCGATTCTCAGCTACATCCCGGTGGGCAACGTGGCGAGCAAGGTCGGCCGCCGGAAGACCATCCGCTTCGGCACGCTGCTGCTGGCAGGCAGCTTCTTTGCCGCGTTCCTCTATACCATGCTGTCCGACTCCTTCAGCCCGGTGCTGTACGGCCTGTTTGTTCTGGTGGGCATGGCATGGGCGGCCATCAACGTCAACAGTCTGCCCATGGTGGTGGAAATGTGCAGCGGCAGCGAGGTGGGCAAGTTTACGGGGCTGTACTACACCTTCTCCATGTCCGCCCAGATCATGACCCCCATTGTGGCGGGCTGGCTGCTGGAGCATGTGGACTATAAGACCCTGTTCCCCTACGCCGCCATTTTCGTGTTCGCGTCCTTTGTCACCATGGGCTTTGTGAAGCATGGCGATAACAAGGTGGAAGCGAAAAAGGGGCTGGAAGCCTTTGACGTGGACAATTAATGCTTTGGAGGGACAATTATGACGCTGTTGATAATTGTATTGATTCTCGCGCTGCTGTGGGTGCTGGCCGTTCAGGGACGGAGCAGCCACCCGGGCATGAAGGAACTGCGGGGCTGGAACTATGCCCACCGTGGTCTTCACGGCGACGGTGCCGCCGAAAACTCCATGACCGCCTTCCGTCTGGCCGTGGAGAACGGCTACGGCATGGAGTTTGACCTGCATCTGCTCAAGGACGGCAATCTCGGTGTGATGCACGACTCCCTGCTCAACCGCACCACCGGGCAGGCCGGTCGCATCGAAGACCTGTATACGCAAGACCTGAAAAACTACCGTCTGGAAAACACGGAAGACACCATCCCCCGGTTCGCGGACGTCCTGACCCTGGTGGACGGGAAGGTTCCCCTCATCATTGAGCTGAAGCCGGAGGACGGCAACCATGCAAAGCTCGCCGAAACGGCCTGCAAGATGCTGGAGGGGTACAAGGGCGTATTCTGCATCGAGTCCTTTGACCCCCGGTGCATCGCGTGGCTGCGGAAAAACCGTCCGGACATCATTCGCGGGCAGCTTTCGGAGAATTTTTTCCGGGACCGCACCGACCTTTCGGACACGCTTAAATTCCTGCTGACCCACAACCTGGCAAACTTCCTGTCCCGCCCTGATTTTATCGCCTACAAGTTCGCCGACCGGAACAGCACGATAAGCAACTGGCTCTGCCGCAGGCTGTGGCGGGTTCAGGGCGTCAGCTGGACGCTGCGGAGCAAAGAAGGCCACGACACCGCCCTGAAAGAAGGCTGGCTGTCTATTTTTGAAGGCTTCCGTCCATAATGATTCACCGCCGGGATTGCAAAAATCCCGGCGGTTTTGCGCCCTGTACTCCCCGATTGTAAACTTTTTATGACCCTCTTGCAATTTGAAAAGTGATATGCTAATATGTAGCACGCTACATATTATTGACAAGGTGGTGATCATCCTGACACATCACTATGGGTATCTATTGAAGGTTCTCAGCGGCTACATGAAGGCATCCATGGATAACGCGCTGGCATCCATGGATCTGACGTCCGCTCAGGGGCACATCATGGGCTACCTCGCGCAGCGTTCTCAGCCGCCCTGCTCCCGGGACATTGAGGAAACCTTTCATCTGAGCCACCCCACCGTTTCGGGGCTGCTGTCCCGGCTGGAAAAGAAGGACTTCATCGAGCTTCGGCCGGACGAAACCGACCGCCGCTGCAAGCGCATCTATGTGCTGCCCAAGGGAAACGAGCTTCACGAGACCATGAACCGGGTCATTCTCGACAACGAAGCTCAGGTGGTGGCAGGCTTTTCCCCGGAGGAACGGGAGCTGTTCACTTCCATGCTCCTGCGCGCCATCGACAACATGGGCGCAAGCGCCTGTATCCGTAAAATCAAGGAGGAATCTGATACATGATAAGAAGACTCGCCCGGTGCATCCGGGAATATAAGTGGGCGGCCCTGCTCAGCCCGCTGTGCATGGTCGGCGAGGTCGCCATGGAGGTGCTCATCCCTCTGGTCATGGCCGACCTGTACGACTACGGCATCAAGCTGCAAAACATGCAGGTGGTCGCCGCCAAGTCCGGCATTCTGGTGCTGTGCGCTCTGGCGTCGCTGTCTTTCGGCGTTCTGTCCGCCGCCTTTGCGTCCAAGGCCGGCACCGGCTTCGCCAAGAACCTGCGCCACGATATGTACCATCAGGTGCAGGATTTCAGCTTTTCCAATATCGACAAATTTTCCACTGCTTCCATCGTCACCCGGCTGACCTCCGACGTGGCGACATTGCAGAACACCTTCCAGATGATGATCCGTATGGCCATCCGCTGCCCCATGATGCTGATTCTGGCGCTGGTTTCCGCCATGGGCATCAGCGTGCGGCTGAGCCTCGTGTACTGCGTGGCGCTGCCCATTCTGATCTGCGCCCTGCTTTGCCTGATCCCCAAGGTGTTCCGGATTTTTGACCGGGTCTTCCGCACCTACGACAAAATGAACAATGTGGTGCAGGAGAACGTCCACGGCATCCGGGTGGTCAAATCCTTCGTCCGGGAAGACCGGGAGACCGAGAAATTCACCTCCGTATCCGGCACCATTTATAAGGACTTCTGCAAGGCCGAGCGTATCATGTCTCTGGCGAACCCCATTATGCAGCTGTGCGTTTACTGCTGTATGCTTGCCATTTCGTGGATCGGCGCGCACCTTGTCATTGCCTCCGGCAATAACCCCGATCTCGGCCTCACCACCGGCCAGCTCAGCTCCATGTTCACCTACACCAGCCAGATTCTCTCGTCTCTCATGATGCTGTCCATGGTGGCTGTCATGCTGACCATGAGCCGCGCCCCTCTGAAGCGGTGCTATGAGATCCTCACCGAGCAGCCGAACCTGACCTCCCCCACGGAAAACGCCGTCATGGAGGTTCCCGACGGCTCCATCGACTTTGAGAACGTGAGCTTCCGCTATTCCGCCACTGCCAAACACCGGGCGCTGAAGGAAGTGAACCTGCACATCCCCTCCGGCGCGACGGTCGGCATTCTGGGCGGCACCGGTTCCAGCAAAACGACCTTGGTGCAGCTGATCCCCCGCCTGTACGACGTCAGCGAAGGCACCTTGAAAGTGGGCGGCATCGACGTCCGGAAGTACGATCTTGAGGTACTCCGGGACAACGTGGCCATGGTGCTGCAAAAGAACGAGCTGTTCTCCGGCACCATCAAGGAAAACCTCCGCTGGGGCAATCCCAACGCCACCGACGAGGAATTGGTTCACGCCTGCCGTCTGGCCTGCGCCGACGAGTTCATCCGGAGCTTCCCCGACGGCTACGACACCCACATTGAGCAGGGCGGCACCAACGTCTCCGGCGGTCAGAAGCAGCGTCTTTGCATCGCCCGGGCGCTGCTGAAAAAGCCCAAGATCCTCATTCTGGACGACTCCACCTCCGCCGTGGACACCCGTACCGACGCCATGATCCGTCAGGCGTTCCGGGAGGAAATTCCCGGCACCACCAAGCTCATCATCGCCCAGCGGATCGCCTCCGTGCAGGATGCGGACATCATCGTCGTGCTGGACAACGGCATGGTGAAAGACGTAGGCACCCATGAATCCCTGCTGGCCTCGTCGAAAATTTATCAGGAAGTCTACTACTCCCAGCAGAAAGGAGGGGAAGAATAATGCCTCCTGTCAGAATGCGCGGCGACGGCCGCAAAGCCAAGAACCCCAGGAAGACCCTGCTGCGGCTGCTGGGCTACATGAAGCCCTATCTTCCCACTCTGGGCGTGGTGCTGCTGTGCATCATTGCCAACGCCGTCGCCCAGACCACCGGCAGCCGCTCCCTCGGCACACTGGTGGACAGCTATATCCTGCCTATGGTGCGGGATGGCTCTACGGATTTTTCTTCCCTGTGGGGATATCTCAGCAAGCTTGCCTGCATCTTTGCGGTGGGCATGATCTCGTCCTTCCTGTTCATGTTCCTGATGGTCAAGGTCAGTCAGGGTACCCAGAAGCACATCCGGGACGAAATGTTCGCCCATATGCAGACACTTCCCCTGCGGTATTTTGACACCAACACCGCCGGCAACATCATGTCCCGCTACACCAGCGACATTGACACTCTGCGGCAGATGATCTCCCAGTCCATTCCCCAGTGCGCGTCCTCCCTGGTGACCATTGTGGTGGTCTTTGTGGGAATGCTGCAAACCTCTTGGATTCTGACCATCGTAATGCTCTTCACCGTCACCGGCATCGTCTTCGTCACCATGAAGGTGGCGGGCAAATCCGCCAAATACTTTGTCGGCCAGCAGCAGTCTCTTGGCGCACTGAACGGCTACGTAGAGGAAATGGTCAACGGTCAGAAGGTGGTCAAGGTCTTCACCCACGAAGAAGCCTGCAAGGAGCAGTTCGACAAGCTCAACGAGGAGCTGTGCCGCAATGCCCGCATCGCCGGAACCCTGTCCAACATGATGGGTCCCATCAACAACAACCTCGGCTACGTCCAGTATGCCATTCTGGCCATCGTGGGCGGTGCGCTGTGCGTGCTGTCCGGCGGGAATATGCTGTCTCTTGGCAGCCTGATGAGCTTCATGCTCCTGTCCCGTTCTTTCAACATGCCCATCAGTCAGGTCTCCAACCAGATCAACGCCATCGTCATGGCGCTGGCCGGTGCGGAGCGCATCTTCGAGCTGATGGACGAGAAGTCGGAGACGGACGACGGCTATGTCCAGCTGGTCAACGCCAAAATTGACGAAAACGGCAATATCACCGAAACTCCGGAGCATACCGGCCACTGGGCATGGAAGCACCCCCACAAGGCGGACGGCACCGTCACCTATACCGAGCTGAAGGGCGACATCACCATGACCAACGTAGACTTTGGCTACGTCCCCGAGAAGCTGGTGCTGCACGATGTGACTCTGTACGCCAAGCCCGGCCAGAAGATCGCCTTTGTGGGTGCCACCGGCGCGGGCAAGACCACCATCACCAACCTCATCAACCGCTTCTACGACATTGACGACGGCAAAATTCGCTACGACAACATCAACATCAACAAGATCCGCAAGCCCGATCTGCGCCGCTCTCTCGGCATCGTCTTACAGGACACCAACCTGTTCACCGGCACAGTGATGGACAACATTCGCTACGGCAAGCTGGATGCCACTGACGAAGAGTGCATCCACGCGGCGAAGCTGGCAAACGCCCACGACTTCATCACCCGCCTGCCCGACGGCTACAACACCATGCTCACGGGCAACGGAGCCAGTCTGTCCCAAGGTCAGCGGCAGCTGATCGCCATTGCCCGTGCGGCCGTGGCCGATCCTCCCGTCATGATTCTGGACGAAGCCACCTCCTCCATCGACACCCGCACGGAAAAGCTGGTGCAGGACGGCATGGACGCCCTGATGAAGGGCCGCACCACCTTCGTGATCGCCCACCGTCTGAGCACGGTCATGAACTCCGATTGCATCATGGTTCTCGACCATGGCCGCATCATCGAGCGCGGCACCCACGAAGACCTGATCGCCCAGAAGGGCACCTACTATCAGCTCTACACCGGCGCGTTTGAGCTGGAATAATCAGAATCTTCCGAGCAAACAAAAATCCCACGCGGCCTTGCGGCTGCGTGGGATTTTTACCGTAAAGCGTCTTTTGCCGTTACCTCGGCACCACGCCGTTTGTCTGCGCACCGGTGAAGGTAAAACGGTAGCTGACGTAGTTGTCCTTCGGCTCCTGGGTCATTTCCAGCCCGGTAAGGTAGCAGTACCGGATACCCCAGATGGGATGCTCCAGATTCCCCGGCGTCGTCTCCTTAAAAAGCTTCGCCAGCTTCTTGAACTGGACAAAGGCATCGTCGCCGAAGAATGCCCCGGTTCCGGTGATGGTCAGCTTTTCGTCCCCCATGGCGTCAAAGTAGTATTCCCCATCGTCCCCCTTGTAGTATTGGGGTTCCCGGAGATATTCCTCCTTGTACACCGTGGGATTGTGGGGCCAGACAAAGGTCTTGTACTTGAGCTTGTCCATTTATTCTTCCTCCTGCCGCAGCATGGCGATGCCCTTCCGGGTCTTCCGCAGCCCCTCTCTGGAAAATTCCCGCTTGACGGATGTCCACCGGCAGTGATAATACAGCTCCGTCTTGACGTCCGTGGAGATCTCCAGCGTAAATGCGCCCACCGGCTCCGCCTTTTCCGGCGTACCGGCGGGGAACAGCTCCTCCAGCTGGATGTACCACAGGCTGCTTCCCTGACTGGCCCCCGCCGGAGCCGACTCGCCGGTAACATACTCCGCCTGAACCCCCGACACCTCTTCCTCGGAAAAGGCGATGGCGTTGGGCTGAACGATGTCGTTGATGTACGCCCGGAACCCGGGGCCGAGGCTGCACTTGCTGGCCTCCGTCACACAGGTGAAGGTCGCCAGTATCGCCACCACGTACACCTGACTGATCCCGTCGTAGGTGCACCCGTTCTGTATGCACACAGCCCCCGACCAGCGCAGAATTTCCGTTGCCCGCAGAGCCTCCACCTCACAGGCGGTGCCGCCCATGGCGGCGGGGCAGATGATGTTGACCTCCACCGTCACCGTCATGTTTGCTCTGTCCACCTTCTCAATGTGGACCGCCGCCACAGGCTTCGTGATCTGCGGGAACTTCTGCCCGGGGAAGGCCACGTCCGCCGTGAACTTTGCTTCCCGCAGCCGCCGCAGCACCAGCTCTAGGATTGAGATGCCCAAGTATCGTTCACACCCTTCTCCACGCACAGCCCCCACTGGTAGACCGGCTGATTGCGGTAGTAATAAAGCTCCGCCCGCCGGAACAGATACGTCTTATCCCCAAGGGTCAGCGTATCCCCCTCCCGCACCTGCGCGCCGACGGGGCCGATGTAGGCGTACTGCCCCCGGGAGATCTCTCCCAGGAGCGTCGCCTCGCTTTCCATGCTCTGCCAGCTTTTGGCGTTCACCGCCCGGAAGAAAGCCCGGACGGTTTTCGTCTCAGTGCCGCTGGTAAGCCGCATATCCGTACCGTACTGAGCAATGATTTTCTCAACCATTCTCCGCATGTCAGACCCCCCGGAAGGAAAAACCGTCTTTCAGATAGGGCGCGATCATCAGCTCTGCCTGACGCTGCAAGCACTGGGAAGCCGCGTCCCGATTCTTGCTTCCCTGCTTCACCGTCAGATCACCGGCCTTGAACTCCTCCACCTGAGTGTCGTCGTCCACACCGTTCAGCTGCGCCAGCGCCAGCAGACTGGCCGCGGCGATGAAATCCGCCTTGCAGTCCTCCGGCGTTAATCCCTCCCGCAGCCGCGCCGTCAGGGAGGAAGCGGACGCGCCGCACAGCAGCCGCAGCAGATTCGTCTGCCGCCCGTCCAGTTCCCCCGCCAGCAGCGCCGCCTGAGCAAAAACCTGTTCCGTCAGCGTCATACGTTCAGCACGAGGGACGCGCCGTCACAGATCTTGCCGAAGCCGGAAATGGAGGTGATGGCCGCCCGCTCCAGCTGCCGGTCAATGAGCTTGTCGTACTCCACCAGCACGTCGCCGGCACGAACCAGCTCCAGCGCGTAGCGGTTGTCCAGACCGATGATCACGCCGTCGGACACGGCAGAGGTGCGGTGCAGCTGCGCGCCCAGAGGGGTGCTGAGCTTGCCGGTGCCCTGGAAATTCAGCCCGGTGAGGGGATTCTGCAATTCGGAGATCTTCAGCATGCTGGTCATGGTTGCGGTGGAGCAGAGGATGGTGTTCATTGTGTAGGGGTCAAACTGCCCCCAGAACTCCACCAGCTGGTCGTAAGCCAGCGTACCCTTGGTGCCGGAGATGGGGCTGGTGCCGATGGTGTACTGGGTAGCGGCGTTGTCGTTGCCGTCGCCGGAGATCAGCACATTCACCGCGTCGGCCAGCTGCTGCTTCTGGATGTGTGCGCCGATCTGACGCAGCATCACGCCGAACAGATCCAGCTTCTGGAAGCGGATGGCCTCATAGGACGCCACCAGCATTCTGCCCCGCTTGCTCAGCTGCACCAGATGCTCCTTGGTCTTGACCGCTGTCTCGGGGATGGACGCACCCTCCATCACGTCCTTCAGCTCCTTGTCCGCGTCGGTGGGGATGGAGTAGATGGAGCGGTAGTCCATGGCGTCGATGACGGTGGTGGTAGCGGTGATGGCAGGCAGAATGTCGTTTTCCTCCATGCCCTGCCGGACGGTGCGGGCGATGTACTCCGGGAACAGCACGGCGGAGTCCATAGTGCGGAAAAACTTCTCCACAGGAGAAGAACCCGCCCCCTTGGCGCGGATGCCGAAGCGCTTCAGCTGCCGCTGAAAGGCGTCGGTGCCCTCCAGCGCGGTGCCCCGGTAGTTTTCACTGGGGTCCAGAGATTCCAGCACCTGCGTAAAGTTCATACCCTCCTGCCGGTACATACCCTTTTCCAGTTTCAGATTGTCATAACCCATTTGATATCCTCCCAAGTAAATTTATGGCTGCCGGCCTTCGCCGGAGAACCTATGATGTATCGCGGCAGTGTCATTCACGTAAAGCCCCGCGCCGCCCCGAAGCCCCGTAAAATCCCTAAATCAAAAACCCGCTTTCCACTTTTTCCTCTTTCCCCCGGCAGCCGCCCAGCTGGGTCGTAAGCGGCATACTCTCCGCCAGCCGCTCTTCCAGCGCCGACTTGAGCTTGATCAGGTCTTCCGCCGCGGCGGTTCTGGCGATGCTCTGCAGCACCGGCGCTTCCACGCCCAGCTCCAGCGACAGCCCCAGACGCACAATGCTGTCCTCCAGCTCCTTCTGGTAGCGCTTCCCCAGCTCTGCCTGCTGATACAGCGCCCGGTATTCCGCCTGCGCGCCGAATTCATCGGCCAGTTCCTTGAGCTTGGGCTTTCCGCAGCCCAGCCCCTTCAGCACCCCGGCCTCCCGCTGTGCCGGGACGGCCACAAAGGAAAACTCGTAGGCGTCCATCGGCTCCTGTAAAATGGCGCAGCAGACCTGTCCGTCATAGCTCTCGCCCTTCCGATGCCCGCAGGAACCGTAGTCGCTCCCGCAGATGGAGCATACGGAGCGCCCCATGGCGCACCCCACGGATACCTCCTTTTTGATCCCCGCCTCAATATCGGCGATGATCTCGTCGTTGGCATCCCCCCGCCGGATGTACGCCCATGCTTTGATGAATTCCGCGCCGTCCTCCCGCACCACCTCGGTCTGGAAGATACGCGCCACCTGCTTGTCGCTGCTCCACTTGTGGTCAACGATCCCCGTCTTGCCAATAAACAGCTTGGCAAGCCCGGGAAGGGCGGCGCTGTCGAAGCGCTCAAAATCCCGGTCTACCTGATCGTCGCACAGCCGCAGGGAGAACACGTAAACCTGCTGGGCTGTCAGATGCGCCTTGGCAAGATTGTTGATCGCTTCCAGCTGTACCGCCGTAGGTGCGCCGCTGCTTGCGGCCTGTGCCGCCTTGTTGATTTCCATGCCGGTTCCTCCATTCAAGAATGTTCATTTTGGGACGCATCCGCCAGACACTTTTCCGCCTGCGCCCGGTAAAGCGCCGCCTGCGCCTCCTGCGTGATATCCTGCAAGCTGATGTCGTCCCACTCGATCTCCACCCGGTTGTCCAGCCCTTCCAGCGCAAGATAGGTCTGACAGATCTTCCGCATGGCAGGCTCCACCGTCCGCCGCAGCGCCCACAGTTCCGAGGTCAGCAGATCCGCCTGCTGGGTACTCATCCGCTCGGTGGTGCTCCAGTTCAGCCCCAGCAAAAAGGGCGGCAGCCCGGTTTTTGCCACCAGCTGCTCCAGGATCTGCCGCACCGGGGTCTCGGAATCCAATATCGGCGCTTCCCCGCCGATGACCTTGATCTCCACGTCCCCCACAGCCACGAAATCCCGCACCGTACCGTTTTTGTTGTCCTCCATGGCCCGGCTCCATTCCGCCGCCACGGCTTTCCCCCGCTCCTGCGCCGTCACCGGGTCAAGGTTTTCGCCGCCCTTGCAGATGACGCTGTAACGGATGTTCCCGGCGCGTTCCCAGTTAACGCCGATGGTGTTGTAAATTTTCAGAAGAATGTCCGCGAGGAACGGCATCCCCCGGAACATGCTCACTCCATAAGGGTGTGCCGGCTCGGGATTCATCGTGGTGAACAGCAGGAGCTGCTGATAAGGGAGCGGCCGCAGCAAACCATGCTCATCGGTACCCCACAGCACCGTTTCCAGGGGATTTTCCCCCTCCTGCGCTTCCAGCGCCGTCACATCTCCCCAACATACCGCCCGCAGTTTTCCCCCGACGACCACCAGCTCGCCCACCGCCCGGCCATAGGTCAGCAGGCTGTCCAGATACCCGCTCAAAAAGCTTTCGATTCCCATCTGTCCCCGGCCGCAGGGCATCATCTGCAAAAAACCATTGAGCCGGTGCTGTGCCTCACGGTCCCGGCACCTGACCTCAAACCCGCCGCACAGCCGTACCATTTTCGCGACCGCGGCGTCCAGCACCGGAATGGCTTCCCGCATCTCCCGGTAAATCCGCTCCTCCCCGGCGCCCAGAGGCGTAAACCCCTTCATCACCCCAAAGGGGTGGGTGTTCCCGGTGCGAAGCTGGCACACCGCCGCAACGCCTCCGGTTTCCTTCTGCTTTCGTTTCAAAAAATCGCTCCCTTCAAGCAAATATTACCCTGACGGCCCCCGTCAGCGCCTTCTCTCCACCGCCCACGCGGAAACTCCCTCCTGCCGCTCCCCCAGAACCGTGGCGGCAAAGTACCGCATGTCGTCCATGGCGTGGTCGTGCTCCTTGCGCACCTTGTCCTTCCCCCCGCCGGATAAATCCCAGACGTACTCGTCCATCTCCCGCAGACAGTCCGCGCACCCCTCGCAAATCACGATCTTTCCGGCCTTCAGCAGATCGGAGGTCAGCCGGATGCCGCTGAGAACATCGTTTTCCGCCTTGCGCACCCGCCATCCCTTCCGCCGCAGAACCTCAATGAAGCTGGCCGCCGAGGGGTCAACGATCACCGCCGAAATTCGCCGTCCCCCGGCAAGTCCCTCCAGCGCCCGGGCGTATTCCTCGTCGGTCATCTGCCGCCGGGCCTCCCGGGAGTTGAAGTAAAACTCCTTCACCCGGTACCAGACCCCGCCCCGCAGCCCCCACAGCCCCATGGACGTAGGATTCACCGTCCCGTAGTCGCAGGATATGTACCACTTTTCGCAGCTTTCCGGCGCTTTCCCCACCATTTCCGGCGAGAAAAAGTCGTAAACCCGACCTTCCGCCTGCGCCCACTGTCCGAGAATAAACCGCCGGTAGAACACCCCTGTGTACAGCTTCTGATACCGCTGCCGGATCTCAGGCGTCAGGGAGGGGTTGTCCTCCATGGTGAAGTGGAGCCGCAGACAGTTCCGCTTCTCCGCCTCCAGAATCCACGTCCGGTAAAACCAATGCCCCGGCCCGGCAGGGTTGCAGTTGAACCATAACCGGCTCCCGGCGACGGAGCACCGGGCGCATGCCTGCTCCACAAAGCTGCGGGGCATCAGCGCCACCTCGTCCAGCAGCACCCCGGCAAAGGTGATACCCTGAATCAGGCTTGCGGAGCTTTCGTCCCGCCCGCCGAAGACGTAGAACTGGTTTTCCCGCCCCCGGAATTTTACAGTCAGCAGGTTATCCGTCCGCTTTTCCTTCCACTTCGCCCCCAGCGCTTCCAGCTTCGGCAAAATCTCGGACAACACATTTCTCCGCAGAGACGCGATCGTCTTGCCGCAGACGCCGAACTTCTGGCCGCTAAAGCAGCTCATGGCCCACAGGAAGAAGCTCAGCCCCATAGCCAGGGTCTTCCCGGAGCGGACCGCCCCGTCGCACACGATGGCCTCCCTGTCCCGGTTGGGATTTCCCGGCACCCACCAGCTCAGCACCGTCCGCTGCTTTGGCGAAAATGCCGTCATTCTTCCCCGCCGCCCTGCAACGCCTTCAGGAAATCGTCCATGTCCGTCTGCTCCCCGTCCGCCACCGTCGCCAGCTGTTCCAGCGCCTGTAACCGGTCAATGAGCTTGATCTCCACCGTCCCCTTGTCGTTGCGCTTGACCTCGCTGAGCAAACTCAGGTCCAACTTGTCCAGCCTCGGCTCATCCTCCAGCGCCAGCCGCACGCAGTCGTTGGCTTTCCCGAACGCCAGTTCCGCCAGCCGCCGCGTCACATCCTCCCTCCGGATTTTCCCCGTCTGGATTCGCTGCTTCAGTTCCCTTTCCACGCTTTTGCGTTCCATAGTAACCTCCCTTTCATCCAAACCCAAGAAGACAAAAAAAGTTGCACCCGAAGGTGCAACCAGATAAATCCCTGAAAATCTTTCTCCCCACCCGCCGCCCGCGACCGCTTCCGCAAACCCCGCACAAGCCGTCAACCCACCGAATTACCGCCCCGCCGCATACCTTAGAAAAAATCTTTGATTTTAATCAGGAAGGCATCGCCTAATGGCGCTGCCTGTTTTGTGATTTATAAGGAAAGAAATCACAAAACAAGTCTCATATGAACTCCGTGCCCTTCGGGCAATTCAAATCTTTTCTAAAGATTTTAATTGGAGTTCAGTATCAATCATCCTTGACCGGGCAGCGGATATTCTTCCCCGCCCGCACAGTTTCAAAGCGTAAAAAGCACACAGCATCCTCCTATTTTGCTCCCTTTGTCCAGAGAGGATGCTCTCGCCGTCAGCTCTTTGCAATTCAACCAGAGCGTCCCTCACTCTTCCAACTCCTTCCGCAGCTTTTGCAGCGCCCGCTTTTCGATTCTGGACACATAACTCCTGCTGATCCCCGTAATGATCGCCACCTCCCGCTGCCGCTTCGGCGGCTTTCCATTCAGTCCATACCTCAATACGACCACCTCCCGCTCCTGTTCCGTCAAACAAGACCGAATCGCCCGATGCAGCTGTTCCGCGCTCTCCCGGGAGGACACCTGTTCCAGCAGATCGCCGTCCTCGCTGACCACATCCATCAAAGAAAGCGCCGCCCCATCGGTACCGGTCTCGATATAATCGGACAGCGAAACATCCTGCGCACTCTTCTTCTGCCCCCGAAAATACATCAGTATCTCATTTTCTACGCACCGGGCAGCATAGGTAGCAAGTCTCGCCCCCTTGCTGGCATCGAATGTCGTGATCCCCTTGATCAGCCCAATCGTCCCAATGGAAATCAAATCCTCCTGGTCGGCGGTTTGTGCGTAGTATTTTTTCATAATGTGCGCCACCAGCCGCAGATTCCGTTCTATGAGAACATTCCTCGCTTCCAGATCTCCCTTCCCTGCCAAGTCCAGATAGTACCGTTCCTCTTCCTCCGTCAGCGGGCGGGGAAAGCTGCCCGAGGACAGCTGCAGTGAATAAAATAATGAACTGAGCATCAGCCAGGCCGCTGCCAACATGTTCGCCACCTCCACTGCCACTGTATTCCCCATTGCCCGTCCTTTTTCCAACAAAATACCGCCGGGGCATTTTGCCCCGGCGGCGAAAACTGTTATCCCTTTCAGGCGCTGCGGTATTGGTCGGGAAAATCCTCCCACGGATATCCGTTGATCGTTCCGTTCTCAGACATATCCAAAACAATCATGACTGCCATTGTATCACAGCAAACACCCGGTGTCATCAAAAACCGGCACATTTCCGCGCATCGATAACGGGGCAGTGGAACTATGGTCATCATACACCATAACGCCCCGGTGTGAGGTGCGCGGTGCGCAACTTTTTTCAAAATTGTCGCACGCCGCGCGACCATAAATTGAAGGAATCTGCTATACTAAAATCGCCAAATAAGCAGTGGACAATAGCATCAAACGGTGATATTATTTTACCGTAATGGTTCCAAAAATCGGCGGGGAATCCCCCGAAAGAAAGAGGAATGGAATATGGAAGTACGCAGATGCATGAAATGTATGCACCCGCTGACGGCGGGAGAAACCGTCTGCCCGGAATGCGGACGCGCCTACGGCAGCGCGAACGCGGAGACCTTCGCCCTGAAACCGGGAACGATTCTGGAGGGAAAGTACCTCGTGGGCGAAATGCTGGGTCAGGGCGGTTTTGGCATCACCTACATCGGCTTTGACCTGCTGCTGGAGCAGAAGGTCGCCATCAAGGAATACTATCCCATGAGCACCGGTATGGTCAGCCGGGAGGGACACTCCACCGTGGTGTGGAGCAGCGCCATGATGGGAAAAACCGGCACTCAGAAAGGCTTCGACAGTTTCCTGAAGGAAGCCCGGAAAATGGCAAAGCTTGGGGGCATTCCCGGCGTCGTGGGGGTGAAATCGGTTTTCATCCAGAACGAAACGGCCTACATCGTCATGGACTTCATCGAGGGCGAGACCCTCCTGAAAAAATTGCAGAAGAACGGCCCCATGGACTTTGACAGCTGCGTCAAACTCATGACCCCGATCATGCAGGCACTGGCAGAAGTCCATGAGCACGGCATTATCCACCGGGACATAAGCCCGGACAACATCATGGTGCGGCCTGACGGCAAGCTGATTTTGCTGGATCTTGGCGCGGCGAAGGATTTGGACATTCAGGGAAATGACGGCAGCGTCCAGTCCTCCCAGATGGTGGCCAAGCACGGATTCAGCCCCATTGAGCAGTACAGCAAGAGCGGAAAGGTCGGTCCGTGGACGGACATTTACGCCATGGCCGCCACGATTTACTATTGCTGCACCGGCATTCTCCCGCCCCCCGCCACCGACCGCACCATAGACGATACGCTGGCCTGTCAGCCGCTGCTGACGCAGACGCAGTTCGGCATTCTGGCAGACTGTATGCGTATGCGCCCGCAGGATCGTCCGCAGAGCATGGACACGCTCCTGCAAATGCTCACCCACCCGCAGGGGGAGGCAAAAGCGGAACCGCCCAAGCCGGTCGAACCGAAAACAGCCCCTCCCAAACCGGCAGAACCAAAAGAAGAGCCAGTAAAAGCGAAACCGGCAGTCCCACAGCCCCCGCTGACGTGGCCGGAAGATCAGCCCGTTCACCAGTCCCAGCCCGACGCGAAGCAAAAGCGGTCGTTTCCCGCATGGTGGGCAGCGGTAGTCGTTATTGTGCTGGGAATTATCATCGGCGTTACAAGGATATCATCCGCAGCGCCATTCACCGCCGCAAAAACACCGTCCGCGGATGCTTATACAATGGTACAGACCTCATATTCCCCCAGCGACGTATACTTCTGGGGACAGCAGAAATGGAAGCGCAGTGACGTAAAGACCATAACCTTCCGAACCGTCCAAGATGCAGAAAAAGATATCCCCGTCACGGCATGGGACGTGTCATCTGCAAGGGATAGAAGTGTAGTTGCATGGATGGTCAGCGGCAATCTGCATGTAGCATCCACTGAAAAAATCGCACTGAATTCCAATGCCTCCGGTATGTTTGCGAGCTTCGCCAATTTAACGGAAATTGACTTTGGGCACGGTCTGGATACTTCCAAAGTAACAAATATGCGCAGCATGTTCTATGACTGCGGCAGTCTGACCAGTTTGGATCTCAGCGGCTTTGACACCTCCAATGTGACGAATATGCAAGGCATGTTTTCTTCTTGCAGCAGCTTATCCGAATTGGATTTATCCGGCTTTGACACCTCCAAGGTGACGGATATGGCAAGAATGTTCTCTTCTTGCGGCAGCTTGTCCAAACTGGATTTGTCCGGCTTTGATTCTTCCAATGTCGGGAACATGGAAGATATATTCTACGGCTGCAGCAGCCTGAAAAATCTCACATGTTCCGACCGCAAGATTCTTGCGAAATATTCCGCCTCCGCTGCATCTCTTTCCACGGATGTCCATGTAATGGCAAGGACATTTTATGCTTCGGGGAGAGAGGAAGAATGCTTCTGGGGCAAACGCAGTATAAACGTAAGGATGTAAAGACTCTGACCTTCCAAAGCTCCCTCAGTGGTGTCCCCAGCAGTGCTTGGGACGTGTCAGAAGCCGGGGACGGAAGCGTACTGGCATGGATGGATAATAGTAATCTGTACGTAGCCTCTGATGGGGAAATTGCGCCGAATTCTCACGCTTCTTGGATATTTCAGGATTTCGTGAATCTGAAGGCAATCGATTTTGGGAACTGCTTTGTTACCTCCAATGTAACAGACATGAGCAATATGTTTAGCTACTGCAGCAGCTTGACGGAACTGGATTTATCCAATTTTGATACATCCAACGTGACAAATATGAGAGGCATGTTTGACAACTGCGGCAATCTGACCAGCTTGGATTTATCCAATTTCGACACTTCCAACGTAACAGATATGAATTCCATGTTTTACTATTGCCAAAGTCTGACCAGCTTGGACTTATCCGGCTTTGAGACACCCCCCTACGTGCGAAGCATATATAGAATGTTTAAGGGGTGCGACAAGCTGAAGAATCTCATATGTTCCGACGGCAAGATTCTTGAGGAATACAAAAATCGCTAACACCCACCCCGCCCGGCTCTGCCATCCAGAGCCGGGCAAAATTTTTTCAAAATTGTCGCACACCGCGCAACCGCAAATTTCGTAAACTTGCTATAATAAAATTATCAAATAGGCAGTAGACAACATCATCAAGCGATGATATTATTTTATTATAGTGGTCATCACCGGGAACACGGAACCGAACGTCAGGCCACTGAAAGAGGAGAGAAACATGAAATTTGACCGCTGTTTTGGCTGTATGGAGGAAATTCACGGCTACCCCTGCCCCGTCTGCGGCTTTGACCCCGCGCAGGCCGCCGCACCCAATTATGTGCTTCCCTATGGGGCGATTTTGAACGGCAGATACATCGTAGGAAAAATGCTGGGGCAGGGCGGCTTCGGCATCACCTATATCGGCTGGGACCTTGCCATGGAGCGGAAGGTCGCCATCAAGGAATACTACCCCTCCGGTCAGGTCAGCCGGAATCCCGGCTCCCGGGATTTGACATGGTATACCAACGAGCAGTCCCGGCAGGCAAGGCAGAACGGTATGCAGATGTTCCTGAAAGAGGCCCGAAAAATGTCCAAGGTGGACAATCTCACCAATGTGGTGCGGGTGCGAGATATTTTTCAGGAAAACGAGACGGCCTATATCGTCATGGACTTCGTGGAAGGCGAAACGCTGAAAGCACGGCTGGATAAGACCGGCCCTCTGACATGGAAGCAGGCGAAAGACATTTTCCTCCCCGCCATTCAGGCCATGGAGCAGGTACATCAGGCCGGTCTTGTCCACCGTGACATCAGCCCGGACAATCTGATGCTGACGCCGGACGGCAGGGTAATGATCCTCGATCTGGGCGCGGCAAAGGATCTGGCAATCAATAAAGGTGCGTCCTCGGCGATGGTCGTGAAAGGCGGCTTCAGCCCTCCGGAGCAGTACGCCCAGCAGGGCGGGTCCGGCTCATGGACGGATGTTTACGCCATGGCCGCAACCATGTACCACAGCCTGACCGGCGTCGTTCCCCCCACCGCTGTAGATCGTATGCAGGGAGAACCCGTAAACTGGGCATTGCTGGAAACCGGCGGCGTTCCGAATCATGTAATTGCGGCCCTGCAAAATGCAATGAAGCTCAACGCCAGAGAAAGAACGCAGACCATGGCAGAGCTTCTGAGCCAGTGCCAGTCCAAATCCGCCCATGCATCCAGGCCGGGGGCAAACCATTCCGGTTCGCGGAAAAAAGCAAATGCTGTGGTGATTGGTCTGGCTGTCGCCCTTTGCGCGATGACGGCGGTATTGGTAACTCTTTTTGTAAAAGCAAAGCCTGAGCCGCAGCCTGCGCCTACCAAAACCGTAGTACAGGCGGAACCCACTGTAAGCCATGTTGAACCGACTATAGCGTATACGAAACCAACCGCTCCAAGCTCCAACCCGACGAAGCCAACGGCATCTATCGTGCCCGAAGGAATTCAGGCAAAGAAACCGGCCGTGAACGTGAATGATATCGTCAGCTTTGGCCATTACGAGCAGGATGGCAATCGCAGCAACGGCGCCGAGGCGATTGAATGGCTGGTGCTGGACGTTCAGGGAAACAAGGCCCTGCTGCTGAGCCGCTATGCGCTGGATGCTCAGCCTTTTCACAAGAAGTATGAGTATGTCACATGGGACACCAGCACAATTCGGCAATGGCTGAACGGCACGTTTTATAATTCCGCCTTTTCCGAGGATGAAAAAACAATTATGGAACGGACAACCCTCCTGCCGGACAGGAATCCCTATATCAAATGCGATTCCGGCAGGGAAACAGCGGACTATGTATTTCTTTTGAGTCTTGAAGAAGTGGATGCGTTCATTCAATCGAATGGGAATATCGATAAGGACGCGCTGCTTTGCTATCCCACGGATTACGCGGTACAGCAGGGGACATACAAAAACAAGGATACCGGCGGATGCTGGTGGTGGCTCAGAACCTCCGCAGATGACAACCTTGCCGTGTGCAGTGTAAACAGTGACACCATAATCGACTATCACGACGGTACAGTAAACTCTCCGAAAGCCGGTGTCCGTCCCGCCATATGGGTATCTATCGGTTAACACGCAAAACAGGAAGCAGAAATCTGGAACAAAGAGGAGCATGAGAGTGATATGGAACTGAACAAATGCTTTGGCTGTATGGAGGAAATTCAGGGCTATCCCTGCCCCCACTGCGGCTTCGACCCGCGGAGCGCCGGAGGAATCGAGTACGCCCTGCCCATGGGAACGATCCTCGCGGGGAAATATCTGGTCGGCCGGGTGCTGGGGCAGGGCGGCTTCGGCATCACCTATGTCGGCTGGGATATCGCGCTGGAACGGAAGGTCGCCATCAAGGAATACTACCCCTCCGGTCAGGTCAGCCGGAATCCCGGCTCCCGGGGACTGACGTGGTACACCAGTGTGCAGTCCCAGCAGGCGAAACAGAACGGTACGCAGATGTTCCTGAAAGAGGCACGGAAAATGTCCAAAGCGGACGATATCCCCAACGTGGTACGGGTGCGGGATCTTTTTCAGGAAAACGAGACAGCATACATCGTCATGGACTTTGTGGAGGGCGAAACGCTGAAAGCGCGGCTGGAAAAGACCGGCCCGCTGCCTTGGGAACAGGCAAAAGGCATTTTCCTTCCCGCCATTCAGGCCATGGAGCAGGTGCATCAGGCTGGCCTTGTCCACCGGGACATCAGCCCGGACAACCTGATGCTGACGCCGGACGGCAAGGTAAAGATTCTGGATTTGGGCGCGGCAAAGGACTTGAGCGTCAACAATGGCGCGTCCTCCATGCAGGTCGCCAAGGGCGGCTTCAGCCCCTTTGAGCAGTATACCCAGCGGGGCAGCTCCGGCCCATGGACGGACGTCTATGCCATGGCCGCCACGGTCTATTACACCCTGACCGGAAAACTGCCGCCCGTCGCCACCGACCGGGTGGTGGAAGACACCATCTCATGGGAGGAACCCGGCCTGAAAGCGTTGTCGGCTCAGGCGCTGGAAGCGCTGCAAAAGGCCATGGTGATATCCGCCAAAAACCGGATGCAGAGCATGGAGGAACTGGAAAAGGGACTGTACAGCACAACGGTAAAACCGGAACCCGCGCCAGCACCTCAGCCGGTGCAGGAAGCCAGACCGGAACCTCAACCAGAGCAGGAGGCCAAACCGGCCCCCCAGCCGACACCAGAACCCGCGCCTCAGACCCAATCGGAGCCAAAACCGAAAGCGGGTAAGAAGTCCGGGAAAAAGCTCTGGATTGCTGCGGCGGCGGTCATTGCCGTCGTGCTGTGCGGAGCGCTGATATGGGCAAACGCCGGTAAACCCGCCGATGACACCAATATAGCAGCGACTACCCCGACCACTGTTCCAACCGTTGCCGCAACCGCCGCCCCGACTGCCGCAGCGCCTGTTTCTATTCCGTCTTCAGCAGCAATTGGGAGTACGGTTGAGTTCGGACACTATGAGCAAAACGGAAACTCTGCGGATGGGCCGGAGCCGATAGAGTGGTATGTGATTTCGAAGGACGAAAATACGAACACGCTTTTGCTATTGAGCGTATATGGTCTTGATAATGTTCAGTATCATAAGGAAAGCAAAGACATCACCTGGGCTGAGTGCGATCTGAGGGAATGGCTTAATAGTGAAAGCGGCTTTTGGGGAACGGCGTTTTCAAGTGAGGAAAAAGAAAGAATTGCGAGTACGCTTTGCAAAACACCCGCTATGGATTTCCCAGGCTGTCAAACGGTTGGCGGTGACGATACTGTTGACAAAATCTTCCTTTTGAGTCTGGACGAATTCTGGGACAACGGAATCGGTGACAATGATGACTGGAGAAATGTTTCACCTACTCCGTATGCGTTGTCACAAGGAGCGTGGACGGACGAGTGGGGATATTACCTTTGGTGGCTCAGGACTCCCGGTGGCGAGCAGAATGTTGTATGTGATGGACGCACAGGCGGTGCAAGATCGAGCAGCCTTGTGAATACCTCACAATTGCTCCGCCCTGCCCTATGGGTCGTTGCGGATGAAGTGTCTTCCCAGTCTATGTTTTACGGCTTAAACATGACGGAGGCTGAGTTTGAGCAAGAGGTTATGCCGCTATTCGAAGCTGCAAAATCTTGGACAAAAGAGACTGCCCCACAGAATTTCAGCGACTTTCCATTTTTCCCGGAGTCGTTTTTCGAGATATTTGATACCGTTGCAAGTGCGCAGTCAGAAATGGAAATTACAGGTCCTACACTGACTTGGAGATCGAATTTGGACGAACTCTTGCCCATGGTTCAGGCAGATGGCAGTACAACATCTCGAACTTTTGCTTACATCGATGCGAATAAAAACGCCTATGAGCATGTGCCATTTGAATCAGTGGGGGATTGTGCATATTCTGTTCAACCTCCCGCAGATGCATGGACAGGTGACACCTTCCCGGAACTGTATTTCGATTGGGACAATTATCTGGATGGGTGGACCGAGACTTTAGAGGTGACATATGACATTTCAAATAAGCGTATTGAGAGTGTACCACTTGTTGGACTGCGCATGTTAAAAAACGAAGAGTATGTAATTTGGTGGGGTCGTGGCCTTTGGAACCAAGATAACTATTTTATTGATATAAAATCATTTACCGCCAATACAATTAATTGTTGTATACTGATATATGACACAACCAGCGGCAAGCTTACCGAGGTAGTAAAGTAAATACCACGCCCCAAAAGCAACCAAGGCGTACCCATGAACCATTGTAAAAAATGCGGCCACGAGCTGTCGCCGACTGCGGAATTCTGTGGAAACTGCGGCGAGCCCGTGCCAAAGTGAAAAACGGCATACAACGCAAATTCTCTGATATTGCCCGGTCAAAGTTATAGTTGTCATATATTTTGAAAATAAAGGAGAGCGTAACATGTATTGTTACAACTGCGGCAAAGAAATCGCGGAAACCGTGAAATTCTGCCCCTATTGCGGAGCAGAACAGAAGCAGCCCCAGCAGTCCCCTCAGTGGCAGCAGCCTCAGCAGCCCGTCCAGCAGCCCCAGCAGCAGCAACCCGCCCAATGGCAGAACCCCCAGCAGCAGGACACTCAATGGCAGGCCCCTCAGCAGCCCACCCAGTGGCAGAACCCTCCGGCGGCGAATAACAGCGGAAAAAACAATTCCTGGCAGTCCAGACTTCCCATCATTCTGGCAGCCGTCGCCCTTGTGGTCGTAGTTCTGCTTGCAGTGCGCGCGTTCCATAACCGCACCGATGCCCAGAACGAGCTGAAAGCGATCGCGACTACAGAACCTGCCGCTACTGAAGCCGCCCCCACCGAAAAAGTCACGTACACCGAGCCTCCCGCCCCGACGGAAACAGAGGCCCTCACGGACGGCTGGCACACCATAAACGGAAAGCGCTATTACATTCAGGATGGTGAAAAGTATGTAGATCTTCAGGAAATCGACAACGCGCTGTACTACTTCGACGAAGACGGCGCACTGGCTGAGAATGAAGACGTGGACTATTATGGGGCTACTTTACATGCAGGCCGCGATGGTATAATAGAAGGAATTACTATTGATGAAATTGGGGGAGAATGGTCAGATGAGTACTACCATTACGGGAATAACGGACGTAGTTCTGTTCTGGAATTATCCTTTGAAGTAGAAAACTGCGATTCTTTCCAGTTCTGTCTGGAAGCAGGCGGCCTGCATGGCGCAAAGGTGAATGGAAAATGGAAAATCTATGTCAGGCACAACGGCAACTGGGGATTTGTACAGGATATCAATTACACAGAGCCAAATGGATATTTTGACATAAAACTCGACGGTTACAAGAACTTTGATGCCATTACTGCTTGCCCGATGGTGCAGGGCAACGCCACCTACTCCGCGGTTTTCTACCTGCAAAACGTACATTGCGTACTGTAATCGTGATCCGGCCGCAAGAACACAAAAAATACCGCCGGGGCAATTGCCCCGGCGTTGTTTTGTGATTTCTTTCCTTATAAATCACAAAACAGGCAGCGCCATTAGGCGATGCCTTCCTGATTAAAATCAAAGATTTTAATCAGGAAATAGTATCAGGCGCTGCGGAATCGGGCGAGGAAATCCTTTGTTTCCTGCTTCTGCGGGTTTCCAAACACTTCGGAGGGTACGCCTTCCTCGCAGATGACGCCCTGACTCATAAACACCACATGATTGCTCACGTCCCGGGCGAAGGCCATCTCGTGGGTCACCACCAGCATGGTCATCCCTTCCCGCGCAAGAGACCGCATGACGTTCAGCACCTCGCCCACCATCTCCGGGTCCAGCGCGGAGGTGGGTTCGTCGAACAGCAGTACCTCCGGGTCCATAGCCAGCGCCCGGGCAATGGCTACCCGCTGCTTCTGGCCGCCGGAGATCTGCCGGGGCTTTGCGTTGATGTAGGGTGCCATGCCCACCTTTTCCAGATAGGTCATGGCATGCGCCCGGGCTTCCTCCCGGCTCCGCTTCAGCACCTTCACCTGACCGACCATGCAGTTTTCCAGCACCGTCATATTGTTGAACAGATTGAAGGACTGAAACACCATACCCACATGGGCGCGGTAGGCCGGCGCGTTGATGCCCCGCCCGGCCACGTTCTTGCCGTGGTAGCAGACCTCGCCGGAGGTCGGCGTTTCCAGCAGGTTGATGCACCGAAGCAGCGTGCTTTTTCCGGAGCCGGAAGCGCCGATGATGGAGGTCACGTCGCCTTTGGCTACGGTAAAGTCAATGTCCCGGAGCACCTCGTGGCTTCCGAAGGACTTGGAAAGGTGGTTGACCTGTAAAATCACGTCTTCCATATTAATATTCTCCTTTCGGTCTTCCGGAATCAAACTCGCCGCTGCGCTCGTCGAAGGGCGTCTTGCGGCTGGGGTGGGAATAGGTACCGGCGCTCATGGCCAAAGAGTCCGTACTGACCAGCTCGTAATTGTCGCTGCCGTCCAGCCGCTTTTCAAGCCAACGCAGCAGGAAAGACGCCGCCAGCGTCAGCATCAGATACCCCGCCATCTCGATCACGGCTGAGGGAAAATACAGCAGATTGACGCCCACAATGTTCCGATGGGTGGCAAAAAACTCCACGAAGCCGATAACGAACATCACGGAGGTGTCCTTGATGTTGATAATAAAGTTGTTGCCGATCTGGGGGATGATGTTCCGCAGCGCCTGAGGCATGATGACGTTCACCATGGTCTGCACATGGGTCATACCGATGGCTTTCGCGCCCTCGGTCTGGCCGGGGTCAATGGAAATAATGCCGCCCCGGACGGATTCGGCCATGTATGCGCCGGTGTTGATGGACACCACGATGATGGCTGCCACCCAGATGCCGCCCATTCCCTTGAAGGCCACCGCGCCGTCGGTGAAGTAGGGCAGACCGTAGAAGATGAACACCGCCTGTAAGACCATGGGCGTTCCCCGGAACACCTCCACGTAAATCCGGATCAGCGCCCGCAGCAGCTTCAGGAAGAAGCGCTTGACCGGTGGGTCCTGCCGGGTGTAGGGAATGGTGTTGAGAATGCCGCACAGCAGGCCGATCACGCAGCCGATCAGGGTCGCGACCACCGCCAGAACCAGCGTGTTCCGGATGCCGGTAAAATAAGCGCCGGAGTACGTCTCCCACAGCTTTCCGATGTCGGTTATCAGTTTTGCAAGCTTATCCATGAGGCACCTCAGATCGCGGGCTGAACGGCAATCGCCTCGTTCATGATCTGGTTCATGTCCTCCACGGTCATTCCGCTGAGGACCGCATTCATGGCGTCCAGCAGGGTGGTGTTGCCCTTGACCACGGAGATACCGATGTTGATCTCACCGGCGTCTACCTGAAAATTGTCCTCGCTGCCGGAGAAGTCCAGAATCACCAGATTGTCGTAGGTGGCGCAGGCGCCCATAGCGGTGGGCATATCGGTGCAGATGTAATCCACAGTGCCGGAGGTGACGGCCATGACCATGGCCGGAGCCGTTTCGGAAGCGGGCATCAGCTGGGCGCCTTCGATCTGGGGCAGGCAGGTGTCATACCAGATGGTGCCGGTCTGAGCGGTGCAGGAGCCGGAAAGCTGGGAAATGCCGGTGGCGGAGGCCAAGGGGCTATCCTTCCGGGTGACGCAGACGATGGAAGCGTAGAAGTAAGGGCCTGCCATGTCAACTTCCTGAAGCCGCGTCTCGGTCATGGACTGACCGGCAATGACGGCGTCCAGCTGACCGGCGTTCAGCGCGGGAACCAGGCCGTCCCAGCCGATGGCCATGATCTCCAGCTCCCAGCCGTTGGCCTCACAGATCTTCTTGGCGATCATGACGTCATAGCCGTTGGCGTAAGCGCCGGGGTTGTTGGCGATGGGGACGGCGCCGTTGGAGTCGTCCATCTGGGTCCAGTTGTAGGGGGCGTAGGCACACTCCATGCCCACGGTGAGCACGCCGTCCTCCACGCCGGAGAGAACCACGGAATTGTCCGCGGCGGGCGCGGCAGATGCGGCAGGGGCATCGGAAGCAGAGCTTCCACAGGCGGTCATGGACAGGACCATGAGCAGGGACAGGATAACGGATACGAACTTCTTCATTTTGGGATCGACCTTTCTTTTTTGCATTAAAAAATGAACCGCTTTGGAAAGCGGTCCATGGAAATGCGGAGACCCCACAAAAAGAAAGGAGTGATCCGAACAGCCAATGATAGCGCTTCACAAAGATTTTTTGTGACAGTCCGGCAGATGTTCTCTGACGACCCAGTATGAAAAACCCGGGCAGATTTCCCACACTTCGGCGGTGATCCCTTTCTCCTTCGGCGGCTGCACGACCTTGCCGGAGGGTACTGATGAGTACCGCGCCTCTATCAAGCGATTCAATTTTGAGTGTATCCTAGCATCGCGGTTTCCGGTTGTCAATAGTTTTTTCGGTGCATCCGCGTTTTTTGTATAATCTTCCAAATCAGAAGCGAACCCTACCATTCCATTTCGGCGAATCCGGCACATGTCGCCCATCTGTGCGCGAATCCCGGCTTGACATTTGCCCCTTCTCCCGGTAAACTGGTTCTATCAAATATACGGAGGAAACAGCGATGGATCACAGGGAATTGGCGGCGGAGCTCTTTTTATCCGACAGCAACTGCGCCCAGGCGGTGCTGGAGGCCTTCGGCGACGTAACGGGGCTTGAAAAGAGCTTCGCGGCGAAGCTGGCGTCCTCCTTCGGCGGCGGCATGGGGCGGATGCGGGAGGTCTGCGGTGCGGTCAGCGGGATGCTGATGGTGGCGGGGCTTCTGTACGGCTATGACGACCCCGGCGAGAACGACGTGAACAAAAAAGCCCATTACCAGCTGGTGCAGAACCTTGCGGGGCAGTTCCGGGAGGAGATCGGCAGCATTATCTGTCGGGAAATTCTGAACAACCCGCCCTCCGACCCCAATCCCACGCCCCGCACGGCGGAATTTTACAAGACCCGCCCCTGCGCCCATATGGTCATGACTGCGGCGGGCATTCTGGACGATTACATTGCGGAGCATCCGGTCGGTACGCCGGCAAAGCCGGATATAGAGCAGCTATGAACGATTTTATCTACAACCAGCACGATATCCCCAAGGAGCGGTACCGCTACGGCCTGCGTGCCTCGGCGGACGTTGGATGCGGATGGGTCGCCACCTGGAATGCCCTGCAAATTCTGGGGTACAAAACGGACATCCCGGCGCTGATCCGCTACTACGAATGGCAGCTGCCCCTGATCCACGGCAATACCGGCACCTCCTTCTGGGGGCCTGCGGTGTGCTTCCGGAAGTGGGGCTTCCCCGTGAAAGTCATTGTGGACACCAAACGCTTCGACGAGGCGGCAAAAAACGCGGACGCCTGCATCCTGTTCTACCACTGGCGGAGCAAGTGCCGCCTGGGCGCCCATTTCGCAGCGCTGCACCACACGGAGAAGGGCTTCGTCGGCTACAACACCTACCGCAACTCCACCGGCGCGGACAATTACGGCAGCAGCCTTGCGGATTTCCTCCGCAAACGCAAGTATTTTGGCGCCGTCCTGCTGGCCATCAACCGAAAATGAGCAGAACTACCTCGGCAAAACGTAGAAAAAACCAGCGAAAATTTATGAACATTTCACAATTCACCCCGAACGTCCCATAGGACTTCCCTTTTCCCGGAAATCCGCCGCTTGCATTCAGCGGGAAAGTGTGATATCCTTATAAAAAGGAGATGAGCCGAATGACTGTCCGGGAATCGGGTGAAATGTATCTTGAGGCTATACTGGTTTTGGCGAAGAAAAGCGGGTATGTCCGCTCCATTGACGTCAGCGAATATCTGGGGTATTCCAAGCCCAGCGTTTCCCGCGCGATGGGCATTCTCCGGGAGGGCGGGTATATCCTCGTGGAAAAAGACGGCGCGATCACGCTGACGGATTCCGGGAAAAAGCTGGCGGAGACGATCTACGAGCGCCACACGGTGCTCTCGGAGCTGCTGATCCGTCTGGGTGTGGACGAAAAGACCGCCACCGACGATGCGTGCCGGATCGAGCACGTCATCAGCGACGAGTCGTTCCAAGCCATCAAGCAGTACTATTACCAGCACAAAAAGTAAGAAATTCAGGCGGCGCTTAAAAGCGCCGCCTGAACGTTCCTATGGGGTCTGCCATGTCAGCCCAGCAGTTCCTCGATCTCTGCCTTCGGCATGTAGCCGATGGCCTTGTTCATGACCTTGCCGCGTTCCACGACCACCAGCGTGGGGATGCTGGCGACGCCGAATTCCATGGCAAGCTCCACTTCCTCGTCCACGTTGATCTTGCCCACGGCGATATCCTCCCGCTCCTGAGCGATCTCCTCCACAATGGGGCCGACCATCCGGCACGGGCCGCACCATGGCGCCCAGAAATCCAGCAGCACGGGCTTATCGCTGTTTTTCACCAGCTCGTCGTAGTTGGCCTTCGTAATGTGCATGACGGACATGATAATTCCTCCTTGGTATTTTTCTGTGCCTATAGTATACCCTAATTTTGAAAAAAACGCAAGGGGCGCGTCGAGCGTGCGGACAATTTGACATTTTGCCGCCCATCTGCTATGATACCCTGAAAAAAGGAGGACACCGAATATGGGCAAATGTGAATCCTGCGGCGGATGCAGCGGCGGCTGTTCCGGGTGCGGTCTGGAGCTGGAGCTTACGGAAGAAGAGATCAGCTTTCTGCACCGGCTGGGAGAGTGCGCCTTTCTGCCGGTGATTCAGGAAAAGGAAGCGCCGGTTTTCCCGGAGGAAGCGGGAAAAGAGCTTCTGCTGCAATGCCTGGAGAAAAAGGGCCTCATCTCCCTGGACTATGACAAGCCCCTGAAAGATTACCATACCCCCGCCTATGACGCCAGCCCCGTCCGGGGCAGCATGGCGCTGACCAAACGGGGACAGGACGTTCTGGAGCTGATGGAATATCAGGGCGTCCGCAGCTAACCATCCGGCGGCGTTTGCCGGAAAAAAGAGACATAGAGAAGTGTTATTTATGAACAACAATGAATACCGCGTGGGCGTCAACCGTGGATTGCCTGTGGGGATGGGATATTTTTCGGTGAGCTTCGGCTTCGGTGCTATGGCCGTGTCTCAGGGCTTGAAAACGCTGGACGCGGTGCTGATCTCCGCCACGAATCTGACCAGCGCGGGGCAGTTCGCGGGGCTGACCCTCATCGTCGCCGCCGCCACGCTGTGGGAAATGGTGCTGACCCAGCTGGTCATCAACAGCCGCTACGCCCTGATGAGTCTGGCGCTGAGCCAGCGGATGGGCGAGAAGATCGGCCTGCTGCCCCGGCTTCTGATCGCGTTTTTCAATACGGATGAAATTTTCGCCCTCGCCATGGCGCGGGAAGCACCCCTGACGGTGCCGTTCCTGCTGGGGCTGGGGACGCTGCCCTTTATCGGCTGGACGCTGGGGACGCTGTGCGGCGCACTGGCCGGGTCGATTTTGCCGCTCTCCATCCGGACGGCGCTGGGGGTCATGCTCTACGGCATGTTCGTCGCCATCGTGGTGCCCCCCGCGAAGAAGAACCGGGATGTTTTCGTGGCGGTGGTGCTGGCGCTGATCTTCAGCAGCCTGTTTTCCTGGACGCCGGGGCTGAAAACCGTTTCCCCGGGACTGTCCATCGTGATCTGCACCGTGGCAGCCGCCGCCATCTGCGCCGCGCTGTTCCCGGTGAAGGAAGAGAGGGAAGCGGCATGAACATTTATCTGTACATCCTCGCCATGGCGCTGACGACCTACCTCATCCGCGTCCTGCCCATGACGATCTTCCGCAAGCCCATTAAGAGCCGTTTTTTGCGCTCGTTTTTGTACTACGTTCCCTATTGCTGCCTGACGGCCATGACGTTCCCCTCCATCCTCAGCAGCACCGCTTCTATCTTAAGCGGCGCGGCGGCGCTGGTGGTAGCGGTGATTCTGGCCTACCGGGGCAAGAGTCTGATCGTGGTCGCCCTCAGCAGCAGCGCCGCGGTGCTGGTCGTGGAATGGGCGATGACCCATTTGTAAAATAACTGTGTATTCCTCCGCTTCGCCTTGACGAGCGGAGGAATCTTTGTTATAATGCGCCGTGAAGAGGGAGTGGTCGGCGCGCAGCGCGGGACTGAATCGACATACTGGTGAGGCCCCGGTTCAGCCTGAAATGACGAGACTTTTGCAGGCCGGCACAGTCTCTTCGCGTCTTCTGTGCTGACATGTATTCAGTACGGAGGATTTTTTATGGGAATCGGAGAACTGTTCTTGCTGGCGGTGGGACTGAGCATGGACGCTTTCGCAGTGTCCGTATGCAAGGGCCTTGCCATGAAAAAGGCAACGCTGAAGGCGGAAGCGACCTGCGGACTCTGGTTCGGCGGCTTCCAGATGCTGATGCCCGTGACCGGCTTTTTCCTTGGCTCGCTGTTTGCCGAAGCCATTGAAGCGTTCGACCACTGGGTCGCCTTCGGTCTGCTGGTCATCATCGGCATCAACATGCTGAAGGAAGCGCTGGAGAAGGAAGACGAATCCGGCGACGACCCGGAAAAGGACGCCGACCTGTCCGTCAGGACCATGTTTCTCATGGCCGTGGCGACTTCCATAGACGCGCTGGCCGTCGGCATTTCCCTTGCCATGGTCGGCAGCGTGAACATCTGGCTGGCGGCGGCGTTTATCGGCATCTGCACCTGCCTGCTGTCCGCTCTGGGCGTGAAGATCGGCAACGTGTTCGGCAGCCGGTATGAGAAAAAGGCCGAGTTTGCCGGCGGCGTCATTCTGATTCTGCTGGGCGTGAAGATCCTGCTGGAGCATCTGGGGGTTCTGGCGTGAAGCGCACAAAGCGCCGCATGACGCTGTGTACTGTGCTTCTGCTTTGCAATCTGGTCTTTATCTGGGGCAATTCCCTGCTCCCGGCGGAAGTCTCCGGACAGATCAGCGGCACGCTGAAGGCGCTGCTGGACGGCGTGTTCACTCCCGGCGAAGCGGTTCCCTCCGGCGGCGACGGCCTGCTGCGAAAGTGCGCCCATTTTGCCGAATTTGGCGCGTTGGGACTGCTGCTTGGCTGGCTGTTCGGGATGCTGGGAAAAAAGCGGCTTCCGGCGTTCGCCCTGGGCGTGGCCGCTGCCTGCATCGACGAGACCATCCAGATCTTCGTCCCCGGCCGCAGCCCCGGCATCCGGGACGTGTGCATTGACAGCTGCGGCGCGGCCGCCGGTATGCTCCTGCTGTTTTTGGGGCATGCTTATTGGAAGAAACGATTTACCCGAAATAATTTCAGGAGGAAATGAAACATGAAAAAAGTTTTAACTGCAATTCTGGCGGCAGCCATGGCGCTGTCCCTGCTTTCCGGCTGTGCCGGATCCAAGCCCACGGAAACCACCTCCCCCGACAAGGTGGAGGGAACCATGGAGGAACTGCTGAACGAAATCGTTGCCCAGCAGCCGGTGGAGTTCGACGGCGGCGTCGAGACCATCGACCTCACCGACACCAGCGAGGAAGGGCAGTGGGCCATCAAGAGCAGCACCGGTCTGGATAACGCCGGCGTGCTGACGGAGGCCGCGGTGTTCGAGCCGATGATCGGCTCCATTGCCTTTTCCATGGTCATGGTGCGGGTCGCACCGGGTGAGGACATCAAGTCCGTCGCCGAAGCCATGAAGTCCGGCATCAACCCCCGCAAGTGGGTCTGCGTGGAAGCGGACGACATGCTGGTCACCGGCTACCGTGATGTGGTGATGCTCATTATGCTGGACACCAGCTACGACCTCACCGCCCAGTCCTTTGTGGACGCCTTCGGCAAGGTCGTCGGCGAACCCGAATTTGTGATTTAAGGTTTCCAAAATGGCAGCGATTCCATCGCTGCCATTTTTATAAGAGTTCTCAGGAGCGAACACGCCTATGGTTTTTTCAAGCATTCCCTTCCTATATTATTTCCTCCCGGCGGTGCTGGCGGTGTATTTTCTCACGCCTCGGAAGGGGAAAAACGCCGTTCTGCTCCTTGCCAGCCTGATTTTTTACGGCTGGGGGGAGCTGCGGCTGCTGCCCCTGATGGTATTCACCATCCTGCTGTGCTACGTCTGCGGCCTGGGCATCGAACGCTCCCGGAAGCGGAAAAAGCGCTGGCTGCTGGCGTCCATCGTCATCAGCGTGGGGCTGCTGGGGGTTTTCAAGTACGCGGACTTCTTCATCGGCAGTCTGAACGCCGTCACCGGCCTGAAAATTCCGCTGCTTCATCTTGCGCTGCCCGTCGGCATCAGCTTTTACACCTTCCAGTGCCTGAGCTACACCATCGACGTCTACCGCGGCAGCGTCCCGGCACAGAAGAACCTCATCAACTTCGGCGCGTATGTCGCCCTGTTCCCCCAGCTGATTGCAGGCCCCATCGTCCGCTATGCGGACATCGCACGGGAGCTGGAGCACCGGGAGCACAGCTGGGAAAACGCGGCGGTGGGTCTGCGGCGGTTTCTGGTAGGGCTGGGGAAAAAGGTCATCCTTGCAGATAACTTCGCCCTGCTGATCCGGCTGTTCCGACAGAGCGGCGAAAAATCCGTCCTGTTTTACTGGATGTACGCCGTGGCCTTCACCCTGAACATTTACTTCGACTTTTCCGGCTATTCCGACATGGCCATCGGCCTTGGGCGGGTGCTGGGGTTCCATTTTGTGGAGAATTTCAACTACCCCTACCTCTCGGGAAGCGTCACGGAGTTCTGGCGGCGGTGGCATATCAGCCTTGGCAGCTGGTTCCGGGACTATGTGTATATCCCCATGGGCGGCAGCCGGGTCAGCCGCTGGCGGTGGGTTCTGAACATCCTCACCGTGTGGATGCTTACGGGGCTGTGGCACGGCGCGGCGTGGAATTTCGTGCTGTGGGGGCTGCTGTTTGCCGCGCTGCTGCTGGCGGAAAAGTGGATTCCCGTCCTGCAAAGGCTGCCGGGCGTCCTGCGCCATGGCTATGTGCTGCTGGCGGTAATCCTCAGCTTTGTGCTGTTCAACGCGGACAGTCTTGCGCAGGCGGGGCAGGACTTTGCCGGACTGTTCGGCTTCGGCAGCCTGAGCCTGACCTCCGCCGAAACGCTGTACTACCTGAAAAGCTATGCCGTCCTGTTCGTGCTGGGCATTCTCGGCTCCACGCCAGTGGTGAAAAACGCAGCGCGGCGCATTGACGGAACGAAGGCGGGCGTCGTACTGGAAGCCGCGGCAATGCTGGCGCTGCTGATCGTCTGCACGGCCTATCTGGTGGACGGCTCCTTCAGCCCGTTCCTGTATTTCCGGTTTTGAGGGGGCGAAGGTATGAAGAATCGAATTTGCGCAATCATGGTTGCGGCCGTCTGGGCGATGCTGGCTGCGTGGGCATGGCTGGCGCCCAGCCGGGACATTTCCGTCGCGGAGCGCCGTCAGTTGGCGCAGAAGCCTGCCATTCAGACAAAGACGCTGCTGGACGGCAGCTTCATGACGGATTTTGAGGATGCCAGCCTGGATCAGTTCCCCCTGCGGGACACCTTCCGCGAGGCCAAGTCTCTGTTTCATCGCTTCGTTCTGCGGCAAAGCGACAAAAGCGGCATTTATATCGCCCAGGGTTTCGCCGCAGCCCAGGAATACCCCCTGAGCGAGGCCTCAATCGGCCACGCCCTGGAACGGTTCAGCAGCGTATACGAAACCTATCTTTCCTCCACCGATTCCAGAATTTACCTTGCCCTCGTCCCGGACAAGGGCTACTATTTGGCGCAGTCCGCCGGGCAGCTGTCCATGGACTATGACCGGCTCTTTTCCCTGGTGGAGGGCGGAATGCCATGGGCGTCTCCCATCCGCCTGACGGACAGCCTGTCCATTCAGGACTATTACCGCACCGATACCCATTGGCGGCAGGAACGTCTGCTCCCGGCGGCGCAGACGCTGTGTCAGGCGCTGGGGGTGTCTTCTCCCCGGCAGGAGGATTACACCGTCACTCCGCTGGAAAAGCCCTTCTACGGCGTGTACTACGGTCAGGCAGCGCTGCCCATGCAGCCGGACACCATGTACCTGCTGAAAAGCGACCTGCTGGACGACTGCCGGGTGTACGACTACGAAACGGGAGAAACCACCGCTGTCTACGACATGACCAAGCTAGACAGCAAAGACCTGTACGACGTGTATCTCTCCGGTGCCCGGAGTCTGCTGACCATCGAAAACCCCAACGCGGCCACCGGCCGGGAGCTGATTGTATTCCGGGATTCCTTCGGAAGCAGCATGGTTCCGCTGCTGGTAAACGACTACGCCAAGGTGACGCTGGTAGACCTTCGGTACATCCGAAGCGACTATCTGGGGCAGTTTCTGGACTTTCACGGTCAGGACGTGCTGTTCCTCTACAGCACGCTGCTGCTGAACAACAGCGCGGCAATCAAATAAAGCATCAAGGGCGCTCCGATGAAAGCGGAGCGCCCTTGATGCAAAAAAAATCCACTGTAATCTTGCGACTACAGTGGACCTGGCAGAGGATGAGGGATTCGAACCCCCGCAAACGGAGTCAGAGTCCGGTGTGCTACCGTTACACAAATCCTCTATATAATACCTGGTGGAGACAACAGGACTCGAACCTGTGACCTCATGCGTGTGAAGCATGCGCTCTAACCAGCTGAGCTATGCCTCCATACCGAAGCAGGGCTTATTATACCACGTTTTTCCGGAAAGTCAACCACTTTTTCCGGAATTTCCTTTTTTCTTTTTTGCGCCCCGCCCTGAAAAGGACGGGGCGCATGAGGCTTGTTTACCTGTATGGCTGCACGTATCGTTCATGGCTCAGACTTTGTGGTCGCGCGTGGGCACCGGAGACAAGGCCGAGCATGGCGTAGATCGTAACCACCGAAGAACCACCGTAGCTGATCAACGGCAGGGTCAGACCGATAACGGGCATGACGCCGATGCACATACCGGTGTTGATCATCACCTGGAACATCAGCGCCGACGCGGCGCCGTAGCATACCAGCCGGCGCATATAGTCCTGGCAGTGTATGCCCACATAGATGCACCGGGCGATGATGGCCATTTCCATAATCATGATCGCAAGGCACCCTACAAAGCCCAGCTCTTCGCCCATGGACGAGAAAATATAGTCCGTGTGCCCGGCGAACAGGCTGCCGCTCTGGGTACGGTTGCCGTTGAACAGTCCCTGTCCCGTCAGGCCGCCGCCGGTGAGGGAGCGCAGGTTCATCATGGAGTGATAGCGCTCGTTGATGCCCATGGGGTCGATGGTGTCGTCAACCAGAATCAGAAACCGGTTCTGCTGGTACTTGCCGAGGAACTGCCACAGGATCGGGAACGCCGCCGCGATCAGACCGATGGCCAAAGCAAACCACCACAGGCTGACGCCGCCGCCGAAGGCCATACCGATGAAGATAAACACGAAGATCAGGGAAACGCCCGCGTCGCCGGACAGCACCATGTTCAGTCCCACCAGCAGTCCCAGATGAAGGCACATGTGCATAATAGACGGCAGGCTGGATATTCGGTTCTGGTGCGCCGACATGACCGAGGCCATAATAACGACATAGGTGATCTTGCAGACCTCGGCGGGCTGAACGCTGATAAAGCCCAGGTTGATCCAGCTTCGGTTACCGGAGCCGTGGTCGGTTCCCAGGGGGCTTATCAGCATGAGAAGCAGCGCACAGTTGAAAGCCACCATCACCATCCGGTGTTCCGAGAGGAAGTCCAGATCGATGGAGGACACCAGCGCGTACATCATGACGCCCAGACCGGTAGCCGCCAGCTGAATGATAATATATTTGAGATTGCCGCCAAACTTGTCGGCGGAAGTGGCGCTGGCAATGAAAACGCAGCCAAAGCCGGACACGATCAGGCACAGGATCAGCAGAAATATGTCGCCTTTTTTCCAGAAGTCCTTTAATTCATCCAAAAACCGGCTCAAACAACCGCCTCCTTTCCGCTATGGTTTTTCATTATACCATCCTTCCGGGGAAAAGTAAATAGACGAAATGTGAACGTGTCTTTAACATTGCCGGGCGAGCCGGGTATAGGGGCTTTCCAGAGCGGGCAGAATCCTAAAACCCGGTAAAAATAATATTACATCCGGTTTTACTTGACAAAATAAAGAAATAGTATTATTCTAAAAAAGAATCTGTGAGAATTGGAAACGTTTCAATTTTCTGAAACCGCCGCCCCAGGGGCATTTTCCCCGGATTTCGTCAGGGAATGCCGCAAGCAGGCGGATATCGGCAAAAAGTTTCCTGTTCACTGTTTTCGGAGCGGTTTCAACTGGACAGGCTGACCGGAATATGATATACTATCGGGAGTTGGTCAGAACGAAACCGTATCACAAAGCCACAGCGGCGCACCCGCTTTAAGAATGGAGAGCTAACATGAACAACAACTGTCTGAACATCCTGAAATGGACGGAGGCACAGCTCAAGTACACCTATGACGTTTCTTTGCAGGAGGCGACCCCTCAGGAGCTGCATGAAGCGCTGGGTCAGGCTGTTATGATGGCCATTTCCGACGATTGGAGCCATTCCAAGAAGACCCGTATGCCCAATCGTAAGGCCTACTACATCTCCGCCGAGTACCTGATCGGCCGCCTGGTGTATTCCAACCTGTTCAACCTGGGCATTCTGGACGAGATGAAGGAACTGTTTGCCGAGCACGGGGTCGATCTGGCGATTCTCGAGGACATTGAGGACGACGCTCTGGGCAACGGCGGCCTCGGCCGTCTGGCGGCCTGCTTCCTGGACAGCGCCGCTTCCACGGACATTCCCCTGTCCGGCTACGGCCTGCGCTACAAGTTTGGCCTGTTCAAGCAGAGCTTTGACGCCGACGGCAGTCAGGTGGAGAACGCCGACGACTGGACAAAGTTCGGCGACCCCTGGTCCTTCCGCCGCTATAACCACACCGTGAAGGTCAACTTCCCCGATCATACCGTTCTGGCCGTTCCCTACGACGTTCCCGTCATCGGCTACGGCACCGAGAACGTGGGCACACTGCGCCTGTGGCAGTGCGAGGCCGAGGAGGAGCTGGACTTCAACGCCTTCAACAATCAGGACTACCTGCGGGCGCTGGACGCCAAGAACAAGGCCGAGGACATCACCCGCGTCCTGTACCCCAACGACTCCACATGGGAAGGCAAGCGCCTGCGCATCAAGCAGCAGTATGTGCTGTCGTCTGCGTCCCTGCAGGATATGCTGCGCACCTTCAAAATTGCCCACGGCAGCGACCTGAGCCGCTTCGCCGAGTTCTACGCGGTGCAGCTCAATGACACCCATCCCGCCATGTCCATCCCCGAGCTGATCCGCCTGCTGATGCTGGAGGGCATGAGCTTTGACGACGCCTTCAATGTCGCTCAGAAGACCTTCTCCTACACCAACCACACCGTCATGGGCGAGGCACTGGAAAAGTGGCCGCTGGATCTGATGCGCAGCGTGGTTCCCGAGATCGTGGACATCATCTGCCGCATTGACCAGAAGCTCAAGTGGGAGCATCCGGGTCTGTTCATCGTGAAGGACAACACCGCCCACATGGCGAACCTGTCCATTTACGTCGGCTCCTATATCAACGGCGTGGCGGAGATCCACACCCAGATTCTGAAGGACGACTGCTTCAAGGACTGGTACTACGCCTTCCCCGAGCGGTTCCAGAACAAGACCAACGGCATCACCCCCCGCCGCTGGCTGGGTCTGTGCAACCCCGAGCTGACCGCCATGCTGCGGGAAAAGGTGGGCGGCGACTTCCTGAAGAACCTCGACCTCATCGGTGAGCTGAAAGATCAAATCTACGACGAGACCGTGGTGGAGTTCAACGCCATCAAGCACCTGAAGAAGGAGCAGCTGTGCGCCGTCATTGCCAAGCACGAGGGCGTGACGCTGAACCCCGACTTCATCTTCGACGTGCAGGTCAAGCGTCTGCACGAGTACAAGCGCCAGCTGATGAACATTCTGTCCATTGTGGACATCTACTTCCGCCTGAAGGAGGGCCGTCTGCCGGACTTCCATCCCACGGTTTACCTCTTCGGCGCCAAGTCCGCCCCCGGCTACGCCCGTGCCAAGGCCATCATCCGCTATATCAACCGGGTCGCGAAGATGATCAACAACGACCCCACCGTGGCCGACAAGCTGAAAGTGGTATTCGTTCAGAACTACAACTGCTCCTACGCCGAGCATATCATCCCCGCCGCCGACATTTCTGAGCAGATTTCCCCTGCCGGCACGGAAGCCTCCGGCACCGGCAACATGAAGCTGATGCTCAACGGCGCCGTAACGCTGGGTACGCTGGACGGCGCCAATGTGGAGATCGCCCAGGAGGCCGGCCGGGAGAACGAATATATCTTCGGCCACACCGTGGATGAGATCAATTCCGTGAAGCCCACCTATCACGCCAAGGATATTTTCGACTCCAACGCCGACCTGCGCCGCGCCATCAACACCCTGGTGGACGGCACCGTCCCCACGGACGACGCCCAGAAGGAGCTGTTCCATTCTCTGCTGGACGGCACCGACTGGCATCAGGCCGACCATTACTTCCTGCTGCTGGACTACGCTTCCTACTTCGACACCAAGCTCCAGGCCAACCGGGACTATGCCGACCGCATTGCCTTCGGCCGCAAGTGCCTGATGAACGTGGCCTCCGCCGCCAAGTTCTCCTCCGACCGCACCATCCGTCAGTACGCCGAGGAGATCTGGCACATCAAGCCCACCGAGTATTAAGCCCCAAAACACGCCCGATTCTGCAAAGAACCGGGCGCGTTTTCGTATTCAAAAAAGTCAAAACCTTGCACTGCGCGGCGAATTGTGGTATAGTATGTTCAGACGTGAATCCTGGAGGTGCAGACATGAAAGTTCAATTCATCGGCGCGACCCATGAGGTCACCGGCAGCTGTACGCTGCTGGAAGTGAACGGCCGGTACTATCTGGTGGACTGCGGTATGGAGCAGGGGGAGGACATTTTCCAGAATGTCCCGCTGCCCGTCCCGGCGAATGCCATCGAAGCGGTGTTCCTGACCCACGCCCATATCGACCATTCCGGTATGCTCCCCAAGCTGTGCAAGGACGGGTTCCGGGGGCAGATCTACGCCACGGAGGCCACCTGTAATCTTTGCCGCATCATGCTGATGGACTCGGCGCACATTCAGGAATCGGAAGCCCAGTGGCGCACCCGCAAGGCCGAGCGTGCCGGGGAACGGGCCGTGGAGCCGGTATACGACACCAACGACGCGGCGGCGGCTCTCCGGCTGCTCCGCCCCTGCCAGTATAACGCCGCCGTTCAGGCCGCGGAGGGCATTATCATCCGCATGACGGACATCGGCCATCTGCTGGGTTCCGCCGCCATCGAAATGTGGCTGACGGAGGGGCAGCAGACCCGGAAGATCGTGTTCAGCGGCGACGTGGGCAACGTCAATCAGCCCCTGCTCCGCGACCCCCAGCCTGTTGCGGAGACGGAATATCTGGTCATCGAATCCACCTACGGCGACCGCCTGCACCCCAAGGAGCGGGGCGACGTGGTGGGCGAGCTGGCCGCCTGCATCCAGCGGGCGCTGGACCGGGGCGGCAATCTGGTCATCCCCGCCTTTGCCGTGGGGCGGACGCAGGAAATGCTCTACGCCATCCGGGAGATCAAGCAGCGGGGGCTGGTGACGGGACACGACCATTTCCCGGTGTACGTGGACTCCCCCCTGGCCGTGGAAGCGACGGGGATTTTCCTGCAATGCGACCCCGCGGATTTTGACGACGAGACCCGGGCCATTCTGAAACAGGGCGTCAACCCCATCTGGTTTGACGGATTGAAGCTGTCCGTTTCCTCCGACGAATCCAAGCTCATCAATACCGACCCCCAGCCCAAGGTCATACTCTCCGCCAGCGGCATGTGCGAGGCGGGCAGAATCCGCCACCATCTGAAGCACAACCTTTGGCGCAAGGAAAACATCATCCTGTTCGTAGGCTATCAGGCGGAGGGTTCTCTCGGCTGGAAGCTGGAAAACGGCGCGAAGTCCGTGAAGCTCTTCGGCGAGGACATCGCGGTGAGCGCGGAGATCGCCATGCTCCACGGCACCTCCGGCCACGCGGACAAAGAGGGGCTGCTGAACTGGCTGGCAGGCTTCCGGGAGAAGCCCAAGATGGTGTTCGTGAACCACGGCGACGACGGCAGCTGCAAAGCCTTCTGCGCGACCCTGAAATCCATGGGCTACCACGCCGACGCTCCCTACAGCGGCACGGAATACGACCTGATCACCGGCAAGCTCACGACCTACACCGAGGGCGTGAAGATCGACCGGGCGGCGGCCTTCAAGGGCACCCAGCGGGCGAAGCAGATTTACGAGGACATGGTCGCGGCGGCGGAAGCGCTTCTTGCGCTGGTCAAGACCCGCCGCGGGAATACCAACAAAGACAACGCCAAGCTTACGGGGCAGATCATCAGTCTGATCGAAAAGTGGAAGAAATAAGACAGCAAAACGCCCGGCAGGAAATAGATTCCTGCCGGGCGCTTTTCACACTTTTCTGCTTACTTTAGACTGTATTTCACGGCATACGCCTTGTATTCATCGTCAAAATCCTCGTTTTCCATCCGGGCGGAGCGGATGGCCTCGTGGGTGTTCATGTTGTGGTGGTGCAGGTCGATGATGCACCCGGCGATGTTGGAGCAGTGGTCGCCCACCCGTTCCAGCGCGGTCAGCAAGTCAGACCAGACAAATCCGGACTCAATACTACAGCTGCCCTGCTGCATCCGCAGAATGTGATGGATGCGCATTTTCTCCTTCAGATCGTCAATGACCTGCTCCAGCGGCTCCACCCGGTAGGCTTTTTCCAGATCGTCGTCCCGGAACGCCTGAAAGGTCATGTCCACGATCTCGTCCACAGCCCGCAGCAGAACGGACAGCTCATGACGGGCGGCGTCGGAAAGAGACAGATTCTTACCTTTCAGCTCCTCGGCGGACTCCAAAATGTTCAGAGCGTGGTCTCCGATGCGCTCAAAATCACTGAGGGCTTTGAGAAGCATGGCGGCCTCGCTGCTGTCGTTTTCGCTGATCTTCAGGGCGCTGAGCTTAACAAGATAGGTGCCAAGGATATCCTCATAATGGTCGGTTTTGCTCTCCCCCTCCCGCACAGCCTGCGCAAGCTCCGGCGTGTAGTTCTGGAGGGCGGCGGCAGCATCCCGCAGGGTCGCGGCGGCCACGTCCGCCATTTCATTGGTGACCACACGGCACCGCTCCAAGGCAATGGAGGGGGTGGCCAGCAGACGCTCGTCCAGCTCGCAGACCGCCTCCAGCTGCTTCCCGTCGGGGACGATTCTGCACACCAGCTTTTCCAGCAGCCCGGCGGCGGGCAGCATCAGGGTGGTGCAGATGACGTTGAACACCGTGTGGCAGATGGCGATGCCCAGATAGGAAGCGCTTTCTCCCAGAATGGCCGGGGAGAACAGGGCGTCCGCCAGCACAAAGAGGGTCAGGCACACAGCGGTGCCGATGATGTTGAACATCAGATGCACCACTGCAGCCCGCCGGGCGTTTTTGGTGGTGCCCACGCTGGACAGCAGCGCGGTGACGCAGGTGCCGATGTTCTGACCCATGATAATGGGGATGGCGGCGGCGTAGGTCACAGAGCCGGTGGAGGACAGCGCCTGCAAAATGCCCACGGACGCCGACGAGGACTGGATGATTCCGGTGAGCACCGCGCCCACGAGAACGCCCAGAATGGGGTTCGTGAACATCAGGAACATCTGCTGGAATTCCGGCACATTTTTCAGGCTGCTGACCGCGCCGGACATGGTCTCCATGCCGAACATCAGGGTCGCAAACCCCAGAAAGATCATGCCGGTGTCCTTCTTCTTGCCGTCCTTCATGAACATGTAGTACACAATGCCCACCAGCGCAAGAATGGGGGTAAAAGAGCTGGGCTTCAGCAGCCGGACGAAGACGTTCCCGCTTTCAATGCCGCTAAGGCTCAATATCCATGCGGTGACGGTGGTGCCAACGTTCGCGCCCATGATGACGTTGATGGCCTGTCCCAGCGTCAGAAGCCCGGAGTTGACAAAGCCGACCACCATGACCGTGGTAGCAGAGGAGGACTGAATGACGCCCGTGACGGCCAGACCCGTCAGGAAGCCCAGCATCCGGTTGGTGGTGAGCTTCCCCAGAAGCATCCGCAGGGAGGAACCCGCCCGCCGTTCCAGCGCGTCTCCCATCAGGTTCATGCCGAACAGAAACAGGCACAGCCCGCCGTTCATGGTCAGAACGTTGAAAATATCCATGGATTTCGACCTCCCACATCTTAGGGTCTATCTGAAAATCGGCAATATGACCAACAGCGAGGGATTTTTCGCCTGATGAAGCCATTTTTCCGCAGGAATACTTTGTGTATTGCAAGGGAAAATGGTGCAAAGCAGGCGGAAAAGACCCGCTGTTTGGGCGTGTTGACGGTTTTCAGATAGGCCCTAAATTATTTCATATTTCAATTTTATCAGCGCAAGGTCAAATCCATTATCAGAAAAATGTAAAATCTGCGTAAATCCGGCAGAAAATATGGGAGGGGCAGCGCCCCTCCCATTCATTCTACTTTTTCTCCATGGGGAACCGCACCGTGACGATCGTCCCCTTGCCGACGGTGCTGTCCAGCTCGATGGCCGCGCCCAGAATCAGCGCCGCGTGCTTGACGATGGACAGTCCCAGACCGGTGCCGCCGATCTCCTTGGAGTGGCTCTTGTCCACCCGGTAAAACCGCTCGAACACCCGCTCCTGATGCTCCGGGCTGATGCCGATGCCGGTGTCCGTCACCGTCAGAACGGCCTGCCCCTTTTCTTCCCCAAGCCGCACGATAACCAGCCCGCCGTCCTTATTGTACTTGACGGCGTTGTCCATGAGGTTGAACACGATCCCGGAAACCAGCTGGGGAATCCCCTGAATCACGGTTTTCGTCCCTTCCAGCTGAATGCTGACGTTTTTCAGCTCCGCCGGGGCGGTCAGCTCCTGCATGGCGGATTTCGCCGTTTCGTACAGGTCGATGGGCGCCCACTGCATATCCGCCGCACCCTCGTCCAGCCGGGACAGGCGCAGGGTATCCTCCACCAGATCGATCATGCGCTGGGCTTCGCTGTAGATTTTCTCCGCAAAGTGCCGGGTGTCCTCCGGAGGAACCAGCCCGTCCTTCATCAGCTCGGCGTAGCCGGAAATGGCGTGAAGCGGGGTTTTCAGCTCATGGGAAACGTTGGCGGTGAATTCCCGGCGAAGGGCTTCCGCCTTCTGCTTCTGGGTCACGTCAAACAGCAGCAGCACCACGCCGGAAACCGCCCCGTCGGATTTGACCGGGCTGGCGGCGGCGAGATATTCTCCGCCGGTCAGAGCCACGTTTTCCTCCGCCTTTTCCCCGGTGAGAGCCTTCTCCACCAGTGCGGAAATGGCCGCGTTCCGGTTGGCGACGCCAAAATCCGCCCCTAAGCAGTTGGGGGTGATTTCCAGCAGCCGTGTGGCGGCGGGGTTGATGCTCAGCACCATGCCGCTGCTGTTCATCAGCACCAGTCCCTCGCTTAAGGAACGGGTGACGGTGTTGAATTCCTTCTGCTTCTGCCGCAGTTCCTGGGACTGCGCCCGAAGCTGAACCTGCTGGGAGTCCAGCCGCCGCAGAAGGGGCTGGATTTCGACGTACTCCCGGTTGGACATGGGGTCGTCCAGATTCAGCTCGTTCAGAGGCGCGACAATGTTTTTCGTCAGCTGCCCGGCAAGAAGCGCCGACAGGGCGACGGCAATACCGATGACCAGAATGATCGGCTTCACCACCCCCAGCACCAGATGGGGCACCGTGTTCTGCGCCGCGGAAAGGCGAAGCACCGTGCCGTCGCTCAATCGCTGCGCCGTGTAAATATAGCGCTCCATCAGCGTGTCGGAATAGCGGAAGCTGGTGCCGGAACCGGTGGCCAGCGCGGCCTTTACCTCTTCCCGCTCCAGATGATTCTCCATCACGCCGGAATCGGAGCGGCTGTCATAAAGCACCGTGCCGTCGGCGGCGATCCATGTGATGCGCCGGTCGGAGGTATCAAGATCGTCAAAATAGGAAACCCCTTCCGTTTCCAACGCGTGGGCGACCAGCGCCGTTTGCAGCCGCAGCTGCTCCGCCTGAACGTCGGAAAAGTAGGTGTACAGCGCCCCCAGGATCAGCACCACCGCTGCCAGCAGCACCGCCAGCGACGCCAGAAAAATCGAGCGAAAAACCCGCTTCGTCATGGCCTACGCCTCCATCCGGTAGCCAACGCCACGGACGGTGCGGATGTATTCGCCGCACTGCCCCAGCTTCGTGCGCAGGGTGCCGATGTGTACGTCCACCGTCCGGGTCTCGCCCACGTAGTCCGTGCTCCAGATCCGTTCCAGCAGCTGATCCCGGGTAAAGACCCGACCGGGATGCTCCAGAAAGAGCTTCAGTAACTCAAATTCCTTCAGCGTCAGCTCCACCCGGGTATCCCCGGCGTAGACCGTATGGGACGCGGAGTCCATCCGCAGATTGCCCATTTGCAGCAGCCCGGGGGCGGCCGCAGGGGCAGCCCGGCGCAGAACCGCCCGGATGCGGGACACCATCTCCATCATGCCGAAGGGCTTGGCGAGGTAATCGTCAGCCCCCAGATCCAGCCCCACCACCTTGTCGTACTCCGTTCCCCGGGCAGAAGCAATAATGACCGGGATGCGGGCGGTGGTGGGATTGCCCCGGAGGGCTTTGAGAATTTCAATGCCGTCCATTCCGGGCAGCATGATATCCAGCATAATGAGCTGGGGCTGGGCGTGGCTCAGCGCGTCGAACAGTCCTACACTGTCCCGGAAGCCCTCCGCCTCGAAGCCGGACGCCCGCAGGGCATACAGCATCAGCTCCCGGATGCTGTCGTCATCCTCTACGCAGTAAATCACTCGGATTCCCCCAATACTTATTCTATCTCACTGTTGATGGTACGATAAAACCGTAAGAATTACAACAGGCACTTTGTAAAATCTATGTAAAGTGGCGAATTTTGTCCCGTAAAGCAAAGGCTCCAGGGCGGTAATCCGCCCCGGAGTATCGTATCAGGCATTGAAAACATAGGTATCCAGCCGCCGGAAGGCCTCCTGCACCCGGCTCAGGGGCAGCGCGAGGTTCATGCGGATGTGGGTCTGACCGTGGAACGCCCGTCCGTCCTGCCAGATAACGCCCACGTCCCATCCGGCGGCAAGCAGCTCGTCCATGGTCTTGCCATGAGCCGTCAGCCATTCTCCGCAGTCCAGAAACAGCATGTATGTTCCCTGTGGGCGGCTGACATCCACGCCGTTAAAGTGCTTCGCGATATAATCGCAGGCAAAATCCACGTTGCCGGTGATGACCTGCCGCAGCTCCTCCACCCACTCGTAGCCCTCGGGCCTGTAAGCGCCCAGCAGGGCGTGCATGCTCATGACGTTCATGGCGTTGTAGTGGCTGAGGGAGCCCTCTTTGTCACAGCGGTCGCGGAGCCAGCTGTTGTAGATGATATGGTAGCTGCCCACCAGTCCCGCCAGATTGAAGGTTTTGGAGGGAGCGTACAGCGCCACGGTGCGCATTTTCGCGTCCTCGCTGACGGATTGGGTGGGAATGTGGCGATACCCGGTCAGCAGAATGTCGCTCCAGATCTCGTCGGAAACCACCATGACGTCGTACTTTTTGTACAGCGCCATGGCCTGCTCAATCTCCCAGCGCTCCCAGACCCGGCCGCAGGGGTTGTGGGGGGAACAGAAAATGGCGGCGTGGATGTGATTTTCCACGATCTTCTTTTCCATGTCGGCAAAATCCATCCGCCAGACACCCTGCTCGTCCTTTGTCAGCGGAGAGTGGACAATGTGATAGCCATTGTCCGTCAGGCAGTGGGTAAAGCCAATGTAGGTCGGGCTGTGGAGCAGCACGTTGTCCCCTTTGGAGCAAAGCACGTTCAGTGCGGAGATCACGCCGCCCAGTACGCCGTTTTCGTAGCCGATGTGTTCCGGCTTCAGGCCGGTGACGCCGTTGCGGCTTTCCTGCCAGCGGATGATGGAATCGTAATATTCCGCAGGGGGGTCAAAATAGCCGAAGGCCGGATGCTCCACCCGTTCGATCATGGCCTGCTGAATGGTGGGCACCACGGGGAAATTCATATCCGCCACCCACATGGGGATCACGTCGAATCCCTCCCGGGGCGCGGGATAGGGAGAACCGGGCGCGCCCACGGCGTCAATGGCGACGGCGTCCTTTCCCCGACGGTCCAGAATGGAAGTAAAGTCGTATTTCATTGTGTTTCTCCTTTGTATGCGCTTGCTCAGCCGGGAACGCCGGCTAAAAAAATACCACGAAAAACAGCGGCCGCACAGCCGCCGAACAGAATTATTATAACAGCCTTCCCTCCCTTTGTCAATCCGCGGCCGCCCGTGTCGAAGGGAATTCTGTGTTTTCCACAGCTGCGAGTTGGTAATATTGTCTAATTTTCCGTCTTGAACAGCAGATATATTTATGCTATCTTATAAATACAAAGAGGTGATACCGATGTACAGGTAAATCCTTGAAGGCTCTGAATCAGAACGGAGCCAATGCAGGCGGGCAGGGAGGTCCCCGGCGATTCCGACTTATAAGCGCGTCTCGCGGAAGAGACAGACAGAGAATGGATAAGGTATCGGAACAGAAAAACGGATCGCATACGCCCGTCAATCCGCAGAAAGAGAGGTTAACCAACAGATGTTAGATAATAAGAGCGAACAGAAATGACCCTTGGCTGCAAAAAAACGTGCTGATCACAAGGCATGGCAGTCAAGGGTCATTTCATTTCTTTCCGCGCCCGGCCGGGGCGCTTTTTTGCTGCCCGGATTGACAATTCCGGCAAAAACGTGGTATCATATTTTTATCCGGAATGTCACACAGGAGTGCCTATGCAGATACAAACGAGAAAATTTGCCGGGCTGACCGGGAATCAACTGAAGCTTCTGGCCTTGTTCGCCATGACCTGCGACCATGTGGGATTGCAGCTGCTGCCCCAATTCATCATTCTGCGGATCATCGGACGGCTGGCCGCGCCGCTTTTTGCCTACATGATCGCCGAGGGCTGCCGCTATACCCATGACCGGGGACGGTATCTGGGGAGACTTCTGGGCATGGCCGCGCTGTGCCAGATCGCCTATTTTGCCGCCATGCGCTCACTCTACCAGTGCATTTTCGTGACCTTTTCCCTCTCCGTCTGTCTGATATACGCACTGGATAACGCCGTCCACCGCCGGACTCCCGTGTCGGTGCTATCGGCTGCTGCCGCTGTTGCCGCCGTGGTTTTCGTCACCGAGGGCTTGCCCCGGATTCTGATTCACACGGATTTCGACGTGGATTACGGCCTTTGGGGCGTAATGCTGCCGGTTTTGGTGTATTTTGGCAGGGGAAAATGGGGAAAACTGGCGCTGTTCGCCGTCGGTGTCGGTCTGCTGGGTCTGCATTACGGCAGGACGCAGTGGTGGGGGCTTCTGAGCGTTCCCCTTCTGGCGCTGTACAACGGCAAAAAAGGCACATGGAATATCGGCCCGCTGTTTTACTGGTATTACCCCGCCCATCTGGTTGCCATCTATGGCCTGAGCCTGCTTCTGACACACGCCGCCGGATAACGGATCCACCGGGGAGCCATCCCCGATATATAAGGAGGAAATGATATGCGTAAAGATTTTGGTTCCAAGCCCATGCTGTACCCCATGCCGGTGCTGATCATCGGCACCTACGGCGAGGACGGCACGCCCAACGCCATGAACGCCGCATGGGGCGGCATCGTGGACACGAATCTCATCGGCATCTGTCTTGCGGACCACAAGACCACCCGGAACATCTTCGCCCGGAAAGCCTTCACCGTCTCCATGGCGGACGCGGAAAACATGGTGGCTGCGGACTACGTGGGCATCGTGTCCGGCGATAAGGTTCCCGATAAGGTCGCCCGTGTAGGCTGGCACACCAGCAAGAGCCATCTCGTGGACGCTCCCATCATCGACGAACTGCCCATGACGCTGGAATGTTCCTTCGTCAGCTACGACGAGGGCACCGGACTGCTCATTGGCCGGATCGAAAACGTCAGCGCCGAGGAATCCATTCTCACCGACGGCAAGATCGACCTGAATAAGTTCCACCCCATCACCTTCGACCCCTGCGGCAACGGCTACTATCCCCTTGGCGAAAAGCTGGGCGACGCATTCCAGGAAGGCAAAAAGCTGAAATAATTTCGAGGGCATGACGACCCCCACGCAAACACAAAGCCCTCTCAGTCACCTGCGGTGACAGCTCTCCCGAAGGGAGAGCCAGGGGGCGCACAAGAAATGGATCGTATCGGTACCGATACGATCCATTCGCCGTTTTTCATCAATATTTCCGCCAAGTCGAGGGCATGAGCAGGATCAGCATGGGGAACAGCTCAAGCCGCCCGAACAGCATATCCGCCGTCAGGACGATCTTCGCCAGCGGCGAAAAGGCCGCGAAGCTGCCTGTGGGGCCGACCAGTCCCAGACCGGGGCCAATGTTGTTCAGCGTCGCCAACACGGCGGTGAAAGTGGTGACAAAATCCAGATTGTCCAGCGCCACCAGCAGCACGGACACCAGCGTCACCAGAAAATACAGGGTCATGTAGCTCTGAACGCCCTGCACCGTCTCCCGGCTGACGGGCTTTCCGTCCACCGTCAGCACCCGCACGGAGCGGGGATGGAGCAGCTTGCGCAGCTCGGAGCCAAGGGCTTTGCACAAAATCACCAGCCGGGAAACCTTCACGCCGCCGCCGGTAGACCCGGCACAGGCACCCACGATCATCAGCAGCACCAGAATACACCGGCTGAGCTGGGGCCACAGGTCAAAATCCGTTGTGCTGAAGCCCGTGGTGGTAATGACGGACGAGACGGCGAAAAAAGCGTGGTGGAACGCGTCAAACGCCGTGGGGAACATCCCCAGAATGTTAAGGGTAATAATCAGCGTGCTCGCGCCGATGATGGCAAAATACGCCCGCACCTCGGTATTCCGCCATGCCATGGCATATTTTTTCATCAGCAGGAAAAAGTAAACGTTGAAGTTCACGCCGAACAGCGCCATGAACACGGAGACCACGCCCTGAAGATAGTAGCTGTCATAGTAGCCCATGGAGTTGTTTTTGATGCCGAAGCCGCCGGTGCCGGCGGTGCCGAAGGCGGTACACAGGCTGTCAAACAGGGGCATTCCCCCAAGGAGCAGCAGCACCACCTCCACCGCCGTCATGACGACGTAAATGCCGTAGAGAATTGCGGCGGACTTGCGCATGTTCGGCACCATCTTGCTCACGGTGGGGCCGGGGCTTTCCGCCCGGAGCAGGTGGTTGGCCTGTCCGCCCATGTTCACCAGCGACAGCATGAACACCAGAATGCCCATGCCCCCCAACCAGTGGGTGAAGCTGCGCCAGAAGAGCATCCCGTTGTCCAACGCCTCCACGTTGGTCAGGATGCTGGCGCCGGTGGTAGTAAAGCCGGAAACCGTCTCAAACACGGCGTCTAAGTAGCTGGGGATCTGCCCGGACAGGGTAAAGGGCGCCGCGCCGATCAGGGAAATGACCACCCATGCCAGCGCCGTAAAGACGAATCCTTCCCGGGCGTACATGTCCCGCTTGGCGGGCTTGAACCGGGTCAGCAGGAAGCCAAGCAGTCCCGCCGCGATCATGGTGTACAAAAAGTAAATGCCGGAGCTTTCCCCGTAGATCACGGCGACCGCCAGCGGCAGCACCAGAAACGCCGCCACGATCAGCAGGATCATGCCGAAAAGATAGCGAAGCAAGGGATAATTCATGTCCGTTCCCCCTTACCGCCGGGTGGTGAAGATATCGTTGAGGCTTCTCAGTCCGCTGTGGGCTGCGACCACGATTACGCTGTCCCCCACCTCGATGGTGTCGCTGCCGCGGGGGGTAATGGTCTTGCCGCCCCGGGAGATGCAGCCGATCAGCAGGCCGTCCTTCAGGTGCAGATCCTGCAATGGGATGCCGCAGAAATCGGCGCTGGCCGTGACCCGGAACTCCATCGCTTCGACCTTATTGCTGACGATCTTGCACAGCGTCTCCATGCTGGCATAAGCGTCGGAATTCTGCATGGCCCGGACGTAGCGCACCACGTTGTCCGCGCAGATATTCCGGGGATAGAACACGGAATCCAGAGACAGGCTGCCCACCAGCGGCTCATAGGAGCTGCGGTTGACCTTGGTAATGACCTTGGCGCGGGTCGTCCTCCCGGCAAACAGGGAAATGATGATGTTTTCTTCGTCAATGCCCGTCAGCGCCGCAATGGCATCCATGTGCTCGATGCCTTCCTCCTGTAACAGGCGCTGATCCGTACCGTCGCCGTGGAGGATCGTCGCCTCCGGCAGGAGCTGGCTCAGCTCCTCGCAGCGCTTCGCGTCCGATTCGATGATCTTCACGTCCATGCCGGTCGCCAGCAGCTGCCGCGCGAGATAGTAGCCCATCCGGCCGCCGCCGATCAGCATGACCTGCCGCACCCGGGTCTTCGCCACGCCGACCTGCCGGAAAAACCGCTGCGCCTCCTGCGGACTTGCCACCACGGAGATCCGGTCCCCGGCCTTCAGCTGGAACTCACCGGAGGGGATAATGACGTCCCGCTCGCCCCGCTCCACCGCGCAGATCAGCACGTTGGCCCGGAACTTTCCGATGTCCTTCAGCGCCATGCCGTCCAGCGGGGAACCCGCCGTCACGCCGGTTTTGAGAATTTCCACATGCCCTCTGGCAAAGGTGTCGATCTTGATGGCCGAGGGGAACCGCAGGACGCGCGCCATTTCCGTGGCGCAGGCTTCCTCGGGGTTGATGGCCATGCTGAGCCCCAGATCGTCCTTGATGAGGTTCAGTTCCTCCACGTACATGGGGTTGCGCACCCGGGCGATGGTGTGCCGCGCGCCCAGCTTCTTGCCGATGAGGCAGCACAGCAGGTTCAGCTCGTCCGCGCCGGTACAGGCAATGACGAGGTCTGCCTGATCCGCTCCTGCCTCTAGCTGAACCTCCCGGGAAGCGCCGTCGCCCTCCACGACCATCACGTCCAGCTCGTTGTTGGACTGATCCAGCCTGACCCCGGAGCGGTCTACCAGCGTCACTTCATGCTTTTCCTTCGACAGCTGCTCAGCAAGGACACTGCCGATTTTTCCGTCGCCGATAATCATGATTTTCATAAATATCACCCACGTCTTTATCCATTTTGCCTTACTATATCACAAATCCCGATTGAATGCAACCGCGCTGGAAAATCTGTGCAGAATCTGAAGGGGGTGTCAATAAAATCTGTCATTTTCTGTATTTCCTTCCGGAAATTCACGCTAATACTCCAAAAAATATTGGCAAAGCTATGGTTGCGGAACAAAACCGCGAGAAAGCAAAAAGGAGAGAAAACGGTATGAAGAGCAACAATCAGATCAACATTCCCCAGGCTCGGGAAGCGATGGACAAGTTTAAGATGCAGGCTGCCAGCGAGGTTGGCGTGAACCTGACCAACGGTTACAACGGTCACCTGACCTCCCGCGAAGCCGGCTCCGTCGGCGGCCAGATGGTCAAGAAGATGTGTCCCGTACGAACTGCGAACTACATGCGTAAGGACAGGACTGCTGCGGGGCATGAGATAGAGGTTCGGTACATAGCGGGAATCACGGTTTGAGTTGCTGGATTAACAAAATAGACGCAGCGCAGCCCACCGGTCAGATAATCGGTGGGCTGCGCTGCCACGCAACATCCTTATACCGTGTGTACACATACTCATAAATTTTTTGCCGGTATACGGAAATGCTAACCTCATCGTAGGGTTCAGGAAGTTCGGCCCACAGAGTATCTCGAATCAGATTGTCGATGGTCGCCTTGGTTTCCTGCTTGTCCGTCCAGTGGTCAAGCTCTGTAATCTTGGCCTTGACTTTCTCCAGAAGATCGACCGCCACTTTCTTTATTTTCTGAATATCCTGCTTGGACAGGTTTTCAGAAAACAGCATATCGTATAATGACAGCTCCTCATCACTGGAGAATCCCTCACGGACATACCGCTGTTCCTCCTGATCCATGTCCTTTATAATGGTCCCCAAGAAATAGACCACCACTTCCAAATGAATCGTGAACATGGTAAGATAAACCAAAGGAAACATCCAAATGAGTACGAGGACATCCGGAGGGAGGCGTGGAAAATGACAAGTGGCACTGATCTGCAGGCTATGCAGGCAGCGACATTAGCACAACAAAATGATCCAGAGCATCGAAGACGCAAAGCTAGAGCAAACTATCTTGAGTGGTTGAAGAGTCAAGGCGTAGATGCTGATATGATAGGTACCTATCGCACGTTGATTCGCAGATGTGATGACTTTGTGGCCAGGAATCGAATTTCGGCTAAGGGAGTATTACTAGAGGAAAATCCTACCACCCTCGAGGTAACATATTCAGCCCTTAAAAAGAGCCTTTCCTTTAGATCTCAGCCAAATGCAAATTATATGCTGACAGCACTAAAAAAGATATATTGCATTTCAAGAAGTGGCCTGTCTTTTTTGTTTTATGCTCCATAGTAAAACTGGTTCATGTCAGAACGGAAGGATACATTCAGTCTGTACCGTACACTCTTGACATCCTTGCTTCCGCACTATAAGAATTTTCCCCCTGCAGAGCCGGGGGAAAATTCTTATCAGCCCAATGGCGATGCGCTGGTTTTGACGCACCGCTCTGGGGAAAATCCGATATTTCCTGCACATTTTTTCGACTATTGCAGGAACTATTTTGGATAGCTGAATCATTGCCCTGCACCGGGAAAATGAATCCGTACTGTCCTGATTCAAGCGTCCTGTGCCAGAAGCGCAGACAAAATTTCCCGGGCTTCAGCCTCTGTCCGGACAGCTTCCGCCTGTTCAACTGCATGTTCCGCCTGATGAAGCTGGATTTGGAAGAGCGCAGCCTTAACCTTCGCGATGGACGCGCTGCCCATGCTCAGCTTCTGAATGCCCATTCCCACCAGGGCAGCCGCAGCGAGAGGGTCGCCGCCCATTTCTCCACAGACGGAGATGGGCTTTCCTGCAGCGCGGAACGCTGAAATCACCCCGTGCAACAGGCGAAGCATTGCCGGTGAGAGACTTTGATAGTACGTCCGCAGCCCCGGCGACATACGATCCACCGCCATGGTATACTGGCACAAATCGTTCGTCCCGATACTGGCAAAATCAACCTCTTGCACAGCCAAATCCGCGACCAGGGCAATGGAGGGAATTTCAATCATAATACCTGTCTTGATCTGCTCATCGAAAGGAATTCCCTCCAGACGCAGAGATGCCTTGGCCTGCTCCAGAGACTCTTTCGCCCGGCGAATATCGTCCAGACTGCCGACCATTGGGAACATGATCCAAAGCGGCCCTTCGGCGGAGGCCCGCAGAGCAGCGCGGAGCTGGGTCTGGAACAGGTCGGCGTTTTCCAGGCACAGGCGCAGCGCCCGCTTCCCCAGGAAGGGATTCTCTTCCTTTGGCAGATCCCAATACGGCAGGGTCTTGTCCCCGCCAATGTCCAGCGTACGCAGAGTCACAGGTTTTCCGGCAGCCCGGCGAAGAACCTCCGAATAAGCGCGGTACTGTTCCTCCTCCGTTGGCATATGATCCTGTTCCATATAGAGAAACTCCGTGCGAAACAGCCCCACAAAATCGCACTGGGAAAAAGCATCCTGCTCTTCGGGTGAGCCAATATTGATCCCCACTTCAATGCGGACTCCGTCCTGGGTTCGCGCCTCGACATTCAGGAATTTATCCTGCCGAGCGCGTGCGGATAAGAATGCCTGCAGCCGCTTCTGTGCATGTTCGATCTTCTGAGAATCGGGGTCCAGCACCAGTTCCCCCCCGATGCCGTCCAAAATGCCGTTTTCTACGCATTTCCCCTTGGAAAGTGCGTTTGGAACCCCCAGCAGAGCCGGGATGCGGAAGCTTCGCGCCAATATTGCGCAATGAGAAGTCTCGCTTCCAATTTCCGTCACGATACCCAGAACATGATGCAGGTCCATCTTTGCCGTGTCTGAAGGCAGCAGATCATGGGTAACCACAATGACCGGTTCCGTAAAGTGTGAGAGCGTCTGCTCTGCATTTCCACGCAGATTGCGCAGCAGCCGCTTTTTTATGTCCATTAAATCCGCAACCCGAGCTGCGATCAGGGGATCGTTCACCCCTGAAAGGGTTGCTGCAAAGGCAGAAATGGCCAGTTCCACGGCATATTCAGGGGCAGCGTGCTGAGAGGTGATTCGCATCAGGACTTCTTCTGTCAGTTCCTCATCCTGGAGCATTTCCTGGTGCGCAAGGAATATTTTTGCCTGCTCCGGGTATTGCGCGCTCAGTTCTTCGGCAAGCGCGGACAACTCCGCCAAAGCGTGCTCCTTCGCTCGACAAAAGGCAGCAATCTGCGCCGCCGGGTCTCCCTCGAAATATGCCTCGGCGCCTGTATATGTCTGTGGTTCATAGCAGTAAATCCGGCCAATGGCAATTCCCTCCGAGGCCGGAACGCCCTTTAGAATCTCCACTTCTCATTCCTCCTTGCAAAATTGGGGTTACTCTCCGAAGCCGGAAGCCACCAATTCTATCAGTGTCTCTACGGCATCGGCTTCATCTGCCCCCTCAGCGGAGATCTCAATTCGGGTGCCCTTCCCCATCCCCTCACCAAGGACACGCAGAACGGACTTGGCATTGACCGCGGGGCGCCCGCTGTCAACATTGCGAACCTTCACCGTGCTGGCAAATCGTTTGGCAAGGGCAACAAAATCAGAAGCTGGACGAGCGTGCAGTCCGGTCTCATTGATTACAGTCAGTTCCTTTGAAGTCATGACATTATTCCTCCTAATTCCGCGAAGGTCAGGCTTCGCGTATTTTAGATTCGTTCAACAGTGCCCTCCCAGGTATCCATAACCTTCTTCCGGGAGTGCTCATCGTACCAATGGGTGGTTACGGTTTTGGCACGGGTATAGAACCGGACGCCATCCAGTCCCAGCACGTGCTGGTCGCCAAAGAAGGAATCCTTATTTCCGGAGAATGGGAAATAGGCAGAGGGAACAGGGATCCCCACGTTGATGCCGACCATACCGCCATCGGTCAGGAGAGAAAACTGGCGGGCGTAATAGCCACTCTGTGTAAAGATCACCGAGCCGTTGGCAAAGGGATTCGCATTCATAACGGCCAGCCCCTCCTCAAAGCTTTTCACCCGTTTCACCAGAGTGACCGGGCCAAAAATCTCCCGCTGACCGACGACCATCTCCGGGGTTACATGATCCAAAATGGTCGGTCCGATAAAGTAGCCGCCTTCATAGCCGGGGACGGTAACGCCGCGGCCATCCAAAACCAGCTTGGCTCCCTCGTCAATTCCCCGCTGAATCCAGTCGCAAATGGATCGGCGGTGCTTTTCACTGACCACAGGGCCGAGCTTTGTTTCGGGGTCATAGGCACAGCCGACCTTCATCGCCATTGCTTTCTTCTTCAGCATCACAACAAATTGGTCGGCAATACTCTCCTGCACTACGGCCACAGGAAGCGCCATGCAGCGCATGCCGGCGCAGCCATATGTGGAATTGATGATGGCGTTGGTGGCACTGTCCAAATCGCAGTCCTCCAGAACCAGCGCATGGTTTTTGGCCTCGCACTGAGCCTGTACGCGCTTCCCATGGGCGGCAGCAATGGAATAAATGTGCTTGCCAACCTCAGTGGTCCCCACGAAGGTAACCGCTTTTACTCTGGGATCTGTCAGCAAAGCCTCGGATTCGCTGCGGCTGCAGGTGACCAGATTAACAACCCCTTTGGGAAAACCGCCCTCTTCATAAAACAGCTCCATGATACGCATGGAGGTCAGCGGGGTCTGGGAGGCCGCCTTTAGTACGACGGTATTTCCGGTCGCAATGGCCAGCGGGACCATCCAGCCCCATGGAATCATTGCCGGAAAATTAAAGGGAACGATTCCTGCGACAACGCCGATAGGCATGCGATAGGTGGCGGTGTCAAATCCGGTGGTCACCTGTAGGGAGGCAGCACCCTGTGTCAGGTAGGGAGTCGCGCAGGCAAGTTCTGTAGGCTCAATCGCTTTCAGCACATCGCCCCTTGCCTCATTGAGCGTCTTGCCCAGTTCTCTAGCACACAGCAGCGTCAACTCCTCGAGGTGTTCCATCAGCACATTTCGCCAATGGAACAGCAACTGCGTTCGCTTGGACAGGGACATCTGTGACCATGTAGAGAACGCACGGTCTGCGGCATCGATTGCCGCAAGCACTTCATCCTGCGTGCAGGAGGGAACTTCCGCAATGACCGCTCCCGTAGAGCTGTCTGTTACCGGCATCCACTTTTCTGTTTTGGATTCCAGCCAAGCCCCGTCTACACAATATTTTTTCCGAATCATGAATTTTCCTCCAAAGAAACTGCTCCCGCGGAATTGGAAGGACTTGTTCCGGAGAGCAAGGCATAGTATGTTTCAATACAGCTGTGATTCTGCTTCCCTCCTCCACCGAAATGGAGCTGGGACAGGTTTTTCTTGAATTTGAGCCGTCAAGGGAGGCAACAGGACCAGCATGTATACCTCAAACGGATAGCCGGCACGTGGGAAAGTCATTGACCTACCCATTGGCAGTCCCGCCTTTATTCCTTTTCTTCCTCTTCTGGCTCATCCCGCGCAAGCTGCTTCCGCAGGGGCTCCTGCATGCTTTTGGTTATGGCAACATGTTCCCTTACGCAGTCGGAATAACCGGAAAAATCCTGCTTATAAAGATTCAGAATAATGCAGTCCACAATGAAGAACAACGGTAGCGTCTCCGTATAGTGCATGAACCGTGTCCGAACCTCGGAATGTATCGACTTAATCCAGACATCCAGATACGGCGCCATGGTATTCGGCGCCATATTGGTGACGCCAATGATCTTCAGCCCCCGCTCCTTGGCGTAACGCGCCACGCGGTTTGTCACTGCCGTTTCACCGGACTTTGAGAAGACGATCAGCAGACCGTCTTTCCCCTGATTCCGGGCCGCGGTCATGGTTGCGAAGCTGTCCAGGCAGAAGGAGTTCAGGCCAAACAGCTGCAAAAGCTCGTTCATATGGTCTGCCACAGAGTTTGTGGACAGAAAGCCGAAGCAGAAAATGATCTTTGCCGCGCGGATCATCTCCACCGCCTTCTGAAACTCTGCTGCGGAGTTTATGTCCAGCGTCAGATCCAGCAACTTCTGCGTATGGAGCTTTACCTTCTCATTGGTCGCCTGAATGGAGTCGGCAAGTTGGATCTCCTCCATACTGTCCGTGCCCTCATCGGCCCGCTCCAGATCCAGGAGCATATTGCGGTAATTCTTATAGCCCAGCTTTTGGGAAAATCGAATCACGGTAGACTGCCCGACACCGAGATTATCCGCCATTTGCTGAGAAGTCATATTGAAGACATTTTCCCGATTTGCCAAAATGTAGTCCGCGATTTTTGTCTCGGAGTAAGTAAGCTTGGCGTAGATTGCCCTCAACTTTTCATAAAACATAGGATCACATCGTCAATCAGTATATTTCCCACAGCCGAAGCCGGAATCTGGGCAAAGGGATCGCCAATTACTGCAGATTTGCGTGGAGAACCCGGATAAAGGGGTCAATATCCCGGATCTGCCGAATACAGCCCAGGCGAAGCATCAGCTCGACCCCAATGTTATCACACAGGATAAACAGGCTCTGCTCAAATTCGCTTCCCTTGGTCTGCAGCTTTTGCGTACACAGCTGAGTGGGGATTTGCAAAACGGCATCTGCCTCCCGGGCGAGCGGCGCGGTGTTGTTCTTACTGATCAGAACCAGCCTTGCGCCCCGCTCCTTCGCCTGTCGCGCAATGACACACACGGTCTCCGTGGTACCGGAGCCGGAACCCGCAATGAGCAGATCTCCGGCTTCAATAGCGGGGGTATTGGTATCAAAAACCACATAAGAGCGGAATCCGATCTGCATAAGCCGCATGGCGAAAGTGCGCATAATCAAATTGGCACGGCCTGCGGCGATTGTATACACCTTTTTGTTTTCCCGCTTCACTCGAAGCAGCTCCTGAAGGACTGCCTCGATTTCCTGTTCTGACACGCCGCTCAGGATCTCCTTCAATGTATCTGTGACGGCGAGGGTTCTGGAAAGTACGCCTTCCATATTACAGCACCTCACTGATCCGATCGATGCACCGGCGGATATTCTGTGCGGCCTGCACATAGTTCTCTTTTTTATAAATGCCGCCGCCTACAATTACCGCATCCGGCCCCAAACGGCAGATTCCTTCAATGGTATCCTCGTTAATTCCGCCGGCTACAGAAACCTTGCAATTCTTTACCAGCGCGAGCGCTTCCTTCAATGCATCCAGAGGGTCCTTCCCCTGCGCCTGCATGTCCACGCCAGTGTGAACGCAAATATAGTCAGTGCCAATTTCCTCGCAGAAAGCAATGGTCTCAGCCACATCCTTCACACAGATCAGATCAACCATAATCTGCTTCCCATAATCGTGGGCGGCCTTCGTTGCGTTTTGAATGGTGCCATGGTCGGACACGCCCAGAACAGTCACGATATCGCCGCCCGCTTTGCAGCCCAGGCCACAGTTATGATAACCGCCGTCCATGACCTTCATGTCCGCCAGAATCTTCTTATCCGGATGGGCGGCCTTCACCCTGGAAACCGGCTCCATGCCATAGCGCAGCACAAAGGAAGTGCCGATCTCAATAATATCCAGGTATGGTGCGACCCGGTCAATGATCTCCATAGCCTGATCCAGCGTTCTGGTAGCGGCACCGTCCATTGCGAGCTGAAGCTCAATTTTTTTCATGCTTTACCTCATTTCTACATTTTAAAACACAATTCATACAAAATCAACCAAAAACGAAAAGAGACGGCTGGTTTATTTGGAGATTGTGGGGATACCGAGCCAGGCGGCAGCGGTATCCCCTAAGGTACTACGGTTTGTTTTTATAGGAGCAGTACACGAAGTCCATATCTCCGGCCAGGTCGATCGGCCCGAACTTCTGGGGAACAAACAGCACATCGCCCATTTGGAAACGCTGCCCGTTGACCGTACCGCCACCGTTTACGCAGAACAGGAAATAGAATTCATCCAGCGCAAAGCTTGCCTTTTCCTTTACCTGAACCCGACCGGCGGTATACTCACCGGGAGCATCGTAATACACGGTGTGGGTCAGCGCACCCTGTTCAACGATGCGGCCCCGTGTAGGAAGGATCTGGTCGTCCGGGATCGTCACATTTTCATAGACTTCCTTCACGTGCATTTTCCGGGGTTTTCCGGTCTTGGGATCCATGCGGTCGTAATCATACAGCCGGAGTGTCACGTCACTGTTCCGGGCGAACGCGATCATAATGCCGCGAATTCGGAAGGAATGCAGCGTATTGGCGGGAATATGAATAAAGTCCCCGGGAACATAGTCTACAAACCGGAAAAGCTTATCAAACTGGCGTGTCTCGTTCCACTGAATAAACTCTTCCTTGGTCTTGGCATGATGACCTAACAGAAGATCTGTAGGAGTTCCTTCCAGATACAGAATGCCGCCGGGCTTTCCGTACTGGTGGAAGTGCTCCAGTGCATACTCGTCCTCCGGGTGAATCTGTACGGACATATTGTCCATAACGCTCTCAACTGTCAGGCGGATGGGAATATCGTCAGTATCACTGCCAAACAGCTCCCGATTTTGATGATAGAAATCAGACAGTTTGTCTCCGGTGTCGATTACGTCGCAGTCCAGATGGTTGGGGATGGCGATGCAGCAGTAAGATTCTGCAATATTCTTCAATTCGGTCTGGTAGTGATACTTCTCGATCAGATGCTGACCGCCCCACATTCTCTCTTCAAACACTGGCTTAATTCGATAGATTTTCTGTTCCATTTTTTCTCCTTTGTTCTGATTGATTTGACTGAACTTTTACCGTTCCGGCAGCGCCGCGTAGATGCGCATAGCGGAGGAACGGCTCATTCCGAATCGATCTGCCCCGGCTTCCGCCATTTCCAAGACCGTATCGACCGTGCGGATTCCGCCGGATGCCTTGATCTTCATTGCGTCTCCTACGATCTCCCGCAGCAGGCGCACCTGATCCACCGTCGTAGGGGCAGGGCTTCTTCCCGTATCGGTTTTCACATAATCGACCCCTTCTGCCAGGAGAATTTCGCAGGCGCGGCGGGTCTCCTCCTGGGTCAGCATGGGCGTATGCAGAATTGCCTTCATCGGTACTCCCCGTGTCAGGCGGCGAACCTTTGCTACCTCCTGATGGAAGGCCTCCCACATTCCGGATTTCATCCAGCCGAGGTTGGTCGTCAGATCGATCTCTCCACAGCCGTTGCTCAGGCAGACTGCGATGCTGGTAAGCTTGGCCTCCGTCGGCCAGTTGCCGTCCGGGAAACCGCCGCCGCCAAGCAAAACGATTTTCCCGTCCATCCCCGCAGCCCTGAGCTTTTCCATCACATAGGGGTGATAGCAATAAGGGCAGCCAAGGGAGTGAAAATGATTTTCGCAGGCATCTGCGATAAGGGCATCCACTGTACTGAGGGGCGTAGAGGGAGACAGCTCCACCATATCCACCATGGCGGCAAATTCATTGCGTGTCATATCATATCTCCTTTAGAAAATGCCAAGATAGGTACCCAGCACCGTAACGACCAGCATACCGAGGATCATTTTTACCATGCCGACGTTTTTCTTCTTTCCAAGCCAGTAGCACAGCATAATAACGCCGAGAGACAACAGCTTGGGGAAAATCCCATCGATTACGTTTTGCAGCATCGTAACGCTCTCACCGGACGACCACTGGATTGCAGTTGTCGCCTTGACGTAGTTCGCGCCCAGCGCGCCGACTACGATGGTACCGAAGAGCATAAATGCTTCGATCACGCGATTCAGCGCGCCGCCGGTCAGGGTAGCCATGGCGTTACGGCCCAGACGATAGCCCTGATTGAACAGGATATGGGAGCCGAACACAATGATGGCAAGATAGGAGAAGATGTAGAACAGCGGTCCGAGGACTCCCGTGCTCTGTGTCAGGCTGACGCCAATGCCCAGTAGCAGCGGGATGAGGGTACCCTGCACTACAGAGTCACCAATGCCGGCCACGGGGCCCTGCAGGGATGCTTTGGTAGCACGGATCACGTCTGCACTGACCTTGCCTGTCACAGCCCGTTCTTCCTCCATGCCCACGACAACGCCGGCGATCACAGAGGCGGTCTGCGCTTCGCAGTTGTACCAGTCCAGGTGATTCTGCATTCCCTCGATCACGCCGTCCTTGTTGTAATATTTTTCAAACAGAGGACGCAGAACCCAGGCCCAGCCGTTGCCGTAGAAATTCTGGAAGTTGGTGCATCCATTATTGAACCACATATAGCGGTTCCACAGCTTGTTGCGTTCTTTTTTGGTCAAGCGCTCATTGGTCAATTTTTCCGTAGCCATTTACAGGACCTCCTCTTCATCGTTTGTTGCAGCCTGGACGGCGGGGGCAGCGGTTTCGACCTTCCTCGCCACGATCAAGTAATAGAGGATGGCAATTACCAGTGCAAATACGCAGGCGCCGAGAACGCTCAGGCCAAGATAGGCATACAGGGCAAAGCCAAATACAAAGAAGGCCAGATACCACTTCTCACGGATCAGGAACTTCATGAGCAGAGAAACTCCGATGGCGGGCATAAAGCTGCCGAACTTGGACATACCGGCCAGCAGCTTTTCAGGCATGATCGCCAGCAGGTTGGAAATCTGATCCGCTCCAAAATACATCATGATAAAGGCAGGGACGAACCGCACGATAAACAGAGCAAACAGAGGAACCGCGAAGTAATAGAAATTCTGCTTTTTCTTGTCGCCGGCGGCGATCGCAGCCTGGTAACGGTTGTTCGCAAACAGGTTCACAGTCCGCAGCAGGGAGTTGCCGTAGGCCGCGATGATGGCCACCGCAGTACCCAGAGCAATGGCAGAGCCGGCATCCATCTTCGTCATGATTGCGATTGCGGTGATCGGATAGGCCAGGAAGCCCTGATCGACGGTTGCCGCGCCGCCAATGGTCATATAAGACAGATAGGTCAGCTGGATTGCGCAGCCGATCTCCAGACCGGTCTTGACATCTCCCAGCAGGACACCGCAGATCAGGCCGCCCACCAGGGGCTTAGCCAGAATGTAGTTTCCTCCCGTGTAGCCGTAAAGCGGGAAAAAGTAGTGCGCCGCCATACAGCATAGGCTGATAACGCAGCAAATGATAACGTTCATGTTTTACCTCTCCTTTTTTTAATCTAGGCTTGCTTTGTACTTCGGTTTCTTTCCGTTTTTCGCGTCCAGCCAGTTAATAGGAACCTGATTCAAAATTGACTGCATCAGAATGGTCGTTCCACTGGCCGCGATCTCATCCAGTGCCTGAATTTCCGCCTTGGTCAAGCACATGGTCGGAAAGAACGTGGTGGTGTCCGGACGGGATGCCTGGGGGCCAATCATAATGCTGGGCTGCTTGATGGTATAGCCCCGGCGAAGCATTTCGGCCAGGGTCGTGGGCCGCTTGAAAATTACAAAATAGTTCTTTGCAGACCGTTCCGCTTCCTGAAGTTTTCTCATAGCCGCATCCACGCTGAAAATCAGGACCTTGTAGTTGGTCATTCCCTTGAAAATGGTGCAGAAGTACGGATCGGCCGCGATCTCATCGTCGACCACAAGAATTCCGTCGCAGGCCATCTGCCGGGTCACAACATTCAGCGTCTGTCCATGAATGACGCGCTCATCCACACGGTAATAAGCAATCATGAATTATCCTCCTTTCTTAACAGATTCGCCTGGAAAAAGAAAATTTTCTGTCTACCCCTCCTTACAGCTCTTCCTCCGCATCCTCGGCCTGCGCCGACGGATGCGCTTGCCGCACAAGCTGGCATGCACTGCCGCTTAACGCAGCGATTTCCGCAATCTCCTCCAGAGAGAGTTTCTCTCCTATACTGTGATACAGTTCCATTGCCAGTGGCAGGTTTACACCGGTAGCCAATGGAAAAGCACGATCCCGCTGTGCCCGCATAAACGCCTGATTCACACCGCCGAAATATACATCCGTCAGAACCAGGATTTCATCATCCTGATATTGTGACAGAAGCTCTGCAACCCGCTGATCCAGGTTTGGACATTCCTCCGTGAATGCGTTGATGTCTATTACATTCGATACATCCCCCGCAATAATGGCCAAGGCGCTTTTAATTCCCTTTGCCATATAGCCATGGGTTGCAATAATCAGCTTATTCATAATGATGACTCCCTTCCATTTTATCCAAGGCGCGAACGGCCTTGGGAACCTCGCTCAAATTCTGAACCCAGATATCCGCTGTCGTCTGATGAAATCCAAATCGTCGATCGATCAGGCAGATCACCTGGCATCCGGCGCGTCGGGCGGCCAGCAGCCCGTAATCGGAATCTTCCACTGCCGCGCAGGCCGCGCCGGGAAGCCCCAGCTGACGGCAGGCCGCTAAATAGACATCCGGCTCCGGTTTTCCCCGTCCGAAGTCCGCGCCGCTGCACACCGCGTCGAACCTTCCCTGCAAATGTCCGGTCTCAAGGAAACGCGCGATCCGTTCCGGTGTGCTGTTGGACGCGATCGCGGTTTTCAGCCCGGCCAGCCGGAGCTGATCCAAAACTTCCGGAACTGCGGCCCGCAAATAGCCGGCATGATCGATTTCCCAGGGGTGAAACCCTTCCTGGATTTTCCGGAAGACGGTCTCCGGCAACTCCGCGCGCAGCATCTCCAGACCTGTCAGGAACCGAAGTCCGGTAAATGCGCGGGATTGCTCCGGGGTCAGCGTTACACCGAAGCGGCTCAGATATTCTGTGCGCATTGCCTGATAAACCGGCTCAGTATCGGCCAGCACGCCATCCAGATCGAAAACCACGCCCCTGATCATTGGGTATCACCGCCTTTGCCAACATTGTAGCATCACGTCTCCGATATTTCAACCATTTTATTCATTTATCGATGTAAAAAATATGAATAAATATTTGTGCAAAATTCCAAATCCTTCCGCAGTCTTTCCGGATACGGCCAACGTGCCAGCGCGCAATAAAAAGCAGGCAGCCTTTCGGCTGCCTCAGATTACAATAGCCCCTGCTTTCAGTTATAAAAGCAGGGACTTTTTAACGGATTGACCGGACTCACGTCCGGTTATTTTATGGTTCTTCCATTTTTCAGGCAAATAGGGGCTTCCGCAGGATGCAGGAGTCCCTTTGACGAGAGCCTGCTTAACCTCGAAAAGATTATTGAACGAAAGTGCATCTCCCGAACCGTGGAAATTGTTGGATATTACTCCAGCCGTTTTGAACCCATCATTTTGTTATACTGGTTACTTAGGGTGCATCTGAAAACTGTCAAAATGCCCAATCAGCGGGTCTTTTGCCCTGCGCCGCGCCATTTTCCCTTGAAATACAACAAGTATTCCTGTGGAAAAATGGCTTGCTCAGGACAAAAATCCCTCGCTGCTGGTCATTTCGCCAGTTTTCAGATACACCCTAATACGCTTCTGCACACGGAAATCAATTTTTGCGCATATCTCATGCTAAAACCTAATTAAACGCTTTAACAATCCAATCGCGTCCGGTAATGCTGAAAATGGTATTAGGGGTAAGCAAGCAAATGGTATCGCAGAGACGATCAACGACTTTCTCCAAGGTTGCAAAAACCTCGTTTCGAAAGCCGCGCTTTCGTATCTCCTTCCAGATATGCTCTATCGGATTCATCTCTGGTGTGTATGGAGGGATATGGAAAAGTACAATATTCTGCACACCTGCACCAAAAGGAAGATTTGCGTCTTCACGAACCTGGCGCAGATGCTTCCTTTTGTTTTTCTTCGCGTCGGTGGCAAACTGCATTTTCGTAGTTTGACCGCCGCAGTGTGAAGAAAAATGGGGTGTCCAGAGGGGAATATTCCCTTGGCTCAGGGTTTCCAATAGGGGCGAGAAGCACCCTGTTGGCACACGATTTTGCTCTGCAAAGTCTAGTGTGTTATACCTTTTGCGACCGCTGACGCTGGAAGGGGGCTGTCACCGTACCGGACAGACCTTTTCCTGTGGCAGCAGAAGGACGAATATTTGCAAGCACGGGAGGCTTGCGGATATTCGTTCTTCGGGTGTAGGCGATGCAGCAAAGTGCAGGTCGTTGACCGAAACTATGCTGTATCACCGGGGGAGCAAAAGGTATATAAAGCCCGCCGCAGCGACGCATCCCCAAAAATCATCGCTTATTCATCCGTCATTTCGTCGATTATTTTCAAAACTGCACTCCATGCTTCAATGATGGATGCAAGCAGAAATGTTCGATGCTGTTCGTACCACCACGGCAGCTCCAGCCACACATTATCCGGGGCTTGCGCCTCGGTTTTCTTTGCCCTGCTTACGGAGAGATTGAAATGCTTCGCTGTCTCCGTCAGCGGATGCTCCGTATCATCATCGAAGCCGAAGCGATAACGCAAATACTGTTTCTCTCTGTTCTCGATCATATCAAGAGCATGGTGGAGATCATCGTACCGTTCCTGTGCCAGATATATCTGTTCCGGAGTTTGGAGAGTGGGGTCTGCAATAAAACTGTGCTTGCTCCGAACCTCATCTTTTGCAAGCTCATCCAGAGGAACAATGCTGTTCAGGTTCTTCGCCTCAAAGGGCACATTCTGTGAGCGGACGTAGTCAATCATGGCGTTCCGTATTGCGGAACCGGCGTATGTCAGAAATAGGTTTCCGCTGTTGGAATTGTAGCTGTCGATGCAGCCGAGTAAGCCCAACGAGCCTTCCTGCACAAGATCGTCAAGTGAAATTTGCAGAGATCGGTTCAACTCCGCTTGTGCGCTCCACACTTCGTATGCTGCCTTTTTGATGAAGCGGAGATTGTTTTCAATCAGCAGATTCTGTGCATCGGCGTCTCCCCGCTTGGCCAACGCACAGAGCTGTTCATTGGTTATCAGGTCTCTTTTCATGGTTTTGTAACGTACCGGTCATTGCAAGGAACATCTGCTTGACCGCTTCTGTGTCAATACCGGGCAGATGGGAAACGGACTGTGCCACCGCTTCACCAATCTGCTCTGCGGTGATTTTGCGATTTAGCTTTTTCTGCCCTTTGGTCAACTCGGCATATATCTTTTTCCCTGCTTGCGAGGTCAATTCACGGTTGGCAGACAGATCGTTACCGACCTCTTTCTTTACTGCTTGCACAGCAGACATGAACGAGCGTTGGATTGCAGTAAGGTCTGCCTGATATGTCGGGGTCTGCAATTTCTTTACATCGTCAACCGCTTCCGGTTGGCTTTTCAGCATACCAGCGACGGTTGCGTACAGCTGATTCTGTGCCGCAAAACCCTTGGCAAGTTCGTCATCCAAGTAACCGGATATCAGATTTGTGGTGTTGGCAAACTCCGGATTTTCAAGCAGCGCATTGACCACCCGCGGATTCACCTTGTGAGTATACAGATTTCTCGCCGCCTGCACCGACAGGCCAAGCTCGGCAATATCATAATTCAGACGGTCAGGGGTATCGACCTCGCCAAGCAGGAAGTCGGTGGAGACATTGAACACACAGGCAATGCGAATGATATTTTCGTCACCCAGCTTGTCCGTCTTGCCGCTGATGAAACGGCTCAAAGAACTTTCCGAACAGCCGATGCGCGTAGCAAGCTCTGCCTGTGTGATCTTTCGGGATTTCATCAAGTCCTGTATGCGGTCACGGATTTTTCCGGGAAGATAAACACTTTCGTTGCTCATGTACCACACCTCCTTGCTCTATTTTCAATATCATTTACCCGCTTTACTTTCGGTACATTTCGTCCAGAGTCTTTCCGTCTTTGTTTTTCCATTCAATCCATCCGTTGGTGCTTCCTCCGAGCACGAACATGGCAGCTGAGCTGGGAGAAGTAAACGGAACGGAAACATTCAGTATGTACTTGTTGCCGTTAAGAAGGATGTCACCGTTCTGAATGGCTGTTTGCCGCTGTCTCTCAATATTTTCTGAATGACATTTGCGACTCATATCAATTTCAGAACCTTCGAGGACTTCAAATTTTTCACCATCATACACACCAAGGGCATGAACGCCGTTACGTGTGGTGTGCAGCGTGTTGGCATCGTTCAAGGTTGCTTTGGTGTTTTCCATTTTATAGCCTTGCGTTGCCATGATAAACTTGATTTCTTCATACACTTCCTCAATCAGAGGAAGATCATATTCATCAATCTCATATTTGGGATTGACGGTATTTTCTACTTTGTAGCGTTTCGAAGCGATTGCTTTGCCGATTGCATAAGCTTCAAGGCCGCTGATCATATCCAAAGAAAAGGTCTTATTGTCGGCAAGAAACATAATAGCTTTGTTCCAGAAATTCTTAGAACGATTGTGGTCATCCAGTCTGCTGACCCCGTTGCGAGTCTGTCCTACATAGATCTGTGCAATCTTGTTGTCATCTGTCTCACTGATGAGATAATAGATGCCGGGACGATTGATGCCGGTCAGCTTCTTGGCTTCCGAAAGCAGCGGGCGAGGAATGACATAAGTGGTCATTGTAGACAGATGACGGCGGATAGAGCGAATACCATCTGGCTGGCCATTGTGATATATAATTTCAAGCTTTTTGCTGATAGCCATATTCTATTCCCCTCACTTCAATCTGTACTTTTTACCCGCGCCTCTGCCGATAATTTCGATCAATCCATTTTCATTCATCTGACGGGCGAGCAGATAGGCTCTCGTCTTTTTGACGTTCAGCAGTTCCTGCAGATCTTCGTCGGTCATTTCGCCGTACTCTGCCAGATAATCCATCACAGTTTTCATCTGGGGTGTGATGGCTGCAGTGGCTTTGCCGGTTGTCGCCGGTGCATCTTCGCTTGCAGCACTGGCAGCATTCATATTCGGCAGTACGATTTTGAAAGCATTGGTCGTTGCCTCGATAGTGGGCTGTACAGGACTGTTTTCGTACAGCTTGAAAATACGTCGAATACCTGTACCGTAACTTTCAATCAGACGCAGACGGTGAAATATCTCCGCCAGTTTCTTGTTCCTTGGCTGAGAAACGCCGATGCGAATATCCTCAGTAGAAAGGCCAGGGAGAAGTCCGCCAAGCGAAATAAACTCCATCTTTCTGTCATTTACATTGATGATGATGCTGCCGCTGAATCCGTAATCACGATGCACGAGAGCGTTGAGCAGAGCTTCACGAATAGCTTCTTCGGGGTAATCCTGCTTATCCGTGCGAACAACTCCTTTGATCGTGGAAACAGTCTTGTTGCACAGAGCAAGATAGTTTATCGCATCATCAAGCTGCTTGAACACGGAACCTCCGAACTCCTTGCTGTCACGAAACTCTGTGCAGAATTCATCTTTGAACACGGCAACTTTGATCGTGTGATGGCACTGGTCGGAAAGCAGCAGCGCAAGGTTGGTGTACACATCGTTTTGGGTGATGCCCAAAGCGCGGTATTTCTCGACGGAAAACTCCACGCCGTAGCGCTGGAATGCAGTTTTGGCAGCACCAAAGGTCAATTCCTGTTCCAAACTGCGGGAATCCTCGTAAGTATCCCCGTCCGATTCTTTTATCATCTGGCGAATCTGTTCGGGGGAAGCCTGCACACTGGATGTGCCCTGACGGACATACACGCCGGTAGGCTTCATGCCTTTGGATTTCAGATAGTAAGGCTTATAGCTGCCTTCGCCGACTTCAATCCGAATTACCTTATTATCCTGGAGGACATACCGCACGAACATGGTCACATCCGGTGCGATTGCATCACGGATGCCGTTGGTCAGGCGTGTGTAGGTTTCATCTACATTGTCAATGCCAATCTGGTTGCCTTTATCATCAATACCGAGATAGATCACACCGCCGTCCGTATTTGCAAATGCGATGACCTCCTTATAAATGTCATCGATCATCTGAGATTTATATTCAATGCGCTCGCTTTCATATTGCATATACAGCACCTCCATTGTAGCTTACTTATATTATACTCATATTTTCATGATTTTCAACAGAGCAAAGTGAAAATTCACCTTTTATTCACTCTGAGCTGTGAAAATCACTTTTACATAGACTCGCCGCCCTTCCGTACTTGCATTTCTGCAAGATTACGGGAGGGCTTTTTTGATTTCTTGCAATACCGCCTGATTTTTTCGGTCTAAGGCTTTTTCTCCGTATATTCAGTTGATAAAGAAATTTGTCGGAAATATTGAAAGGAGAAATGCCTATGACAATTTTTGAAGCCGTGAAAACAACGGTCGCGCCGAGAATGGCGGCGGAACATTTCGGGCTGAGCGTCAGCCGAAGCGGGATGGTCTGCTGTCCCTTTCACGATGACCGGCACCCGAGCATGAAGCTGTATCTATACCATGTGGTGCAACGACAACACCTATAAACCGCTGGCGGTACGAACAGTAAGTATGACCTTGAAAAAGCACGCCGACGAATTTGGCATCGAACATGATAACCGCATCACAAATCGGCTCGGCAAGCGAGTCAACGGCTTCTGGGGCATCGAAGCTTTGGTGACACCGCCGACTTTATGAGATCAGATACAGAAAACACCATCCCATCCATCCCAAGCACCCCATGTGGGATAGACGGGCGGATGGGATGGAGAATTTTCAGTTTGCCTGCAAAGGAGGATGCAATGGGAAGAATTTATTATAAGGAACTGCCGCTGTTTCACTTATACGACAGCGATCTGACCGGCACACACAAGCTGCTGATGACGCTGCTTCTGGTGGATCGGTACGACATTTACGAGCTGAGCTGCCTTGCGCGGATGTGTCCGGAGGACGTGACTGCCAATCTGGCGGAGCTGAAACGGAAGGGGTATCTGCAAGACAAGTGAAAACCGGAAAGAAATTTGCGCGGCGGCGAAACGATTCCGCGAAACCGTGCTGCTCGGAATCGAGTACCGGCTTCACGGATGCGCGTGGGTTTGCATGGTTTCCTGCGAAGTCACGCGGTTCCGGAAAGTCGACACCCCTCACTTACGAAGAGGACATCGCCCGCCGCTTTTCCAGCGAATTTCAGGAAAACAGAATATTACATCACACAGCGAAGCAGGTTTTCGGAAACGCAAACCTGCTTCGCTGTTTTCATCACAAAAATTGGGGAGGATTTTATGAGCATCAGAAATGAGATTAAGGCGCAGATCGTCCGCGTCGGATTTACCATGCAGGAGCTGGTTGACCGGCTGGCCGAGGAATACGGCTGGAGCGATAGCGTGTCCAACCTGTCCGCTAAGCTGCAAAGGGAAAGTATCCGATACAAGGAAGTTGTGGAGCTGGCCGATGTGCTGGGATACGACATTGTTTGGCAGAAACGGAGGGATAACCGATGAAAGCACAGTATGCCATTCTTCGCTTTGCCAAGTACAAGGGATCGGAGATCGGTCACATTGAGTCCCACAACGAGCGCACCAAGGAGAAATACGCCAGCAATCCCGATATTGACACCTCCCGTAGCCACCTTAACTTCCATCTGGTATTCCCGGAACGCAAATACCGTGCGGAGGCCGAAAAGCAGATTGCCGAGGCAGGCTGCCGCACCCGTTCCGACAGCGTGCGCGTAGTGGAGGCGCTGGTGACGGCCAGCCCGGAATTCTTCAGGGGCAAGAAGAAAGCTGAAATCAAAGCCTATTTTCAGGAGACGCTGGATTTTATCCAGCAGCATCAGAATCCGAGAACCATCATATCCGCCGTGGTGCATATGGACGAGAAAACGCCCCATATGCACCTTTGTTTTGTCCCACTGACGGAGGACAAGCGACTCAGCGCCAAGGAAATCGTTGGCAACAAGAAAAAACTGACATGGTGGCAGGATGAATTCTGGAAGCACATGGTCAAGAAATATCCCGATCTGGAACGCGGCGAGAGTGCCAGTGAGACCGGACGCACGCACATCCCGCCAAGGCTGTTCAAGGAAGCTGTACACCTGAACCGAATGAAAGATCATATTATGGCAATTCTGAATGACAGCAATCCCTTCAACAAGAAATCCAAAGCAGAAGAACTGGAGGCACTGCTAGACAAGTATATCCCCGGTGTAGAGACCATGAGGACAAAGCTGAAAAAGTATGACAAAACCTACAAGGAGCTGACCGCAGAAAATGCGGAACTGGAAAAGGAACTCAACTCTGCATCCCGTGGGAGCATTCAGAAAAAACTGGAGATTCAGCGCAAGCTTTCCGAGCTGGATGAGCTTCGCCGCACCATGAATTCCATCCCCGATGCCATAATCCGGGAATACACCGAGCGGAAATATGTGCATCACGGTCGAATGAATCAGGAAATCTGAGGCAATACTACTTTTGAAAGAGAGGAATTCTATGGCAGAAATCAAGGAAATGAAACCAGGAATAACTGAACAGAAGAAGCAGGCTGTCATCGAACAGCTCTGGCTGACTTATTACAACGATACGCTTTTTGCAAAAGGGATGATTACGGAAGATCAGCGCAATCGGATGCGCTTGATGATTAAGAGCCGTACTGCTGCAAAGGCGCGATAAAATAAATAGGGCGGCAATCGTGAGATACGGTTGCCGCCCAAACTTTTTTTGACAACTTTTCAGATCATCTTGAAAAGTTCATTTGTTTGCGATATAATATTTGTAGATGATGATATAACGAACTTTTTAGAAAGGAACCATTATGGATATACATTCTGTCAGACAACAGCTGCGGATGAAAAGCATCTACGATATTCCGCTTCGGGTAACCTACTATGCCCGTGTTTCCTCAGAATCGGATGAGCAGCTGAACTCTCTGGGCAACCAGATCAGTTATTACGAGGATTTCATCAGGAAGAACGCTGCGTGGACATTCGTGCCGGGATATATTGACGAGGGACTGTCCGGTATTTCCACCAAACGCCGTGAGAATTTCAATCGCATGGTGGATGATGCAGAAGCCGGTAAATTTGATCTTGTTATCACAAAGGAAATCTCCCGTTTTGCTCGCAATACGCTGGACTCCATCCAGTATACCAGACAGCTGCTGAATGCGGGAGTCGGCGTTTTTTTCCAGAACGACAACATCAATACCTTTGATGAGGACTCTGAACTTCGCCTGTCCATCATGTCCTCCATCGCACAGGATGAACTCCGCAAGCTGTCCTCCCGTGTGAAATTTGGGCATCAGCAGGCCATCAAGCAGAATGTAGTGCTGGGCAACAGCCGTATCTTTGGATATATCAAAAATGATGGCCGTTTGGTTATAGATGAAGATCAGGCTGTGATGGTTCGGCAGCTGTTTGAACTGTATGCCACCGATGAATACTCCATGAAACAGCTTGAAACACTGTTCTGGGAAAAGGGATACCGTAACCACAACGGCAAGAAAATAGCCCACTCCACCATGTCGGGCATGATTTCCAATCCTAAATACAAGGGCTACTATGTGGGCAACAAGGTCAAGGTGGTGGATATGTTCACCAAAAAGCAGAAATTCCTCCCGCCGGAAGAATGGGTCATGTTCAAGGATGAAACGGGAGAAATCGTACCGGCTATCGTTTCCGAAGAACTGTGGGAGCAGGCTAATGCTGTACTTCGCAGGAGAAGCGAGGATGTGAAGAACCGACAGGGTGTCTGCAATCATGCCAATCTTTTGACCGGCAAACTGTTCTGTACCCATTGCGGCACTCCCTACTACCGCCGTGACTCCGTGGATCGGCAGGGTAACAAAAACTCCAAGTGGGTCTGCTCCGGGAAAATCAACAATGGCAAAGACAGCTGTGATTCCATCCCGATCTATGAGAAAGAACTGATTCCTTTGCTCTTTGAGGTGTTTCGTGATACAAGGGAAGCCTCCGCCGCTATGCTGGAAGAATACGAGCGGATGTACCGTGCCATGACCAGCGACAGCAATATTGAGAAGAAAATCGAGTCAGCACAGGCAACCATTGAGCTGACCCTGAAAAAGAAAAGCAAGCTGTTGGAACTGGTAGCCCTCGACAGTATTACACCTGCTGATTTTAAGTCCATGACTGCCCAGTGCAACGCCGACATCAAAGCCGCTGAACAGGAGCTTGCCGAGCTTCGAGAACAGCAGGAATCCAGCGAGGAGTTTCGCAGCAACATGGAGCGTATCCGCAAGGTGCTTCGGGATGCCGAGCGTGACTGTCAAAACGGCGAGATCACCAAGGAATTTATCGATACTTTTATTGATAAAATCTTTGCTACGCCGGAGGGTGACGGCACTATGCGGCTGGACATCAAGATTTTCACGGGTGAAAGCTGTGAAAAGTATCTGCAGAAGCTAAAAAGAAAAGCAAATCTCGAAGGTCGTACGGGTCACACGTTCAAGAAGATGATCGAGGCTTACGAGCAGGGTCTGCAGTAACGCAAACAGGGCGCTCTGAAAGAGCGCCCTGCCTTTTCATTTTTATACTATTTCCTGATTAAAATCTTAATTTTAATCAGGAAATAGTATCAGTCACCTTCGGTGACAGCTCTCCCAGAGGGAGAGCCAAGGGGCTGCATACGTTGGCACGAGAAATGGAGCGCAGCTGTACCGATACGCTCCATTTACTGTTTTACGTCCACCCATCAAAGGCGGGGCGTGGTCTTTTATCCGTTAAAAGTTTTCCTCAAGCAGCGCCCGGAACGCATCCCGGGAAAGCGGGTCCGTCACGGAAATGGAGTAGGCGTAGCTTCCGTCCGTCCAGATGGCCAGACTGTACGCGCCGTTGCCGCCCTTTAAGGTCACGGCGTTTCCGGAGATTTCCAGTGTTTCCTCCTGCGCGTACACATTGCAGTCGCCGGAATTGTCCTCCGTTCCGGGGGATTTGCGGTAGCACAGGCTGTCACTGCCGCCGAAATACTGGATTTCCGCCAGTTCGTCCCAATAGGACACATATTCCGTGCGCTCCACCGTAAAGGGAACGCCCGTCAGCTCGTTCATGGGAATCCCCGTTTTTTCGGTCAGCGCTTCCAGACTGTCCACGGTGTCGATCTGGGCGACCGCCATCATCCCCTGTTCCGGCGGGTCTGTCTGCTTCGGCTTCCAGACGTACCAGCAGCACACCACGATGGCAAGACAGGCCGCCAATGTAACCAGCCGCCGGGTCAGCTGACGCTTCTTCTGCTTTGCCTGTTCTGCTTCCACATTGCGGAGGACTCGCTGCCGCATTTCCGGCGTCACTTCGATTTTATCCATGATCTGCTCATACTTCAAAGTCATAGCCCTCCTGCAAAATGGTTTTCAGCTTTTCCCTGCCCCGGCGAAGGTCGGAACGGACAGTGGACGGATTCCGCTGTAAGATTTTTGCGATTTCCTCCGTGGAATAGCCCTCGTAATAGTGCAGGTGGATCACCTCCCGGAACTGCACCGGCAATTCCTTCACCGCGTCCCAGACGAAGGACAGGTCTTCCCGCCCTTCCTCTGCCAGCTCGTCACTCAGCTCGTCGGAGGTTCGGAGGGCGTTATACTCGATGCGGTTCTTGCTCAGGTTCGCCGCCACCCGCAGGAGCCACGCCTTTTTGTGCTCCTCGCTTTCAAAGTTGGGGGCGGCGGTCAGAAGCTTCAGAAGCGTGTCCTGCAAGACTTCCTCCGTGTCCGCCATGTTGTGGAGATAGCTGTAGGCGCAGCGCAGAATGGCGTTTCCGTAAGTATCCAGAGCATCCGCCGCCATCTGCCCCGCCCGGTCATCCGCCTTCGTCTGCTGCTTTTCCTGCGGGAGCAGGCGCAGAGCAAACGCGTACAGCCGCCCCAGAAGCCGCCACCACAGGGGCATGGGAATTGCTATTGCTTCCATTCCAAAGGTTCCTTCCTTCTAAAATTCAGGCTGTTTTTCAGGCCAGTGTCTCCGCCCAGACGCTCAGCTGCTCGGCGCTCATACCAGCGTTGCACATTACGGCGTAGGAATAGGTGCCGTCCGTCCATGTCGCGGTATAGATCAGGCCGTCGTTGCCCTTGCAGAGGACAGTGTGCCCGTCGATGGTCTGCTTCTCGGTAACATCGTAGGTGTTGTAGTCGCCGCTGATGTCGTCGCCGCCCACGCCCTTGCGGAAATACAGTTCGGAATCGTCGCCGTTGCTGAAGATCACCTGGGCGATTTCGTTTTCAATGGCCGCGATGTACCGCTCCGTGTAACCGTCCACCGACTCAGGCGCGGTGAAGGAGAAACCGGCAAGCTTGCCCGCTTCTTCCAGGCTGGTGCATTCCTGCCAGGGGTCGGGAATCTGGATGTTTTCGCCGTCTTCCGCAGGTCCCCAGGTCTTGGGGTCGCTTCCGGGAATGACCGTCCCGTCCGCAGTGTAGGAGGTATCACCCTTGTGGGTAGTGGGTGCGGGAGCATTTGCGTTTCCGCTGCATCCCACAATGGCCAGCGCCATCACCAAACTCAAAATAACAGCAATAAACCTTTCCATAATCAAAACATTCCTTTCTCTTTTCCGGCATTTCCGCCGTTCTATCCTGTATACAGCCGGGCAAAGGAAAATGTTGCAGCCGTCAAAAAATTTTTGATAGCTTTTCCCCACAATCTGCGGTATCATGATATTTAAGGAAGTGAGAAACATGTACTTTGCATATGGGAAAACGGAAGTTTCCTATCTGCGCCGTAAGGACAAGCGGCTCTGCGCGGTCATTGACCAAATCGGCCACATCGACCGCGCCGTGGATACCGATCTTTTTTCCTCCGTCATCCACCACATCATCGGCCAGCAGATCTCCACGAAGGCGCAGGCGACCATCTGGCAGCGGATGCAGGACGCGCTGGTGAAAGTGAACGCCGAGACCATTCTTGCGGCGGGCATCCCGAAGCTGCAGGCGCTGGGCATGACCTTCCGCAAGGCGGAGTACATCACGGATTTTGCCGAAAAAGTCCACACCGGCGCTTTTGATCTGGCCGCCGTGGAGCGGATGTCCGACGAGGACGCCATTGAAGCCCTGCGGGCGCTGAAAGGGATCGGCGTGTGGACTGCGGAGATGATTCTCCTGTTCTGTATGCAGCGCCCCGATATTTTCAGCTACGACGACCTTGCCATTCAGCGGGGCTTGCGGATGGTCTATCACCATCGGGAAATCGACCGGGCGCTGTTTGAAAAATACCGCCGCCGTTTCAGCCCCTATTGCAGCGTGGCAAGCCTGTACCTGTGGGCGGTGTCCGGTGGGGCGATCACGGAAATGAGGGACTACAAGCCCAAATCCAAATGATCTTCCGGGGTCGCAAATGCTTTTTCAAAGGCCGCCGCGTCGGCCTGGGACGTTTCCCAGCCGTATTTTTTCAAATCCACGCACCAGCAGTGACCGTTCCAGTATGTGGGAACGCCGTCCTCCGCCAGAAGCGTGCGCTGCAAATCGGAAATGACAAAGTGCTGCGCCCCGCTCAGCTCGCCCCTGCCGTTGACCACCCGGAAAGCGGGGATGCCCTCCCCGGCCAGATTCTCCCGCAGTCCGTAGCCCACCTGTCTGGAATTTCTGGGCTTGCCGCAGAGCATGGCGATCTGCCCGTAGGTCGCGACTTTCCCTCTGGGGATGCGCAGGCAGACGAGCCGCATTTTTTCGTAAAACGTCATGATTTTCCCACCTTCGACCGTTGTCAGATTATTGTAGCACCGAACGTGGATTTGAACAACGGAAATTTATGCAAATCAAAAAAGGGGTGTTTTGTAATGAATAAAAAGGTACTGATCCTGTCCTCCAGCCCACGCAAGGGCGGCAATTCGGAGACGCTGGCCGCGGCCTTCGCCAAGGGCGCACTGGAAGCCGGGAATCTGGTGGAAACCGTACATCTCCGGGAAAAGAACTACGGCTTCTGCCGGGGCTGTCTCGCCTGCCAGAAGCTGGGGCACTGCGTCATCAAGGACGATGCCGTGGAGGTAACCGCAAAAATGCACGACGCCGACGTGCTTGTGTTCGCCACGCCGGTGTATTATTACAGCGTCAGCGGCCAGCTCAAGACCATGCTGGATCGCGCCAACCCGCTGTACGACACGGACTATGCCTTCACCAAAGCCTACCTGCTGGCGACGGCGGCGGAGGATGAGCCGGAAACGGTGGATGGCACCCGGACGGCCGTGCAGGGCTGGGTGGACTGCTTCCCCCGCTGTGAGCTGGTGGACACGATCTTTGCGGGCGGCGTCAACGACGGCGGCGACATTGCCGGACATCCTGCGCTGGAAAAAGCCTATCAGGCCGGGAAATCCGTGTGATTCCGGCATTTTTACCCAGAGAAAAGGCCGCATTCCCCTGACGGGGAATGCGGCCTTTGAAATTGATTCGCTGTCAGAGAGGCAAGCCCGGATTACCGGCCCTCGCGGATGGCAGCCTGCGCGGCGGCGAGACGGGCGATGGGCACACGGAAGGGGCTGCAGGAAACATAGTCCAGACCGATCCGGTGGCAGAACTCCACGCTCATGGGGTCGCCGCCGTGCTCGCCGCAGATGCCGCAGTGCAGCTCCGGACGAACCTTCTTGCCCTTCTCCACAGCCATCTGCATCAGGGCACCGACGCCGGTCTGATCCAGCTTGGCGAAGGGGTCGTTCTCGAAGATCTTGGCGTCGTAGTAGGCGTCCAGGAACTTGCCTGCGTCGTCACGGCTGAAGCCGTAGGTCAGCTGGGTCAGGTCGTTGGTGCCGAAGCAGAAGAACTCCGCTTCCTTGGCGATCTCGTCGGCAGTCAGGCAGGCGCGGGGAATCTCGATCATGGTGCCGACCTCATAGTGCAGCTGGGCACCGGCCGTGGCAATCTCAGCGTCCGCCGCCTTGACCACCACGTCCTTGACGAACTTCAGCTCCTTGGCGTCGCCGGTCAGGGGGATCATGATTTCAGGCACCAGCGTCCAGTCGGGGTGACGACCCTTCACTGCCAGCGCCGCGCGGATGACGGCCTTGGTCTGCATGGCGGCGATTTCGGGGTAGGTGACCGCCAGACGGCAGCCGCGGTGACCCATCATGGGGTTGAACTCGTGCAGGGAAGCAATGATATCCTTGATCTGCTGAGCGGTCTTGCCCTGCGTTTTGGCCAGCTCGGCGATCTCTTCCTCGGTGTTGGGGACGAACTCGTGGAGCGGGGGGTCCAGGAACCGGATGGTCACGGGGTAGGACTCCATGGCCTCGTACAGTGCCTCGAAGTCGGCCTGCTGCATGGGCAGGATCTTTGCCAGAGCGGCTTCCCGCTCCTCAACGGTGTCGGAGCAGATCATTTCCCGGAAGGAGGCGATACGGCCTTCCTCGAAGAACATGTGCTCGGTACGGCACAGGCCGATGCCCTCGGCGCCCAGCTCTCTTGCCCGGATGGCGTCACGGGGGGTGTCGGCGTTGGTGCGCACCCGCAGACGGCGGTACTTGTCAGCCCAGCCCATGATGCGGCTGAACTCACCGGCGATCTCCGCGTCACGGGTCTCGATGATGCCGTCATAGATGCAGCCGGTGGAGCCGTCCAGGCTCAGCCAATCGCCTTCGCGGTAGGTCTTGCCCGCCAGAACGAACTTCTTGTTTTCCTCGTCCATCTTGATCTCGGTGCAGCCGGAGACGCAGCAGCGGCCCATGCCGCGGGCAACGACGGCAGCGTGAGAGGTCATGCCGCCGCGGACGGTGAGGATGCCCTGTGCAGACATCATGCCCTCGATGTCCTCAGGAGAGGTCTCCAGACGAACCAGAACCACCTTTTCGCCCCGGTCAGCCCAGGCCTTGGCGTCCTCAGCGGTGAAGACGATGCGGCCGCAGGCGGCTCCGGGAGACGCGGCCAACGCGCGGCCGACGGGCTGCGCGGCCTTCAGTGCCTTGGCGTCGAACTGGGGATGGAGCAGGGTGTCCAGCGTTCTCGGCTCGATCATGGCAACGGCCTGCTTCTCGTCGATCATGCCCTCGTCCACCAGATCGCAGGCGATCTTCAGAGCGGCGGGGGCGGTACGCTTGCCGTTACGGGTCTGGAGCATATACAGCTTGCCGGCTTCCACGGTGAACTCCATGTCCTGCATGTCGTGGTAGTGGCTTTCCAGAATCTGGCAGACCTTGGTGAACTGGGCAAACGCCTCGGGGAACTTCTCCGCCATTTCGGAGATGGGCATGGGGGTACGGACGCCCGCCACCACATCTTCGCCCTGCGCGTTGGTCAGGAATTCGCCGAACAGCTTCTTCTCGCCGGTGGCAGGATTCCGGGTGAAAGCAACGCCGGTGCCGCAGTCGTCACCCATGTTGCCGAAGGCCATGGACTGGACGTTGACGGCAGTGCCCCAGGAATAGGGGATGTCGTTCTCACGACGGTAAATGTTGGCGCGGGGGTTGTCCCAGGAGCGGAACACGGCCTTGATGGCGCCCATCAGCTGCTCCTTGGGGTCGGTGGGGAAATCCACGCCCAGCTTGCTCTTATACTCGGCCTTGAACTGGGAAGCCAGCTCCTTCAGGTCGTTCGCATCCAGCTCCACGTCCTGGGTCACGCCCTTGCGCTCCTTCATCCGGTCGATGAGGGCTTCAAAATACTTCTTGCCCACTTCCATGACCACGTCGGAGTACATCTGGATGAACCGGCGGTAGCAGTCCCACGCCCAGCGGGGATTGCCGGACTTGGCGGCCATGACGTTCACCACGTCCTCGTTCAGGCCCAGGTTCAGGATGGTATCCATCATGCCGGGCATGGAGGCCCGGGCGCCGGAACGGACGGAGACCAGCAGCGGGTTCTCGTGATCGCCGAACTTCTTGCCGGTGATCTCCTCCAGCTTGTCCACGTAGGACATGATCTCAGCCTTGATATCGTCATTGATCTGACGGCCGTCTTCATAATATTTGGTACAGGCTTCCGTGGAAATAGTAAACCCCTGGGGGACCGGCAGTCCAATGTTGGTCATTTCGGCCAAATTAGCGCCTTTTCCGCCCAGGAGTTCCCGCATTCCACCGTTTCCTTCGGTGAATAGGTATACATACTTGTGAGACATACTTCCATTACCCCTTTCAGTTCTTTGCGTGTGCCATTTTCAATTTTAATGTTGCATTTTTGAATCCTATTTTGTGTCGCTCACACAGTATAACACGCTCTTTCACAAAATGCAAACCTTTTTGCAATTTTTATGCAGAATTCCAAAAAAAGCCGCTTGGGAATATGCAGTTTGACAGCTTTCCTGCAGCACATGGAGGTTTCGTGCCGCAGATGCAAAAAAAGGACACGCTTTCGCGTGTCCTTTGGACGTTTTTGGGTGGTCATACTATTTCTCGATAAAATGGTTAACACCATTTTATCCTGCGAATCCTTCGCAGGCCGCCGGTGGCGGCGAGAAATGTATGGACTTACGTTTTTTTGCGGCTACGCCGCTGGCTGCTGAAACAGCAGCCGAATAAAACGGTTTTTAACCGTTTTATTAAAAACTAGTATCAAGCGCCGGGGGTGTAGGTATATTGCAGCACCTCGCCGCTGCTGTCGTTGCAGACGATCACGGCCGTACCCAAGCGGGTCAGATTCTCGTTCTTGGCCGCCGGGGTCTTTTTCAGGCTCCACAGCTGTGTCTGGTCAAAGTCCTCCGCGGCGGAGCCGTCGGCGGGGGTGATGGCGTAGTAGGCCACGGTGTAGGTCACCTCTTTGCTCAGGAAGGGCTTCTTCGCGTACTCGATGATGGCCACGCAGGGCTTGTTCCCCCGGGTGCGCTCGGAAATAATGCCGTACATCTCCTGGTTCTTCTCCACCACCTGCTCGGCAGAGTAATTCTTCGTCAGGGAGTTGTTTTCATAGTAGTAGCCCAGATATCCCGCCACGCAGCCGCAGCCCAGCGCGAACAGCACCGCCAGTGTTACGATCTGCTTCTTATTGAATTTCAGGGCTTCCTTGGAGTGACCCACGCTGTAGGTCAGGCCGAGGCGGTTGGTGATGGGCAGCATCACGCCCAGAAACAGCGCCAGCAGTACGGACTCAATGGGGAACATGAAAATGTTCTTGATCATGCCGGGGACGACCATGGCGAGGGTGTACTGTTTGCCGTCCATGTAAAGGGCATAATACCACATCATGATGGGGGTCTGGAGCAGCACATTGATGACCAGGCTGACGGTAAACCGGCTGAGCATGACCCGGGTGGTGGTGACCTTTGCCCGGTACAGGAACAGGGCGAAAACCAGGGCGCCGCCGACTTCCGTCAGGATAAAGGGCAGGAAGTACATGCCCTCCGGACGGATGACGTAACCCAGCACGTCCGTGATGCAGGCGGCCAGCATGGCCATCACGGGGCCAAAGACCATAGCGCCCAGCGCATTGACGAAAAACGCGGTATTGATCTTCAGGAAGGGCGTAATGGGGATGGCGACCTGCTTCATAACCAGACGCAGGGCGATCATGAGCGCCGCGAATACCAGCATGTGGGTGTCCTTCAGCTCGGCGGCAGCGTCACGCCAGTAGGCTTTGGAAAACGGATGGGAATACAGGGTATTGCTCTTTCGTGATCTGGACATAAAAAGTCCTCCTTTTCATGTAGCGACGGTCTTCGCATCCGCATTGACCCTACGGAATCGTGTATGCAAAAACTCCCCTTGCGGCTTTTCGCCGAAAGGGGAGATCAGTTACAGACACGGATAACCCGCGGGGAAGGGCAACGCTTAAAAGCCCCGACCATTCGCCCGACCGAGTATCGTTGCTACATAAAGGAGGTTATCCCATATGCAACAGCGGGTGCGGTGACCCCATCGTGGAACATTCCTTCGTCCGCCGGGCAAACTCCCCGTCCCGATGGCACTTAACGCGAGGTCTCCTACTCTGTTCGCAGACAAATATACACGAAAGGAGCGGAAAAGTAAATAGGTTTTTTACATTTTTTCGGAAATTTCCGCAATTTATTCGGCGTTCGTCTTTGCCATGGCCGCCCGCATCAGCACCATCCGGTAAATTTCCCCGTAGGACAGGCGCTCCACTTCCTGCGCCGCTACCAGCGGGACTTCTTTCAGCACCAGATCGCCGGACTTTACCGTGAGCGTCCCCAGACGCTGACCCCGGCTGACGGGGGCCGTGACGGTGGGTTCCAGCGTCACCTCGCTGGTAACGCCGCTTTTCTGCGCCTTGTCGATGAGCAGCGCCATGTCCGCCTCCGGCACCGCGCTGACCCCGGCGTCTTTCCCCAGCCGCACCGGGATCTGGTTGTCACAGTCGCTCAAATCCGGGCTGACCACCGCGAAATTGGCAAAGCCGTAGTCCAGCAGGGACTTGCAGGCGGCGTTCCGGGACTGGCTTGTCTCCGCCCCCATGACCACGGCGATCAGCTCCATGCCGTCCCGCATCGCCGACGCCGACAGGCAGTACCCCGCCCCGGAGGTAAAGCCGGTTTTCAGTCCCGTGGCGCCGGAGTAGAAGCGGATGAGCTTGTTGGTGTTGGACAGGCCGAAGGTGCCGCCCCGCACGGTGTCCATCCAGATGGTCGTGTAGTTTTTGATGAGGGGATGGTATTTCAGCAGCTGCCGGGACATGAGGGCGATGTCATAGGCGGAAGTCCGGTGGTTCACGGCGTCCGCCCCGTCGTCCAGACCGGTGCAGTTGACGAAGCTGGTGTCGTTCATCCCCAGCTCCTGCGCCCGCTGGTTCATCATGGCGACGAAGGCGCTTTCGCTGCCCGCGATATGCTCCGCCATGGCGCAGGCACAGTCGTTGGCCGAGGACACCGCAATGGACTTGAGCATGTCGGAAACGGACATGGTCTCCCCTGCCTTCAGGTAGATCTGGCTGCCTCCCTTGGCGGCGGCAGCTTCGGAAGCCGTCACCGTATCCGTCAGGGCGATCTTCCCGGAATCCACCGCTTCCATAATCAGCAGCATGGTCATGACCTTGGTCACGCTGGCAGGGGCAAGGCGCTCATGGGAATTGGACTCATACAGAATGGTTCCGGTGGCAACATCCATCAGCACCGCGCTTTTCCCCGCCACATCCAGCTCCACCGCCGACGCCGGCAGCGCAATCTGGCACAGCGCCAGCACAAGCGCCGCGACACATATCATCCGCTTCATAGTCATCCCTCCAAACGATTCGTAGTACAACCTATGTCCGCGGGGGATGATTATGCCGGATTTCTTCACCGGTTTGTGCTGTTTCCCGGCCGGTATATAACATTTTGTTGTGCAGTCCCATATTACATTTTGTTTTGTATATACTTGATTTCAGGGGGGGTGTAGGCCATGTATGAACGCATTCGGAATCTGCGGGAGGATCACGACCTCAAGCAGGAGGACATCGCGCGGCTGCTTCACTGCACCCAGGCCTGCTATTCCAATTACGAGACCGGCAAGCGGGACATCCCAACGGAGGTGCTTCACACCTTGGCAGACTACTACCACGTCAGCATCGACTATCTGCTGGGGCGAACCAGCCGGAAAGAGCCGTACCCTAAATAATAACCGTCCCCGGCAGCGTCAGCCTGCCGGGGACTTTTCCGTATATGCAGCGCCAACTGACATCCTCTGCGGGATATTTTTCGTGTCCCGCCCGCCCACTGCACATTTTTTCGCCGCCGGAATACCATGGAATGAGCGGCAAAGCTCAAAATTCGATATCGGAGGTAACTTCTATGTGCAACAACAACGGTCTGTGCGGCTGCCTGAACAACAACTGGTGGTGGATCGTCATTCTGATCCTCCTGCTGTGCAACTGCGGCGGCTGGAACGGCTGCGAGAGCAACAATAACAACGGCTGCGGCTGCGGCTGCTAAACAGAGAACGGGCGCCCTCTCCGGGCGCCCACCCACATGCAAAACGAGGGAGCGGTAAAACCGCTCCCTCGCCTTGTTAAAATTACATATCGAAGGGTTCCATGCTGAGGACGGGGTGACCCACCTCGGACAGGAAGTTCAGCAGCTGCTCGGGATCCTCGGTGCAGATGGTCTCATCGGCGATCATGTCGGTGAAGTTCTCTACGCCGTACATTTCCAGAGCGGTCTTGTCCAGACGCTCACGCATCTGATCCTTCAGAATCTTGGGCAGCCAGACGATACGGCCGGGGCCGCCTTCGGCAGCGATGAACTTGTGGGAAGCAATGAAGTGCTTGCCATGACCCATGAAGCCGGGGGTCTGCACGCCGCCGCCGGTCATGGAGGCCATCTCGGAGAAGGTCATGCCCAGAGGCGTCATGCCCGCATGCTCACGGCAGGTGATAACGACGCCCATGGAAACAGGCTCGACGCCGCAGATACACTCGAAGCAGCCGCAGGAGGTCATGGGGTCCTGGAACAGGGAGTACAGGGTGACATGCTCCAGAGCGCCATGGCTGTACTTGTTGACGGCCTCGTCCACGCTGGCGTAGCGGCCCAGCTTCTCGTCGGTGCAGCCTTCCTTGAGGATGGGCTGGCAGGGACCGGCAGGGTCCAGCTCCTTGGTGGCCTTGGCGTCCAGCCAGGAAACGGCGCCGCACAGACCCAGACGCTCGGGAGTGACGATGCACACGTGGCTGGGGGAGAATGCCTGGCACATAATGCAGGTGTAGTACTGATCCACGGACTCGTCGGTCATGGAGGCCAGACGGGCGTCACGCTTGTCAAACACCTCGTTGGCAGCGGCGCGGAGGGCAGCGTTCTTCTCGGGATTGACCACGATGGTGACCTGGCACTTGTCCACAACGGCCTCAAACTCGCTCTTGACCTTGGCGTACAGCACTTCGCCCAGATGCTTGAACTTGAAGCCGGCCTCAAAGTCGGCCTTGGAGATACGGATACGGATCATGTCGCGCTGACCGGTGTGCATAACGCCCTCGATGCAGTTGATCCAGGAGTGCATCTTACGCTCCATGACGGACTCGAAGTCGGGCTGCATGGCCTTGCCGGCGACTTCCACGGTGTAGCTCAGGGAGATCTTGGAGCCGACGGGGATCTCGTCAATCTCGGGGCCGTCCACAACGATCTTGTGGTCTTCCACCTCGGAAGCGTCCCGGGTCTGCACCAGCTCGAAGCAGTCCACACGGGAGCCGTCCACTTCCACCTGCATGTCGCCGCGGCGGATGATCTCGCCCTCGAAAGCGGTGGCGAAGGCCACGGGGATGTCGATGTTGGTGATCTTCAGCTTGATGTCGCGAGCCTCCAGAGAGGTGGCGTTCCACTTGGAAGTATCCAGCTGCTGGATCAGGGACTTGGGAACACGGAACATGTTCTCGGTCTCGTTGGAGATAACGGGGAAGCCAAGGCAGATAGCGCCGGCGCCGTAGGAGACGATCTCATCGGACAGGGGCTTGTAAGCGTTGACAAACGCCTTGACGCGGTCCATGGTGTACTTGGCCAGAGAGGCGAAGTCGCCGGGGGTCACGTTGCCGAAGATCAGCGCGGCACGGACGGCCACGGAGACAACGTGGATAACGGACTGCATTTCGTAGCCCAGAGGCACCACGCGGACGTTCTCGCCCAGCTTCATGCCGGCGTCGAAGCAGTGCTTGATGGAGTCGCCGGTGAGGGTGACCAGAATACCCTGCGCCTGATAGGACTTGGCCAGAGCCACAGTCTCGGCGGGGTCTTCCGCGCCGCCGATGATAACGGCAACGCCGGGGATGTCGCCGGTGACCAGCGGCACGCCCAGATTACGGACGAAGGCGTCGGTCAGGTGGCCCATTTCCGGCTCGGCATAAGGCTCCGCGCCGTGCAGGTACTTCAGCGCTTCCAAAAACTCGGCGCACAGAGCGGATGCAATGCCGCTTTCAAAGGCGTCGTGGAGGCGGTTGTTGCGGGTCATCTTGGACTTGATGGTGTCCATGGCGGCCTTCATCTCACCCAGAGTGGTGATCTTCACGCCGGTGACGCCGTAGTAACAGGGCAGGCTGTAAGCGGTGCCGGGGAAAGATACAGGCTCGCTTTCGCCGTAAGCAGCGATGGCCTCATCAATGGCGGCTACAGTACGGGCGTAGTTGTAGTCGTTGCCGCCAAAAACTCTTTCAAAAAGTGTCACGGTATTTCCTCCTAATTTAAGATTCATCACGATCCAATATCGCTTTGATTTTCCGGATTTCTTCGATTGCCGCAGGACTGAAATCATAGGGGGATTTCCCCTGCCGGTCGGCGTCTATGATGTCAGGGTTGTAGTGGATAAAGCCCAGCAGGTCTTCCGCCGGAATGGCGGAGCGGATGAATTCCTCGTCGCCGTCGTCCCGGATCTTGTTTGCCACCACCCGAACGCGGGTAATGCCTAAGTCCTTTGCCAGACGCTTGACGTTGTGGTAGGTCTGCACCGATCTCGCGCCGGGCTCGATCACCACGATGAACTGATCCATGTTGGCTGCCGTTCCCCGTCCTAAGTGCTCCAGACCCGCTTCCATATCCATGATGACCACATCGTTCTTCCGATAGGTCAACGCAGAGAGGATGGCCTTCAGCATCACGTGCTCGGGGCAGACGCAGCCGCTGCCGCCCACATCCACGGTACCCATGACCAGCAGCTTGACGCCGTTGATCTCCTTGGAGAAGGTGTCCGGGATATCCGCCACATAAGGGTTCAGCTTGAAGAACTTATTGGCGGCATTGGCGCCGGTGCGCTCCTCCACCAGAGTGCGCATTTTGGAGATGGGGACAATGGCGTCCACTTCCTCCTGACTCAGTCCAAGAGCCAGTCCCAGATTGGCGTCAGGGTCCACGTCGGCGGCCAGAACGGTACGTCCCTCGTCGGCGTAGAGCCGCGCCAGCGTGGAGGCCAGCGTGGTCTTTCCCACGCCGCCCTTGCCGGTAATCGCTAGTTTCATTGGAAAAAGACCTCGTAAGTAAAAGTTATCCCGAATTCAAATCGCTTTTTGTTCGGGTGACGCAGGCTCCTTAGATGCCCAGTGCGGCGCGCTTGGCCTCGATGCACTCGATCATCTTGTCGCCCAGCTTCTCAATGTCGGTTTCCACGACGAACTTGGCCTCGACCCAGTCCTTGACGCCATGCTCGCCCTGAAGCAGCGCGGTGACTTCCTCGGAGCCCTTGGTGTAGGGGTCAACGCCCAGGAAGGTCTCGATGCCGGTCGCCACGACGTAGTTGCCGATGGAGACGGCCTTCTCGGACATCCATTCGGGAGCGCAGCCCACGACAGGAACCTGAGAAATGTGGATGCCCCAGTCCTTGGCGATATCGGAAGCCAGGATCATCATACGGGAAATATCCACGCAGGAGCCCATGTGCAGGACAGGCGGGATACCGGCCAGCTCGCAGACGCGCTTCAGGCCTGCGCCGCAGTAGTCCTTGGCCTTTTCGGGATCCATCAGACCGGCCTTGGCGGCAGCCTGGGCGGAGCAGCCGGAGACGATCAGGATGATGTCGTTTTCCAGCAGCTTCTTCATCAGCTCAATGTGAGCGGTGTCGGGACGAACCTTGGGGTTGTTGCAGCCGACCATGGCCACAGCGCCGCGCAGAACGCCGGAATGCACACACTCGATCAGAGGCTTGGTGGTGCCGAACTCGTCCACCTGAGAGTTGGCGACGCCGTCGAGAACCTTCTTGATGGCTTCCACAGAGTAGCCGACACGGGCATTCTGCTTCATGCTGGGGATGTTGACCAGCTCGGGCTTGCGGTTCTTGAAGTTGTCGATCGCCATCTTGACAATGGCCTTGGCGTTCTCACCGGCGGTCTCAGCATGGAACTGGATGAACTCGGAATCGGGCATCCGGGCGATGGGAGAGGTGGTGATGAACTTGGTATGGAAGCACTTGCTCAGGGGGCCCAGAGCGGGGAAGATGCACTGCACGTCCACGACAATGGCCTCGCAGGCGCCGGTCAGAACCACGTTCTCCTGATTCAGGAAGTTACCGGCCATGGGGATGCCGTGACGCATGGTGACTTCGTTGGAGGTGCAGCACACACCGGAAACGGTGATGCCCTTTGCGCCCACGGACTTGGCATAAGCGATCATCTCGGGGTCGTTGGCATAGTAAACGACCATTTCGGACAGGCTGGGATCATGGCCGTGAACAACGATGTTGACATTGTCCTTCTCCATGACGCCGATGTTGGCGGTGGTGTCAATGGGCTTGGGAGTGCCGAACATAACGTCGGAGAACTCGGTGCCCATCATGGAGCCGCCCCAGCCGTCGGACAGGCCGGCGCGCAGAGCCTGACGGATCAGAGCTTCGGGCAGAGAAGAGCAGCCCATGTGGGTCATGTGCAGCGCGGTGGAGACTTCCCGGTCGATGGCGCGGGGTTCGATACCGGCTTCATGCCACAGCTTCTGGGTGTACTCGGGGGCGCGCTTCAGGAAGCGCTGTACGCCGAAGGGCTTGCCGTACTCCAGCAGGCCGATCTCGGCCATTTCATGGGCCAGATCGTAAATGTCCTTACCTTCGGTCTCTACGCCCCACTCCTTGGCGATGCGGATCAGCTTCTCAGGGTCCTTGACCTGATAGTTGCCGCCTTCCTTGGTCTGGTACAGGGTGTGCATGATCTCGCGGCCATGGTCGGAGTGCGTAGCAGAGCCGCCGGCGGTGAACCGCAGATAGTTACGGCCGACGATACCATGTACGTCGCAGCCGCAGATGCCCCGGGGGGCCTTCTTGGTGATGCGGCACGGGCCCATGGAGCAGATACGGCAGCAAGTGCCGGATTCGCCGAAGCCGCAATGGGGGGTCTGGTTCTTGACCCGCTGCTGCCAGGAGTCAGCGCCAACCTTGCTGCCGTTTTCCAGCAGAGAGTTGGTAGCTTGCTCCATCTCCTCAACAGTTGTCAAATAAGCCCAATCCTTCAAAGTGATTTCCTCCTAATCATTCGATTCTTTGAAAAGCCTGTGCGTACCCTACGATAGGTCATAGTGTATCGATAGTATTGTACTCATTTGGCGCGCAGTTGTCAATCGTGCAATTTGACACATTTCACGTGTTTTTTTCATCCCCCAGGGGGGGATTTTTGCTATTTTCCTTAAAATTGTGGAGAAAAGGTGCTTTTTGGGAAATTATTCACAAAAATGTAAAAAATTTTTTGCTTGAAAACGACCGTCCATGGCAGAAAGCGGCGGGGAAGCGCCGCCGCTTCCCCGCCGGAATATCCGATTTTTTGCGCACTCATTGAATTGTCAGCTTGTGGCAGTGACCCTCGCCCAGAACATGCTCGACGCAGGTCTTGAAGCGTGCAAACCTGTCATTGGGGACAAACGCCAGCGCCGTTCCGGCGAAGCCGCCGCCGTGGATACGGACAGCGCCCTCGCCCTCCAGCAGCTGCTGGCACAGTGCGATGGTGAACGCCATATCCTGCTTCTGGATGTAGCCCGCCGGGGTCACGTTCTGCAGCAGCGTCCATGACGCCATGCCGGAAGCGTTGACGAGGTGCAGGAACGCCTCAAAGTCGCCGTCCTTCAGCGCGCGCACCTGGGACTTCACCCGGCGGTTCTCGTTGAAGAAGTGGATAGCTCTGAGCACTGCCCGGTCGCCGGTGACCTTGCGGACTTCAGCGATGTGCCTGTAGAACGCCGCCTCGTCCACATCGTGGAGGACTTCCTTACCGAAGAACGCCGCCACCGCCTTCATTTCCACGGGCATGGCCGCGTACTCGTCCGTCAGATCGGCATGATCCGCACCGGAATCGATGGTGCAGAGGGTATAGCCGCTGTGGGCGAAATCGTAGTCTACCTTTTCCACGATGGGATTTTTCGGGTCGGCAAAATCAATGTACACCAGTCCGCCCACGCTGGAAGCCATCTGATCCATCAGGCCGGAGGGCTTGCCGTAGTAGACGTTTTCGGCGTACTGGCCGATCTGGGCAATTTCAATGGCGGAAACCGCGCCGCCCGCAAACAGGCCGTTCAGGATACGGCCGATCAGCACCTCAAAGGCCGCGGAGCTGGACAGGCCGGAGCCTGGCAGGACGGTAGACCTGACCTTGGCTTCAAAGCCGCTCAGCTTGTACCCCCGCCGGGCAAACGCCGCCGCTACGCCGCGAATCAGCGCCGCCGTGGTGTTCTTCTCGGACTCTCTGGCATCCAGATCGTTCAGGTCGATCTCCACAGGCTTGTAGCCCTCGGAATCCACGCGGATGATGTTCGTGCCGGTCAGGGTGACCTCCGCCGTGGTCTCCATGTCAACTGCTGCCGCCAGCACACAGCCGTGCTGATGGTCGGTGTGGTTGCCGCCGATCTCCGTGCGGCCGGGGGCGGAAAAATGATAGGTGTCAGCCATTTTGAACCTCCGTCAAAAATCGTTTCAGGGCAGCTCTGCCCGATTCGGTACACTTGTAAACGCCCGCGCACTCCAGAACCCGGGCAAACACCTGACCGATCTCATACTGAATGATCGCCTCGGCGTTTTCGGTGCCAAATTCCGGATGACGCGCCATGAACGCATCCGCCCAATCGGCGTGCTTGGAAAGCTCCTCGCTTACGTGCAGGTTTTCCCCATTCAGCAGGGCTTCCCGCAGATCGGCCATTTCCTTTTTCAGTCTGCCGGGAAGAACGGCAAGACCCATGACCTCGATCAGGCCGATGTTCTCTTTTTTGATGTGGTGGAGTTCCTCGTGGGGGTGGTACAGCCCCATGGGATGCTCCTTCGTCGTCAGGTTGTTCCGCAGGACCAGATCCAGCTCATACCGCCCCTCCCGCATACGGGCGATGGGGGTGATGGTATTGTGGGGCTCGCCGTCGGTCTCCGCGAAAACCGTCGCCGCCGGGTCGCTGTAGGTGCGCCACTTGGCAAGGATCTTGCCCGCCAGATCACAGAGGTGATCCTTGTTCTGAGAATTCAGGCGAAGCACCGTCATCGGGTATCTCACCACGCAGCAGTCCACGTCGTCAAAGCCGGGAACCTCGAAGCCAAACTCCTTCTCCGCCTTTTCCATGGGGAATGTGTGGTGGCCGCCCTGAAAATGTTCGTGGGACAATATGCTGCCGCCCACAATGGGCAGGTCCGCGTTCGACCCAAGGAAATAGTGGGGGAACTGCTCCACAAAGGAAAACAGCTTATCAAACACTCCCCGGTCAATGACCATGGGCGTGTGCCGGGCGTTCATGACGATGCAGTGCTCATTATAATAAACGTAGGGCGAATACTGGAAGCCCCATAGCTGGCCGTTCACCATTACCGGCATGACCCGCAGATTCTGCCGTGCCGGGTGGGAAATGGTTCCCGCATAGCCCACGTTTTCGGGGCAGAGCAGACACTTGGGGTAACCGGACGCCTTTTTCAGCTTCGCCGCCGCGATGTCCCGGGGGTCTTTCTCGGGCTTGGACAGGTTGATGGAGATCTCCAGCTTCCCGTATTTGGTCTCCGCCGTCCAGCGCTCGTCCTTCGCGATGCGGTCGCGGCGGATGTAGTTGCAGTCCTGACTGAGGGTGTAGAAGTAGTCCGTCGCCGCCTTGGGGGACTGGGTATAGCGCGACCGGAATTCCCGCACCACCTCCGACGGGCGGGGCGTCAGGAAGCCCATGAGCTTCGTGTCGAACAGGTCGCGTTCGGCGATGGTATCCGCGATCATCCCCTGCTGGGCGGCGTAATCGCACAGCAGATTCAGGCACTCCGGGAAATCAAAGCGCTGCTCCTGCTTTTCGTAACTCTCCAACCGCAGTTCAGAAAGAAGGGTATTCCGTGCGAACGTCTCGTCCAGCGGGTGGAGAAGGCCGCAGTTTTTCGCGTAATCCAGCAGCGCATCCAGCGCCGCCCAAACAGTTTCAGTCGTCATAGCCATGGGGATGCTCCTTGTGCCAGTTCCATGCGGAACCAATGATGGTCTCAATATCGTCATATTTCGGCTTCCAGCCAAGCACGGTCTTCGCCTTTTCGCTGGACGCCACCAGCTGCGCCGGGTCGCCCGCGCGGCGGGGGGCCATCTCGCACTTGATGGGCTTGCCCACGACCTTTTCCGCCGTGTCGATGATCTCCTTCACCGTGAAGCCCACGCCGTTGCCCAGATTGAAGACGTTGTTTTCCCCGCCGTTCATCAGGTACTCTGCCGCCAGAATGTGGGCGGAAGCAAGGTCAGTGACGTGGATGTAATCCCGGACGCAGGTGCCGTCCCGGGTGGGATAGTCGTCGCCGTAAATCGACACATGATCCCGCCGTCCGTTGGGAACCTGCAAAATAATGGGGATCAGGTGGGTCTCCGGGTCATGCGCCTCGCCGATCCTGCCGGACATATGCGCGCCGCAGGCGTTGAAGTAGCGCAGCGCCACAAACCGGATGCCGTGGGCAACGGACGCCCAGTAGAACATCCGCTCCATGGAGAGCTTCGTCTCGCCGTAGCAGTTCGTCGGGTGGGTGGGGTCGGTCTCCAGAATCGGCACATGCTCCGGCTCGCCGTAGGTCGCCGCCGTGGAGGAAAAGACGATGTACTTTACCCCATGCTCGATCATGGATTGCAGCATCGTCCGGGTGCCGCCCAGATTGTTATCGTAGTATTTCAGGGGATTGACCATGCTCTCGCCCACCTGAGAATTCGCCGCGAAGTGGATGACCGCGTCGATCTTCTCGGAGGAAAACACATGGTCGCAGAATTCCTTACTGCGGATATCGCCCTGATAAAATCTGGCCTTCGGATGCACCGCCTTGCGAAAACCGGTTTCCAGATTATCGGCCACGACCACGTCGTAGCCGTTGTCAATGAGTTCATACACGGTGTGGCTGCCAATGTAGCCCGCGCCGCCAAGTACCAGAATCGTTTTCATTTATACTGCCTCTTTTCTCCACAATAGCGGCAGATGACCTTCATCTGCCGCTATTGTAATACATGGTTTACTTCTTGGCAAGATATTTCCGCATATCCAGCGAGCAGGCCGCCAGAATAATGCCGCCCTTGATGATGTACTGCATGGAGGGGTCGATGCCCAGCATGGACAGTGCAACGAAGATGATACGCAGCACGAACACGCCCAGCACAATGCCGCTGATCTTGCCGGTGCCGCCGACAAAGGAAACACCGCCGATGACGCAGGCCGCGATGGCGTCGCACTCGTAGTTAAGGCCCGCCGACTGGGTGATGGAGCTGATGCGGGCGCCCTCAATGAAGCCCGTAACGCCGTACATCGCACCGGCGAGGGTGTGGACCATTACGGTCGTCCAGAACACGTTGACGCCGGAGACCTTGGCAGCGTCGGCGTTGGAGCCGACGGCGAACATGTTCTTGCCGAAAGCGGTCTTGTTCCAGATGAACCACATCAGCGCCACGAAAATCACGGCGTACAGCACGTACCACGGAATGGAAATTTTCGCACCGGAGCCGGTGGTGAACTGGATCATGGGTGCGGAGACCACGCTCTTATACTCCTGAGACAGGCCGGAAACGGGCTGGCCGTTGTTGCCGTTGAGCATGAAGAAGATCAGGATCAGGCCGTAAGTAATGAGCTGGGTGGCCAGCGTCACGATGAAGGGGTGCAGGCTGAACTTGGCTACGAAGAAGCCGTTCACCATACCGATCAGCGCGCCGATGGCGACGACAATGAGAACCGTCAGCAGAATCCAACCCGGGGTAATGGCCGGGAGGTTGGAGAAAAGCTTCCGGGAGATGGTGCGATCCTGCAGCAGCGCGCCCGCGACGGCTGCGGTCAGACCGACCACACGTCCGCCGGACAGGTCGGTACCGGTCAGGACGATACAGCCCGCGATGCCCAGCGCCATGGGCAATGACGCCGCCACAAGGGAAACGATGTTCGCGATGGAACCCGCGGACAGGAAGTTCTTATTCTTGATTGCCGTATAGACGATGAAGATCACCATCAGAATATACAGCGCGTTATTCAGAATGCCGTCCGACCAGAACCGGCGGCGATCCGCCTTGTCGAGTCTTTGGTATTCTTCACTCTTTCTCTGAAGCTGTTTGACTGGATTTGCCATACCGCTGCCTCCTTATACATACTTCGCCGCAAGACGCATGATGTCTTCCTGCGTTGCTGTCTTTGCATCGACTTCACCGGCCAGCCGTCCGCCGGACATGACGAGAATCCGGTCGCACACGCCCAGCAGCTCGGGCATTTCGGACGAAACCATGATGACCGTCTTGCCTTTGTTCGCCAGATCGAGGATCAGCTGGTAAATCTCGTATTTCGCGCCGACGTCGATGCCCCGCGTCGGCTCGTCAAGCAGCAGCACATCCGGCTCGGTGAGCAGCCAGCGGCCGATGATGACCTTCTGCTGGTTGCCGCCGGACAGGCTGCGGATCTTCGTCTCCTGGGTAGGCGTCTTGGTGTGCATGGCGTCGATGGACCACTGGGTGTCCTTCTTCATGGACTTGTCGCTGAGGACAAAACCCGCCCGCTTGTGCCTGTCCAGACTGGAAATGACGGAATTCTCCCGGATGTCCAGGATTCCGAAAATGCCCGTCGCCCGGCGCTCCTCGGTGAGCAGGGCAAAGTTGTTCTTGATGGACTGCCGGGGATTCAGATTCTTGCACTCCTTGCCGTCCAGCAGAATGCGGCCGCTCTTGCGGGTGGCGACGCCGAACATGGTTTCCAGCGTCTCCGTCCGGCCGCTGCCGTCCAGACCCGCGAGACCCACGATCTCGCCCCGCCGGGCGGTGAAGGAAACGTCCCGCAGGTTATTGTACAGTCCCGTCAGGTGCTCCACTTCCAGATAGACCTCGCCGGGCTTATTGGTCTTCGGAGGGAACTGGTTGCCAAGCTCGCGGCCGACCATCAGACGGATGATGTCGTTCATCTCCAGCTCGGATGCCGGACGGGTCGCTACCAGCTGGCCGTCGCGCATGACGGTGATCTCGTCGGAGATGCGCTTGATCTCCGCCATTTTATGGGAAATATAGATGATGCCCATGCCGCGGTCGCGGAGCATGTTGATGATCCTGAACAGATGCTCAACCTCTTCCTCAGTCAGAGAGGACGTGGGTTCATCAAATACGATGACTTTCGAGTGATAGGAGACGGCCTTTGCGATCTCCACCATTTGACGCTGGGAAACCGGCATCGTGCCCATGACCCGATGGGGGTCAACGTCGATGCCGAGCTCTTCAAAAATCGCTTTGGTATCGCGAAGCATCTTGTGCTCGTCCACAATAAAGCCCGCGATCTTGGGATAGCGCCCCAGCCACAGGTTGTCCATGACAGTCCGCTTGAGCGCCTGATTCAGCTCCTGGTGAACCATGGCGACGCCATTGTTCAGCGCCTCCTTGGAGCTGGTGAAATTGACCTCGCGGCCTTCCAGATAAATATGGCCGCTGTCCTTGCTGTAAATGCCGAACAGGCATTTCATCAGCGTGGATTTGCCGGCGCCGTTCTCGCCCATCAGCGCGTGTACGGTGCCCGCCTTGACTTCCAGGCTGACATGATCCAGCGCTTTTACGCCGGGAAAGGTTTTTGTGATATCCGTCATCCGGAGCAGTACGGTTTGCTCCACCTGGATTCCCCTCCTTTTTCGCTAGCATGCTTAGCTGTGAAGGGCAGCCGCCGACACAGCAGCGGCTGCCCTTTTTGGGTTTATAACTTACTTGGTGTAGGCAGCGTAGGCGACGAACAGCTTGTTAGCGATGCCGTCGGCGATGGAGTACATCTCGGCGTTGGTGCCGGCGGTGGCAGCGACGGCGTCAGCCATGGCGGTGCCTTCACCGGTAGCCTTGACGACATCGGCGATGGCGACGGCCATGCCCTCGGCGTCCTGCTTAACGGTACCGGTCATCTTGCCGGCAGCGATCAGTTCCTTGGCGGCGTCGGTAGCGTCAACGCCGAACACGGGGATGGTGGTCGCGCCCTCGGCGCCGGTGTTGTAGCCGGCAGCCTCCAGAGCGGAGATAGCGCCTTCAGCCATGTTGTCGTTGTTGCAGATGATCAGCTCGATCATGTTGCCGTTGGCCTCGTTGTACTGGGACAGGTTGGTGTTCATGTAGTCCAGAGCAGCCTGTGCGCTCCATGCGCCGCCCAGATCCACCTGATACTTGGAGGCGTTGGAAGCGTCGAAGTACTCCAGAGCGGGCTTGCCGGCAGCGGTCAGGACAGCGTCGGCATCCTCAACACCGAACTGGGTGCGGTAGATGGCCTCAACGTTGGCCTCGTCGCCCTTGAACATGGCATAGGAGATCTTGCCATCGCCATTCAGGTCAACAGCATCCCAGTTGGCCAGCAGGTACTCGCCGACCATCTTGCCCTGCAGGTGACCGGCTTCGGGAGCGTCGGTGCCGATGAAGCAGATGTTGGTGTTGGCGTTCAGGACGGTGCCTTCCTCGCCGTCAGCCTCGATGGCGCGGTTGAAGAAGATAACGGGGGTGCCGTTTGCCAGGGAGATGATCTCGTTGGCAACGTCGGGGGAGCCGGAAGTGACCATGTTGACGACCAGCAGGTTGTAGCCGTCGGTAACGGCGGTCTGGATCTGCTCGTTCTGGGTGGTCTGGTTGTTGTTGCCGTCGAAGTTGTTGTAGGTAACGCCCAGGCTGTCCAGCTGTGCGTCCAGAGCGGTGCGGACGCTGGAAATGTAGGTGTCGGCGAAGGTGTAGTAGAACACGCCGACCTTCAGCTCGGAAGCTTCGACCTGAGCCTCGGTCTCGTTCCCTGCGGGAGCGGGGGTGGTAGCGGCGTTAGTGCTGGGGGTGGTGGTCTTGGAGCCGCAGGCGGCCATGGCGACTACCATGACAAGCGCGAGCAGCAATGCAAGTGCCTTTTTCATTGCTTTTTTCCTCCATTAATTTCATTTTTTGGTTTCGCCGGGTTGGCTTCACCGTGACTATATTGTATCAGATACGGATTTTTTTCACAGTCATTTTTCCTCGCGGATTTTCTCAAAAAATTTTGCCGCCTCCAAAAAACGCACCGTATTTTTGTGCAAAAAGCCCTAAGAAACGGTAAAAATTGCAAGTACGCCGATCAACCGAAAGAAAACATGGCCTTCTGGCTCTCCATGGTAAACATATTTTCTTTGGTGACGATGGTGGTCGCGGTGTCGATGAGCGCCGTGGAATCGAATTTTTCCCCCTGCAAAACCTGCCACGCCTTTTCTACGCCCAGATACCCCATGGCGTAGGAATTCTGCACCACCAGGGCGGCCACCGCCCCGGTCTGCAGCAGCTCGATGCAGTTGACGTTGCTGTCGAAGGACACGGCGTGTACCTGACCCGTCAGCCCCAGGGAGTCCACCGCCTGAGCCACGCCCACGGCCAGCGGCTCGTTGAAGCCGATCAGCACGTTGATCTCCGGATGCTCCCGCAGCAGCTTCTCCGCCGCCAGACGGGCTTCCAGAGCATCGGTGGAAACATTGACGGCGTAAATGCCCTTGACCCGGCTGTCCCCAAGCAGCACCTCCCGGAAGCCCTGCTCCCGCTCCCGGCAGTTCTGGGTCTCGGCGTAGGCGTTGACAATGCCCACAACGATTTTCTCCTGCGCCGTTTTCAGCGCGGCCTCCCCGCTCATGCGCCCGGCGGCGATATTGTCCGTCCCGATGCGCACGGAAACGCCTTTGGAATCCACATCGCTGTCAATGACCACCACCCGGACGCCTGCGGCCACGGCTTCGTCGATGGCGGCGGCGTTTTCCGTGTAGCTGATGGCTGAGAAGACGATGGCGTCCGCCCCGTCGGCCACGGCCTGCCGGATGTAGTCGTTCTGTGCTTCAAAGTCCTCCTCCGTGTCCGGGGCAAGGATGGTCAACTGCACGTTATATTCGGATTTCGCGGCGTTTGCCCCGGAAAAAACCGCTTTCCAGAACTCCGTGGTGGCGGATTTGGCGATCAGGTAGATATTGTACGACCCGCTGCTCTGATGCGTACCGGCGCAGCCGGAAAGGCACACCAGCAGCGCCAGAAAAACGGCGATCCACTTAATGCTTTTCATGCTCCACCTCCTCCCGTACCTTCGGCATCCGCACCGTTACCTTCGTTCCCTCGTCCGGGACGCTTTCGATGGTGATGCCATAGGCGTCGCCGAACCAGATCTTCAGACGGTCGTTGACATTCTTGATGCCGATGCCGGACTTTCCGTCGGGCTTCCGGCGGAAAATTTCCTCAATCTGCTCCGGCTCCATGCCCACGCCGTTGTCCTCCACCGTGAAGAGAACATCCTCCCCCTCGGCGCGGACACGGATCTCAATATGTCCCTCGTCCACCAGACCGTTGACGCCGTGGTAGATGGCGTTTTCGATGATGGGCTGGAGGGTGATCTTGTTGCAGAGATACTCCGTGCAGTCTTCCTCCACGTCGAAGTGGTAGGAAAACTGCTCCTTGTAGCGCACGCTCTGGATTTGCAGATAGCTCTGGGCGTGCTGCACCTCGCTGCGGATGGGGATCAGCTCGTGGCCCTTGCTGATGCTGATGCGGAACAGCCGCGCCAGCGCGTTGACCATCACCACGGCTTCCGCGTTTTTTCCCCGCTCGCACATCCACGAAATGGAATCCAGCGTATTGTAGAGGAAGTGGGGGTTGATCTGCGCCTGTAAGGCTTTCAGCTCCGTCTTGCGCAGGTTGACCTCCTCGCTGCGCACCGTGGCCATGAGCTTCTGGATTTTTTTGACCATGTGGTCAAAGGACGCCGACAGGTTCTCCACCTCCCGGACGCCGGTGACGGGTTCATAGGAAAAGCCCTCGCCGGTTTTTTCAAAGCTCTGCATGGCGACGATCAGATCGTGAATGGGACTGGACAGCACCCGGGAAAGCATCAGGCTCAGCAGCACCGCCGCAGCCAGAATAAACAGTGCGCCGATGAAGGTAATGCGCATGATCTCCCGCAGGGCGTCGGTAATCAGCTCCTGAAACGAGCTGACGCCTACGACCCGCCAGATGCCGTTTTCCAGCGTCTGGACGGTGTAGATGGTGCTCCCCTCCACGTGCGTCCCGTCCGGGAGAGAGGCCGTCAGGTCGGTATTCTCGCTTTTCAGATCGGAATAGATGAGCTGCTGCTGGGGGTGGTAAACCAGGTTTCCCTCCGTGTCCTCAAGGAAGCAGTAGCCCCGCTGGCCGATACCCACGCCGCTGATATAGGTGGAAATATTGGAGCAGCTCACGTCCACGGCGATGTACCGCTCCCCCTCCCCGGTGGTGGCAGGGCGGATAATGGTCACGACCCATGGGTAGTCCTCCACAAAAATCGACATCACGTGGGGCGCGGAAATGAAGCCCGTTTCGTAAAGCTCCCGCTTGTCCGGGTCAAATGAAAGGTTTTGCAGGATATCTTCCCGCAGACGGCGGCCAAGGCTGTAGCAGTTGCGCATTTCCCCCTCCGCGTCGTAGGTGGTGACGGCCACCACATCGGCGCGGATTTCCAGAAACGCCTCGAACCGGGCTTCCCGTTCCTCCGCGGGCAGGTCTAAGTAGCCGGTCAGCAGCGTCACCGCGTCGTTCATGTCCTCCAAATATTCATTCATGGTGCTGCCGGCCTGGGCGATGGCCTGACGGCTGGTGGTCTCGGCGTTGCGCAGCAGCGTCCGGCGGTAGGTCTGCATAAAGACCAGATTGACGCACAGCAGCACGCTCACCGCAACCGCCGTGAGCGTGAGCGCCATGATAAGATTCATGCTGAGACCCTTTTTCTTCATGCGTTGGCCTCTTTCTGCTCCTGACGCATCCGCGCCGGGGATTTTCCGTAGTATTTTTTGAAGCAGTAGCCGAAATAGCTCTGGTCGGCGTAGCCGCAGCGACGGGACACCTCGGCAATGCGGCTGCTGCCGCTCCACAGCAGCTTCAGCGCCACGTCCATCCGTTTTTGGATCAGCAGGTTCATGAAGGTGTCGCCGTAGAATTTTTTGATATTCGCGCCCAGATAATTGGCGCTGATGTGCAGCCGCTCGCTGACGGATTGCAGCGACAGCTCCTCGTCCATGTATTCCTTCTCGATGATCTTCAGCGCCCGGGCGCAGAGCATGGCCATATCGTCCCAGCCCCCGGCGGCGTACAGTCCGCCGCCTCTGCGGGCGATTTTCAGGGCTTCCATGGCTTCTAAGTAAGCGGCGTGTCCCTCGCCGAGAGAGGCGTACTCCTTGCTTAAGCCCGCCAGCGCTTCGGCGCCCCATGCCCGGCGGGTAGCCTGCCGCAGCTCGTCCAGGGAAGCATACAGCCGCCCGAACCCGTTGCAGGAGGCCAGCAGAAGCACCGCCCGGTCGCCGCTGGAAAATCCGCAGCAGGAAAACGCCCGGGAGAAAATCCGCTCCGCCATGGGAAGCAGCTCCGGGTGCGCCCCGTCGGGTAGGCTGAACGCCGCCACCACGATATGCTCGTCCCCCCGGATTTCCATTCCGGCGCTTCGCAGGGATTCCGCCGCGGCTGGCGGCTCCGGGCGGGCGTACTCGTCCAAAAGCATCGTGGCCGTGACCATCCGCAGCGCTTCCGCGCCGCCCTGAGGCCGGGTCAGGCTGGCAAGGCGTTTTTCGATCTTGTCGTGAATCTTCCGCAGTTCTTCCGTCAGCTCCGCCATGCTGATGGGCTTGAGAAGGTAGGCCACGATCTCGTCCTCGATGCCGGCCTTGGCGTACTCAAAATCGTCGTAACCGCTTAAGAACGCCACTTGCAGCAGCGGCTGGACGGCCTTCGCCTGTCTGGTGAGAGCCGTCCCGGAAATAAACGGCATCCGGATATCCGTCAGCAGGAAATCCGGCTGAAGCGCTTCCACCAGCTGCAGCGCGTCCAGCCCGTTCCCGGCGCGTCCCACAAGGCGGAAGCCCAGAGATTCCCAGTCGATCAGCTGGCAGACGGCGCCCAGCAGCTCCGGCTCATCGTCCGCCACCAGAACGGTCAACACCTGATGCTTTTCCATGCTCAGCCCTCCATTCGCATTGTTGATTTGATTATAAAAGATTTCCCGAAAAAACACAAGCCCGGAATGTTACATTTTCACATTCCGGGCTTGCCCCTTGATTTGATTTTTGGTTATTTTACAAAGGTCGATACAGCGAACGCCTGCCACTGAATATCGGTTTTGCCTTCGCCGTCTCCTGCCTGTCTTGTCTCCCACTGATAGGTAAGCCAGTTCCAGTGCAGCTTTGCCCAGCCGTCATTGTCTCCGCCGCCGGAATAGGAAAAGCTTCCATCTTCCTTGATATTCGACAGCTGCCGGTGGTAGAATCCCGTGCCGTCCACCATGGAGAATTTGCTGACGTACTTCATAACAATACACATGACCTGACTGTTTTCCCCGTATTGGAAGTCAACGACCGCCTCCCGGACGCCGTCTCCATCCATATCGACAAGGGCGTACCGGGTGACAGAGACATCGAAGCCCAGCTCCTCACCGGCCTTCTGGCAATATTCCTCCAATGTACAGTCGAGGTATTCCTCGGAGAAGAACGTTCTCTGATTCTGAATCACTTCCAGAAGGATGCCTTCTTCCTCCTCCCGGACGCCCTGGACGTTCTCCGGGAGGGGATTCCGGGGTACGCCCACCCGGATGTAGGATTCCCGAATCCGATTGTATTCCGCCTCGGTGATCTCCGTCCACATCAGGCCGGACGCGCCGCCGGATTCGCTCCAATAGAATTTCCCGTCCGCGCTCTCCATGACGGTCTCCGCCATCGTAAGCTGCTTGTCCTGCACCCGGTAATATTCGTTCAGCTGGACGCCCTGCAAATCGCCGCAGTCCTTTTCCAGAAGGTTCCCCTCGCACAGGTAAAGTCCCACGGTGGGGTCGTCCTCCGGATAGCTGCCGCCGCCGTATATGCACTGCGTCTGCCCGTCGGCCTGCACCACAACCTCGTAAAGGAAGCCGTAGCGCGTGCTCCAGATGAGCATTTCCTCCCCGCCGTCGCCGTCCAGGTCCACATATTTGGGGCTGAAATCTCCGATGCTGCCCTCCGAGCCGGGAGAGCCGGGAAGCCAGCTGGCATAATATGCCGCATATGCCGCCCGTTCGGGGGAATCCACCGCCGTTTGGTCAGGGGCGGCGGTTTCCGGCTGGGTGGGCTCTGCCGTTGTCTCCACGGGGATACGTTTCGACGGAGCGAAGTACTGTGCCATGGTGGGCTTCGGTGCGGTTGTCCTGCTGCAAGCGGAAAGAAGCAGCAGCATCACCGCCAGCATAAGACAAATTTTCTTTTTCATCGGTCTTCCCTTTCTTTAGTTCAGCACAATGGGCGCTTCCTCCACGACCTCTTCCGTCAGGCAGTCATGCTCCCGCATCCACTCCAGCGTATGCGCGGAGTCGGCAAAGACGGACAGGTACGCGCCGGTGGCATACACATCGTTCTCCCCCCAGAGGGATATTGTCAGGGACTTTGTCTTGTAATATTCCTCGTTATACTTGTCGTAGTCCCAGAAATATCCCAGATGGTAAGCACTTCTCTGGGTCATGGTGCGCTCGTCGCAGTCGGCCTTGACGGCGGCCAGCAGAGACTCCACCAGCTCCGGCGTGATCTGGTGAGTCATGTCTCCGATGTTCATGGAGGTGATATCCTCCGGGTTAAAGCCATCCTGATAGCCGTACCGTGACTGCTTCCATACCTGTTCCCAGCGGCTTGCGTACTCTTTTACGATCTTGCCCTCGTCCAGATTTGCCCAGATGTTGTAGTTACGGGTCATGGTGCAGCCGTTTTTCAGCTTATAATAAATGGTGATGTCATCTGTGGTCAGCATCGGCCCGTCGGCGTTGTAGCCGCCCTCGCCGTAGACGAAGCCGCCCTCCGGCATGACCGGGTGCTTTTCCTTTTCCTCCCGGTGCAGGATGTAGGCCAGAGGATAGTCGCCGTAGCTCTCGATGCGGTCTTCCAGCGCCATGGCGTGGAGGGTGGTGATTCTCCGGATGTCTTCCTCGTCGGTCAGCTCCAGGCCGTCAAAATTCAGAGTCACGGAGCTGACGTCCTCCACGTCCGGAATGCGATCCTCAATGCCCAGCACATCAAAACGGGTAGCGACCAGGCTCACGGCGACCATGGCGGTCAGAAGCCCCAGCCCGATCCAGCTGCGCAGCTGGAACACCCGGGTGGTGCGCTTCAGAAGCATTTTTGCGCCGAACCAACCGGCGGCGCCGCCGCAGAACAGAAGAAGATACAGCATGGACATACCGGCGCCGATTCTGTACGCGAGGAAGGTTTCCACACCCATCACGGCCAGCGTGCCGATGCCCACGGCGCAGACCAACTGGAACAGCGGCTGCAAAATGGGGAATGCAATGGCGTCCCCGGCGCATTCCAGATTCCGCTTCCGGTACAGGAGCAATCCCACGATGGCAAAGACGATGCCCACCGCCGCGTAGATCAGCAGAGAGGTAAACTTTCCCCCGTCAACGCTGAACGCCGCCACCATCTCACTTTCCCGGCCGTAGAACCGCAGCGACAGCTGGTGAAAGTTCTCCACCTCCACATAAGCGCCGTTGGTCATATCCGCCACGGGCGTCAGCAGGCTTACCCACCTGTCCGGCGTGACCACGCCGAAGAGCATGGGCGTGTAAAGGGTATTGATAATATAGTAGAGGATAAACGCGCCGCCGTTCAGCACCGCGTACACCACCGCCATGGCAAAGCGGTTACCGGTGCAGAACACGCTGAAAATCGCCACGCCGAAGAAGGTGATGAATTGCAGGTTGGTGCCGACGTACCATAAAAGCGCGATCTGCCACGCGTTTTCCACAATGGTGGCGTTCAGCAGCGGCACGGACAGCAGCGCCATCACCGCCGTGGGAATCATGGAGAACAGCAGTCCGGAGACCACGTTGGTCAGAAACAGCGTCTCCCGGCGCATGGGCATGGCGTGCAGGGCGTTGCACATACGGGAATTGTACAGGTCGCCGAACAGCAGCATGGCGACGAGCGGCGCAAAAAGCAGGTTCACCAGACCCATGAGCTGAAGGTTCCCGGCTATCCGGGAAGCAAACCAGAACGTCCGGCCCATTTCCTCATTGATCTGATACAGCATCATCATGCCCAGAATCAGGCACAGGGTGTACACCGCCATCACCGGGGCGAACCGGGTCAGGTTCTTTTTGAACACGGTCTTGTTAAAGAAGGATGTCTTTGATTTCATAGTCCACGCCTCCCAGCTCGTAAATGAAGATTTCCTCCAGCGACAGGGGCAGCACGTCAAAATACGCGGGCTTGCACGCCGCCATTTTCGCGCCGACCTCCTCGGCCTCCCCCCGGACGATCAGGGTCTTCAGGCGTCCGGAAACGGACGCGTTGAGGATGTCCAGTTCCTTGGGGGCATCGCCCACCAGCTGCAGCTTCACGGTGCTGCCCTGCAAATCCGCAAGGCTCTTTTCCAGCAGCATTTTGCCTCGGTTCATGATGCCCACGTAGTCGCACACGTCCTCCAGCTCCCGCAGGTTGTGAGACGAGATCAGCACCGTGGTGCCGTGCCCCGCCACATCGGAGAGAATCAGACCCATGACCTGCCGCCGCATCACCGGGTCGAGGCCGTCCACCGGCTCGTCCAGAATCAGCGTCCTGGGACGGGTGCAGACGGTCAGGTGGAACGCCGCCTGCTTCTGCATACCCTTGGAAAACCGGCGGATGGGCGTCCGTTTGGGAAGCTGAAACACGTCGTACAGCTTGTCAAACAGGGCATCATCAAAGGTGGGGTAAATGCCCCGGTAGAACCTGCGCATATCCTCCAGCGTTGCGGAGGGGTAGTAGAAAATCTCGTCGGGGATATAGCCGATGGCCGCCTTCACGGCGGGATTCTCGTAGATCGGCTGCTCATCCATGGTGACGCTGCCGCTGTCCGGGCGGTAGACGCCGGTGAGGTGCCGGATGGCAGTGGACTTGCCCGCGCCGTTGGGGCCGACGAGGCCGTAGACCCGCCCGCTCGGGACGGTCAGGGTCAGGTCGTCCAGCGCCTTAAAATTGCCGAAGGTCTTGGTCACATTCTTCATTTCAAGCATGTCTATGGTCTCCCTTCTCGATTCTGGCCACCAGCTCGCCGTGGCTCGCGCCCATGGTCAGCAGCGCCGCGGCGGCTTCGTCGAAGCTCAGCAGCAGCCGTTTTTTCTCCCGTTCTCTGATCTCTCCGTCGCCGCAGACGAAGCAGCCCTTTCCCGGCACCGTGGCGATCCACCCTTCCGCTTCCAGCCGCCGGTAAGCGCGCTGGATGGTATTGGGGTTAATGGCAAGCTGGGCGGCCAGATCCCGGACGCTGGGCAGCTTCTCCCCCGGCCGCAGCACGCCGCCGGTGATCTGCTCCCGGAATCCGTCCACGATCTGCGCATAGATCGGCCGGGAGTCCCGGTAATCCAAGTGTACCATGGTATTCCTCCTTAACTGTATTAGTTGTACTAGTACGGTTAGGATAACGCAGGATACAGGATTTGTCAATACGAGGGGAGATTAAGAGTTTATTAAATAACGAGCCGTTCAGGGACAGCAAAACCCCGGCAGGCCGTCTGGCCTGCCGGGGCGTGTACCTGAGAAGGAAATTTGTCAAGGATATTTTTGCTGACTGTCATGTATCTCCAGACATAGAAGCAGCACCTGCGGTTTCATACTGAACTCCAATTAAAATCTTTAAAAAAGATTTTAATTGCCTGAAGGGCATGGAGTTCATATGAGACTTGTTTTGTGATTTCTTTCCTTAT
>QWCE01000246.1_pt1 | contig 110687 bp, 93 predicted proteins | sample 1972531 | NCBI WGS metagenome assembly QWCE01 (sample SAMN09866716, study PRJNA288562) | Human gut metagenome isolate term4_stool, whole genome shotgun sequencing... | reverse complement strand
TTGAATTGATATATTCTCCTTTCATATGTTGTCTTTGTTTCCTCCATCGCCACGGCTGCCAGGAGGAAGATGACGGACTTCTCTGATGGCATGGATGTTGTCAAGCGCAAAGTTCACTTCCTTGGCTTCTTTACTTCTTCCCTTGGCTCTGTTGCCCTTGGCATCCCAAATTGCCATGGTCACGCTCTGCTTGCAACTGAACTGTGCGATAGTTCCGTTGATTGTCACACGTCCCATGATAGGGACAATTCCGTTTCTCTCCTTGCTTCCATTTACATAGAAGACCGTCTTGAATGTACTTCTCATAATTCCTTGCTTTTTTGTTGGGTGCAAAATTAAATCATGAGAGTTGCATGGCAAATTCACAACCTATGCAGAATGGAGAAGTAAGAACCGAAGCCGTTAAATATGCTTATTAGGGCGTTTCTTTGAGGTAATGACTTGAAAGCGTTTCCACTTCTCAAATCCACCATTTTCGCATTTCCTCGTCTATGCCACTTAAAGCCAACGACTGCCACAACCACTTGAAACTCAAAATAAAAGCTCAAATCTGCTGTTTTTTGCTTTTTTATCAGTCTTTTATTTGAAAATTCAAAGTTTTATTCATGTCTTGTATTAAATGGCCGATAAAGGATTGTTATGTGGTAGAAAATTTGCAAATAATTGATTTTTTACTTATTTTTGTTGGTAATATGACAATAAGAAAAGCGACTCAAAACGATTTAGACGTCGTACTCAGCCTTATACAATGCGGTCGGGAGAAAATGATTGCGTCAGGCAACACAGGCCAATGGACAGAAGGCTACCCTCCACAGACCCAGTTGGAAAGCGATATCGAAAAAGGCAACTGTTATCTGATATCGACCGATGATAACAGGGCGATCGCCACCTTTGCCTTTATAAAGGGAGTTGACCCGACCTATCTGAAAATTGAGGGTGAAGGCTGGCTCAACGAGGAGCCTTACGGAACCATTCACCGAGTTGCGTCGGCCCCCGGCACAAGGGGCATCATGGCAATGGTGGTGGACTATTGCTTCAAAGAGGTTGACAACATTCGCATCGACACCCATAAGGACAACATTCCCATGCAAAGGGCTTTGGAACGACTGGCGTTCAGGTATTGCGGAGTTATCCATCTGGCCAACGGAGATCCAAGGGTCGCTTTCCAGAAAAAACGCTGACACCACTTCAATTTTGTCTCATGGTAGGTCGGGAGCTATGGCTGAAAACAGATGTAGCCAAAGTCCCGTCTCATAAAATTATAGATTTATGACTGAAAAAGAAAAACAACAGAAAGGTCTCCCATATCTTGCAAGTGCCCCGGAGGTGTTGAACGACCTGTTTACATGCGAGGAGGAATGTTTCAACCTGAACATGCTCCCACCATCGAAACGCGAAGAACGCACGCAACGATTGAGAAAGTTATTGGGAAAGACGGGCGAAAGCTTCAAAATCATCGCACCGTTCTTCTGCGATTATGGCTACAATATTGAAATTGGAGAACATTTCTTCGCCAACACCAACCTCGTTATTCTCGACGAGGCTAAGGTTACTTTCGGCGACCATGTATTCATTGCTCCCAACTGTTCGTTCTATACTGCCGGACACCCCTTGAACCCGGAGGAGCGCAACAAGAATATAGAATACGCTCTACCCATAAAGGTGGGCAACAATGTGTGGATTGGAGGCAACGTAACGGTGCTGCCAGGTGTGACCATTGGCAACAATGTGACCATTGGCGCTGGAGCGGTAGTCACACACGACGTTCCCGACAATGTGGTGGCTGCAGGAAATCCGTGCAAGGTGATTAAGAAAATCTAAAAAAGATCAGCGATGGTTTTGCGAAAGGTCACCTTTCAACTGTTAAAAGGTGACCTTTTGCACAATGAAAGCTCACCTTTTGAATCACGTTTTCTATTTCACTGAAAATCAAACTGTTATGAATTACATTTTCTAATACATGTTTTTATGGTTGACCGCTTCACTCTTTGAAACTAAAGCCCTTGAGAGAATGTGAAGCGCAGTTCATTGACATTCTCCCTATTGCGGAGGAAAAGACAGATGCTTTACAATGATTCTGTTTGTCTCTCGTTCAGGTTCTTGTCGGCATGGATGAGAGCTGCGACAATGAAAGGAAGGATATTGGCAATAGACACAATGACAAAGAAGCGACGATAGCCGACATATTCCTGCAAAATGCCTGTGAACCAACCCGACGACATCAGGGATATTGCAGCCAGTGCGCTCGCTATCGAAAACTTGAAAACGGAGTATTTGCCTTGTGAACAATAAACGAGGAGAAGGATGTAGGCCGTGATGCCGTAACCAAAGCCGAACTGCTCTATCACAACGCAGACATTTATAATAGAGAGTGTTGAGACAAAGTTATAGCTCAAGTAAATGTACAGCATCTTTGGCAAGGTGATGGCGATGACCATGGGCCACAAACATCTCCTCAAGCCCCATTTCTTGAGACTTTTGGCTCCCAGAGCGCAACCGAAAATGGCTGCAAACGCACCCAGTGAGCCTTGTGCCAATCCCAGCTCCTGTGGCGAGAGGCTCAGTCCTCCATTACTTCCTGGATCAATTAGGAAAAGCGGGGCTATGCGAAAGAACATTCCTTCTGGAATAAGAAAGAGCAACAGGAAACAAAGCAATGCGCCATAGTTGGGCAATTGCATGAAACCTGTCTTGGTTTCCATCCACCATCGGCGGGTCAATCCACTCCAAACAGGTACCGACGGATTGTCTTGAGGATGAGGAATGACAACCAAATGATATACAAACAATATAATAAAAGTGATGGAAAGCAAGTCGAATGTTGACATCCACGAAGTTGTCACGACTCTATTCAGCACCTCCAAGTTGCCGGCGACCATCACCGGGATGCCCATTCCCACAATTATCGACACCAAAAGAAAAATAGTGTGGATGCTGAAGTGGCGTGTTTCCATTGGCGAGACAAACTGTTTGTAGAATCGTGCTATGGCTACATCGTGCACAACAGAGGCTGAAGCGGTAACAAACAGGAAGAACATCGTCAGCAACTCCCAGTATTTAGAGGAGATTGTTTGAGAAACGCCGAACATACAGACAGCCATCAGTAACTCCATTGCCAGTATCCAGAAACGTTTCGTGGCGAATCCGGTGACAACACGTCCCATAATAGGTCGAAGAATAAATGGAATGAAGAACCATGACGTATTAAGCGTGATCGTTCCGTTGGACTGTCCCATGCGGTTATAGAACACCAGCGACACCAAGAATACGATAACGTATGGCAACCCACGTGTGAAATATATCGTAGGAAGCCACAGCCAGTCATGTTTTTTCAACTCAGGAATCATCATTCTTCATCAATATCACTTCTGTTAATATGCTGTTGTACGTTTATGCTGAAAGACGGTGCACGATGGAGTATCATAAGCAGCCTCGTCTCTAAGCCAACATCAGACCGTTGATTTGCCTAATATTTCTTTTCCACATCCGCACCTTTATAATAGTGCATCAAAATCTCTTTATAACCATAGCCTTTTTCACCCATCATGGCAGCACCTATCTGGCAAAGACCAACTCCGTGGCCCCAACCCGCACCAACGAAGTGGAACTTCTGCGCTATGCCATTGATAAAGTTGCTCTTTTCTATCACGAAAGCAGAGCTGTACAAATGCGATTTGCTAAGTACGCGGCGTATTTCAAGTTCTTTCCCGATGATAAGTCTGCGCTCTGTTCCCACGATCTGCAAGCGAAAGATACGCCCACTCTTACCACGCTCCAAAGGAATGAGGTCAACTATCCGTCCAAAATCTACTCCAACTTTCTCTTTTATCAGAGCCGAAAGCTCATCTTGAGTATAGTCTTGCGTCCAACGGTAGAAGTCTTGCGTCTCCTGATCATAGTCATTAAGCACCTGACTCAACACTTTTGCATCCCTTGTGTTGCAGAAAGCCTCTGGCGAAGATAATATCCACGCACGTGCATTGTCCTCGTTGGTTAGGTCGGGAATGACTGAATCGTCTGGCATGGCATCGGGAAGAAATGCCAAGTAAGGCTTTCTGATATTCTCCCAACAGTACTGAAACTCCTCGGTAGCTCCACCACAGCACTTGCTATATCGTGCGTCGCATATCTCTCCCTCATACATGAGAATCTCACCAGCCGTCGCTTGAATGGCCTTCACTGCGTGTTCGTTGACACACTTTGTGATTCCCTGATAGCGTTGACAGTGATCGTCGGCGCAAACGTCAAATATCGTGTGGTCCTCACGGTCGTACCACCGTATCAACTCATCCTCTTTGACGATGAACGATGAGGTTTGCCCATGCCTTTGCTCAGTTTTCTTGCGCTTTTCTATCTGTGCCAGCAGCCAGCTACGTGATATGACTGCGTGTGCCTTGAGCAATTCCAATGAGGAAGTTGCTCTCATTTCGCTTGATATGACACTCATGAGATAGGTTTCTACTGGCAATTCGTTGATGGCACATATCTTATCGCCATCGACTACCAGACGCAACGTGCCTTGAAAGGTCTGCTCCTCCTGACGTTCCCAGTGGAAATTAACACCAATGGTGACATCCTCAAGTGTGAAAGATGCCCCCTGGCGTATTGGGACAAAAGCCAATTCCGTGTATTTCGTGCCTTCCCAGAGAATACTTCCTTCGGAAAAGACAACACACTGCTTGCCCTTGCACTCACTGGCATTCACCAAATAACAATCATTGAGCGTGAAGTGCAATTCCTCAGCACTCACAATGCCCACCGTTACGATAGGTTCCTTATCCATTTTCAAAGCTTTGATTTCTGTTTGTGCAGCCCTTTTATCTTCTGGGCCACCTCTTCCATATCCTTGGGTGAGAGAACTATTTCCCTCATTATAGCTGTCAGGCGCTCTTCGGTGAGTCGCTCGTAATCTTCTTCCCGCGGAAGGATGATCAATCCACCCATGTCGAGCGCACCTGGACTTATCAAATACTGTTCATCGCCTACGGCAGAATAGCAATCTGGGCGGTGTTTGCGACGTGGGAACACAACAGACAGGTTGTCAAGTCCCTCTTTCCATGCGATGATATTCATCATTGGCTCTGCGTCGTCTGACTGAAGGGGCAGCGAGCGATAAACCATTCCGAACATTTGTTTGTCAGCGGCCTCCGAACGGCTCTTTATCACGATGGCGGGATTGGCGAAATCTCTGACAAGAGATATGCTCTCACAGTCATTCAGCTCTACCAGTACATCTCGTCGCTCGTCCAACTCCGACCATTGCTCCTGCAAAGGGAGCAAGCCCTTTGTGCCACCTTGGAAGTGAAGGTGGTCAGGCGCACTGGCACCGCACTTCGGTCCGTTGTAGAAGAACATCCATTCTGGATAGGTGTCAACCAATCGGTGAAGGACACCGTAGCTCTGTTCTATCAATTGCAACTGATGTTGGCGGGCGGGAATGGTGAAATGTACTGGCAGTATGGGAAAAGGATTGACAAGAATATCAAAGTTCTCGTTGAAATGCCTTACCCTCTGTACGGCAGGACGATTGCCACCACATAGGAAACACGGTCGCTTGGCAATTGTCGCCTTATCGATTTTTGCGCCACTGCTCACCATCCGTGCAGGATTGAACTGCAATTTAAGGCTGCCTACTGACCTAACCTTAACCGATTTCAAGTCATTGAACCGCTTTTCGGCATCTTTCCACCTACTCAGCTGACCGTAAAAAAAGGCTCAAGCCTCGTTGCGCCCTCCTTGTCGCCACACTTGTTGAGTGCCTTTCGGGCCGAAAGTTCTATCGTGCGTATTCTATCCTTGTACAAGTTATTGGCATTCACCTTCTCGATGCTCAATGCCGCATCACTGTTTCCTCCCCATCTGCGACACAAATACAATTCGTCGTAGATGCGTCCGATTCGGTAACAGCGACTGAATGCCAACCCGACGGCATAGTCTTCGCCATAACTTGTATTGGGAAACCTCACCGCACGAGCCAACGGAGTGTAGAAAGCGCGCGGAGCACCCAATCCATTGATGCGCAACGCATTGTTGCAGCCATTGTCGTCAGTCCATTCCGCATGGTCAATCAGTCCCGGTGGCAATGTGTTCAGCTCGAAATCGCACATCCGATACGAACCAATGATCATCGCTGCCTTCTGTTCGTGGAAGGCATCGACAACCTTTTGCAACGTGTTCTCCGACGAATAGAGGTCGTCGCTGTCCAACTGCACGGCAAAACGACCACAGTTCTCATTGTTGACGGCATAGTTCCAGCAGCCGCCGATACCCAAGTCGTGCCTGTCAGGAACGAGATGAATGAGTCTTTTGTCATTGTCGGCCAGTCGAGCAAGTATCTCCGTGGTCTTGTCAGACGAATGATTGTCAACGACTATCACATTATACTTGAAGTCGGTTTTTTGTTTCAGTGCCGACTCCACTGCGTCGCGTATGGTCTTTTCACGATTAAACACCGGAATAACGACAGTGGCCTCTACCCCGAAGTTGCCCCCCTCAAAGTCGGGTTGTGCATAATTGGCAGTATCTACCAATGCACCAACTGCCTCAAGATGGGCAGTGGCAACCTTTTCCATCTCGATCTGCACTTCGCGGTTGCGCGGATTCACGTAGTCGAATTGCTTTTCGCCACTCGCTCGTAGGTCGTCCTCTTCCTCAGTGTAGAGGTATTCGTTCAGATGAAACACCTGTCCCATCCTGCTCAGGAAGAGGCGGAGGTCATACCAGCCCGCAAACATGTATTGAGCCTCAACGGCCAGCTTTGCGTAGGCCTTCAATGCCCCTCTGTCGATAAGCACCAACGAGCCGAAATCAAAATCATCGCGAATGCTGCCAGCCTGATAGTCAATCACTGGATGCTTCACCGTCTGTCCGTCCTCCACCGAATAGTGATCGGCATACACCAACATGGCATCAGTGGCTGAAGCTACTTGCATGAATCGGTCGATGGCTTGATAGCCGAGAGTGACGGGTGTGCTCTTCATATAGAACAAAGCATAATCGGCTGTTGAGGCTTCTGCCATCGCTCGCATGGTGTCGGCCGACAAGAGATTGTCAACCACTATCGTGCTGACGCCTTCCGGCAGACCTTTGCTGGTCGTTGCCTTGCCAGACACCAATAAATAGATTTGATTGACCGTGTCATTGTGTTGGAACTGTTCTGCTATCGTGGCAGCTCTCTTCAAGTCGTTGCAAGGAAGAAAACAGTCTATTTTCTTTCGTATGTCCATTAGATTCCTATAATTGTCGAGTTGTCGCCAGGTTGTGCCCAGCATTATCCATGCAAAGATATAATAGAAATGTGAGAAAAACGAAAGAATAGCCGTATTTTAGCTTTGGAAAAAGGAGAAAATAAAACGACTGGCAAGGACCGACTGAATGAGGTGTCGTGAGCGATGAAGAATCTTTACAATTGCCTCTTCATAGCTTGCGTATTTGAAAACAACCTCCAATAAGTTTGCAAATATGTCAATTTTGATAGCCATCGCAACACTCTGATTATCAACCCATTGCTATTCTATCAAAAAAGCATCAGCCAAAAATGAAAAACCATCCGTTTTTTTTCTTTCAATAGCTTAGGTTTCGCACTTCGTTCGTTGACCTTTCCGACTACCATCGTTGACCTTTTCGATTGCAATAGATAAGCAACGGCCATGACAATGCATGAAAAAAGTGTAAAAAATGGCTGAAAAGGACCAAATCTGCAGCCATTCTCGGTTTTACCGTTCCTGAAACAGGAATTTCCGATCGCTGTTTTTCGGTAATTTTTCTTTACACATTCGATGAGCAGAAGTGTGTCGATATCATTTCGTTTTCTGTGGAATCGGCTATCGTTTCACAAACTTCTGGTGGTTGCGAATATAGATTCCATGTGGTAATACCTTCTCCGACGTGCCCGCATACCGCCCATCAAGATAGTAAATCCTTTTGTCGCATTCATCGGAATCACTGCTCTCGACCGTCTCCACACCAGCTGCCGCCTTTCTCAGCACTTCTTTCAAACCCTCATAGACATCTATTTGTCCATAACCGTAGAGGTTGTTAGGATAGACAAGCGACGAATCGTAGTGCGTACAAGTCTTACTGAAAACGTCAAGGCAGTCTTCGGGCGTCAGCTGGGGATAGGCCTGCAGCCAAAGGGCTATGGCACCGGCCACAACAGGCGAAGACATGGACGTGCCTCCATTGGAGTTCCATGCATAGGTAGTGCCGTTGTAGTCGAAATGACGCACATCGCTCGAAAGCGGGAAACCAGCGTTGGCTGGATTGTTGATGAAGAAACTGCTATAAGACGATATGATATTCTGGCCAGGAGCCATCACATCGGGCTTCGTCCGCCCATCGAGCGTAGGCCCAACCCCCGAAAAAGAGGTGCGAACGCCACCCGTCCCCTTGTCGTAGCTCTTCCAATCGCCCAGATAGTTGAGAAAACCTTGACGGTAAGCTGTAGCACCAACCGATATTACACTGGGGGCGCTCGATGGAGAGTGGACGCTATAGCCGTTGTCGCCTGAGTTAAGCGACGGGTCAAGTGGATTGGCGACGAGATAACCGGCGATTCTATACAAGTCAATATTTGCCGTATTGCCCACCAGCTCCAATGAGACAGGCATGTTATAGCCGAGGTTTGCATCGCAGGAAAGATAGAAATCATAGGTCAATTCGGCCTCATTGTAGCTCGAAGGATAACCCGCTATTCGCCATATATAGGTCAATCCGCCTACCGACAGTGTATCAGAGTACAACGAGTCGGGACTGGAGAGAATCTGATCGGTTGATATATCGACAACCTGCGGGTGCTGTGTGTCGGCATAAAGCTTGATCCTGAACGTAAAAGGCTTATCGGTTTTCACCGTGTGGTAGGCATACTTCTGATTACTGATGACGAATGCCCCGGCGGTGGTTGTGCCCGCAGGCTTCCGGATATGGTTTACCCAATCGGCATCATTGCCTGCCGATGCCACTATGATATGCCCCGGCCCCGTCAAGGCGTCCAGCATTTCATAATAAAGCTGGTCGTAGCCTTGGAGATCCTGATGACTTCCCTCGCTGAAATTTATGACACAGGGCTTGCCTTGGCTATCTGCATAGTCAAAAATATACTTGAATCCCAATGCGTCTGTTGCGTAAGTGTATTTATAATAATCAGCCGAATCAATCAACTCCACATTGTCGCCGGCGGCATTGGCTACCATTACGATTTCGGAATCAAAGGCCATGCCACGATAAGGCGAAACTATGCCGTTGCCTTCTGCCCCACTTCCAGCTGCGATACCTGCCGTATGCGTGCCATGTGTCTGGGTAAGGCCGTCGAGTGGATGACCAATGGCAAGTAATTCGGCTTGTCCTTTGTAGTCGCGACCTACGGGAAGTTCCGACCCTATGGTGTCCTTCGAGAGTTGGTCCCACATCGCTTTGATGCGATAACGGCTCATATCGGCTGAATAGAAATTAGGATGCGTAAGGTCGAAACCTATGTCCTGCACACCCACAATGACACCTTTGCCCGTATATTTCTCAGGGATGCCCGTCCCGTCATAGACCGGCAGCGCATTGATCATGGCTATTGTGGTATCCATTTGTACGCTTGCGCTCTTCCCTGCCTCAATGCGCACGACGTCAGGGCTGTGCGAAAGACTGGCGAGTCTGTCCAATGGTATGGAGACGATGTAGATGTCGCCTACCTTTGACAACTGCTTGCAAGCATTTGCTTTTAGAACCGCATCGACATTCCTGCTGATTCTCACAAAGGCCGTAATGGTAGGGCGACGTGATGAGCCTACAACGGAACGAGCTTGACGCTTCTTCAAGGTAACCTCTGTCGCGGCCTGTCGTACCAAAGGTGACATTTTGCCATATGACGGACGCTGTGCACAGAGCAAAACAGATAGGTTGAGAATCATTAATAATGAGCAAATTCTTTTCATTTTGATTGTCTTTTATAATCCAATTGCTTCTGGATGAAATTCCAAATTGCTATCCTCGGTTGGTCAATGAGTAAGGCAACGAGGAAATTGGCCAGAACGAAAACCGACACGTAAATCACGAAACAGCCTACTGGCTCACTTCCAAACCATTCTCTTACAGTATGGATGTAATAGTCGAGAGATGCTGGATAGCAATTCAATAAATATACTGCGAAGCATGAGGCTGCGACGAAATTGATGGCTTGACTTCTGAAATGAAACTTTGAGAAGGCAACGCCTATCAACGTCACCTCAAGCAACACAAGGGGTGAGGTGTGCTTATAGAAGAGGGATACAAGCCGATGGTCGAAAACTGACATTCCGAAGGCCAACAGTGACCCAACCAAGATTACACCGAAGGCCATGAAGAGCAAACGGCCGCTAGAGAACGATTGCAGCAAGCTGTATCTTCTGACGTATGCGGCGAGAAGATAGATGAACAAAAAGGTGAGCGGAGAGTCGCCGTCACCTCTGTACCATTCATTGCCAAGCCAACCAAACACAGTCTGAACAACGAACAACGAGATGAGAAGAAGCAAGTGGTCGCGATGCTGCGAATGTTCGATAAATTTATTGAGTGCAGGAGACAGGACATAAAGGATAAGGTAAGCCTGCGCAAACCAATAGGAATCCATCCTCAACAAATGGAAAAGATAGGAGAACGAGAAGGTGTTTGTGCCCAAAACCATAACTTCCGCCCCATAGCAGACAGCAACAAAGAAGAATACCTGAAACAAGAAAGCTGCAATGCGCCTCAATTTCGCCTTGATGCCATACCAACCGGATATAAACACAAAGAGATTGACGCCCACAATACTGACACTCTCAAAAAACAGGCGAATGAACGTCGCCACCGGTTGACATGTAGCGTCGGCCACTGTGGGTGTTCCGAACACCAGAAAGTTAGCATGAAGCAACAGAACCATCAGCATTGACACAATGCGCAATAGTTCCATGTTGCTTTCCCGTGTTTGTCTCACGACTCCCATACTGCAAAGAAAAGGAAAAAAAATGAATAATACAAATAAAACGGCAAAAAGGCATACTAAGAAACTTTATCCGGCGCTTGTCAGTCAAAGAGCCATGCTGAACACGAAAGGATGGTCTGATGCTGCACTTGTTAGCCAGTCGTCGAAGAACACAATAACTCTCTTTCAGCGAAAGGTCAGCTTTTGCAATGTCATAGATGAGCTTTTGCAACGCCATAGATGAGCTTTCGCAATGCCATAGATGAGCTTTCGGATCGAATTTACTATTATGTTGATTCCCAGACAATTACAGAAGTGCATATCACTGGTCTATTTTAGGGATTTTTTCATGTCTTTCTATCCCCAATCTGTCTAAACTGAAACAAGAAAATCATCAGGAAGCCATCACATTACCCCACCTTCATCTGTCGGTAAAATCATCAACGGTGAGGATTTTATTGCCGTGGTGTAAAGTGACGCATACAGGTTTGCAATGATTACAATCAACTACGGAAGCCCTAATCGTAATCGGGGAATAGCGAGAAACATGGAGCTGATAAAAGAAGTGAGCAGCGTCAATCAGCCATTACTCAAAGATTAACAGATGGAAACAACAACTGTATGGCACGGTATAGAGGAAATTTAACGTCAAGCCAATAGGATTCTCATCTTAAAATATTACCTTTGCATCCTAACATCATATAAAATTCGAGTAAAAATGGATAAGAATACACACAAATTAATTGTTGTGAGCTATGAACTTTACAGCGTCGAAAACGGCGAAGAGATATTTGTAGAGAAGACCGATGAGCAGAAGCCTTTGCAATTCTATACTGGTTGCGACATGGCTTTGCCGGCATTTGAGAAGGCGGTGAAGGAGCTAAATACAGACAGTGAGTTTGATTTCAACCTCCCACCTGAAGAGGCTTACGGGGAATTTAACCCGGAAAGTGTGCTCGACCTCGACAAGACCATCTTCTCACATCAAGGAGTTTTCGACGAGGCCAATGTGTTTGTTGACGCCATGCTGCCTTTACAGAATGAGAAAGGTGACAGATTTATCGGTCGTGTACTCGAAATAAACGATGACAAGGTAAAGATAGACCTCAATCACCCAATGGCGGGCAAGACATTGCACTTCAAAGGACGCATCATGGAAAACCGGGAAGCCACGGAAGAGGAAGTAAACGATTTCCTTGAGAGCATGAGAAGTCATCACTGTGGCGGTGGCTGCCATGGCGGATGCGGTGGCGGAGACAGCCAAGGGAACTGCGGATGTGGCAACAATGATGAAGGCTGTGGATGTGGCAGCGGATGTCACTCATAACATAAAACAAATAAAAGATGCACAATACTTTCGGAACACTTTTCACACTGACGACCTTTGGCGAGAGCCATGGCGCTGCAATAGGTGGCATTGTTGACGGAATGCCAGCCGGAATAGACATTGATATGGAGTTCATTCAGAGTGAGCTCAATCGCCGCAAGCCAGGGCAGAGCAAGATAACGACCGATAGAAAGGAAGACGATCAGGTGGAAATGCTCAGTGGTATCTTTGAAGGGAAATCCACTGGCGCACCGATCGGTTTTATTGTGCGCAACAAAAGCCATCGTTCGCAGGACTACGAGAACATCCGAGACCTGTTCCGACCCTCGCATGCTGACTACACGTATTATAAAAAATATGGCATCAGAGATTATAGGGGAGGTGGACGAAGCTCGGCACGCATCACACTGGCACGTGTGGTGGCTGGAGCGTTGGCTCGACTCGTACTAAACAAATACGGAATCACTATCCAAGCCTACACGTCACAGGTGGGGAGCATCAGCCTTGACAGAGACTACAAACAGTATGACCTCACGAAAACGGAAGAGAACGCAGTGCGCTGCCCCGATCCAGACAAAGCATCGGAAATGGAAAGACTGATTGCACAGGTGAAAAAAGAGGGCGACACGGTTGGTGGAGTTATCACATGCGTCATCAAAGGCGTACCCATAGGACTCGGAGAGCCTGAATTTGGCAAGCTGCATGCTCAACTGGGGGCGGCCATGCTCACAATAAACGCAGTGAAAGGATTTGAGTACGGAGAGGGATTCGCTGGTACATCATGGCGAGGAAGCGAGCAAAACGACCACTTCATACTATCGCCCAATAGCGAGAACACTGACGAACAGGCAATCACTACCCGAACGAATCACAGCGGAGGCATACAAGGCGGATTGAGCAACGGTGAGGACATTTACTTCAGAGTTGCCTTCAAACCAGTCGCAACCTTGCTGATGGAACAGGAAACGGTGGATATCAATGGAAAGGAAGCTAAGATTGACGTCAGGGGAAGTCACGACCCATGTGTCCTACCACGTGCCGTTCCCATCGTAGAATCAATGGCTGCCATGACCATTCTTGACGCATTATTGTTCTATAACTCCGAAAAAATGTAGAAATAATGAGATATTGCTCAAAAAGAACAGAAAAAAGAAACAATATTTAGATAAATTATAGTACTTTTGCAGAACGATTCGAGATTGTTTGCGATAAATCATCCGAATTCGTTTAGTTAAGTCTAGTTTAGTTTTTGTGTTGGTTGAGAGCGGTCATTTGATCGCTCTCAAATTTTATATGCTCACGAACCGCTATTCCAAACACCCAACAACTTCGCTGACAGACTTGCATCCGTGTGCGTCCAACCAGCAATCGATTCCGTCTCGCACCTTCATTGTCACTTGTGGGTCAACAAAGTTAGCCGTACCAATCTGTATTGCCGTGGCGCCAGCCATGAAAAACTCAATGGCGTCTTCGGCATTGGATATGCCCCCCAGACCAATGACTGGGATTTTCACAGCTTTGGACACATCGTAAACCATCCGCAACGCAACAGGCTTTACCGCTGGGCCGCTAAGCCCACCAGTACGGATACTGAGACGTGGACAACGACGCTCAATATCGATAGCCATTCCCATAAGGGTGTTGATGAGAGAGATGGCATCAGCTCCCTCGTCCTCACACGAACGGGCAATGCTGGCAATGTCAGTTACGTTTGGCGAAAGCTTAACGATGAGCGTCTTATGATAAACCTTTCGCACTGCGCTAACAATGGACGAGGCACCGCTGCACGATACGCCAAATGCCATTCCACCTTCCTTGACATTCGGACACGAGATATTCAGTTCGATGGCGGGAATATGCTCCAAACTATTCAAACGTTCAGCGGCCTCGGCATAGGTATCAGCTGAATTTCCACTTACATTGACAATAACATTAGTATCGATTTTACTTACTTCCGGATAGATGTGCTCTATGAAATAATCTACTCCTTTGTTCTGCAACCCGACACAATTCAGCATTCCCTGCGGTGTTTCGACCATCCGAGGATAATCATTACCTTCACGTGGCTTCAACGTAGTGCCTTTGACGATTATACCACCAATTTGGTCTAATGGCACGAAATCTTGAAATTCCAAGCCATAACCAAAAGTACCACTGGCTGTCATCACAGGATTCTTCAACTTTAAGTCATTTATCTTTACATTTAAATCGGCCATTTCACATTCATTTTATTTTACAAAATTAATAGGAAAAAACACGTTTCATACATGAAAAACTACCAAAGAAGTTTATTGATGTTGAACACCGGTCCTTCCGTACACGCACACAAATTTCCCTCAGTGGTCTTCTCAACACAACAGAGACAAGCGCCAAGTCCACAAGCCATCAAGTTTTCTAAAGAAGCCTCGCAAGAAATGCCAGCGGCGCGAGCATATTTTGCCACTGCAACCATCATCGGCTTAGGTCCACAAGTTGAAATCTGAGTAAAATTTGCCTGCTGCAAAATCGAATGATTGGTCACGAATCCTTTCTCGCCTCGTGAGCCATCTTCGGTGGTGACATACACTTTGCCGTATTTAGCAAACTCATCGAGCTCCAACAAATCACTTTCAGTTCTTGCACCCAACAGGAAAACGGGCTCGGCGCCGAAATCCTTGATTAGCTTTCCAAAGTAGAGAAGTGGCGCTACACCAACACCACCACCTACTAACAGAATTCTGTCGTCTTTAGACGTGGGAAATGTAAAGCTATTGCCAAGTGGAAGCACACAATTCAGCATATCGCCAGGCAGAACTTCTCCAATCTTGCGAGTTCCATCGCCGATGGTTGCGACCAACAACCACAATTCGTTCAATTCCTTATCGAGAAAGTTAACCGAAATTGGACGTCTGAGATAAGTTGTCGAGGATCCATCAACACGAACCTCAACAAACTGCCCCGGCAACATATCGGGTAAGGGTTTTTCATCAGTCAGCTTTATCAAGACATTCCTATTGTTTAGATGTGACACGGATTTTACTCGAAGATCCAAAATAAACTTTTGCATTAATAATTGTATTAGGGATTTGAGTACAAAGGTACATAAAATATCAGACGCACATCAAAAAATAAGAGTATTAATATCTAATAGGTGATAAGTACTGTTAGATGAGTAAACAAAAATAATCTAAAGGGCATTGTTTTTTGTTAGAAATAGAAATCTTGTGGAAGTGAAGAAGATTGGGTTGATATTAATTACAAGAGCCAAACTCAAACAATCACACGAATGAGAATTACGAATCATAACTTGCTTACTTAAAGGCTGTTATAAACTTATGATAAAAAGATTACCTTTCGGATTGCGATAGCTTATCTATTGGGTTGTAAAAGATTAGCTTTTGATTACCAAAAGCTTACCTTTTGCAAGGTCAACAATGAAACGACAAAAGATTATGTGAGCTGGGATAAGAAAATAAAAGATGAAAAAAAAGAAATAAACCTATCCTCATTGTAATAATGGGCAAAAGACTGAATAAAAATAGCCGTGAAATAAAATAATGAAAGAAATTAGATTAATAATAATACATTATTTAATGAAATAAATTAAATATATGTTAATAATAAATCTTTCAGAATAAGAAAAATGATAAGTCAAGATACCACAAATTCATACCGTATATAATAGAGGATGAAAACTTATTATCCAAAACTTATAGCATGAAAAAAGTGAAAGGGCAAAAGAGTAACAGGAAGCCAAATACTTATTTTTAATTTAAAGAAGCTATGTAAATTATTTCTTAGGAAGAAAAGTTTCCCATGTCTGATCGTCAAAGAAAATTCTTATTTCAGTAATATTACGTTGTTTTTTGTCAAATATTTTCGCATCAAATTGTGGTACCTTATTGGGGATACCATGTACATTATTAGAATCAGATGCGTCGGAAAAATTAAAAGGTAGGGCAGAGGATTGATTGTCTCCAAAAAGTTCACTCGGGATTTTCTTGGTCTCTGGTTGAGGTTCGGGCAATGAATCAGATTTCTGGTCGTTATACATTGGACCAGAACCATACAAGAGCCATTCAAGACTTATAGTCGTAAACTTACTCCTAATTGCGTCAACAGTATTTAGAGTAGGTTTTGTTCTTCCATTAAAAATACTACTTAAAGACGCAGTTGAAATACCAATGAAATCTGCAAAGGTTTGTTGACTCATGTGATGGTCGTCCATCAGCTGTTTAATTCTATCCTTCATATATAAAATAGGGTAAATAGTTTCAAAAAATCGCTTTGTTCTTTATTTTACAAAGGTAAACATTAAATTTTAAATGGACAAACAAACATATAGGGAAATTTCAATATAAATAAATACATTTACAAACTAAAACTTCTAAAAGCTTAATAAACAAATCAAAATCATTACACATAAATATACAAACATAAACCAACAAGGGGAATACAAGTTAAAGGATTAAACTAGTAGCTTAGGCTATATAGCTGGGTATAAAATATATATCATGGGGGAAATATGCATATATTCTGTTATATTTATGATTATGAGGGAGAATTTGTCACTTTTTTGTCGCAGCTTGGTTAGCAACATTAAATAATAAGCTGGTTTTCAATACGTTATAAGTAATCAAATCCTTATGTATAGTTATTCGTTTATGTATTAAAACTACTTGATTTTGGTTTACAAACATAAAGGAACAAGGATGCGCATATAGGTCTTATATGTTTATAAATAGAAAATCGGGGGACGTGTTTCTTTTGTTTATTTTGATTTATAAATCAAAATAGTAGTGATATAAATACTAATATACGCTAATACTAAATTTGAAATAAATGAAAGGATTGAAAATCACCAAAATTTTCATATTCTGAATAATTGGCAAAGATACTTGAAAATACGCAAATTTTGGAGCATTAAAAACAAGCTAAATAGCCTATTATTAAGCGTTTAAATGAAAAAAGATTGTTTTTAGAAAGTGATAATCTAGCTAAAAATAGGCGAAAAATCGTCGTTTTAAGAGCGATTTATTACAAAAATGAAGATAAAACGGTGCGATTTCTTAGTGTAAAATGAAAAAAATGAGTTCTTTCATCAAATCTCCTGCACCTGTATTGGGATTATCAAGCCCTTTACTCTTTGCATCGGTCTCCCTAATCTTGGAAATTATCTCCATAGTTTTACGCGGTGAGTAATTTCTCAGTCCCATAAAATATTCCTTTGCACTCCAGCTCGATCTTAAATCGAGCGCTTTTGCCACATCATTTTCTGTTGCTTTTTTAGCTGAATAATGAACTATCATTAAATTCTGAAAGAAAGAAAACAACAATGGGAGAAATGAATAAAGAGAGCCAGCTTTAGGATTTTTGTCAAAATATTTCACAATTTGATTTGCCTTGAAAATATTCTTCTGAACAATCGCTTCTCGCAATTCAAATGTATTAAAATCTTTGCTCACCCCAACCTCTCGCTCCACTGTCTCAGGAGTTACTCTCCTATCATCATCAGACAATGAGATAATCACTTTATCAAGTTCAGAAGTCAGCCGATTCAAATCAGCACCAACAAAACCGGCAATCATCTGACACGATTTCGGATCTATTGACACACTTTTTTCTTTAACATAATTTTGTATAAAATCTCCTAACTGATAATCACGAAGTTTCTTACTCTCAAAAACGACTCCATTAGCCTGAGCCAATGACATCACTTTCTTTCGAGCGTCAATTTTCCCGTTTTTATAACACCAGACCAAGATTGTTGATTTTACGGGATTTTTAAGATATTTCTCCAAAGCTTCGAGCGAACGAATATTTTGCGCTTCTTTTACAATAATAACCTGATACTTTGCCATCATCGGAAAACGACGTGCCATATCTGTCACCTGCACCGCACTCACATCCGATCCAAAGCACACTGTCAGATTGAAATCTCTCTCTCCTGGCATCAACACATTTTCTGCAATATAATCTGAAATCTGATCGATGTAGTAAGACTCATCACCCATCAATATATAAATCGGTGAAAACTTTTGAGCTTTCAAGTCACTCATTATTGCCTGAAATGTTAGTCCTTGTTTTGCTGACATGTACTTTTTTTATTAACTTTGCAGAAAGTGATATACGTGTGTCAACTTGTAAATTTCTCACAAATTGTCAAACGATTTTTTCTTCTGCAAAGATAATAGAATTAAGATAGAAAACAAAATTTTCATTTGACTTTAATGAGTAATTAAGACGTGGCATTAGATAAAATATTCATAAGAATAAGTCTATGGAAAAACTAAATCTTCCCCCATATAAAATAAAGCTACAGGAGAACGGTGGAAAGATAAAAATATTCGATGAGCTCCGTAGGAAATATGTTATACTGACCCCAGAAGAGTGGGTCAGGCAGCATTTTATCCACTATTTGACAGACCACAAAAACTACCCAGCTCCCCTACTTGCCAACGAGGTTGCCCTGCAAGTTGGCGACAAGGTTATTCGTGCCGACAGTATTCTATACACGCAACATCTGCAGCCTAAAATGATAATTGAGTACAAGGCTCCTCACGTGAAGTTATCACAGAAAGTTTTCGATCAAATATCAACCTACAACCTACTGCTCCATGTCGATTATCTCATCGTATCAAACGGACTTGAAACCTATATCTGTAAGATGGATTACGAGAAGCAGTCGTATGTGTTTTTAGAGTCCGTTCCCGACTATCAAAATATTTGACAAAATACTAAGATATTTGAGCATTTAAATAGTAATTTTTATTGACAAAAATCCGGAAAATTGATGTCTTTCAATCTCATCTACTCAGCTTTAAAATTCAAAGAATCACCACTCGACAAGCTGAATCCAACCAATGAGATAGCCACCTTACCATCATAGTCCCACAACATCTCATTACTTATAATTACCCACTTAACAAATTAATTATCAAACAATTATGGACTGAAAGCCAAAAGATATTCTCTCACCTATCATTTCTCTGTAAAATCAGCGATTTACTACTAAAATTCGTAAACAAAACACATTTAGGAACTTCATTGATACCACGCATTATAGAACAAAAAGCCGTTAAATGACAATAAAACACCAAAACAAAAGGCTTTTATGCTCGAAATATCTTTTATGTAAAATATTGGCATTATCTTTGTAAATCGAAACTTGGGATGAGAGATCTTCCACGATTTCAAGATAGGCGAACAACATTATTTAATGAAATAAAGACTACAAGATGGCATTAGGAAAATGGATTGGCGGAGCACTGGGATGGATTATTGGAGGAGGAAGCATACTTGGAGCAATTGCAGGCTATTGCATTGGTAGCCTTTTAGACGACTCGTTTGAAGGGAGCAACAAGTCGAGCAACAAGATATTCGGTGACAACAGTAGCTCTTATCAGAATACGAGCAACGGCTTCAACGGTCCTTTTAGTGGCCGTCCCTTTGAGGAACAGCGCAACTCCTTCCTTTTCTCCATGCTTGTTCTCTCATCATACGTCATTAAGGCTGACGGCAAAGTCATGCATTCAGAAATGGAATTTGTACGCAGTTTCCTTCGCGACAACTTCGGCCCGCAGGCCGTACAGCAAGGCGAGGACATCTTGTTGAAACTCTTTGAGATGCAGAAGCAACAAGGCCCGACACATTTCAAGGAGATCATTCGGAAAAGCTGCGTAGAAATTACGTTTCACATGAACTCCGCACAACGGCTCCAACTCCTCAACTACCTTGTCATCATAGCCAAGGTGGATGGCTATGTAAGTCCAGAAGAAATCTCTGCGCTGAAGGAATTGGCAAGCTATTTGGGATTATCAACACAAGACGTTGACTCCATGCTTAATATGGGGACAAATTCGCGTCCAGACAGCAAAGAAAGCATAGAAGAGGCATATAAAGTATTGGGGGTATCTCCATCGGCCACCGACGACGAAGTAAAAGCAGCCTACCGTCAAATGGCATTAAAGCATCATCCCGACCGCGTTTCGACACTCGGCGACGACATCCGCAAAGCTGCCGAGAAGAAATTTCAGGAAATTAACGATGCAAAAGAACGCATCTACAAAATCAGAGGGCTTTAATTGTACTAATCTGTCTCTATTATACCAATTACAATAGCGCTATTCTGACTAGCGACCACTACCGTTACAAATTACTGCGAGATTGCCTATAACTGGCTTTCTCGCATTATTTTTATTATATCCAGCCTTCAACCCTAATCATCCATTCGCCCAAATGGACGGCATGAGAGATTGATTGCATAGCATCATGGCTGCTCATATCAGTTCGACGGTATGCTGTGGCTCTAATCTCATCAATGAATCCCGCTACATCACCGATGACCGAAAAGCCAATCCATACAACATTCACATTAAAAATGTTCTGTAGCCTATGCCTACAGAAATAAACGAACCATTATTGAATCACTACAAAACAGAAGCTTATAATTAACTGATAATCAGACGCATCACTATTATTATTCAAAAGGTCAGGTTTTGCTATGCGAAAGGTCAGCTATTATGAATCAAAAAGTCAGGTTTTATCATGCTGTAGCTGAGCTATAACCAAAGATTATTCACTCCAAATCGAAAAAAGGCTATGGTTGAACTCAAAAAACACTTCGTTTCATCTTGGGATTAAACTTCTGCTTCGTATAAAAGCTGTCAAACGGAACGCAAACAAAAGAACCATTTTTCGGGTAAAGTAATGCTATCTGACTGGAAAAGTTTTTCGAATTCACATCGCTCGATGACGATACATGTTGAACAGGATACCAAACCAAAATCGGCTATTAGACCGAAATTCCGCCATACAATATATACATCGTGGCTTTCAGCCAGCTTTTATCCGATTGCCACAATAGCATGAAACACAATCGGTCTGACAAACAGACAATTCCTGAACAGGCTTAAACCATCAGTGGGAATAGAGGAAGTGAAAATAGACAACTAAAGAACTCTATTTTTGACAACAGTCATGTAGCAATTCATGGCTAACTTAATTGCAAAAGAAAAGCGGAAGTCCTTAGATGAAGGATTTCCGCTTGTTTCTTGAGGGTGGAAGGTGGGACTCGAACCCACGACATTCAGAACCACAATCTGACGCTCTAACCAACTGAACTACGTCCACCGTATTACATGCTTTTGAAAAGCGAGTGCAAAGATACGGGTTTTATTTGTATTTTCCAAACAAATCCCGCACTTTTTTACTTGTTTCTGCTTATTTTGCGGGATTTGCGGGAGCCTGGTTTGGTACGCCCTGTGCTGCTGGTGCTGCACCCTGTGCTGCAGGAGCAGACTGTTTCTGCTGGCTTGCACCAAAATTAGGCAAGTTATTAGGATTGGTAGCGTTTCCTTCGGTGGCTGAACGCTCAATAACACTTTGATCTGTATTTGCAGATGGTACAACCAGAGTTGACAAAACGCTGAAAACAGCCATTGCTATAGCTAATCCCCATGTTGCCTTTTCGATGAAGTCGGTTGTCTTGCGGACGCCCATGATAGCGTTTGAAGATGAGAAGTTAGACGAAAGTCCCCCACCTTTTGACTCTTGAATGAGAACAACTCCAATCATTAATACTGCTGCAATAACGATGAGTATTATTAATAACCAATACATTTCTTACTATTATTTTTTATTGTTATTTATTATCAATTTCTCCAAAAAACGGATTTGGTCTGCAAAGTAACGATTTTTTTTCGGATATACCAAATTTAATCGCTTAATAATTTCCAAAGCCTTTGAATATCTGCCCTGTTTGATGTAAATTCGTGCCAATGTTTCGGTGAAATAACCAGTGTCTTCTACCTCCATTTCCCCCTCTTCATCCATCTCTGGCTCGTACTCCGTAGCATCCTGAAGGACAATTCTTCCACCTTCTTTGTTGATAAATTCGTCAATCAGGCTTTGTCCTCTGAGCTCCGGTGTCTCAGCTTTTTTCTTGTTATTCTCTGTTTCCAGTAGATAAGCCACATAATCTACTGTGGCATCAGCTGGAGTAGGCATCCTCTGCGCCTCTTCAGACGGTTGCTCTTCCTTAGGTATGTTTTCCAAAAAGTTTTCGATGAGCGAAACCGTCCTGTCTTGTCGTTTCTCCGCCTCCTGTTCTCCAGATGCTCTCTGTTGTGAATCTGAAGTGTAGGTGTTCTCTCCGTCCACCTGATTTGCCTTGGAAACATCACGCAACTGATAATGTGGCTCTTCGACGAGCCTGAACAAGGTACGGCGGTCAGTAACAAAGATAGCTGCCCGGCGCAACTCTTCGTCAAAAGTCGGGTCGTGGAGGAGGAAAAGATTCTGTAACAGTAATATACGGGCTGGCTGATAATAGGGATACAGCGCAAGCAGACTTCGTAAATCATACAAGGTCTCTTTGTTGAGATTCTCAGGATGTTTGAAGTAGAAAGCTATATCCATTATTCTCTGAAAAACATCTTTATTTCGTTGATTACCAATTGGCTACAACAGCATTGAATATCTGTTCGGTCAAGTCTTTCACCATCTGTTCAACCAATCTTTCCTGTACCGAGTTCAAACTTTCCGTTGTTTCATAGGTGGCCGTAGCCGTAAACTGTCGTTCAAAGTCCTCATTATGATTGGTATTATTGGTAAAACGCACATTGACTGTCATTGAAAGTTCGGTCTGAGCTGAATATCCTTCGCTTGAAACGCTCTTGTTGCGCTGCTGATATTGTGTGATTTCACCTTCGATTTTCATGTCCCCATTCCTCTTTACCTGTTCCAATCGGGTGTGATTGGCAAAGATGTCTTTAAGTCTGTTGTTGAACATTGGAGCCATCGGTCCCCAAACATAGGTCGCACGTATCGGAAAATCTGCAATCTGAATGCTTTTCACCTTGGTATAATCAATGCTGGCTCCGTTAAACTTATAGCTCACCGAGCAGGAAGCCAAGCAAAGGATGCTGACGAAACAGATAAGACACGGCTTACCCAACCGGTTTAGTATTGTCCAGACCATATTGTTTGATTCTTCTGTAAAGAGTTCTGTCGCTGATTCCCAATTCCTGGGCTGCTTTTTTTCTATTCCCATTGTTTCGTTCCAAAGCCTTCTCCACCAGTTGTCTGCCTATATCGCTTAGATTCAGCGTTTCCGGCTCGGAAATTTCCTCTGCTTCAGCATATTCAATCTGGCTGACTGGCGCAGATACTGGTGTAATAGGCTTTGCCGATACTGGCAAATTGCCTGACGATTCGCTAGAGAGCGAATCGAAAGCATGTGCTCTGTCGAGCGCACGGGTCTCCTCAAGCTGCTTCCTCACCGTGTTCAGGTCTCGCCGCAAGTCGCTCACATTGCCACGAAGCTCATAAAGTATCTTGTAGAGCAAATCTCTTTCACTCTCAAAGCTGTGTTTTCCTCCCCCGGGCACAATAGCAAGCTGGGTGCTCTCGGGGTCACGCGGAATGAATTGGGTCAGCATTTCTGCCGTTATTTCCCGCTGTTCGCTCAGGATAGACATCTGTTCAGTGATGTTTTTCAACTGTCTTACATTGCCTGGCCACTTGTAATGCAACATTATCTGTTTGGCGTCGTCGGCCAATGTTATCTTGGGCAAGCGATATTTCTCAGCCATCTGCATGGCAAAGAGACGGAACAGCAAGAGGATATCCTCGCCACGGTCGCGAAGTGGTGGCATCTGAATAGGAATAGTGTTGAGACGATAGAACAAATCCTCACGGAATTTGCCCTCGCTCACAGCCTTCCGCATGTTCACATTTGTGGCAGCGACGATACGGACATCGGTTTTGCGAATCTCCTGACCACCCACGCGGATATATTCTCCCGACTCCAGTACACGAAGGAGTTTCGCCTGGGTAGCCAAAGGCAACTCTCCCACCTCATCAAGGAAGATCGTACCTTTGTTTGCCGTGCCGAAATAGCCCGCACTCTCGCCGATTGCGCCGGTAAAAGAGCCTTTCTCGTGCCCAAAAAGCTCGCTGTCTATAGTCCCTTCAGGTATGGAACCACAGTTTATGGCAAAATATTTCTCCCTCTTTCGTGGTGAATTGTCATGGATTATTCGAGGTATCGCTTCCTTACCCACACCACTCTCTCCGATAATCAGGACAGAGAGGTCGGTAGAAGCCACCTGTAGGGCTATATCCAACGCCCTATTGAGGGTATTGCAGTTACCCACTATATTGTAACGCTGCTTGATGCGCTGTAATTCAGTATTGTTCATTTAGCTGACAAATTTACATCTTTTATTCCAATTTTACACCAATTATCTGCAATTTTGGCAGAGTTTAACAGATGGATTCAGCTTTTTCGATGTTGTTTATTGAACTTTATGAGCAAGAGACCTATGGCAGTCCAAATCAACTCTCTGACTCTGACGATGAGTGCTACGAAAATACCAGCGCTGGCTGTGAGTCCAAGGCCCGAAACAGACATCAGGAAACCTCCTTCCCGACCTCCCAGCTGCAAAGGCATGAAGAACAACAAATTGGCGAAAAGTGTTGTAAAGGAAATAATGAGGATACAATTAAGGTAATTCACACTGGGGAAAAGCACCAAGAGAATGAAATAAACCTCCAAAGCACTGAATACACGACACATCAGCTCAGACAACACAACGGAAAAGAATGTCTTTCGCTGCTGATTGTGCAGCGCTGCAATCTGGTTGTCGATGTTTCTGAGCTGTTCATCATGCTCAACGACATATCGTTTGGCCCATTTCCTCACTCCGGGTATGTTCCCCAGCAGCCTCATCATCCTCACCGCCAGGCCTTTCTTGTACCCTGACAGGAAAAACCAAATGGCAACGACACAGAAAGTGCCAACAAGGGAAAGAATGATGGCCATAAACACACTCACCTCCTGCGTGAGAATGAAAAGCGGGATTGAGAGAAGCCAGAACCAGAAATGACTGAATATATGTGTCATGACAAACAATAGCACCGATGAGGTAGCCCGTTCCACGCCGATCTTGGGCGTCAGCTCCATGATACGATAGGGCTCGCCCCCCATCAGACCACCTGGGGTAGCATAATTCAGCGCAAACCCCGATACGCTCACCTTGTAAAGCCACCAGAACGGGATAACTATCTTCGTCTTTTCCTCTTTCGTTTCCTGACTTCTTATGATGAAATACCATGACGCTGTGTTGAAGATGTAAAGGAAGAACCACAAGGCTACTACTGCAAAGAACCAATACCCGGCATTTTGCAAGCCTTTCCAGACCTTGTCAAAGTCAAGCTGTGTCACCATGACGATGAGCACAACGATACCGAAGATGAAGAATCCGTTCTGGTATTTCTTTTTCATTGACTATATAATATTAGACGGATAAAACAAGTCTTCTCAAAGAATGTTATTCGCTTCGTGGAGTACGGTCATCTCGTCTTTTAGGGATAGCAAAGCGCACCTTGTCGCTCTCATCGCGTTTCTCCTTGTATAGTTTTTGAAGAGGATGCGCCGTAGGCTCATCATATTCCCTACGATTGCGGAAAATGTCGATAGCCAGATAGATGGCATGGCGCATTGGCATCTCGTCGGCAACACCTTTGCCAGCAATGCCAAAACAAGCCGTAGTGTCAGGTGCGGTTCTCACGAGCGGAAGCCCAGCAAGATAGTTCACTCCGCCTTCTACCGTCAATGCGCGGAAAGGTGCGATTCCCTGATCGTAATACATTGCCAGTATGGCATCGAACTTCTCCCAGTCGCTTCCACCAAAGAACTGGTCGGCTGCATAAGGTCCAAATGCCTGAATGCCCTTCTCTTCGAGGGTTTCGATTGCAGGATTGATAATCTCCTGTTCCTCGGTCCCCAACAGTCCGTTGGCCCCCGCCTTGGGATTGAGCGAGAGAACGGCAATGCGTGGGTTGGATATCCGGAAATCACGGCGCACACTATTATGCAACACGGTTGCACAATCAATGATGGTGCTTGAGGTTACCGATTCCACAACTTGCTTCAGCGGCAGGTTTCTGGTAGCCAAAGCGACACGGAGACTTTCGTTGATGAGAACCGAAATACCCTGTCCCTCAACCTCCAGATGGTCTTCGATGTAACGACTCTGACCGCTGAAATGGAATTGCTCATTATTGTCTATTGGAGCTGTAACGAGTACATCGAAAACACCTTTCCGATAATCTTCCAAGGCCCTGTCAACTGCCAAGAGACCAGCGTTTCCCGATTCCTCGGAAGGCACACCCAGCTCCACTTTTATTTCCTCATCAAACACCGGAATGAAGTTAATCCGACCGTCCTTTATCTCCTCCACGTCGTTGACGATGGTGAAGTTTGCTGGAATATCCAAGGCATTGCGGTGGTATGTGGCCACCTTCGGAGAACCATAGATAACGGGAGTGCAGAGTTCGAGCATCTCCTGTTCAGCAAAGGTTTTAAAAATCAGTTCATATCCTATTCCGTTTGTATCGCCATGAGTAATGGCAACACGGATTTTTCTGTTTTCACTCATACTTTATCGTATATATATATATTATTCTTATCTATTCAATTCTATTTGCTCTAAGTTCATCAGTTCCTATCCGATGGTCTGGTTCTCCCCTCACTGGCAACGACTTCCCGTTCCACCCTACTTTGTATAATTCAGTGTATAGAGTGAGGCCTCAAGACGCCTTAGTATATCCCGCTTTTTCGATTCGGGGGCATAAACGAATGCCTCGGCCACCAAACGGCGGTTCTTCCGCTGAGCAAGGGGTTTGACATAGGCTATAAAAGGTCCTCCCATCGCATCATTTCGCATCTCCCACAGCCCACGGATTGTCGTTGATTTGCCTTTGTTCCCTACCGTGGAGGCTATACTTGAAGTGAGCATATACATATTGTCGTGTTCGCCGAGGATATTTATCCTCATCACACTGTCGCGTTGTTGCCTGAAGTCTCCTATCCCGACGGTGTACAAACAGATATTCGCCATGCCCGAATTGGCATTGTTCGACAACCACAAGAAATCGTTCCCAACCTTGCTGGCTATCATGTCGGTGGGGACTCGCATACCGACGCCGAACATTTTCCTGACGGTTTCCTCGGCTTTGACATTGCTCTTTCTTTCCAATTCCTGTTCCACACGTGACAATTCAGCCTTTATCAGATAGTTTCTAAGCAAGTTTCCTTTCTTCGAGAGAAATCGACCGAGCTGTTCAGCATCAGGTGCGACAACCGAGACAATCACCTGCGGACGGGCATAAACATTCTCTTGCACGAGCACCTCCGAAGTCCGACAACGCACACTGTCAATTTTCAGCATTACAATGTTGCGGGCCAGCTCGTAGTTGTCCTTGAACTGACTTGGCATGATTTCTGAAACGTCAAAACAAGGCTCGGCATGTGGCAGTCCCACCATATCTGCCGACAACACACTGTAAAGCACACTATCCTCGTCGCCAACTACCAAGACCTCGTATGGGCGCCCTCCGCTTTTCGGCAGAAGCTGTTTTTCCTGACAGGCAGCCAGTGCAAGTATTGCCAGCAGGCAACTAAGGAATAACTTGCTATGCCCTTTCATCAGCAATCTTCTTAGCAGTGGAAAGCAGGCCGCAAGCAGCGAAGATGTCTTGTCCGCGACTTGCGCGAATCGTTGTAAAGACCCCATGTCCGGTAAGATAGTCCCTGAACTCCTCCATCTTCTTGTCGTCAACCCCACGGAGGGGCACATTAGGGATGGTGTGGAAGCGAATGAGATTGAACCGACAATCCAAGCCTTTCACCAGTTCGACGATGGCCTTGGCATGATTCAGCGAATCGTTGACACCGCTGAACACTATATATTCAAACGAGAGCCGACGCTGGTGCGAGAAATCGTAATTCCTGAGCAATTCGACAATGTCTGCAATCGACATCCCTCTCTCTGCGGGCATTAGCATGGAGCGTTCTGAGGGTATTGGATGGTGCATGCTGATGGCGACATGGCAATCGCTTTCTTCCAAGAACCGTTTCAGCTTGCCCTTGATGCCGATGCTGCTCACGGTGATACGCTTGGGCGACCACGCATAGCCATAATCGGCCGTCATTACTTGAGTTGCGCGCAGCACATTGTCGTAGTTGTCCATCGGCTCTCCTTGTCCCATGAATACGATGTTGGTGAGTTTATCGCGCTCAGGTAGCGAATAAATCTGATTCAGGATATCGACAGCCGAAAGATTCCCCTCAAATCCCTGCTTGCCTGTCTGACAAAACAGGCAGTTCATCTTGCAACCCACTTGCGACGAGACACAGAGCGTGGCTCGATCGTCGTCAGGGATATACACGGTCTCGACGAATTTCCCCTCTTCTGTTGGAAAAAGATATTTTATTGTACCATCCTTGGAATACTGTGCATCAATGTGTTGCCTGCAGCCGATGGTATAATTTTCGCCCAGTTTCTCCCTGTTCGCTTTCGAGATGTTCGTCATCTCGTCAATCGAGGCTACGTGTTGAGTGTAAAGCCACTTTGCCATCTGTGTGCCAGCAAAGGCAGGCATGCCCAATTCCTTGGCGACGGCTTTGAGCTCAAGCAAGTTCATGCCTAAGAGCGGTTTCTTTACGACTTCCATTACTCGTTCTATTTATATTATGGTGCAAAGATAACTAAAAAATAATGAACAGCTATGCTTTTGCCCATTTATATCATAGTTTCACAGTCACAGTCCTTTACATCGTGTAGCGGATGCCAACGAAGATAACAGCTTCGGCTGTTGACGATCCCGATTGTCAGGCGCGCTTCACTGAAGGGAACGCTTTGTAAAGAATTATTCCCTGAATTTAACACTTGAAAAATATCAAACCAGAAGCCGACAGCAACCTCTCTGATGGCGATTAAGGAGATATTCTGACCCAACTAATGTTCCAGAACAGTCGTTTGCTGACCTTTCGGGTGTCGATGGCTGATCTTTTACACTTCAATAGGTCAGTGTTGGAAGGCGAAAGCTCGATCAATGGGCAACAAAAAGGCGTATGATTTTCACCTTTTCACCTCAAGTTTTACAAACGGTTTTATAACTCGCTACAGATCAAAAGATTACAAATCAAGTCAAAATTTGCGTATTGGCGAGCGAAGATGGGGAGGCTTACCTGAAGGCGAATTATGAGGAAGGCATTGTAAAATATTTTCGCAGAATCCTGAACAGGTCCATATCACTACACGTCAACCGCCATTGTGCGACAACTTAGACCTTTGACCACTCTCGTGTTTCATTGGTGATTTTGACAGGACGAAGCACTCCGGCGGACCGTTTTTTATCAGTAACAGATAATAAAAGAACGCTATCATGCGTTTAATAATGTGAAACTACAAAATGATGATAAAATTATGAAGAATTTAGTCTTGTTCTGCCTGCTGGTAAGCTCATTGACTTTGGGCCTCACCGCTTGTCACAGGGAGCCCGAACCCACGGAAAGCTATCTGAAAAATGAAGCGGTCAGAAAGCTTTATTATGAGAAAACGCTCGGAAAATGGTATTTTGAGAAAAAAACATCGCGCAGGAAATACTATTGTTCGTTTGAGTTCAAGGAGAAAGGGGTGTATAACGAAAGAGAGATACTCATCGAACGCGACAGTATGCTGGTGAATGGTGTCCCGACTTATGGAGACTGGCAAACGGCAATAGACACAACATTTACCGACAAATGGAGGATGGGATGGAGTCAGGACTTTGATATCAAGTATATCGCCATCTACAACACCTCCCCCACAGGCGGAGCTGTTGTCAACCACCGTGAGTTTATCACTGTTGACAATGACAATCTGGTGTTTGCCAACTGGCTCTACGGTAACGACCTAACGGTTTTCAAGCGTGGCAACCCTGGTCCTTCGTTCTGATGAGTCATAGACGTGGCATCAGACCACAAGAGCCGGATTGCCGATTGACCGTATTGTTCCCTGCCAGCTCTCGTCCGTCAGCTGGCAACACGCTGGTCGAAACGGTTCGATGTGTACCGCTACGTTTCCTGTGAGACGACAGATGAGTTGCACATCCCCCATGTAAAACCGATTCAACCCCAAACCCACGATTAGGGACTGAACCGCAAAGAACTGTCAACGCTTCATCCAGATAGGAACAAAGAAGGTACAATGGTTTCCCATCGTGCCTTTTCTTATATCAAAAAAGTCTGTCTTAATCTTTTATTTCAGGATATTTTCTGAACCATCCGTCTATGCGCAACCGCACGACACCAAAGAGAGCCTCGGAGAAAATACCGCCACTCATCTTGCTTGTACCCTCCCGACGGTTGACGAATATAACGGGGACTTCCTTTATTTGGAAACCTATCTTATGGGCAGTGTATTTCATTTCGATTTGGAAAGCATAGCCCTTGAATCGGATTTCGTCCAAAGGAATGGTTTCCAACACCTTCCGACGGTAGCAGACAAAGCCCGCTGTGGTGTCATGAACATGGAAACCAGTGACGAAACGCACATATTTGCTTGCAAAATAGCTCATCAGCACACGACCAATAGGCCAGTTAACAACATTCACTCCGCTGACATAGCGAGAGCCGACGGCTACATCGTAGCCCTCGTTATGTGTGGCATCGTAGAGCCGAGGGAGGTCTTTAGGGTCGTGGCTGAAGTCGGCATCCATTTCGAAGATATACTTATAGCTTCGTTCCAGCGCCCACTTGAAGCCGCTGATATAGGCTGTTCCAAGACCAAGTTTCCCTGTACGCTCGACAATGAACAAACGGTCGGAGAACTCTGTCTCGATCATTTGGTGCACAATGCGTGCCGTTCCGTCGGGGCTACCGTCGTCAATCACAAGGATATGGAAGCATTTCTCAAGGGCAAACACTGCCCTGACAATCTTCTCTATATTCTCTTTCTCGTTGTATGTCGGAATGATTACTATGCTGTCGCTTTCCATTATTCTTTGTTTTTTGCAAAATTAGCATTTATTTTTGAATGGAACAAACGTTTATTTCTTTTTTATCCTATCAATATTTCTATGGCAACCATCTACTGTCCAACAACCTGATATTGTCATAGGGCGGCTTTTTCTCTGATTTTGAAATATTGAGGAACTTCAGCTTGATGGCCGATAGTCTGAAAAAATCACTATCAAAGTCTTTTATTGATGTAATGACCTTATCCTTCTGCCGATATCTGTCTTTGTAACTATCTACTATTGGGAGTAACATAGGTTTACAAAAGGGAACACTCTCCATAAAATCAGACAAATCTTTATCCGCTTCCAACCCATATAACTGAATGAGTTTTCGCCCATTCTCAAAAAGCATTTCCATTCTTATCTGCTTTACCTTTGCCGTGTCAAGATCAAGTGCGACCTCACTTACAAATCTTGGTTTGGATAACACTATCATCAGTTCATTCATGCCTTTCTCCTTAATGGAATAATCAGCCTGAGAAATGGAAAGTTCATCAATAACAGCTTGTTTTTCCTCATAAGTTGAATTGGGGAAATGGCTGACAAACAAATTGATTGGTTGTAAAGAATCCGCTGGGAGATACCACTCTTCATACCTCAACTGAGAGGCTTGATACAGCCATTCACTATCTTCTCCTTTCCAAACTGTAGGTTTGTTTAAGTTCAACAGGTCTATATTGACATTTAAGTTTCGTATTATGCCATCACCAAAGTGCCTCGCACGTTTGAAATCATAATGGATAGCAAAAGCGTTCATAAAGAATCTTCTGGCAAATGGCACGGGACTTCCACCACAGACTTCCACTAGATCCTTTTCACCCAAAAAATATCTATTAATTACTTGGTCGAAAAGGGCGCATTCATTGGAAGCATAGACTTTATATTTTACATTCAAGGAAACGGTATCGCCACGATTGACACCAAATTGCGTGTAGTACCACCTCCGTTTAACTTCCGGAGTAAAATCCATAAAAGAAGAATCTACACTTCCATCAGGCAGCGTATCTTTATATATCTCGTATTCTGAAGCCCGGATACTTTCCAAAGCATCTTGAAATTGCAACTCTTTGCCATCCAAACTGAACCCCACATCTTTAATGTAATGAGAGTTCCATCCACGCTCATATACGCTCTCAAAAATATAGGAGTCATCAAATCCCCATCCTCCAAATTCAGATTCTTCGTAATCAATTGGGAATCCATAGTCAATGGCCGGATAATCCTTCTTTGAATTGTTGAACAAGGTGTAGGTAATGTCAAAGCAATTATAAAGCCCCTCATGCTTTACATTTACAACTTCTTTCAGTATTGAAATATCAGAAATTGTCAAAGGTTCGGGATTGGCTACTCTGCAAATTGCAGAATATCGCATAACAGGGTCGCCATTGGCTTTGACGAGCAATGGAATGACAAAAATCGCAGTAACCAACAGTAGCTTCTTCATAATGGTATAAGTCATTTTGCTCAAAGTCAGAATAAATAATTATTCCCCACAAAAATAGTTCTTTTCTTTGACAGTTCCAAATAATTCAAAATGAATATCAACAAGCAACCTGAATTTACAGGATATTATTCGTTAAAAGCCAATGTTATTGATCTGGATTCTCCACATACCCCTGATATTCAGTGTCCAAAGCGGAGCTGACAGCTTGATAAGCCTCCTCCATTGTCTGCCTCTCGTACTCTGCGCCCTTTCCTTTCGGGAAGATGGGCTTATGAATCGTCAGTCGGAGTGGATGCCATGTGGGGAGATGCCAGTCTTTAGTGCGTGGCATCACATCGAACGAGCCGTTGATGGTGAGCGGACATACAGGAAGCTGTATTTCGTCGGCCAGCATGAAAGCACCACGGCGGAACTTTCCCATGTGACCGGTAAAAGTTCGTGCTCCTTCGGGGAACACAACCAACGACATGCCCTCTTTTAAGGTCTCGCGGGCCTCATCGTAGGTCTTTTTTATCTTGCTCGCACCACTCTTATCGACAAAAATATGATGAGCCGACTGGCTTGCAGCACCGATGAAAGGTATTTTACGAAGGCCCTTTTTCATCATCCACTTGAAGTTACGGCCTAAGAACCCATAAATGAGGAATATGTCGAATGCCCCCTGATGATTGCTGACAAAGACATAGCTCTGATTAGGAATCAAGTTCTCGCGCCCCTCAACCTTAACTGGCAGAAATAAAAGACGAATGGTCAGCCATCCCCAATACCTTCCCGGATAATAACCCCAGAAATGTCCGTTGCCGAGAGCACAGCCGATGATTATCGACAATGACACTATAACACAAAAGACGATAAAAATAGGCAAAAAAATGAGAACTGTGTAAATACCATACAGTACAACTAATATTATCTTCAGCGCACTTTTCCACGCATTAGTCTTATGTTTCGGATTCATAATATCAGTAATCGGAAAATTATCAATATTCTACTTCGAATGCAAGGTGATGACAGTCACCTCATTCGGCATGTTCAAACGGAACGGAACAAGCCCTCCCAAACCGGCTGTGACATACAGAAAGCGCTTATTCTCCTCATAAAGCCCATAGTCTTCAGTCTGCAACAACTGTGTCGGACGGAAGCCAAACACTTGCATTTGGCTGGCATGTGTATGGCCGCTGAGTGTCAACTGCGCATGGCTATCGGGCAGAATCGAGCGCCGCCAGGCAGAGGGATCGTGCTGAAGCATGATAACAAATGCATCCTTCCCCACTCCACGCAAGGTTGCAGGCATATTTACTCTACCCAATCCTGGAACTTTTCCATCGTTTTCCTCACCACATATATATAAGGTGTCATTGCCACGGTGTAAAACAACATTGCTATTATTCAGCAATGTCCATCCCAAAGAATCACGAATCAAATGTTTAAGTTTCTGTTCTTGTAGTGCCAGTTCATCGGGTGAGCCCTTAACATAGTACGTGTAATCATGATTTCCAAGGACAGCAATAGTGCCTTTCATTGGTTTCTTAAGGTAATGGGCAAGATTCTCAACTTCTTGGGGGCGCATGTTCTGAATGTCGCCAGTAAAAAGAATCTGGTCGGCCTGCTGCTTGCTGATGCTATCCATTTCTGCAGCTAAGATATGCTCGCGCCATCCCTCGAATGTTCCCAAGTGGAGATCAGAGACATGGACAATCTTGAAACCATCGAAAGAAGTTGGAAGATTGTCAAATGCAAGGTCTATGTGCTTTACACGCACCTCGGAAAAGCCGAGCGTAAGTCCATAAATGTATGTTCCCACCATGAAAGCGCCGACCAACAAGCCAATGTAATGTCCCCAGTTGCGGTGGGTGTGTGTTATGAATTTCCTGACAAACCAGCCAATGGATGAGAAAAGGGCAAAGATGGCCTTTGGACCGACGACAAGGCCAATCAACACAAGATAGGTGTTGAGCCACGTAAGGTCATGCGGTGCAAAGTCTTTGATAGATGCCAGTCCGGCGGTATAAGTCACAAGGAAAATGGTTGGTATCCACCAGAGCAGTCGCAACCACCATGATATTTTGTAGTGCTTGCGGAAATAGTGGACGTCGATGTAAACATCGGACAGCACTATGATAAGCAACAGGGGAATAACAATTCTTGCTATCATTTACTTTTTATCTAAAACGCAGCTGCTCGCCACGATATTCGGAATCAAATATCCCATCGTTCAATATGTGTTTGCCGTTGCAAAACGTGTGAATAACCTTCCATTGGTATTCGTGTCCTTGCATTGGGCTCCATTTGCACTTACTTTGTATAATGTCTTCGGTAACAGTCCAGGGGACATGAGGTTTGACAATAACAATGTCTGCTTTGTAATCCTTGCGCAAGAACCCACGCTTGTCAATCGAAAAAAGCCGTGCTGGGGCATGGGACATCAGCTCTGTCAATCTCTCTATGGTAAGAATGCCATTATCCACCAGTTCCAACATCGTCACCAAGGAGAACTGAATCATTGGCATGCCTGACATTGCCTTTGCGCATCCCCCTTGTTTTTGAGATAGCAGATGAGGGGCGTGGTCTGTTCCAATAGTCGTTATCCGTCCATTCATCAGCGCCTTGCGCAGTTCGGTGCGGTCTTTCAATGTCTTTACTGAAGGATTGCACTTGATTAAAGCCTTTTTGGTAAGGTAATCCTCATTCGTGAAATATAAATGAGCTATCACCGCTTCGAAAGTCAGATTCCCTTTCGCCCCTGGAATGTCAAGCAAGGAAAGCTCGCGGGCCGTTGACAGATGGGCAATGTGGAGATGCGCTTTATGTTTCAGCGCCAATTCAACTGCCAGGCGAGACGATTGCCAACACGCCTCCTCGCTCCTTATCTCACAATGGTGGATAATGGAAGGGTCATCGCCATACTTCGCTTTTGCAGCCTTCATGTTTTCATTGATGATGCCTGAGTCCTCACAATGCGTCATTACAGGGAGGTTCATCTTCGCTGCGGCATCAAACGCATTATCCAAAGCATTGGGTCGGTCAACGAGCATATTTCCAGTGGATGCACCCATGAAAAGCTTCACACCAGGAACACTATGGACATCCAACTGTTTGATGATGTCGGCATTAGCATTCGTCGCACCGAAAAAGAAACTGTAATTTACATGACTGCTTCGCTTTGCTCGTGCCAACTTATCGTTCAGAGCCTCAAGAGAGGTCGTTTGTGGATTGGTGTTTGGCATCTCAATGAACGATGTCACTCCACCAAAGACTGCAGCTGTGCTTTCTGTATCAATTGTTGCCTTTTCCTCCATTCCCGGCTCACGGAAATGAACATGCGTGTCGATTATACCTGGCATTACAAAACAACCCGTGGCATCGATTGTCTCATCAAATGTGCCACGGGGAACCAGATCTCCATCTATAATCTCGACTATCGTTTCGTCTTCAATGACAATTGCCCCTTCAAAAGCTCGGCCTTCGTTGACAATCGTACCGCCTGTAATGAGTTTCCTCATCTCATTATCTTATTTATATTTGTAGGTTATTTGCCGATTTGTGCAGAATCGCCAGCCATTTCAGCTGGTGTGGGAGGAACTATATCAGCACTTGGAGCCGCTCCCGGAACCGCCATATGTTGTGGCTCTGCCGTTCCGTTCATTTCCTTTTGCGCCTGTAGGAAGTTTGCATAAAACTCTTTCACATGAGGATTATCCTTGAAACTGGCTGGTGCCTTCGTCATAATATACTCAACCCATGAAGGAAGCTGACTGACTGCATTTACATACAAGTAATCGTTCATCCAAATAGGATATGCATCAGGAGTTGTATCGTACGTCACACGGGTGAAAAAGCCCCAGGGCGCTAGGATATTGTCGAAATTCTCTGTCACAAAATTAGTGAAAAGCTTGTCACCATCGGCATATACCTGAAGGGCTTTCTTTATCAGGCGTGCGTTTACCGCCTCCTCATCTTGCCCATTGAGTATGGCCGCACTCTCCTCATGGTCAATTTCTGCATACTGGTTGCGCAGCTGCGTGAACTTTTTCCAGAAAGTATTCAGCTTGTCGTTGAGTGGTGTTCCGCTAACACTCTGCTGTGTATTATCCAGCTTCAACACGATATCACCTTGTTCAAGCACAATAGGGAACTGGAGGTTTATGTCATCCATAAACACTTGTACGATTTTAGCAGAATCGACAGATCCGTGGAAAACGAATTCACCATGCACGACATCGCAAGAATCCAAATTCAAAAGTGAATCAGCATGAGAAGCTTTGAGATACAGCTTACGCCCATCCAGACTTGAGACATTCGACGTTCCCAGAATATTATAGGATTTGGCGCAAGATGTAAATATTGCGAGAGAAATAATAGCGTAAAGTATTTTGTTCATATACATACTCCTTGTTCAAACACAAATATACAATGTATAGTTGGGGTTACGAAAGTTTTTCATTCAATTTAAAACAAATCAATCCTTTTTTAGTGTTTTTTCAACTTAGGCATTGTTTTCCTTGTTAAGTTCATAACTGATACGATGGGTTGTATAAACTTCTATCACGGCAGAAATAAGCAAAAGTACGACCCAGTTGTTTCGGAAGATGGAGACATAATTAGTGTAATCACCAATATACTTTACGAATAAAGGCTTCAACAGACAGTATGAATTTTCTACCATGAATAAGCCTGCAAGAATAAAACCAATATTGGCAATACACATAATCTTGCGAAGCCGCCTGATAGTGATACTCTCACCCAAATATTTCTGGCGCATCTGCATGATCACGAAAAGTATTGAGCCACACAACATCAGCCAACAGGCTACGGATTGTCGAATAAAGAAAGCGTAAAGTCCGGTCCCGACCACCATAAGCACGCCCCCTACGAGGAACAACAAACTCTCAATTTTACTCAGTTGCTTCATTTTGATTACTATTTCCAACAGTTTCCTCGTCGTCACTCAACACAAAGATGTCTTCATCATCGGCTTTCATGAAATAACGCTGGCGAGCAATCTTTGCCATAGCGTTAGGATTTCGCTTTATATCTTTCAACATTTCACTATCATGGCGGTATTGTTCCTCATATTCAGCGATTTCAGACTTCAAATCCTCAATCTGATAGGCATATTTTATCCGCTTCATGAAGCTGTTCTCATCAAATACCCCCACAACAAGGATACCGAGTATAACAACAATGTGGAATTTGAACCTGCTGAGGAAATAGAAGATATGTCCTGTAATTTTACTCACGCTAATGACTGTTGATTAGTAACGGAAGCAAGCGACAACTCATCAGGAAAAAACCTGTTGCCGTCAAGCCTTTCTATCAGTTGCAAAAGTAATCAAAAGATTTGATAATATAGGTGAGAAGATTAAGAATTTTATCAAATTAACAATTAAATCTATCCACGTCCAACCCTCATATCTCAAGTTTTTACTACCTTTGCAAAAACTAACATTTTTTGAATTATGGACGAATATATCGTTTCGGCACGAAAATACCGCCCCATCACCTTCGACTCTGTGGTAGGTCAGCAAGCACTGACAACTACTTTGAAGAACGCTGTGAAGAGCCAGAAGCTCGCTCATGCCTATCTTTTCTGCGGTCCGCGAGGTGTAGGAAAGACCACTTGTGCGCGCATCTTCGCCAAAACCATCAACTGCGAGCACCCTACAGCCGATGGAGAGGCTTGCAACGAATGCGAGAGCTGTCAGTCGTTCAACGAGGGACGAAGCTACAACATCTTCGAGCTTGACGCTGCAAGCAACAACTCAGTGGAAAACATCAAGTCTCTGATGGACCAAACACGCATACCGCCACAGGTAGGGTGCTACAAGGTGTTCATCATCGACGAGGTTCACATGCTCTCGACTGCAGCCTTCAACGCATTTCTCAAAACGCTGGAGGAGCCCCCAGCACACGTTATATTCATTCTTGCCACAACAGAGAAGCACAAAATTCTTCCGACCATCCTGTCACGGTGTCAGATTTACGACTTTGAAAGGATGACTGTGCCCAACATAATCAGCCACCTCAAAGAGGTTGCAGAGAAAGAAGGCATAAAATACGAGGAACAAGCTCTCAGCGTCATTGCCGAGAAAGCGGACGGGGGTATGCGCGATGCGCTTTCAATCTTCGACCAAGCAGCAAGTTTCTCGCAAGGCGACATCACCTATCAGAAAGTGATTGAGGACCTCAACGTGCTGGATGAGGAAAACTATTTCAACATTGTTGACATGGCATTGGAAAACAAGGTGAGCGACATCATGCTCTTGCTCAACAACGTCATCAACAAAGGCTTCGATGGAGGACACCTCATCAACGGACTGGCATCCCACATGCGTAACGTCCTCATGGCGAAAGACGCCCAGACACTCCCACTGCTCGAAGTGAGCAAACAGCAAATGGCCAAGTTTCAGAAACAGGCACAGAAGTGCCCCACTCCGTTCCTCTACAAGGCTCTACAGATTATGAATCGCTGCGACGTGGAGTACCGGCAGAGTTCCAACAAGCGCCTATTGGTTGAGATAACACTCATACAGGTGGCTCAGCTCACACAGAAGGATGACGACGTGCCTGCGTCGGGGCGAAGCCCTAAACGTTTGAAATCCCTGTTCAAGAATCTTATCATCAAGGCTCAGCCTAAACCAGTCCAGCAGGTGACTGGGGCGAGCCGCGGCAGCGCCTCACGAGAGGCAAGAAACGAAGAAGCGACGACTTTGGTGGCAAAGAACTCAGCCGGTAGCGTCGCCAACACCAACGCACACGTGACCGTTGAGCTCAAAGAGTCAGACAGACCTACCGCCACCGGTACCATGCCCAAGGTCAAACTCGGCAATCTCGGCATGTCGTTCAATAATCTGCTCAATGCCGACAAGCCAAAGACTACACAAGAAGAGGAGATTGAAATAACCAATCAAGACGAGAATCAACTCTTCACCCAGCAGGAACTCATCATCGAGTGGCGAGCCATGTGCAAGCGAATCAGCAAGCGCAACATAGGACTGGCACAGCGAATGAGAAACCTGAAACCTATCGTAACAGAGTGCCCGAAGGTTGAAGTCATTGCCGAGAACAAGATACTGCTTGAGGAGATGCTCGCCATAAGAGGCCGGATACGAGCAACAATGGCAGAACGGCTCCACAATGGCAATATCGAAGTGGTAATAAGACTGGCAAAAGCCGAAGAGTTGAAGCCTATCCTGTCGCCGAGACAAGAGTTGGATAAACTTCAAAAAGAAAACAATGCCATCACCATGCTCATCAACGACCTTGGGCTTGACTTGGCATAGCGCCATAATTCTTATCACATTACAGTAGAAAAGCCACCATTAAATTTTGTCCTTTACAAAGTTTGCAGTATCTTTGCATCCACAATGGCTCCGTAGCTTAGCTGAATAGAGCGTCAGATTCCGGTTCTGAAGGTCTTGGGTTTGAATCCCAACGGAGTCACATTCAAGAGACTATACAATGAAGTATGGTCTCTTTTTTTGTATCGTTGATTAGTACTTCCAATCTTAAAACCACGGCCATTAGAGAGAGTTTCTCGTGCAAAAAGAAGGCGAAATATTCTAATGATAGATTTTTGATTAATCGTTTCAATTAAAACGATTATACTTTTTCATTAAAACGATTATACGTTTTTAGTGAATCGCACGTTACTTTCTTGTTGCACTGTCTTGTTTTCGTTTGGAAAGCGGGGTAAATCTGCTTGGTTACTGGGATATTCAGACGACAGCTTATGGACAAAATCATCTGATCCTTCAGCTATGAAATTTCAAAACATGAGCTTTTGCCGTTCAAAAGATGAGCTTTGACCGAGCAATAGCTCACCTTTTACTTTGTCAAAGCTATTGTAAATATTTTCAGCGAGTTACACAACCGTATAAAACCATGATTTATCATTCACTTCTCAACAGTAGTTCATCCTCAAAAGAATTCTAAAAATTAAAGCCAATCCATCAAGTTTCAATGATACTCAAACACAGTTTCAGTCTCAAAACTTCATCATTACAACAATTTTTAAACCATAGATGTTTTGTTATAAATTAGTTTTTAATTACCTTTGCAACTAATAGAAATAACTAAAATTCCGAAATATTATGGAAATAACTGAGAGATTTATTAATTATACGAAGTTCGACACGCAATCAGCCGATGACTCCGAGACCGTGCCAAGTACGGCGAAACAACTCATTTTCGCGAAATACCTCAAGGAAGAGCTCGAAAGAGAAGGACTCAAGGAAGTAGAAATGGACGAGATGGGCTACATTTACGCCACTCTGCCAGCCACAACCAAGAAGAAAGTCCCAACAATAGGATTCATAGCCCACTACGACACAGCGCTGGATGCCAGCGGTGCCAACGTGAAAGCACGCATTGTGAAGAACTATGACGGAAAAGACATACAGCTAAACGAAAATATGGTATCTTCGCCGAAGATGTTTCCAGAACTGTTGGAGCACAAGGGAGAGGACCTCATCGTAACCGACGGTACAACGCTGCTCGGCGCTGACGATAAGTCGGGTATTGCCGAAATCGTGCAAGCGATGTGCTATCTGCGCGACCACCCCGAAATTGAACACGGAAAGATTCGTGTCGGATTCAATCCTGACGAAGAAATTGGCAAAGGCGCCCATCATTTCGATGTTGAGAAGTTCGGTTGCGAATGGGCCTACACGATGGATGGTGGCGACATCGGTCAGTTGGAGTACGAGAATTTCAATGCCGCAGGTGCGAAAGTCACCATCCACGGCGTGAGCGTTCATACCGGATACGCAAAAGGTAAGATGGTGAATGCCAGCCGACTGGCCATCGAGTTCAACCAGATGCTGCCCCAAGACGAGATTCCTGAGACGACCGAAGGCTACGAAGGCTTCTATCACTTGCTCGGAATCGACAGCCGCTGCGAAGAAGCGAAGCTCAACTACATCATCCGCGACCACGACAGAGAAAAATTCGAGAACCGTAAGAAGGTAATGGAGGAATGCGTCCGGAAGATGAACGAGAAGTATGGCGAGGGAACGGTTGAAATCAACATGAACGACCAGTACTACAACATGAAGGAAAAGATTGATCCGAACATTCATGTCACAGACCTTGTTGTGAAAGCAATGGAGCAAGCAGGAGTGACACCATTGATACAACCCATCCGTGGCGGTACGGACGGCGCCCAGCTCAGCTTCAAAGGTCTCCCATGCCCGAACATCTTCGCTGGCGGAGTCAACTTTCACGGCCCTTATGAGTTCATCTCTATTCAGGTCATGGAAAAGGCCATGCAAGTTATTGTCAACATCTGCCAGCTGACTGCTGGATATAACGACTAACAAACGATTTTGAGGGGAACTAAGGAATTTGACAGTGCAACGGCATTCGCATACAAAACGATTGAAAAATGCTTTTTCCACACAATTCCTTAGTTCCCTTTCTTCTTTCGCTCTCCATGTCGTCCATCGAACAACCGACATCCATTTTTCCCGTTTTAGGCTATAGTCCAAGTATTGTTTTCACATGCACCATCTTCATTAATCCCATCAACTCCTTATCCAATATATGTCAGAACTCCCCGACCTTGTCAAAGACCTCGCACTGATTCTTGTTGTAGCCGGATTCGTTACGTTGCTGTTCAAGAAGCTAAACCAACCTTTGGTGCTGGGATACATCGTTGCTGGATTCCTGGTTTCGACCAAAATGCCCTACTTGATGCACGTTATCGATAAAAACGACATACAAACGTGGGCCGATATCGGAGTTATCTTCCTGCTTTTCTCGCTCGGACTCGACTTCTCCATCAAGAAAATACTGAAAATGGGGGCATCGCCCATCATTGCTGCTTGCACTATCCTCCTCTGCATGATGGTGCTCGGCTTTAGCGTGGGCTACTCATTCGGATGGAAAAGAATCGACTGCATCTTTCTCGGTGGAATGCTCTCAATGAGTTCCACTACCATTATATATAAGGCATTTGCCGATATGGGGCTCTCTCAACAAGGTTTCGCCTCTTCGGTGATGAGCGTACTCATTCTGGAGGACATACTCGCTATCGTGATGATGGTGATGCTGAGCGCCGTTGCCGGCGGAACGAGTCCTGATGGAGGACAGATGCTGAACAGTCTGATAAGAATCGGATTCTTCCTTATTCTCTGGTTTGTCATCGGGCTCTTTGCCATCCCCATCTTCCTACGGGCCACACGCAAATACTTGAACAACGAGACACTGCTGATTGTCTCATTGGGATTCTGCTGTCTGATGGCCGTCGTATCCACGCAAGTTGGCTTCAGTGCCGCCTTCGGGGCATTTGTCATGGGCAGCATATTGGCCGAAACTATCGAGGCCGACAAGATAATCAAGGTCGTTGAGCCAGTCAAGAATCTCTTTGGGGCCATCTTCTTCGTATCGGTGGGCATGCTCGTTGATCCCGTCATACTGGTTAAGTATGCCATTCCTATCCTGTTGCTCGTCGTTACCATACTTTTGGGACAGGCAATCTTCGGCACTTTCGGTTTTTTACTTGGAGGACAGTCGTTGAAAAATGCCATGCGCTGTGGGTTTTCAATGGCCCAAATCGGCGAGTTCGCATTCATTATCGCCTCCCTTGGATTATCATTGGGGGTCATAGGCGAGTTCCTTTATCCAGTTGTAGTCGCGGTTTCAGTTATCACAACATTTCTCACACCTTACATGATCAGTGGTGCTGAGCCGTGCTACAACTTCTTTCTCCGCCACCTTCCCAAGAAATGGGTGAGACGTCTTGAGCATATCTCAAATGGTTCTACGGAAGCTTTGTCCAGCAACAATCAATGGAGGAGCCTCATTCGGGCAATGTTGGTCAACACGCTTATCTACGGAATCCTCTCGATAGCGACAATCACACTGATGTTCTCACTAACACTGCCCTTCTTCCGGCAAGTCTCCACCGACCTTACGGGCACACATTGGGCAGGGAACGTTGCGTGCGGACTTGTCACTATGCTGCTCATCTCCCCCTTCCTGCGGTCCATTGTCATGAAGAAAAATCATTCAGAGGAGTTCAAGAACTTGTGGACAATGAGCCGAATCAACAGGCTTCCGCTCGTATTCACTGTTCTGGCACGCGTCGTCATCGCACTGATGTTCATTTTTTACATCTGCAACTATCTGACACGTTTCAAGAATGCAATCCTCATTGTCATAGCCATCGGCTTCCTCATCCTCATGGTTCTATCAAGAAGACTGAAGAAACGGAGCATCACCCTGGAACGTCTCTTCATACAAAACCTAAGGGGACGAGAGATAGAAGCACAGGTAAGGGGCAGACGTCGCCCACTCTTTGAGGGCCATCTGCTCGACCGCAACATCCACATCGGTAGCTTCGAAGTGCCCGAAGATTCAGCATGGGCTGGCAAAACACTCCACCAGCTACAGCTACGCAACCGCTTCGGAGTCCACGTCAGCAGCCTTTTGCGTGGCTCTCATCGAATCAACATTCCAGGAGGGAATACGATTCTCTTCCCCAGCGACAAGATTCAGGCCATAGGCAGCGACGAACAGCTCGCCAGTCTTTCAATAGCCATCAAACGGGAGATACACCCAGAAGAGACAGACATAGAGAAACGGGAGATGGTTTTGCGCCAAATCATGATTACGGACAACAGCCCTTTCATCGGAAAGAAGCTCCAAGACAGTGGCATTCGCGACCAATACAACTGCATGGTGGTAGGGGTGGACGAAGGACAGCGGCACATTACCCTCGTCAATCCTTCACGTTTGCTTCAGGCGGGCGACCTTCTGTGGATTGTAGGTGAGCGAGAGCACCTCAAAAGGGTACAAGAAGTCAACCAATCATTGTAACATCACGTTTCGCAGAGGCCGTTTCTCAAGTTGGAATATGTATCATAGCCACATGTTTGTTAATTATTTTATTTATCTTTGCACAGTAATCATATACAATTAAGTTATGTTGCTGAATACAGTTTTTATCGTTGTGGGCATTGCTCTTGTGCTTTGGGGAGCCGATAGGTTAACCGAGGGTGCCGTTGCCATAGCCGAGAGAATGAATATCTCACAAATAGTCATCGGATTGACAGTCGTTGCCATGGGGACAAGCATGCCAGAGTTTTGTGTAAGCCTGGTGTCGGCCTTGAAAGGTACACCCGACATGGCCGTAGGAAACATTGTCGGTTCCAACATTTTCAATGCATTGTTGATTGTTGGATTAACTGCCGTGGTCTCACCCATGAAGATTCTCAAGACGACGGTCAGGAAAGACATTCCCTTTGCCCTTGTTGCTGCCGTCATTCTGATGATGATGTGCTTCGATGGCAAGATAGGGCGGCTCGATGCCTCTGTCTTATTTGCTCTTTTCCTCATCTTTATGTATATGACCGTCCACGGAGCACAGGTGGAAAAAGGCGAAATGAGAAAAGAAAGTCAACTGGTCGCGGCTGACCTCTCACAGAAGCCGAGAATGTCGTCAGCTCTCTCAGCCATTTGGGTTATCGTCGGCCTGACTTGCCTTATCTTCGGAAGTAATTTATTTGTTGAAGGAGCCACCCAGGTTGCCGCAACATTAGGTGTCTCACAAGCGGTCATAGGTTTAACCATCGTTGCCGGCGGTACGTCGCTACCCGAACTGGCAACGAGTGTCGTGGCTGCGCGCAAGGGCAACAGTGGAATCGCCATTGGAAATGTCTTAGGTTCGAATGTTTTCAATATCCTTGCAATCCTTGGTGCGACAGGATTGATTTCGCCAATGGTCATTCAAGGCATTACGATGACCGACCTTTCCATCATGGTTATCTCGATGATCATGATTTGGTTATTCTCCTTCACAAAATATACCATTGAGCGTTGGGAGGGAATTATCCTCTCGCTGGTGTTCGTTGCCTATATGGGATTCTTGATTGTGAATGCCTGACGGGAGGAGGCAACTGGTTTTATCGCCCATCGATAGGTTAGCCTCGCCATGCCTACAGTTGGGCTCTTTCACTCCAAAAGAAACCGCTTCAGCCACCAATGCCACATTTTAGGGTGGCGCATAGAAGTAGAAAGAATCTGCGACACGCTACAAAACAAAGCTGAGCTTCCATGTGAAAGCTCAGCTTCGTTTATTATTTCTTCCGACGTTTCATAACCTTTCGTTACCGGAAGAACAGTCGTTAGACGGTGATTATTTGTAAATCTCAGCCAAAGTATTCTGCAAATCCTCACCACGCAAGTCAACTGCCACGATTTTTCCTTGTGGGTCAACCAACACGTTTGAAGGAATCGAACGGATGCCGTAGGCTGCAGAAGCAGCACTCTGCCAGCCCTTGAGATCTGACATCTGAGGCCATTTCATACCAAGCTTCTCCACCGCTGCAGTCCAGCTTAGCTTCTTGTTGTCGAAACTTACACCGACAATCTCCAGACCTTTGGCATGGAACTTATTGTAGGCCTCAACGACATTCGGCATCTCCTGACGGCATGGGCCACACCAGCTTGCCCAGAAGTCAACAAGCACGTAGTTGCCCTTGCCTACCCACTGACTCAACTTCACTTGCTTGTCGTTCATATCGTTCATGGTCAGGTCTTTGAACATGATACCTGGACGACGAAGCTCCAAAGATGCCAGTTGTGCCTTTGCTGATTTCAACACCTCGTCATTGTAGTAACCACTTGTTGGGTCGAGGGCTTCCTTCAGCTGGTCGTAGCTCATGTCATACATAGCGTTGGCCACATACTTAGCTGGGAATGGAGTAGCTTTGAACTTCTTGATGATTTCCAAAGTAGTTTCCAACTGAACGCTACTGAGTGAATCGGCCTTAGACATGAGCTCCTCTATCTGATGTTTCTCTGCATCGGTCAGAGTTGCTGGATCTTTCTTGCTGAAGACCTTAAAAGAAGTTTCCAGAGTTTTAAACTCTGCTTCTATCTTGTTCATCTTGTCTTCGTATGGCTTAGTGTCTTGACTCTGTGCACTAACGGTAAATACCTGTGCAGCTAAAATGGCTGCTAAAAAGATCTTTTTCATATTTATAAATGGTTTAATGTTTTACATTATCAATCATCTCAATGTGCGGTAAAGAAAATAATTTGTTGCAAAAATAAGGAAATGTTTGATAGTATCATCATTATTTAAGATTTTTTTGTACCTTTGCAACCACTTTATTGATAGGGGTACTTGCTAAACCCCCTTTAACAAAACAAGAATAATGACAAAGACAAAACAACAAGTGAGTGTGCTGTTCATGTTATTCAGCATCCTCTTCTGCGTTTGCCTCATTGCGGCAAACATCCTTGAGACCAAGCAAATTTCAGTATTTGGCATCAGTTTGACGGGTGGACTCATCGTATTCCCTGTTTCCTACATCATCAACGACTGCGTGTGCGAAGTGTGGGGGTTCCGAAAGGCACGACTCCTCATCTGGACAGGCTTTGCCATGAACTTCTTCTTCGTGACCATGGGGGCGCTGTGCGACTGGATTCCAGGAGCTCCCTATTGGACCAACCAAGAAGGATTCCATGCCATTTTCGGTCTGGCTCCTCGTGTAGCAGCTGCCTCTTTCGTAGCTTTCATCGTCGGCTCGTTTGCCAATGCCTACGTGATGAGCAAGATGAAAATCCACGACGGGGGCAAACGATTCTCGCTCCGTGCCATCCTGAGCACCGTTGCCGGAGAGACCTGCGACTCTATCATCTTCTTTCCACTGGCATTGGGCGGTGTTGTCCCCACGGAGGAACTCCCTAAGCTCATGCTTTGGCAAGTGTTGCTCAAAACGCTCTATGAGGTGATTGCGCTGCCATTGACCATCCGTATCGTCAGAAAACTGAAAAGCCACGAGGGCGAGGACGTTTACGACAAGGGCATCAACTACAGCATCTGGCAAATATTCAGTATCGGATAGTACAGCACAAACAAAATTGAAGGGTGCGATCAGACTATGCCATGCCAATGGGACTGACACGACAGCCAAAGAATGGTTAACGATCAACCGACAACAAATCATTGAAGGCATCACACGGCCTGAACGGCACTCCATTACACTAAGATTAATTACCTATTTTATGGAAAGAAAAGACGAAGGCCTTCAGCAATTAGGCGCAAAGACGCATTACAGCATGGATTATGCACCAAAGGTGCTTGAATCGTTCGAGAACAAACATCAGGACAACGATTATTGGGTGCAATTCAACTGCCCAGAGTTCACAAGTCTCTGTCCTATTACCGGACAGCCCGACTTTGCCGAAATACGCATCTCATACGTTCCCAACGTGCGGATGGTGGAGAGCAAAAGCCTGAAGCTTTATCTGTTCAGCTTCCGAAATCACGGCGACTTTCACGAGGATTGTGTCAACATCATCATGAAAGATCTTATCAAACTGATGGACCCAAAGTATATTGAGGTAACTGGAATCTTCACACCAAGAGGTGGCATCAGCATCTATCCTTTCGCAAACTACGGACAACCCGGCTCCAAATACGAAAAAATGGCTGAAACACGGTTCATCAACCACTAAACGGCCTCACTAATATGACAACACGACTCCGATTCGGTTTTCATTCAACAGATGAGCCGAACCGGATTTTTTGTTTGCTCAAGAATGGGGCTTATTGCAGCTTTTACAACTCATTTCTCAGTTATATTTGAAAGAAAGTTGAGCCGTGAAAAGAATTAAGCTACAAGCTACGACACCACATTCCCGCCAGTAAATTGAATAAATATAACCCTTTCTCAACCCGAACATGAGCAAACGCATCGCGAAAGCTCACCGTTTGAAATGCGAAAGCTCACCTATCGCCATCCAAAAGCTAACCTTTTGAATTGAGTCATCTATTCATTTGGTTATCAATTAGTTGCAAAACGATAATCCGACAGTCTTCTTTTGGATTTTTATTCATCATTCCTATTACTTGTTTCCGCCAACAGCGTTGAGAGAAAAGCAGAATGAACATCAAAATCAGAAGAAACAAATAATCTGTGAATTGCAGAAAAATATGGTTGAAAAGATAGCCAATTATTGCAAAAAATGTTGCGTATCAAGATGTGTTTTGATTATTTTTTACTACTTTTGCACGGTCGATTGTCAGTGAGCAATCTATGAACAAGTAATCGTAAAGATAAGATAGATATGGCTAAGAAAATCAAATTCAGTCTCATTTACAGAGATATGTGGCAAAGCTCTGGTAAGTTTCAGCCACGCAAAGACCAATTGGTACGCATCGCCCCCATCTTCGTTGAAATGGGTTGCTTCGCACGTGTAGAAACCAATGGTGGCGCTTTCGAGCAAGTGAACTTGCTTGCAGGCGAGAATCCTAACGACTCTGTTCGTGCCTATACAAAGATTTTACACGATGCCGGCATACAGACTCACATGCTGGACCGCGGTCTTAACGCATTGCGTATGTATCCTGTGCCTGACGATGTGCGCCAACTGATGTACAAAGTGAAACACGCTCAGGGAGTGGACATTCCTCGTATTTTCGACGGTCTGAATGATATACGCAACATTGCGCCTTCCATCAAGTGGGCAAAAGAGGCGGGCATGATACCACAGGGTACGCTCTGTATCACCACTTCGCCCGTTCACACACTGGAATACTACAGCCAGCTTGCCGACAAAGAAATTGCAGCGGGTGCCGAAGAAATCTGTCTGAAAGACATGGCAGGTATCGGTCAGCCGGCATTCCTCGGTCAGCTGACCAAGATGATTAAGGACAAGCATCCCGAAATCATTCTCGAATACCACGGACACTCTGGTCCAGGCCTTTCAATGGCATCCATGCTGGAGGTGGCAAAGAACGGTATAGACATTCTCGACGTAGCCATCGAACCACTATCATGGGGTAAGGTGCATCCAGATGTCATCTCAGTTCAGAGCATGTTGAAGAACGCAGGCTTCGATGTTCCTGAAATCAATATGGACGCTTACATGAAAGCACGTGCCATGACACAGGAATTTATCGATGAATGGTTGGGCTATTTCATCAATCCGCAAAACAAAATCATGAGTTCTTTGCTGCTCGGATGCGGTCTTCCAGGGGGTATGATGGGGTCCATGATGGCCGACCTCGGCGGTATTCGTGCCACCATCAACAACCTTAGAAAGAAAAAGGGCGAAGAAGAGCTCAGCGTTGACGATATGCTCGTGAAGCTCTTCAACGAAGTGGCTTACGTTTGGCCACGCGTGGGCTATCCTCCATTGGTAACACCGTTCTCACAATACACCAAGAACATCGCTCTGATGAACCTTCTTACCATCGAACAGGGCAAGGGACGGTTCGTGATGATGGACGACTCTATGTGGGGAATGATTCTCGGAAAGAGCGGAAAGGTGCCAGGAGAAGTATGTCAGGAACTCAAAGATCTTGCCGCACAGAAGGGTCTTGAGTTTACAGATGCCGATCCTCACACTCTGCTTCCGAACGCATTGGACGACTTCCGCAAGGAGATGGACGAGAATGGATGGGACTATGGACAAGATGACGAGGAACTTTTCGAGCTTGCCATGCACCCCGAACAGTACCGCAACTTCCGCAGCGGACAGGCTAAAAAGAACTTCCTTGCCGACTTGCAGGCTGCCAAAGATGCCAAGCTCGGTGCGAAAGTCAGCCCTGAAGAAGCGGCAGCGTTCAAACACGCCAAGGCCGATGCCATCGTTGCACCTGTCAAAGGACAGATATTTTGGGAATTCCAAGGTGATGGCGAGGCAGCTCCAGCCATCGAACCGTTCATCGGAAAAGAATATAAGGAGGGCGATAAGTTCTGTTATATTCAGGCAACATGGGGCGAATTTGTTGAAGTCCCTGCTGCTTTAGGCGGACAATTAGTGGAAATCAATGCCAAGCAAGGTGCAAAAATCAATAAGGGCGATGTGATAGCCTATATTGAAAGAGCACATGACGCTTAAATGACGCTAAAATAAAAAATGTGACGGTTCATCCTTGTTGAGACTGAAACTCATCTGTGTGAGGCAGTCCGCCCAACGGGGGTGAACCGTTTGAATATAAAACAATGGACTATCAGTCAATCATCGATAAGTTTTACCCAGAAGAAAACCAGCTGAAGCATATCCTCACAGTACACAGTCGCAGCGTCGCCGACAGGGCGTTGAGCATTCTCGACCGGCATCCGGAGCTGAATCTCGACCGAAAGTTCGTAGAAGAGGCCGCCATGCTTCACGATATAGGCATCTTTCGGTGTGATGCCGCGGGCATTCACTGCTTCGGGACATCACCCTACATCATCCACGGCCGCATCGGAGCAGAGCTATTAAGGGGCGAGGGATACCCAAAACACGCAAGAGTGTGCGAGCGGCATACGGGAACAGGACTGACAAGGACAGAGATTATCAAGCAGAAGCTGCCCCTTCCACTGATGGATTTTCTACCTGAAACAATGGAAGAGAAGCTCATTTGCTATGCCGACAAATTTTATTCCAAGACCCATCTCGAATGCGAGAAAAGCATCGAGAAGGTGGAAAAGAGCCTATCACGCTACGGAAAGGAAAGTCTGATGCGTTTTAGAGAGTGGAAACTAATCTTCGAAGCCTAAAAGTTAAAATAGAAAAATAGAGCCAGTAATCGCCATTATTTGCTTAATTTTGCACGTTATTAGGCAATGAGAAGAAAGACGGTCATATACCTATTGATGTTTGCCATCGTGTTTGCGATGGCCGATACACATGTTACCTTTTTTTCACTGAAGGACGGGTTGCCAGTTCAGGACAGTACGGTAAATGTTGACACGCTTTTCCAAAATATGAAAGTCAACTATCCAACTACCACTGGCTCTAAAACACTGAGCGACACCACAGAGATGGACTCCCTGAAGAAGGCCATCTACCAACACAACAAAGCCATAGACGACTCCATTAGGGCAGACAGCATACTGCGTTCAAGGTCGAACGGAATCGAATCGCCAGTCTCTTATTCAGCCGAAGATTCATTAGTTTATGACGCACTCACAGGTGTGGCCCACCTTTATGGAACATCCAAGGTCGATTACCAGAACATGAATCTTGCGAGCGATAAGATAGATATGAGTCTCGACAGCAATTTGGTGCGTGCAGTAGGCACTCCCGACTCTACGGAAGAGAATGGAATCAAGGGTAAACCGACATTCAAAATGGGCGAACAGGAATACACCAGCGACACAATGGCATATAACTTCAAGTCAAAGAAGGGAATGATCAAGGGCGTTTACACAGCCCAAGAAGATGGATTCCTGAGCGGAGAACAGGCCAAACGTGACTCTTCGGGCGTGATATATCTGCAACATGGCCGCTATACCACGTGCGACCAACCGCATCCGGACTTCTATATTGCGCTGTCGCGCGCCAAAGTACGTCCCGGAAAGGACGTTGTGTTCGGCCCCGCTTACCTTGTGGTGGCCGATGTTCCGCTTCCCCTGGCCATACCCTATGGTTTCTTCCCATTCTCGAAGAAATATTCCAGTGGCTTCATCATGCCAAACTATGGCGAAGAACAAGACCGTGGCTTCTATCTCCGAGATGGCGGCTACTATTTCGCCATCAACGACAAGTGGGACCTGAAGTTGCTCGGTGAGATTTACACGCGAGGATCATGGGGAGTGAGTGCTGCCAGCAACTATCGGAAGAGATACCGCTACTCTGGGTCTATCCTTGTCAGCTACCAAAACACGAAAACGGGTGACAAAGGCTTGCCTGACTACAGCCGGCAGGAGAGTTTCAAGATGCAGTGGAGCCACCGTCAGGACCCTAAAGCCAATCCCTACAGCTCGCTTTCGGCCAGCGTCAACTTCGCCACATCAAGCTATGAGCGCAACAACCTCAACAGTATGTACAATCCGCAGACACTGACGCAATCCACACGAACATCCTCTGTCAGTTGGAGTACGCAGTTCTCAAGCATCGGACTCTCACTCAGCGCAACGGCCAACTTAGCTCAGAACATGCGAGCCTCGACCATTCACCTGACCTTACCTGACCTTAACATCAGCCTGAGCCGATTCTATCCCTTCAAACGTAAGCACTCTGTAGGCAAAGAGCGTTGGTATGAGAAGCTCTCCATGAGCTACACTGGCCAACTCTCCAACTCCATTCTCGCCAAGGAGAACAGGATTCTCAAGGCAAACTTCATGAAAGAATGGAAACATGGCTTCCAACACGTCATACCAATTCAAGGCAGTTTCACATTGTTCAACTACATCAACGTTGCTCCTTCGTTCAATTTCACCGACCGGATGTACACCAACAAGGTGATGCGCTCGTGGGACGACACGAGGAACAAGGAAAAAGCAGACACGCTGACGGGCTTCTACAACGTCTATAATTGGTCGTTGAGCATGTCGGCGAGCACCAAATTATATGGCTTTTGGACCCCAAGCCGCAAGCTTTTCGGAGATAAGATTCAGGCAATCCGCCATGTCATCACCCCACAGATAAGTTTCTCCTACTCACCCAACTTTGGTTCGCGCCGTTACGGATACTACGACAGTTATCAATATACCGACGCCAACGGCGAAGTCAGGCTGGTAGAATACTCTCCTTTCTCTGAAGGCATGTACAGTGTTCCAGGAAAGAGCAAGACAGAGATGATTACGTGGGATGTCAGCAACAACATTGAGATGAAGATTAAGAGCGACAAGGACTCCACAGGCTACCGCAAAATAAGCATCATTGATGAGCTGGGAGCCACGATGTCTTACAATGCAGCCACCGACTATCACAAATGGAGCGATCTGAGCATGCGTCTGCGACTGAAATGGTGGAAGAATTACACTTTCTCCATGAACGCACAGTTTGCCACCTATGCCTATGAGCTCGACGCAAACGGCAATCCCTATGTCGGAAACCATACGGAATGGGGCTTCGGACGTTTACCACGATTCCAAGGTATGTCGCAAAACTTCTCATTTACCATCAACCCAGAGAAGCTGAAAAAGTGGTTTGGACACAGTGAAGACAAAGAAGATGACAAGGTGAACGATGATAACGAGGGGCCAGACCCCAATACAGAGACCAACATCGACGAGAATATTGAACGTGGCAAACATGCTGCGAAAAAGAAGTCAGGTGGAATCGCAGAGACAGACGAGGACGGTTACATGAGGTTCAATATGCCATGGTCGCTGACAATTGGTTACGGAATATCCATGCGTGAGAACCAACAAGGCAAATTCAACAAGAAGAGAATGCGTTACCCCTACAAGTTCTCACAGACACTTAACTTCAGTGGCAACATACGCATCAGCGATGGTTGGAACATCAACTTCACAAGCGGTTACGACTTTGAGAATCATGCCATGAGCATGACCACCGCCAGCCTGTCGCGCGACCTTCACTGTTTCAACATGAGTGCGTCGATCGTCCTTGCCCCATACACGTCGTATAATTTCACGTTCCGTTGTAATGCCTCCACGCTTACCGATGCACTCAAGTACGACAAGCGAAGTGGCATCAGCAATGCTATCCAATGGTACTAAACAAACTGCGTGAACCAGAACGACACCCGACTTATTAATGACCGAAAAGTAAACCCAAATCGATCATTACACCGCAGGTTCGCAATTAGACGATGACAACATGGTTTCCAGACTCATTTCATTCGCTTGTCGTCAACTCTTCGACCACTCCCTCTCGCTCAATCCCGCTACCTATTCAATAGAACCACAAACAAGCTGTTCGGCAATCAAATCAAATCGATACAGGCTTTATTGACCTATTTGGGGCAAATGATTACCCTCTGCAGAACCAGCAGACTGTAGAAAGATTACGTATGAGAAAACTTTCCTTGATGTTTTCTCCATATTCTTCTGATTGTTTGACCTACATTTACCGAACAATCAACCCCAAGAAATCACCCCTGGTACTATCTTCACTATTTATCTGATTATCAGTGTATTAGAAAACGAAAAACAAAAGGTGAGCTATTACCTTGCAAAAGGTGAGCTATTACCTTGCAAAAGGTGAGCTATTGATGCTCAAAAGGTGAGCTTTCGCAGTGCGATTGTTGAGGTTAGGGTAAAGAATGTTGCGGAATGACCCGACAAGAGGGCCTAATCAACTCCTATTAGAGGATAGACTGTTAACCAGAACGTAATCGAACTATTCGGTATGGTTCAGACTTCCGCAGATGCTGAACACACGTCCTGCTCCCGTTTACAGGGCTGGTTATCTGCAAGTGGTTTCCGACCCAACTGTTTCGGACGGCATCTCGCGGCTCTGTCCTTGCCACTGACTTCTCCTATCCCTGTACAAACCATCCACAATACTGTCGGCAAGGGAAATGTTCGGTACGGTTATCGTGTCGCATTTCAAGGCCTCGGCAATCATGAGGAACACCTCTGATGCGGGAATGATGACGTCAGCACGGTCGTCCTTCAAGCCAAATTTCTCTTTCCGCTCCTCGATGCTCAACCGTGACAATTCCTCGTAAACGGCTTTCATGTCAGACACTTTCATGATTTTGCTGTCTTCCTTTCCCCGTGTCAGCTTATAGAGTTTGTTGATGTTGCCACCAGAGCCGATGATGGTTGTGTGAGGATATTCCCTGGCATAATCGGTCAGCATGGCAGTCATCTCGTTTCTTGTTTCAGGGGTGACCTGTCCGCTGAGCAAACGAAGCGTACCCATATCGAACGAACGGCTTTTCAGGAGTTCGCCATTGTGGAGCAGCGAAATCTCCGTACTACCACCACCGACATCGACATAGGCATAATTTCCACAGGCATAATCAGGATTCTCCACAATGTTGTTGAATAGTAGCTTCGCCTCTTCCTCGCCATGGATAATCTCAAGTTTGATGTCAGTCTCCTCCTCCAGTTTTCTCATTACCTTCTGCCCATTGTCGGCATCACGCATCGCAGCTGTGGCGCATGCCCGGAACTCCTCCACCTTGTTCAGGAGCATGAAATGCTTGAATCCCTTCAACATGTGGAGCATCATATCGTAGCGTTCCCTTGATATTTTGCCCAATGTGAACACGTCTTTTCCCAGGCGCAGAGGCACGCGTATAAACATTATGCGCTTAATGCGCTCAAATTTGGGAGCGTCGTCATCGAAGTGTTTGATTAGCAGACGTGCACCGTTAGAACCAATGTCTATCGCTGCAAAGTTGTGAGGCCGGTTATTCCTGGCCAAGGAGTCTTTCTTTTCCTTTCTTTGTTTCATCATTGCCCTATGGGATGTTCAATTTCAGCATGATAAGCATTGTACAATGCCTCTTGCGAGCGGAATGGTGCTTCGCCCTCCGCTGGTTGCTGAATTTCGTTTGTTCCCCGACCATCAACAATCCGGCCATTGGTTGTGTCGTGGAGTCCATATTCGATGGTGCGGAGCAGGTCCTTTCTGATGTCCTCATCATAGACAGGACTCATCACTTCGATACGGTTGATGAGGTTACGGGGCATCCAGTCAGCCGAACCGATGTAGTATTTTGGTTTCCCTCCGTTACAGAATATGATGATACGCGAGTGTTCGAGATAGCGGTCGATGATGCCCACCGCATGAATGTTCTCGCTCAATCCCGCCACACCTGGCACAAGCGAGCAATTGCCCCGAATGACGATATCGACTTTGACACCCGCCTGTGAGGCTTCATAAAGTTTTTTCACGATGTCGGCATCGGTAATATGGTTGATTTTCAGCTTCAACCATGCCTCCTTCCCCTCTTTAGCATTCTTAATCTCTACATTAAGCTGTCGCAAAATCCTATTTTTCATCGAGTTGGGCGACACCATCAGTTCGCGGAAACGTATCTGAGAGAATGGCTTGTCTATGAAGTCAAACACTCGCTCTACCTCGTTGACGATGCGTGGACGTGCTGTCATAATCAAATAGTCTGTATAACTCTTAGCATTCCCTTCATGGAAGTTGCCAGTGCCTACACAAGCGATGTTGCCCAGCTTGGTAGTGATATGCAATAGCTTAGAATGGATTTTCAATCCCTCAATGCCGAATATTACATTCACGCCCTCTTCCTGCATCCTCTTGCTCCACTTGATGTTGCTTTCCTCATCGAAACGGGCCAGCAGCTCCACCACGGCGGTCACTTTCTTACCATTCCTTGCAGCGCAGATCAGTGCTTTCACCACCTTCGAGTCCTTTGCCAGACGGTAGAGCGTGGTTTTGATTTCCTTTACCTCAGGGCGCAAGGCCGCTTCTCTAAGCAATCGGATGTAGCCGTTGAACGAATGGTAGGGGACATGGATGAAACGGTCTTTCTTACGGATGAGTGTCAGCAAACTTTCGTTGTCCATGAACTCTGGTTTCATTACCTGCTGCCATTTGGGATAGCTGAGATTGTCGTGTCCAAAGTTGGGAAAACCCATCAAATCCTTGTGATTCTGGTATCTTCCCGCACCCAAGAGGGTATCCAAATCTCTGATATGGAGTCGTTCCATCACCTTTTTCCGAAGTTCCTTCGGCATGCTTTGGTCATAAACAACTCTGATAGGTTCTCCCCTTTTCCTGCTGTTCACACCGATGGCAATGCGTTCCAGTAGTCCGTAGTCTGCCTCATTATCAACCTCCATCTCAGCATCTTTCGTGAATTTGAACGAGTAAGCCTCGTAGTCGCTTTTCTCCGAGCCAATGAACACCAATGGAAGGCAATACCGAATCACGTCGTCGAGATACATGATGTTGTCGTATCCGTCCGATTCCGGTACGCGGATGAAACGCCCATAGACACGGTCGGGAATCTTGATGATGGCATATTTAACCTTTTTACTCTCATGACTGGTCTTCTTTACGGCAAGATAGATGCGGTTGTCCTCCAGTACCGAGAAATCGTTGATTGCACTGAACCACAACGGATTGGTAGATCCATTGAGCTTATCGTAATAAAATTGCTGTAAAAAAGATTTCTGCTCGTCGTTGAGTTGCTCTTCGTTGATAAGACGAATGTTGTGCTGTTCGAGTTCGTTGTTTACCTCATCGGTCGCCAAACTGTACTCCACATTGAAATCTTCATTGAGTTTCATTATCGTCTTGATGGTCTTTTTTATCTTCTTTTCCATTTCATCGGTCACATTTTTTGACTCGATAATACGGTTAAGCGATGCCATTCGGACACGGAAGAACTCATCAAGGTTATTCGAATAGATGCCCAGAAACGAGAGTCTCTCAAGCAATGGCACATCCTTCTTTCGTGCTTCTTGCAAGATTCTGTGGTTGAAATACATCCAACTCACGTCACGCTCAATGTAAGTAAGTAGTTTCTTTTTCGATTTCGACATTTGGAGAGGGTATTGTTTATAAGGTTTGGAATTATTTTTCGACTTCTTTCTCAATGACAATGTCGTCGTTTTCTTCAGAGAAATGCAACTGTTTGATAGTCTTTTCTCTGTTCCCCACGGGAACATATATGTGCCGAAGCTGGTCGCAATCAGAGAAAGCGCGCCTGCTCATGTCCTTCACTTCGCCCACAAAGGTGACCATCCGTAGCCGATCGCACTCCGCAAAGGCATAGCTCTCAATCGTTTCCACTGTGGAAGGTATGGTAACCTCTTCCAATGTGTCACAATCGGAGAAAGCGTCGCTGCCTATTGTCCTCACCCCTTCTGGTATTACGACTTTCTTTAGGTTGCGGCGGCGGGAGAAAGCCAGGTCTTGAATGACCTCAACGCTCTTCGGAATGATGACCATCGCTGCGTCGGTGAGACAAGAATAGAGGGTTTTCTTATCGGCAGAATAGAGCATTTTGTTCTCGATAATGAATTTTTCCGACTCGCAAGTCACCTCGTCCGACGTCAGACCCACGAACGGATTGTTGCCAAGAACGGTCACCGACTTGGGAATCACCAAGCTCTTGAGCGACAAGCACCGACTGAAGGCCTCGTTTCCAATCTCAATCACTGAGGCGGGTATCACCACTTCCTCCAGATAGGCACACCCCCAGAAGGCATTATCATCAATCACCTGAACTCCTTCGGGGATGATGTATTTCCCCTCAATGGTCTTTGAGGCCGTGATGAGGTGCTTTTTCTTCTTTGAATAATAAACACCTTCGTCATCTTTCTGTGCGCCTTTGATTTTCTTCAGTGCAAGATTCAGCACCAAGTTCTCAAACTTATCTTCACGCTCGGCACTCTTTTTCAGAATGTCATTGATGGTTTTCTTATCCTCTTTCATACTTGGAGTAATTTCTTGGTGCAAAATTACTAAGAATTAAGCTAACTTCGTTCGTATCATCTATTACAATTCTGCTACAATTCTGTTACATAAATGTTATCAATCTACGGGAGTATGCATTAATTCGATGAAATAACGTTTAAAATTACTGATTATTGGCAATGCAATTGGTATTTGAAACATATTTTTAACATTATATACATACTTCTTAAACATGTGTTATGTAATTTTGCGCCGAATTCTAAAAGCTGTTTATATATGCACAATTATTTAGCAAGCATCGTTATTCTCGCGGCCATAGGTACGGTGTCTGCCTTTGCACAAGATGAAAAGAAGGTTGACCGCACACCTCATATACATGGTACGGTACGCGGAAAGTATGAATATCAGCCCGAAGACAAGAAAGGCAGATTTGAAGTCCGCACCGCTCGCTTGAGTATTGACGGCAAAGTCACCAACTGGGTGAGTTACAAAGCAGAGATAGACCTCTCTGATGAAGGAAAAATCAAGATGCTGGATGCCTACACCCGTCTGTCCCCGTTCAGTAAATTCGACTTCACCATTGGACAGATGCGAGTTCCCTTCACCATCGACGCCCACCGTTCCCCACACCAACAATATTTCGCCAATCGCTCTTTCATCGCCAAGCAGGTAGGCAACGTGCGCGACGTAGGAGCAACGGTCGGCTACACGTTCAACGTAGGGTTCCCCATTCGTTTGGAAGCCGGCATCTTCAATGGCTCAGGACTGACGAACCAGAAAGATTTCTGGACCAATAACATCAACTATTCCGCCAAGGCGCAGATCTTTTTTCCACATGGATTCAACCTTACTCTGAGCACCCAGAAGATAAAGCCCGACAATATCTCGGTGATGATGTACGATGCAGGCGCCTACTACCATGCGCACAACTGGCATGTGGAGCTGGAATACCTCTACAAGCACTATGACCACGGAGCTTTCCACCCCGTACACTCCGTCGATGCATTCGTAAACTACGACATTCCGCTGCACAATAAATTCTTCTCGAAGGTGTCGCCACTCGTCCGCTACGACTTCATGAACGACCACAGCGACGGAATACGCTATCTTGACGGCAAGGAGAACGAAAGCGGAGCAATGAAAATCACCGACTACAAACGTTCGCGTGTCACAGCCGGCGCCACCCTCAGCATCGACAAGCCCTTTGTTTCGGACATCCGCCTGAACTATGAGAAATACTTCTACAGCAACGACGGCATACCGAAGCCATCGGAAAAAGACAAGTTTGTGATTGAGGTGATGACCCGCTTCTAATTCAATACAAGATGCAAGAAATGGGTTCGGATGCCTCATCTTAACCCATTTCTTATGCGCCGCCGACATGAAAGGTCTGGCTGAAAATTCAAAAAATCCCCAAAAGCTCACGCTTTTGGGGACTCAAACTTTAACAATTACACTTATTTTGCACGATCACTCATTCTTAAATGACAGCAACCAACATGCCTGCACGTTCCAATGCCTCAACGGATGGTTGGCAACTGCTTTGTCATCGTAGGGCTACAGTCATTAGCCAACCTCTATCTGGCGAGCGATTTTCTGAGTTTTCTGTTCCAATTTCGGCAAGGTGATGTTCAAAACACCATCGCTCATCTTGGCACCGATCTTCTCTTTATCCACGTCTTCGGGCAAAATCAGTGTCTGCTCGTACTTGCTGTAGGCGAACTCGCGGCGCAGGTAGTGAGCCTTCTGCTCTTTCTCGCTCACCTTCTTCTCCATCTTGATGGTAAGATCGCCATCGTTGTCGATGTTCACCTCAAAGTCGTCCCTGCACAACCCCGGTGCAGCAAGCTCAACTGTGTAATCCTTATCCGACTCCAAGACGTTGATAGCTGGAGCCGTTGCGTTTGCCTTAGGCATATTGTTGTTGTAGAAGAAGTCATTGAATACTTCTGGTAGCCATGAATTTCTATACATAATCATAATCTCCTTTACTTTAATATGGTTTGTTAATGTTTACACAGTCTGTAAATACAAGTTGCATACCAGAGTAAAAAATCTGTCATATTGACACATCAACGTGTCAGTTTGACAAGAATAGCGTCTCTTTTAATAAGGTCATTGGGAGTAAACAATCTTTACAAACGGGTAAAAATTAAGGGCTTCAAAATAAAAATAAAAGCGGCTGCGCGCAAATACGGTAATTTTGCGAATGTCCATAATCGTCAATCCACCAATAGTTTACGAAAAAAAATTGGGTGAAAGAGAAGGAGATAGTACAAAAACACACGAACTTTTCTCTGCAATAGCTAACCTTTTGCCAATTCATTAGTCAGCTTTTGGAAAATCAACGGTCAGGTTTCAGGCGACGAAAGGTCAACTATCGCTCAGTAAGGTGAGATTTTTAGCCTTCAGAAAGCTAAAAAAACGACAACAAAACAACAAACTACCACTATGCGTTTGCGGATTGGAAGTTTTTCGAAGTGGATTTTTCGGTAATAATAATTTACAAAATCACCCCATTTCCGATAAGCTCATAGAAATCGGATGCTGAAAACAAAAAGTTGATTGGCAGGTTCGCCAATCAACTTCATCATATCTTCAGGCAAAGGCCTGTCGTGGTTTCTTTCAGTGTCTGCGAGGAGACAGCTTGTCCTATTTGACGAATCCCCCATTCAAGAGTACCCGCTCAATAACCTTTGGGAAATGTTCCATCTCAAGCTCATGCTCCTTCTCCGCTATGTCTTCAGGAGTATCGCCAGGCGATATGGCTGTCTTGTATTGCTCAATGATTTCTCCTCCGTCGCAAACGTTGCTTACCCAGTGGACGGTCATTCCCGTTTCGGTTTCGCCAGCTGCCTTGACACTTTCATGAACATGATGTCCATACATCCCTTTGCCTCCGAATTTCGGCAAGAGGGCTGGGTGAAGATTAACCATTCTATGCTCGTAAGCATCTATCAACCAATCTGGTATCATCAGTAAGAATCCCGCCAACACTATGAAATCGATACGATGGTCGCTCATCAGGCCAAGCACCAACTCACGGTTATTGAAGTCGGATTTCGGAAGTACGGCGGTCTCCACGTTCAAATGTTTGGCTCTCACCAAGGCATAGGCGTCCGCCTTGTTGCTTATCACCAGTGAGATGTTAACCTGTTGGTTGTTCTGAAAGTAGCGGATGATGTTCTCACAGTTGGTTCCACTTCCTGAAACGAAAATAGCTAAGTTTACCATAGATATATTGTAACTTGATTAATCGTCTTCGTCGTCAATATCATCGAACCCGAACAGAGCTGGATCTACAAACGCATCCAGCTGCCGGCGGTCTTTCTTCGTTGGGCGTCCAGTACCACGGGCACGGTCAACGAACCCGCTGATACGGCTCATCTCCAGCAGTTCATATTGCTTTGCGTCGGTGACATTTCTGTAAATCTCAGGTATCATCTTAGCCCCAACACGCTGCTCGATAGTTTTGAGCACTTCAAAAGAATAGATGATGGGTGGCTTTTTTACACTCACCACCTCACCAACCTTAATGGTATGCGACGGCTTAACACTCACACCTTTAACCGTTACGCGCCCATTCTTGCACGCATCGGCAGCTATGCTTCGCGTCTTGAATATGCGGGCGGCCCAAAGCCATTTATCGATTCTTGCAACGTCGTTCATTATTTCTTTCCGAGTTTATTGTACTGGTTCATTGTAATATTGATGCCTGAGAGGACAAAACTCTTGATAATGTCCACCGCCATATCAATGCTCGGCTGCAGTGTCCTCATATCTTCTTCCGAATACTTTCCAAGAACCCAATCCACCTGTCCACCTTTTGGATAGTCGTTGCCGATTCCCATGCGGAGCCTTGCATAGTCCTGACCGATGAGTTGCTGAATGTGTCCGAGACCGTTGTGCCCGCCATTCGAACCGCTTCCTTTCAATCGGAAAGCACCCAACGGCAAGGCGACGTCGTCGGAGATGACCAACAGCCGACTCTCATCAATTTTCTCGCTGTTGAGCCAATAGCGTACTGCATTGCCAGAGAGGTTCATGAACGTCGTGGGCTTCAAGAGAATGACCTTCCTACCTTTGACAGTGGTCTCGGCAACGAAACCGTAACGCTTATCCTCAAAAACAATATTGGACGCCTTTGCAAAGGCGTCCAATACCATAAATCCTGTGTTGTGTCGGGTATCCTCGTACTCGCGCCCGGGGTTTCCCAATCCACAAATCAAATATTTATCCAATTTTCAAATCTTATTGATTGAGATTTCTCAATTATTCTGCTGCTGGAGCCTCTGCTGTTTCGCCTTCAGCTGCGCCCTCTTCCTCTGCAGTCTCAGAAGAAGCGACAGCGTTACGTGTGGCCTTGATTGAGCAAACGACAACGTCTTTTGAAGTTACGAGCTCAAGACCTTCGAAACTCAACTCACCAACCTTGATGCTCTTGCCAAGACGAAGGTTGGTAACATCGATATCAAGATGCTCAGGAATCTGCTGGAATGGAGCTTTCACATTGATTTTACGGATGGAAAGATTCATTCTACCACCATCGCGAACACCTTGTGCAAGGCCTTGGAGTTTCACTGGCACACCCATTACGATAGGTTTAGTGTCGTTCACTTCGTAGAAGTCGACATGCAGCACAGCGTCTGTTACTGGATGGAACTGGATTTCCTTCAGAATGGCAGTGTGACGCTCACCATCGATCATCAACTCAACAACATAAATGTGTGGGGTAAAGATGAGTTTGCGGAGCTCTGTCATTGGAGACGCGAATGCAAATGCCAATGGTTTGCCGTTTTCGGTTGCTTCACCATAAAGGTTACATGGGATAAGACCTTCCATGCGGAGTAGTTTTGATGCCTTCTTGCCTACGGCAGAACGCTTCTGTCCTGAAATTTTAATTTCCTTCATTTTGTTTGTGTTACTCTAAATTAATGATTTTAATTCGCCATCACACACCGAGTCAATAACATTGGGATTGCTTTGAATCCTTCAAAAAGTTATTCTCAATTTGCAAAAAGCGATGCAAAGTTACATCTTTTCAATGAATTGAACAAGTAATATCATTAAAAAACAACAAAATCGGCTTATTCTCTTGCATAGAATAGGGAATTTTTCTACATTTGCAAAATAAAGAAATCAATAGAAACACAATATCACACATACAATGATTAATAGAGATTTGATTCGAATAAAGGTCGTCCAGTTAACCTACGCATACTATCAAAATGGTGACCGAAACATCGACAAGGCCGAGAAGGAGCTACTTTTCAGTTTATCAAAAGCATACGCACTTTATAATTATCTCTTGTCTCTCATTGTAGCAATCACACAAGAAGAACGCCATAGAGTTGAGATTCTGACCAACAGAGCAAAGCGTGAAGGCACAGAAGAGCCATCACAGCGATTTGCATACAACAAGTTTGCCGTTCAGTTGGAAGAGAACAAACAGCTTAATCTGTATCTTGAGACACAGAAACAGCGATGGGAGGACGACATGGAGGCCATCCGCAAACTCTGCGACCAGATTGAACAGAGCGTCATCTATAAGGAATACATGGCGAGCGATGATGATTCGTACGACGCCGACCGAGAGATTTGGCGCAAGATATACCGCACTCTCATACAGGAAAATGCAGAACTCGACTCTATTCTTGAAGAAAAGAGCTTGTATTGGAACGACGACAAGGAAATAGTAGATACGTTTGTTATCAAGACTATCAAGCGATTCGACCCTGCAAACAAGAGCGAACAGGATCTCTTACCTGAGTACAAGGACGAGGAAGATCGTGAATTTGCCACCAAACTGTTCCGTTCCACTATCCTAAATGCCGATACTTACCAGCGGTACATGAGCGAAACCAGTCGAAACTGGGACTTCTCACGCCTGGCTTATATGGATGTGGTCATCATGCAGATAGCAATCGCTGAGATGTTGACGTTCTCCAATATTCCAGTGAGCGTGACTATCAATGAATATGTTGAGCTGGCAAAGCTCTATAGCACACCCCGCAGTGGAGGATACATCAACGGCATGCTCGATTCGATAGCCCGTCATCTTATCGGTAATGGCGCAATGATGAAGCAGATGCCAGAACCACGCTCCCGTCGGCCACATGACGAAAGATGGAGCGGCAGCAACCGCCACGTCCAAGTTAACCCCCAACGGCCGACTGACAACGAAATGCTGGCTGAAGAACGACCTACACAAGAATAATTAATAACAAAACAAATATGATTACATCAACATTTTTGGCTGCACAGGCAGCCTCTCAAGACAGTCCACTGCTAATGATACTGATGATGGTTGCCATCTTCGCCATCATGTGGCTCTTTATGATTCGCCCACAACAGAAGAAACAGAAACAGATTCGTGCTTTCCAGAACTCCCTTAAGGAAGGTGATTCGATCGTTACGGGTGGTGGAATCTTCGGAACAGTCAAGCGAATTGACATGACAACGAACAAGATTGATGTCGAAATCTCTCGCGGTGTTGTCATCACAGTGGATAAAGGCTATGTTTTTGCAGACACACAGTCATTGCAACAGAGCCAGACGAAATAAAACTGATAGATAAAGAACAAACCTTAGGTAAATGGTAGGCAGACCGTTGCATACATTCAGTATAATCAGAAACTTATTGTCGAAGTTATTCAACAAGGAGTTTCTGGTTTTTTTATTCTTCCTTATCCTGAGTGGGCTCTTCTGGCTCACCAATGCGCTTGACGATCCGTATGAGAAGGAGATAGAAGTGGATTTGCGACTTGCCGGCATTCCCAAGAACGTTGTTCTGACAAGCGAGGTCGATTCGGTTATCCGCGTGACCGTACGCGACAAGGGTTATGTCATCGGGCTTTACCTCTTTCGAAAGCAACTTCATCCACTCTTTTTCGACTTCAGTACTTTCAGCGGTCAAAACAACACCGGAGAGATTCCCGTTTCCGAGATACAGAAGCAGCTAAGTCAGCAACTATACACAAGCACAAAGATTCTGTCGGTGAAAGCCGACAATTTGTCGTTTAGTTTCAACTACGGTCAGCGCAAGAAGATTCCCGTAAGCATGCTCGGTGTGGCCGCTCCCGGAGAAGGTTACTTCCTCTCACGCGTGCAGTTTGTTCCAGACAGTGTAACAGTCTATGCAGCAAAGAAATTGCTGGACAGCATTCAGACAGCTTATACGGTCCGCCAAGAGGTGGTCAACTTCACCGAACCACAGGAAATCACTGTTCAGCTACGCAAGATAAGGAATGCCAAGTTGATGCCTAACAAGGTGAAGATGAAGCTCTTTCCCGACGTACTGACAGAGGAAACCGTAGAAGTGCCAGTCGAAGCCATCAACGTTCCGCCGAAGAAGGTCATGCGCATCTTCCCAAGGAAGATAAAAGTGAAATTCGCCATTGGCGCACAACGCGTGAAGTCTATGCCGAAGAACATTGAGACCAAGCAATTGCTGCCTACTGGATTCAAGGTTGTTGTAGATTACAATGAGGTAGCCGACCATGCCTCTGAGAAATGCCACGTCTATATACAAGCAACGCCGAACGGAGTGAGGAACGCCCGTCCGGCAGTCAACGTCGTCGATTATCTGATAGAACAGAGATGAAAATTGCCATCACAGGGAGCATAGGCAGTGGAAAATCATTCGTCTGCCAAATTCTGCACAATCATGGAATTACAGTTTATGACTGCGATGCCGCCGCCAAGCGTCTGATGAGAACATCGTCCGAAATTCAGCACAGGCTCAGTTCTCTGGTAGGCAAGGACGTCTTTGTAGGTGGCAGGTTTCAAAAGGCACTGTTGGCACACTTCCTTCTGAAAAGCCAGCAGAATGCAAAGGCCGTTGACGACATAGTGCATCCAGCAGTAGCCAGCGATTTTGTAAAGTCGGGGCTTGACTGGATTGAGAGCGCCATTCTCTTCGACAGTGGGTTTATCAACAGAATCTATTTGGATAAAATTATCTGCGTCAGCGCCCCCGAAGAGATTAGGCTTCAGCGCGTCATGCTTCGCGACCGCATCTCAAGGGAGAAGGCTTTGGATTGGATCAATCGGCAGTTGCCACAGGAAGAAGTACTGAGAAGGAGTGATTACGAAATTGTCAACGACGGAACGACAGATTTAGACAATCAGGTATCAAGAATTCTCAATGAATTAGACAAATCAAGTAAAAATAAATAATAAACAGAAAACAATGTTACAGACAATTCTTTCAATAGCAGGCAAACCAGGACTCTATAAATTGGTGAGCCATGCAAAAACGAATCTTATAGTAGAATCGCTCGATGGAACACACAAGCGTTTGCCGGCGTTTGCAACCGACCGTGTGACGAGCCTTGCTGACATCTCCATGTTTACCGAAACAGAAGACATTCCACTGGGAGAGGTGCTGGCAAAGGTCCGCGACAAGGAAGGAGGAAAAGTCATTTCATTTAATTGGCGCAAAGCATCGGGCAAACAACTGCAAGACTTTTTTGCCGAAGTACTTCCCGAATTCGACCGCGATCGTGTCCACAACAGCGACATCAAGAAACTATTGCAATGGTACGACATTCTTATCAATGCCGGCATCACCAACTTTGAGGAGGACTTGAAGCCAACTGATGGTGAGAACATCGACGACCGGAAGGAAGAAGAGGCTGAATAGGTCTCCACTTCTATGAGACATAAGAATCTCCGTATGAAGCCAATGCCTGCATACGGAGATTTTCTTTTATGTGAAAACACCAAAATTTGTCGTTGTATCCACAACATAACTGCTATCCTGTCTAAGCAATTGCACGGCAGCAAAGGGAACACCTTCTTTCGATTCAGCATCAAACAAACTACCGGAAATCGTTTTTGTCTGTGCCATTCCTCACAAGGAGACAACCAACAGCAGCAATATCAAACCGCATCCTTTCATAATTCTTGGGTTTATATTTTTGCATATAACCGATTTGAGGTTAATGCCTAAGAAATGTTTAATCAGCGATTACATGAATGTGCTGACCCAACCTACCGCAAATATTGAGTGATGCTTTCCCAAAGACGGAACGCTCATTTCAGGAAAGCAAAGAACACGGCAAGAACCAGAAAGAGAAAGGCTACAAAATGATTCCAATGGAGACTCTCACCATTGAAAAACACGACCGTAAAGACTGTGAAAACCAAGAGCGATATGACTTCCTGGATGACCTTCAACTGCATCAACGAGAAACTGCCACCATTGCCAACGTACCCCAATCGGTTGGCAGGAACCTGACAAGTGTATTCTGCCAAAGCCAGCAACCAGCTCAACAAGATGATGACATACAAGGGGGTAGCATCGGTTATCACCTTCATTTGCTGCAGTTTGATGTGTCCGTACCATGCGAATGTCATGAAAATATTCGAGACCACCAACAGACCGATTGTGTATAATCCATTCATACTTTTTCCCACTTTATCATTTTCGACGACAAAAGTAAATAAAATCATTGGGACAGACAAGGGAACTTCCGGCTTATCTGACGGAACAGAAGATGAATGCATATCAGCAGAGCGCCCGAAAACGTGCACAAGCCACTCGCCATCTGTGCAATTTCGACACCGACAATGCAAAAATGTGTGAAAAGAACAATGATAATCAATTGAATATGAATGGAAAAACATTATATTTGTAATAACGTTAACAAGAGGGTTATGGAGCAGCGAATTATTATTTCAGACCATTTCAAGAAGAGTTTGGCAGAAGCCATCTCCGAATGCGAGCACGACCAGATATTCGTGCTGACCGACGAGACCACTAAAGATACCTGCTGGTCGCTGATGAAAAATCATTTGAGTATCAAGGGCGCACGGTTGATTACCATTCCCTGTTCCGACTGCAACAAGACATTGGAGTCACTGGTCCACGTGTGGAAAGAGTTGCAGCTGGGGAACGGCTCGCGCCACTCGCTGCTCATCAATGTCGGCGGAGGCATGGTTACCGATCTCGGTGGCTTTGCAGCATCGACCTTCAAACGGGGCATCAACTTCATCAACGTTCCCACCACCTTACTCGCCATGGTCGATGCAAGTGTAGGTGGCAAGACTGGCATCAACTTCGGCGGATTGAAGAACGAGATTGGTGTGTTCAATGAGTCAAGGTTCGTTATTATGGATACAAAGTGGCTCCAATCGCTCGACACCGAGAACCTGTTGAGTGGTTATGCTGAGATGCTCAAGCACGGACTCATCGCCAACGACAGACTATGGGCCGATCTATTAGCTTTCGATTTCGACCAGCCCGACCTGAAAAAGCTGTCCCGTATGCTGTCAGACAGCATCGAAGTGAAGGAGAAAATCGTAGAGAAAGACCCACACGAGCAGAATATCCGCAAAGCACTCAACCTCGGTCACACGTTCGGTCACGCCTTTGAGGCATGGGCATTGAAACGCAAGCCCATACTCCACGGCTATGCAGTTGCCTACGGTCTCATCTGCGAGCTTTACCTCTCTGTTGTCATACTGGGATTCCCGACCGACAAGATGCGACAGACCATCCATTTCATCAAGGAGAATTACGGTTCGCTAAACATCAGTTGCGACGACTATGACGAGCTGATTGAGCTGATGCGTCACGATAAAAAGAACCGCGATCGAAGCATCAACTTCACTCTCCTCAAGGATGTCGGCAAGGTGAGAATCGATCGGATGGCGACCGACGAGGAAATCAAGGAAGCACTTGACTTTCTGAGGGAGGGGTAAAGTTCCAATGATTGCAAAACCACAAGGCGACGTGCCCGACAATACCCCTATTGGATGGAAACAAAGTGAGGAATCCCCCATCGTCGGACGACAACTGGCATTGACGGACAGTAGTACTTTTGTCAAATAATTTCATCAGCAACCTTTCGAAACACGAGCTTTCGCACTACGAAAGCTCACCTTTTATGCATCAATAGCTCATCTTTCACCACACGAAAGCTGACCTTTTACAAAACAGAATCTATCACAATGATTATCAGACCGTTACAGAAAAGGTAGCGAAACTTGATTTGTAAATATTTTTCAGCTCATATAATTATATCCCAACCTGAAGTAACTTGTGATAATGCCGTTGTCTTGAAAGAGAAATTGGAAAGTATCTTGCAATTCAACATTACCTAATGACAATGCAGAATGGCACATCAGGCCGACGGTCACTCCACCAATAACCTTGCCTTTTCACGGGCTATCTTTCCCGTTCCGGTGGTGGGGATAGTCGAAATGGTTTGGTAGTGGTGAGGTTGCCAGTACTTCGGAAGAACGGAAGTGCAGATGTCGCGAACTGTTTGTAAATCGGCCGATTCCGTTAGCAAAACCACTTCTTCGCCAAACTTCTTATTCGGACGCTTGGTGATGACATAAGGTACTTTGAGATGTTGTTTCAAGGCTTTCTCTACCTCTTCAATCTGAATCTTAATTCCGCCCGAATTGATGACGTTATCTTTCCTCCCGATAATTCGGAACTGTATTTTTCGCCACCGTCAATGCCTTTTACTTTCCTCAACTCTGCCCGGTCGTTCGTCAGCAGGGGCCCATCGCAAACCAAAGGTGCGTCGATGATCAGGCATCCGTCATCATTGAGCGACACATTCACACTATCGAATGGCTCATACCAGCCACTCGCAGCACCACCGTTGAGCCTTCGGAGGGCGATATGCGAGAGGGTTTCGGTCATTCCGTATGTACTCCAAACGGCATTCGGAAATGATTGCAATGCCTTTGAGAGCGAGTCGTCTATCGCTCCCCCACCTATTATCAAATGTTTTATCCGTCTCAGGCGCTCGGTTTCTTCTGGAATTTGCAAGGAATTATAGACCTGTAGGGGAATCATGGCTGCAAAGGTGATGGCCGTTAGTGGATTGTTGAGTATGGATAGCGATGCGTCGGACAATGGATGGCCCGATGGTCGCACATTGAGAAGTTCGAGATGACGCTCCAAAGAGCGCACGACCATCATTTTTCCGGCAATGAAATCGAGTGGCATACACAACAAGGCCGTGTCGTGTGGCTTCAGTTTCAGGAAGTCGCAGGTTATCCGAGCAGAATTCAACATGCGTAGCTTTTCTACCCATATCGGCTTTGGCGTGCCCGTTGAGCCGCTGGTATGCACCATGACTGTTGGATGCTCGTTGTGCCATTCGGTAAGAAATTCATCTAATTCCATGATTTGTTTAGGATGATTAATGGAGCATTCGGTCGGAGAGACCTAACTTGACGATGAAGAATAATCCAACATCAACTGGTCGCCACGGATGGTTAGCGGCATAGGCACATTGTCGCTGAACAACTGTCCCGTACCTAATCCCTGCGGCATGCTGATGTTCGGTCCATAAATTCGGGCCGCAAGCTGGGCAATGGCATTCAGTCCGACATTGCTTTCCAAAGCAGACGTAATCCATGAGCCAATGTTCCGCTCGCGGGCAAGCTCTATCCATTCAGCCGTACCAGACATGCCACCATGCAGACTCGGCTTCAAGATGATGTATTGGGGGCGGATCGTGTCCAACAGCTCTATCTTTTCATGTCGGCTATTCACACCTATCAACTCTTCGTCCAAGGCTATCGGCAACGGCGTCGCTGCACAGAGACGGGCCATCGCTGCCCATTGGTGTTGTCTGATAGGCTGTTCAATGGAATGGATGTCGTGCTTCGACAGTGCCTCCAGTCTGCTCATGGCCTCATCTGGCGAGAAACCACCATTAGCATCCACCCGAAGCTCAATCTGTTCCCTCGTGAACGATTCACGAATATGTCTGACAAGCTCCAGCTCTTTGTCAAAATCAATAGCCCCGATTTTCAACTTTACGCAGTGGAAACCTTTCTGAATCTTCTCGTCAAGACGAGCGAGCATCTCGTCGAAAGTACCCATCCACACCAGTCCATTGATGGTTATGCCTTCCTCTCCGCGACCAAACGGAGTGTCAAGGATATCCAGTTTCCCGCCGGCCCTTAACTGTGCCAATGCCGTTTCCAACCCGAAGAGCATTGAGGGGTAAGGTCTCATCGCCTCATAGTCAATCTCCCCCGTCCGTTCAAGCACGTCACAGAATGTCCGAAGTGTCCTTTCGTAGTCGGTGGGTGGCATAGCGTCGCACGAGAGGTCAGGAAGCGTCGCACACTCCCCCATCCCTTGCACGCCGGGGCTATCGTCTGACGTCAGGGTGACAAAGAAACTCTGTCTCGTGGTATAAACCCCACGCGACGTTCCAGCAGGATTGATGAAGTGAAACGTCTTTGACGAGATAACTATCTTCAACATTTTGATATGATTTAAAGCATTGATGAGACGGTCAAAATTGCGATTCCGTCATAACATTCACGAAGTCTTATGGGAATTTTGGATATTTATCAAAGTCTGGTTTACGCTTTTCCAAGAACGCTTTGCCACCTTCCTGCGCCTCATCCATGGTGTAATAGAGCATGGTAGCATCGCCGGCAAGCTCCTGAATGCCAGCTTGCCCATCAAGTTCGGCATTGAATCCAGCCTTCATCATTCTGAGAGCGAGCGGCGAACGCTCCATCATCGTCTCCGCCCACTCAACACACTCATCCTCCAACTGGTCGAAAGGAACGACCTTGTTCACCAATCCCATGCGCTCAGCTTCCCGAGCAGAGTATTGGCGACAAAGGAACCATATCTCACGGGCCTTCTTTTGTCCGACGATTCGTGCGAGATAGGAAGCTCCAAAGCCAGCATCGAACGATCCGACCTTAGGTCCGGTCTGCCCGAAAATGGCATTTTCCGACGCAATAGACAAGTCACACATCACATGAAGCACATGTCCGCCACCTATTGCATAGCCGTTTACCATGGCGATAACTGGCTTTGGGAGACGCCGAATCTGCATTTGCACATCCAGAACATTCAGCCGTGGCACTCCGTCGCCTCCGACATAACCGCCTCGTCCCTTAACATGCATGTCGCCACCTGAACAGAAAGCCTTGTCGCCAGTTCCCGTAAGCAATACCACCCGGACATCCAAGGCCTCGCGACAGTAACCGAATGCCTGTGAAATTTCCCACACAGTAAGTGGCGTAAAGGCATTGCGGTAACGGGGACGGTTGATGGTTATCTTCGCAATATGGTTGTATTCTTCAAATAAAATCTCCTTAAAATCGAATCCTTCGATTGTTTTCCATTCTCTTTTAGCCATAGTTCATTGTATGATTGTTAATGAAAAGTTAGGTTGCAGCACGGGAATTTGAAAGCCATGACAAGTAAAACATGAATCGCCTACCGACCTTCCAACTACTGTCAACTACCTTTACTTCTCTTAAAATGTTCGTAATACTCTCTCATTACTCGTGCATCTTCCTCAGAATCGGTGAAAACCTCCAGCAATACCGGACCTTCCTCACTGTCGAAGAAAGCCTTCAGCCCCGTTTCCAGTTCGCTTTCGTCATGGGCAGCAAAGTAAACAATGTCGTTTTCCTCACAAATGCCCTCGGCAGTGGTCTCATGCGACGCACCGATCATGCTATCGCGATGTGGCGACTCCTCAAGTCCTGCAAGTTGATGGAAGAGCCCTCCCCCACCGTTATTGAGCAGCAATATGCCAAGATTTGAGTCAAGGTTCCTATTCCACAAAGCATTCTGATCATAAAAGAAGCTCAAGTCGCCAATCACGCAGTAGATATCCTCTATCTCCCGACGAGCAACCGCCATGCCGACAGCTACCGAAAGCGTCCCTTCTATTCCGTTAACGCCCCGATTTACATGGATATATTGGTTGGAATAGATGTTGCCCAGACGCACGGCCGAACTGTTTCCATAGACCATTTCGCCATCTATCTGTTCCTCGTCGTACAGCTCATGGAATCGTTTCACGGCCAACATCTGTGAGTAATCTGGCTGAAAAGCAGCAGCTTCAGCAGCCGTTTTCTCCAATTCGACCTTCCAACGATTTCCAAATGCTGTCGGTTGGCTGTCCTTCAGCTCATCGGCCATCACCGAGAAAAACTGCTCCGACGTGCACTCGATGATGTCTGTCAGGTTCATGAACGTGTCACGGACATCTCCCCGCTGATCAACCAGCACCGAGCGGATACCTTTGCAACCGCGCAGGAAACGCTTCAGCCGCTTGCTGACAATCGTTCCACCTATATATATAAGGAAATCGGGACGCAATCGGTCATCGTCGGCCAACACTGACAGAAGTTCGTCGAAATGTTGCGGAGGACACAGGTCGTCATTGGCAAGCTTCTCCTGCAACACAATGGTGTATTTGCACAGCTCCTCCAAGGATTCGATGACGTTGCCTATCTCATCGGCCTGCATTTGCCCAACGACTATCATCGGTTTGTGCGCTTTTTTGAAATCAGAGACAAGGTTGTAAACACCCTCTATATCTCCAGCAGTGGCCGAACGTCTGATAAGCCTCTGCGGTGGCAGAGTCTCGACATTGTATTCGAACAACGGCTCGGTGATGGGCACGTTGATATGCACTGGTCCTCCGCCACGTTGAGCAGTTGCCAGCAGAGCTTCATTGACGAGTCGGTTGCAGTACCACCGCTGCTCATCGCCCGATGGTTCGGGCAAATCAACACTCTTGCACACATGTGGCTCAAGGACATTCGCCTGATGGATGGTCTGTCCGTCGCTCTGGTCTATCCATTGCTGTGGTCGATCGGCAGAAACGATGATCAAAGGCAAATGCTGGTAATAGGCTTCGGCTACTGCAGGTGCTACATTGAGCAACGCCGTGCCCGACGTTACGCAAACCACCACCGGCTCATATTCTGACAAACACACGCCGAGGGCAAAGAAACCGGCCGAGCGTTCGTCGGTAACGGAGTAGCATTCTATCTGCTTGCACTCGCAAAGATTGTGCACAATGGGTGAATTTCGTGAGCCAGGGCACACCACTGCTTTACGAATGCCGGATTTAACGAGTAGAGCCGTGAGAATATTCACGTTTTCCTTGTTGCTGAACATTATCGTTTCATCATTTTACGGAGGATTGCTCCCCCTATAGTTTATCAACATACCGACGCTACACCAACAGCTTTCGCATGGTTGACAATTTGGCTTCGGTCTCCTCCCACTCACTTTCCTCGGTGCTCTCCCTTAGAATGCCTCCGCCGGCATAGAGCTTGCAGCATCCAAGCAGTATCTCCATGCAGCGCAACGAAACATAAAGGTGAGTGTCTCCTTGGAGGTTTAGCGGTCCAGCGAACCCACTATAATAATGTCGTGGCGAAGATTCGTTTTCGAGAATATACTCGCGCGCCTCGTCTTTGGGTATGCCACAGACGGCTGGTGTGGGATGAAGAGAGTCGAGCAGATGACCTATGGCATTATCGTCGTTCAGAAAAAAGGTAAAGTCGCTGCGCAAATGCACCAAATCGGCCGCCCTTGTTGTTTGCGGTCCTTCCTCTTTTATCTCTCGTGCATAATCTTTCAACCGCTCACGAATGTAGTTGGCCACATACCTTTGCTCCGATTGATTCTTCTCCGACCAACTGACAGGTCCTTCTCTGTAGGGCATCGTGCCAGCAAGGGCCATCGTCCGCCACCTGCCGCCACTGCCATCGAGCAGTATTTCTGGAGTAGCCATCAGCCATGTGCCAGATTTTGGAGTAGAGAAAAGAGCGACGAACTGCCGTGGGTAGAGCTGACATGCGCGCTGAAATATCTCCTCAGCCTGCAACCCGTCATCCAATGGTGTCTCGGAGCAACGCGACAGCACCAACTTGGAGAATCTTCCACTGATCAGCTGGGAATGAAAATGAGCGAAATCGTCACGATAGGATTCTCGTTCAGCCCGTGCTTTCGATGAACTGAGTTGTCTATCAGAGCTCCATCGGCCAGCCTCTACATCACGGACATCCACTGTTGTAATCTCGTCGGGGTGCATCAATAGGATCGGATTCTCGTCGTCCGACGAGAATGGGGCTATGACAAAGCCACTCTGACCATTGAGGTCGGCGAGCGACGACAACTCAATGGGGCTTGTATTCTGCACCATCAGCGTGCATTGCCTTGCGAATGGCAAACGATATATGGCAAATGACGGCATGTAGGCTGGGGTTTCTCCTTATTTGGATTGTGAGTCGATGACGAAATTAGTCACTTGAACGGTGGAGATGATTTCGCCGTCGTCATTCTTTACATCCACCTGCCACACATGAAGCCTGTTGCCTTTGTGGACGATGCGTCCGTAGGCGGTCACCGTGCCACCGTAGGGCATTGCCTTCACATGACTTCCGCTGACATTGATGCCCAGCGCCATCTTGCCAGGGCAAAGCCCCATAGAGCCCACTCCTGCCACATTCTCAGCCAAAGCTAAGGTTGCACCTCCCGAAAGGAAGCCAAATGGCTGTTTATTACGGTCATCGACGGTCATTTTGCCCATCAATGTATCTGGTTCGGGTGTTGACATGAACTGCATACCAAGAGTTCGGCTCAATCCATCTTCGTTCTCAAGGTGGGCAGCAATTTTTTCTACATCCATTGCGTTAATTTCGATTTGTTGTTTAGAGGCATCCGCGAGGGTTCTACCTGATTATATTTTCATTTCTTGCAAAGATAATAAAAAACAAGCAGTCCACAAAGGATTCAACACGGTTTAGTCGTTTGAATTTCAAAAAAACATAAAGGTTGTCTAATCCTACATAGCGACAAGGATAGCAAGGCGCTTACGAAGGGCGATAATGAGGCTTCCTTGAGTCCATCTGACGTCCCACAATGATTGACAGGAACTGTTTTTTGTCAAAATTTTTCAGGAAACGAGTTCCAATAGGTCAGCGATCAACACATGATAGGTCAGGTATCGCAAGGTGAAAGGTCAGGTTTTGCGAGGTGATTGCTATCATTTCGGAGCTAATAAGATAAGCATCTTACTATCAAGCGTTTACAAATCGACTTTCAGAGTCATATTTGTAAGTATTTATTACTTCATTGCCAACCTATAAAAAAATAACCTCTTCCGATGTCTTTCAGAAGAGGTGATTTGTATTTGTTGGGGAAAAGCACTACTTTATCACATATTTCTTACCGTTTCTGATATAGATTCCACGGGTTGGATGTGCCACTTTGCGACCTTGCAAATCATAGTAGTAGCCATCGCCTTTAATCTCATCATTCCGTATGTCAGCGATATAGGTCGGAGTCAGATAATTGAACGATATGACTCCGTTGGGCGCAACCAAAATGTTATAGACCGGTCGCTCCAACTTCGTGTTATCATAGAGAGTGAAACTTGGTATTTGAGAGCCATTTCCGTAAAGATTCGTGTTCGAAGCGCTGAAATCCAACTCCATGTCATCTGCCGCAACAAGATAGCAGTGCCGCTCATTTTGATAGAGGTTCACCTCATTGTTCTCCCATTTGGTCTTGTCGTATGTGACATGGGTCACCATCAGACCGTTGCCGAATGTGCATTTCTCACCTCGGTAGTTGAAGTCCGACTCAGGATACCATGTTCCTGTATGGCGGTTTTCCAATATAAAATACTCTTGTTGCTTCTTTGGATTGCGCAGCAACACGGCCGATTCACCAGCGATACTGCCAAAAGGATGGAGCTCCACACAGACTGTATCTTTCAGTTCGGCAATATTCTGCCATCCGAGATAGGAGCGCTCGTAAGCCGTATAACCTATGGGCGAACGGCCTTTACGGATGTAAGCGCCCGTGTCCATTATCGACCAGTTGCTGAATGGGTCGCCATACAAAGTACTGTATTGACTCGTACAATAAAAATCGGGCAATCCAAGGGCATGCCCAAACTCATGGCAGAACACACCCATGCCCATCAACGAGCCGTCATCGTCGAGCTCATTACCCACGAAATATCCATTGAAATGGAAGCCTTCAACATCGACAGTAGGTTCGAAGTCCATCTGACACGGCCATACCAAGTCGGAATTATTGCTACTTGTGGCCTCTCCCTTGCCTGCATACAGAATACTCACAAGCTGAATGTTGCCAGCATTGTCCTTGAACTTACCGAAGTCAACTCCCGATGCCTTGGCGGCCTTGATGGCATCCTTCACCAACCCATCGACATCGGTGTCGTCTCCCCAGCTGTTGTTTTTGCCATAGGCCTTGTAACTCTTGCTAAGCGTCACCTTGGCGACGACATCAAACGTCGGAATGAACTTGCCTTGGCTCTGATCCGTGAAGTAATCCTTCACGGAACCTACACATCCGGGCTCCTCATGGTAGCCTTGCGTGTTGTAATAGCGCCCCATCTTCTTCTGAGTGGTGGTGGCTTGAAACTTGGTATCGCTGAACTCGACCATGATAACCGGTATCGTAACCTCGCCGATGCTTTTTACCGCACCGACACCGCTTTGCCCATATTTGCCCAATCCATCATCGGTGGAGGCATGAATGGCCTTTCGCGACTTTGCAAAAAATCGCTGAACGTTGAATTGTTCCAGCTCCGCCAAACGGGAAGCGACATCGTTTTTCCGGAGGAAAGCAGCCTCCTCGCGGGTCCTATTTCCATTCTCGTGGGCAATTAGGTCAGAAGCCACCAGCCGACCGTCAACTATCACTGCGTAGCAGATGTCTCCCGACGCATTCTTCATGAGAATTTCATTATCGAGCGTTGAGTAGTAATCCACACGTCCATCACCATGGACAAAAACTTTGATGGTTGTTCCATCACTCTGCGTCATCTCCCACAGTTTCCTGATTGGACGAATGGCAGATGCTTGCAAAGATACGACCAACGCAATGAGAACCAACAGTATATTTTTCTTCATACTTTTCAAAATTACTGATAATTAGTTTTAAAGCCATTGACTTACAAAGTTAGGTATTTATCTAAATAATGTCTCGCGCGCCACTGCATTATTCAAGTATTTTAACAAATATTCGGTAGGATGAAAGAGGTATCATCATCCTCCCAATAACGAAAAAACATTGTCAAAAAGCACAGGCAACAACCAACGGCTGAATAAGCATCGCACAACCATTGCCAAACATTATGTTGGCAATCGGTGAGCTAACTTTCAACAATATTTCGTAAATTCGCACCTGAAAACAAACCATCAATCTGAATAGTCGTGGCCCATTCGTCACTAATCGTTAGTCAATGACATTGCCATTATTAGCTTTTAACCGAAAAAAAGCCATAAATGAACCACGAAAAGTGAAAGAAAGTTAATTAATGTTTGAGTAACGACCTATTCAGTGTCATGTTAATGTGAACCAATAGCCGAGTAATGAAAGAGAAAACATTTGCGCAAATAGCCCCCAAACTTCGGAGAGCGGCCCTGAAAGCCAGCAGAAACGCGGGGGCAACGGAGGACGAAGCCGAGGACATAGCACAGGATGCGATGCTTCGTTTCTGGCAAATGCACAACGAACTCGAAAGGTTTCGCTCACTGGAAGCCGTTGCTGGCAAGATGGCACGTAACCTGACGCTCAACATGCACCGCAAAAAGAAGTTCAAAATGCTCGACGATAGTGCGATGAATGCTGTGTCACTGACCGCCGTCTCACCGTCGACTGAGATTGAAAGCTCAGAGGAGTTGCGATGGCTGGAGAACAAAATGAAATCGTTGCCCACCACTGAATATGCCATTCTTCAGATGCGACAGGTGGAACATCAGAACAATCGCGAGATAGCACAGCGACTGGGTATCGAAGAGTCATCAGTCAGCACGCTTTTGGCAAGGGCGAGACGACGGTTGCTTGAAGAAATCAGAAGGAGGAACGGGAAATGAGAAACAATAACAGAGAAAATATTGAGAAACTGCTCAGCCTTTTCATGGAGGGGATGACCACTGTGGAGGAGGAAGCGCAGCTTGCAGATTACTTCAGGTCAGAGAAAGAAATCCCAAAGGAATGGAAAGACTACCAAACGATGTTCGCTTACTTTGACAACGGTATGCAAGGAGCGCCCATCGCTGACCGACTAACTGACGAAACCATGGGAAAATCATCCCCGTCATGGCATCGTTGGGTGGCAGCGGCTTGCCTGTTGCTGGTCGTCGGCTTAGCATTCTACTGGATTCGTGGAAATTTGAATGACAAGCCTGTTGCCGATTGCACTACGGAACAGCATCCAATTCGGACCGAAGCAAAGGTATCGGCTGTTTCCGCTGAGGAAAGACACGTCGCTATGGAGGAAAAAGTAGGGAAAAGCTCACCGATAGTCACCCAGCAGTCGGCCAGAGGCAGTGAGACAGTTGTCCAAAAGCCTGTGGAGAACAAAGAGAAGAGCCCTGCAGAGCATACCAACGCCAAGCCAGAAGCCAGCGACTACCAGCAAGAGATAGAGAAAGAGGTGGCAGCCATTGACGCATCCATCATCGAGGCTCGACTGAAGGTCGGCGATGCCGTCATGCAAGCCAGTGGATTTGATGTCGTCTTTAACGAGGACGGCACAACAGAATACAAAAGAAAAGATTCAGAAAACCAAAACATTATAGCCTTATGAAAAAGATTATTACAACGTTTTTCAGCCTGACGCTCGCACTTGCGCCGGCAACCATGCAGGCACAGGAACACATCGAGGCAGCATTCAAAAAGTTTATCAAAGAAGTCAAGGTCAGCAAGTTCGAGACTAAAGCCAAGCAAGCTGGGAAAAAGAAGTTCGACAACTATCTCACCATCTACAATTTCACGCTGAAAGGCAAGGACGTGAGCCGCATAGAGGCGATCAACGAGGCTTTCAACGCAGACGAAAGCAATGCCTACAACATCATCAGCCGAACTGGAGACGACCACAACGGTATGGCAAGTTTCACGCTCATGGGAAAGATGACGGTCATAGTAGGCGAAAAATACGAAAACCTCAACGTCATGTGCTTCGAAGATCCCAGTGACAGCACCATGAGATATGCCTACGCTGTGGAATGGGAAGTCGACAAGGGAGACGCAATAGTTGATGGACGGCCGACTGACAGTTCCGTAAAGGGAAGGCTCATAGAGACTTACTCACCACGTCCGAAAGGAGTCAGCGAGGCAAAATATGAGAAATTCACCCGCATAACCCAGCCCTCATTGTTTTTCGACAAGAAACGGAAGGGAACAATCTTTCAGGACATCGACAAATTGAAGACCGACGACGAGGCATCGAAATGGCTGGGGAAGCAAGACTGGAAGATAGACAAGTACATAAAGAAGTTCGACAGAAACACTCACGACGGAAACACCTATTATGATGTGGGCGACCAATACCTTATGGCGAAGGAGCTGGAGAGCGCATCATGGCTATCGATATTCAACAACATGAGCAATCTGACGGAAAAATACCCAAAAGGGAAAACGACATCTTACTATGTAGCCACCATCTATGATCTCTGCAAGAATGCCAACCAACTCGACTCAGACGAACAGAAACTGGTCGTGAAAGAGTTGGACAGGCTTATCAATCTCGTACCGGACACATTCCTGAAAGAGTTGCTCAAAAAGTCGAAAAAATGCCTGAAAGAATAATCGAAGTTGCCAGAACAAATTACAGATAATTCTCTCTCGTTCATTAGAACACTGATAAAGGAACGTCGCCAGAAAGGCGGTGTTCCTTTTTTCGTTTCTTCTCCCATAACGACTGAAGAAGACAGTCGTTCCACGCTCAGCGTGCAACCAATTTTGTAAAATTATTTCACAAATGACTAACAATAACTTAGCTTTTGAAGTGCGAAAGATGAGCTTTCACACCATCAAAGGTCAACTATTACAATGCAAAAGATAAGCTATTGCTACTAAAAAACTATTATAAAGACTATCAGCAACTTACGAGCAATCTGTCAAAAGACAATATTGTAAAGAATATTTACTCAAACAACAGGAGACAAATATAGAGATTCTGATTGATAATCACTCATCGCCAGTAGTGGCGGAAACGAATCATCATTCATCGTCTGACAGAGAAATGAACCCAAATAACAGTTTCGCAAAGGCCGACTATGGCAGGCTGCACGCTCGCCAGAGACAGTCATCACAAGACAATGCCAAATCGGACATACCTTATAAAAAACATAAAATCACCCTTTGTTTGCAAATAATTTATTAAATTTGCAAACTATATAGAATATAATTCGATTATTAAAAAGAATGAACGTTTTAGAATTATCAGAACAAGAGATTGTACGCCGTCAGAGCTTGCAGGAGTTGCGCCGTCTGGGTATTGACCCATATCCAGCAGCAGAGTTTCCAACCAATGCTTTTTCGACAGATATAAAATCGGAATTTAACGAGAACGAGAAGCGCGAAGTAGTCATTGCCGGACGGCTTATGGGTCGCCGTGTCATGGGAAAGGCCTCGTTCGCGGAGATACAGGATAGCAAGGGCAGAATACAGGTTTACGTCACACGCGACGACCTATGCCCTGGTGAGAACAAAGACACCTACAATGTACTTTTCAAGAAACTGCTTGACATTGGCGATTTCGTGGGTATCAAGGGCTTTGTGTTCAAGACACAGATGGGAGAGATTTCAGTTCATGCACAAGAGATAACACTACTATCGAAGAGTTTGAAGCCACTGCCTGTCGTAAAGTACAAGGACGGGGTGGCCTACGACAAGTTCGACGACCCAGAGCTGCGCTATCGCCGTCGCTACGTTGACCTCGTGGTCAACGATGGTGTGAAAGAGACCTTCATGAAGCGTGCAACAGTGCTGCGCACCATGCGCAACTTCTTCGACGAAGCTGGCTATACAGAAGTCGAGACTCCGACGCTGCAGAGCATTCCCGGAGGAGCCAGCGCACGCCCATTCACCACACACTTCAATGCGCTGAACATAGAGATGTACATGCGTATCGCCACCGAGTTGTATCTGAAGCGACTCATAGTAGGAGGCTTCGAGGGGGTTTACGAAATCGGCAAGAACTTCCGCAACGAAGGTATGGACCGCTTCCACAATCCAGAGTTCACATGCATGGAACTGTACGTTCAGTACAAGGATTACAACTGGATGATGGGCTTTACCGAGAGACTCTTGGAGAAAATCTGCACGGAAGTGAATGGAAAGACTGAAGTACAGGTGGGCGAAAACCTCATCAGCTTCAAGGCACCGTTCCGCCGTCTGCCCATACTTGATGCCATCAAGGAGAAGACAGGCTTCGATCTCAACGGCAAAAGCGAAGAGGAAATACGCCATATCGCCGTCGACGACCTCAAGTTGGAGGGAATCGACGACAGCTTCGGCAAGGGAAAACTCATCGATGAGATATTCGGTGAGTTCTGCGAAGGCACATACATCCAGCCAACATTCATCACCGACTATCCCGTTGAGATGTCACCGCTAACCAAAATGCACCGTTCAAAGGCCGGACTGACAGAGCGTTTCGAGCTGATGGTCAACGGAAAGGAACTGGCCAATGCCTATTCGGAGCTCAACGACCCACTCGATCAGGAAGAACGCTTCAAGGAACAGATGCGGTTAGCTGACAATGGCGACGACGAGGCCATGATTATCGATCAGGATTTCTTGCGCGCACTACAGTACGGAATGCCTCCGACATCAGGTATCGGCATCGGTATCGACCGCTTAGTCATGCTTATGACCGGTCAGGAGTACATTCAGGAAGTGCTACTCTTCCCACAAATGAAGCCAGAGGCAAAGATGCCACAAAGCAGCGTTAAGGAATGGGCAGAGATTGGCGTGGAAGAGGATTGGGTTTACGTACTTCGCAAGTGCGGGTTCAACCTCATCCAAAACATCAAGGAGGAGAAAGCGCAAGGCTTGCAGCAAAAGCTCGGAGAAATAAACAAAAAGTATAAACTCGGCTACGACAAGCCTTCTGTTGACGAAATTCAGCAGTGGATTGACAAAGCCAATCAATTGTAAAAATAAAAAGGTAAGAGGGAAGGAAGGAACAACGGTTGGAGAATCTTACTCACACACCTTTCACATCTCCCCTTCTTATCCTTTTATCTTGCAAAGATGTACGACGTAGGGAACATAGCAATCATCGGAAGCGGAAGTTGGGCAACAGCGATCGCCAAGATAGTGGTGGAACACACCCACCATATTGGCTGGTACTTCCGACGCGATGAGAGAATAGAGGACTTCCGTAGGCTTGGGCATAACCCAACCTATCTGACAAGTGCGCATTTCGACATGAACGAAGTGACATTATCCTCAGACATAAACCGACTGGTACAGGATTACGACACACTTATCTTCGTTACGCCATCACCATATCTGAAGGCAATATTGAAGAAGGTGAAGTCAAAACTCAACAATAAATTCATCGTAACAGCAATAAAGGGAATTGTTCCCGACGAAAACCTGGTCTGCTCTGAGTATTTTCATCGCGTACTGAACGTGCCCGATGAGAACCTGGCAGTAATTGGCGGCCCTTCGCATGCCGAAGAAGTGGCAATGGAGCGCCTTACCTATCTCACGGTCGGCTGTTCCGACCAAGAGAAAGCACAAGCCATGACCGAAGTGCTCGCCTCCAACTACGTAAAAACCAAGACTTCGCCAGATGTGCTGGGCATTGAGTACGCATCGGTGCTGAAAAATGTCTATGCCATCGCATCAGGCATCTGCGCTGGGCTACAATATGGTGACAATTTCCAGTCAGTTATCATCTCCAACGCCATGCAAGAGATGGAGCGCGCGCTGACAGCGCTCAACCCTATCCCACGTTCGATGATTGACAGCGTGTATTTGGGCGACCAACTCGTCACGGGATATAGCAATTTCAGCCGAAACCGCACCTTTGGCATGATGATAGGCAAAGGATACAGCGTGAAATCGGCACAAGTGGAAATGGAAATGATTGCGGAAGGCTATTTCGGAACTAAGTGCATGAAGGAAATCAATCGGCACTTGCACGTCAACATGCCTATTCTTGATGCCGTTTATAACATTCTTTACGAACGCATCAGTCCGCAAATAGAGATAAAATTATTAACAGATTCATTCCGATAATTAAATTATTAACAGATTTATTCAGGTAAACGACAATGGAAAGTATTAAATTAGACATTTCTAAAGCTGCCCAATTCTTGAACCCTGGTTCAGTAGAGGGCTACGCTCCACAAGTGGCCGCAGCTCAAGAGGCACTTGAAAACGGCACATGCCCAGGTAACGACTTCCTCGGATGGCTGCATTTGCCATCAAGTATTACCCCTTCATTCCTTAATGAGGTACAAACTGTGGCAAAAACGCTCCGTGAAAAGTGCGAGGTTGTTGTGGTTGCGGGCATTGGTGGCTCATATCTCGGCGCACGAGCAGTCATCGAAGCTTTGAGCAACAGTTTCGCATGGCTCATAAAAGACAAACAAAACCCAACCATTCTTTTTGCTGGCAACAACATAGGAGAGGACTATCTCTACGAATTAACTGAATATTTGAAGGACAAAAGGTTTGGTGTCATCAACATTTCCAAGTCAGGCACAACCACAGAGACAGCTCTTGCCTTCCGTTTGCTGAAAAAACAGTGCGAAACACAGCGCGGAAAAGAAGAAGCAAGGAATGTCATCGTAGCCGTAACCGATGCTAACAAAGGCGCAGCACGCACCGCAGCCAATCAAGAAGGTTACAAAACGTTCGTGATACCTGACAATGTTGGTGGCCGTTTCTCCGTTCTCACCCCTGTAGGCTTACTTCCCATCGCTGTTGCTGGGTTCAATATCGAGCAATTGATTAGCGGTGCCCAGCAAATGGAGCAAGAAACTGGCAAAGACAGGCCATTCAGCGAAAACATTGCCGCACGCTATGCAGCCGTGCGCCAAGCTCTCTATTCGCAAGCAGGCAAGAAAATAGAAATCATTGTGAACTTCCAGCCAAAACTTCACTTCATGTCGGAGTGGTGGAAGCAGCTCTACGGCGAAAGCGAAGGCAAGGACCTAAAGGGCATTTTCCCAGCAGCGTGCGATTTTACGACCGACCTTCACTCCATGGGACAATGGATTCAGGAGGGCGAGCGCTCCATTTTCGAGACCGTTTTGTCGGTTGAAAAGCCTAACAACCAATTGCTTTTTCCCCACGATGACGAAAATCTGGACGGTTTGAACTTCCTCGAGGGAAAGCGCGTTGATGAGGTAAATAAGATGGCTGAGCTCGGAACACGTCTTGCCCACGTAGATGGCAGCGTGCCAAACATCCGCATCAGCATCCCGACATTGAACGAATATTATCTCGGACAGCTGATTTACTTCTTCGAGAAGGCGTGTGGCATCAGTGGACTGGTACAGCAAGTAAATCCATTCAACCAGCCGGGAGTTGAAGCTTACAAAAAGAACATGTTCGCATTGCTCGACAAACCAGGCTATGAAGCTGAGAGCAAAGCCATCAGAGAGAGGCTATAACCGTACGTCCAGTTTGTTTTTTCTCCCATCCCCCTCTCCCATCATGAGGAGATGGGGATGGGATTTTCAATTAATCGAACTATGTTTCAAGAAGCAATCAATCAATACAATCGGGGTTCAGCCCACCCTTTCAACCCAAAAGTTGTGCTGTTCGACATGGACGGTGTTCTTTATGACTCCATGCCCAATCATGCGCAAGTGTGGATGCTTGCCATGAAGGAGAACGGCATCAAGTTTTCGGCCAAGGACGCTTATGCAACAGAAGGCGCACGTGGAGTTGACACCGTGAAAAAGTATGCAAAAGCCCAGTTAGGCAAAGACCTCACTGACGAGGAAGCCGAAGCCATCTATCAGCTGAAGGCAAGATATTTCCACGAGTTGCTCCCACCTTCCATTTTCGATGGCGTAAGAGATCTGATGCAGAAGATAAGGAGTTGCGGACTGAAAATCGGTGTTGTGACAGGCAGTGGCCAGCGAACACTCATCGAGCGGTTGCTCAACGACTTCAGCGACTTTCTCACCGAAGACCAAGTGACGACGGCTTTCGACGTGAAACGTGGCAAACCTAATCCCGATCCTTACCTCACGGGCTTGCGAAAGGCTGGAAACTATGCTCCTTACGAAGGTATCGTGGTCGAAAACGCACCTCTGGGCATCCGTTCCGGAGTGGCCGCACATTGTTTTACAGTGGCTATCAACAGCGGGCCATTGTCCGACTCCTCTCTGCTGGACGAAGGCGCCAACATTCTATTCCCAACCATCCGCAAGTTCGCTGACAACTGGGACGACCTAATCAGGAATCTGAAACCAGGCTTTTAGCCTTTCACTCCCTGCATTCAAAAGAAGACTCGATAAAGCATGCCACGTTTCAACATTTCAAGAAAGCATCTTCTCATCGGCAGTTTACTGATGGGGTTATTGTTGGTTGCCTTCCTTGTTTATCGGCTGATTCCTCTTACACTGGAAGATATGGAAGACAGTTCAGTGGTGATAGAACAAGAGTCTTACTATCAACTGGAAATCAACGGAAAGCCCAGTTTATATTTCGCCAACTACGAGGGCTCGTTGCTGATAGGCGGAACTGTCAACAAGGATTCCATCAAGACCCGCAAGGTCAGAATGAAGGGATATTGGGTGAATCGCTACCCAGTCGTGCCCAGTTGCTTCGGACGCATTGTCACGAAATGGGAAAACCGCCCGTCAAGAATCGTCAACCTGAGCAGCGATGCCATCCATCAGTTCCTCTTGCACGAATATTTCGCGACCGACGACGAGCTGGCCGGACTGCAAACCCAGCACAACGAACTCTCCTACTATATGCGAATGCACAGTGTTAAGGACTTCGGTTATAACAGGATTGCCGACTATCACAAATACGTGACCCACCAAATGGACTCACTCAACAAAGTAATTGCTGCAATAAGGAACATCAAAAGCGATTCGCACTTGAGGATTCGGCAAATCAACCGCTATGTTGTGTTAGGAAACGCCAATGCAAAACGAAAAGAGTGCAGACGATTGCAGATATATGCAGACAAAGGCGACATCTTAATTCAGACCGTCAACAAACTGACACCCATCAACGTGAGAACGAGGATGGATGCAGGACTTGCCCAAACCATGTTGATGAAGGAAACATCACTGGCAAAAAAGGCACTAAACAAGCCGCTTCAGATTGGCACTCCCGACTCATTAGGCTACTATATCGGCGAGGAAAAGAACGGCATACCCAATGGATACGGACAGCACTACGGAAACAACGGAAGTTTCTACTACGGCCATTGGGAAAACGGCAAGCGCAATGGATTCGGTTTTTACATAGCTCCACACGAATACTTGATGGTGGGTGAGTGGAAAAACGACGTGTTCAAGGGCGAGCGCCTCACTTATAATAACGAACGGATATATGGCATCGACATATCGAGACATCAACACGAGAAAGGTAATAAGAAGTTTAAAATAGACTGGAGCAAACTCCGAATCATCGATTTAGGAAAAATCAGTGAGAAAAAGTTGGAGGGAGAGGTCAACTACCCCATTTCTTTCATGTATATCAAATCGACAGAGGGATGCACAGTTTCCAACAATTATTATAACGAGGACTATGCTCAGGCTTCGAAACACGGCATAAGGGTAGGCACATATCACTTCTTCTCGACCACATCATCAGGCGCAGCACAAGCTCAATACTTCCTGAGCAAGAGCAAATTCCGCAAAGGCAACCTGCCAGCAGTTCTCGATGTCGAGCCTTCCGACGCACAGATAATGAGAATGGGCGGACCGGAGGCGATGTTCAAGCACATCCGCGACTGGATGTCTATCGTCCATAAGCGAACGGGAGTGCGCCCAATTCTCTACATCAGCCAGATGTTCACCAAGAAATACCTACCACTTGCCGCCGACATTCAAGGCAACTATTTTGTCTGGATTGCCCGTTACGGCGAGTACAAGCCTGAAATCAAACTCAGCATCTGGCAGTTGAGTCCCGATGGCAGAGTAAGCGGTATTCATGGCGATGTCGATATCAACGTGTTCAACGGCTATAAGAACAATTACGAGGACTTCCTGAAGAAATATTGCATCAGATAGATTGGCTGCAGAACAGCATTTCCAACTCCTTCGCATGAACGCAAAAAGTGCTTCACCAGCGTTTTTGCACATTTATAGCCAGCTGCACGGGCCAGCATCCCCGTCTAAACGGCTCATCGATTCAGTGTTCAAGTAATCCTGAATCGGCTCATTCGCCTGCAATTCCACAACCCAATATTATTAGCGTTGCCTCTATCAACCATTGATAGCCGATGGATTTAAGCGTTTCGGACATCGCTTTTGTAAAATATTTTCCCATTTCCGCCCGCCATCACTGCCCTATCACTGCCCCAAAGGTCAGCTATCGCAAAGTAAAAGGTCAGCTTTGGTTTGTTCAAAGCTGACCTTTTACATTGCAGACATCAACGTGCTTATTTTCAAATGCTTACAAGCGGCGAAACGGATGACCGTGTTGTAAACTATTTTCATCTCGCTTCAAATCGGCAGAACACTCTAAGAGATTCTGACGAATGGCCCAACTCAACTCATGCGCACATCAAGCCTAAACCGTAATCTCTGCCGACCCGAAGCAGCGATGATGTGCCTCATCGTAAATGACACAGAATTGACCAGGCGCCACTCCGTGAATTTTCTCGGCGGAATGGATGACAGCCTCTGACGAGACAGCCGAGGTTGCCGACGGTACAGACATTTCCAGATAGCCTCTGTGGAACTCAGGTGTGTGACGAATCTTAAAGGTTATCGGAATCCTATCTGCGGGAACTTCGCCAGCCATCGTAGCCAAACCGTTGTCAGCAGAAGAAGCCGTCTTATCGGAAGAGCTGGGAGAGGCTGTCAACCAATGCAGGTCGTGAACCTTGAAATCCTTTTTGTAAGCGGTCTCTGGATCATAACCGTGGCTGACAAATAGCACGTTGCTACCGACATCTTTCTTGACCACAAACCACGGTCCGCCACCAAAACCTAATCCTTTGCGCTGTCCTATCGTGTGGAACCAAAGTCCTTTGTGCTGGCCTATTTTCCGACCAGTCTCCAATTCAACAACATCGCCAACCTGTTCACCAAGATATCGACGTACATACTCGTTGTAATCGATATTCCCTAAGAAGCAGATGCCTTGCGAATCCTTGCGCTTTGCATTGATGAGATGCTCTCGCTCTGCAATCTCGCGCACCTCATTCTTGGCATAGTGACCAATCGGAAAGACTGCTTTCCTCAGCTGCCAGTCGTATATCTGGGCCAGGAAGTCGGTCTGATCCTTAACCGGATCTGGACTTGTGCAGAGCCATTTCTTACCATCTATCCATTCGGTCTGGGCATAATGACCAGTGGCAATGAGATCATAGTCATGCCCACGTTTCTCGTCGAAAGCACCAAACTTTATCATCCGATTGCACATCACGTCAGGATTGGGCGTGAAACCAGCCTTCACCTTCTCCATTGTGTATTTCGTCACCTGATTCCAATACTCCTTATGGCAATCGATCACTTCGAGCCGACAACCATAACGGCGCGCAACAGAAGTAGCCATCTCAAGGTCTTCCTCGGAGTTGCAGTCCCATTCCTCCTTCTCCTCAGGCCCAATCCTGATGTAGAAGCAATCGGGAGTCAGCCCATATTGGGCAAACTCATGGACAACAACCGAGCTATCGACGCCGCCTGACAAAAGAACGGCAATTCGCTGATCTTTAATCTCATCATAATTCATGCTGCAAAGTTACTATTTTCCAAGAACTTAAACCTCGTTCGCTGTCAACTTTTTACGCTTTCCCACCTTCATCTTGTCAAATCCGATGCCATAAACACCATTCACGGCACTCTGAGAGACAAACGCTTCGGGGTCGATTTGGTCAATTACTTGGAATATTTCCCTCGTCTCTGCCCTACGGGCCAAAATGAAAAGCATGCCTACCTCCCTGCCTGTATAGAAGCCACGCGCGTCGATTAAAGTGCAGCCACGTTGCACATCGTTATTGATTGCATTTCCAATCTCCTGCCACTTCTCCGAGACGACAAAGAACTGGACTGAGCCTCGCAAGCCATTAATGACATAATCCACAACGGAGGTCATGACAAACAGGGCAATGTAGCCGTAAATGATGTTCTCCCAGTTCTTCAAAACAACGTATCCCGAAGTGATGATTATCAGGTCGCAAGCCAAAATCACCTTCCCCAACGACACGTCGTGGTGCTTGTTGATCATCGCCGCTATGACATCAGAGCCTCCAGTGCTGGCATTGTACTGCAAAGCGATACCCGTACCAATGCCGAGCAAAGCTCCGCCAATCACACAGGCCAAGAAAGGCTGATCGACAAACAAAGTCTGGCCAGCCAAAACCGACTGAAACAACGACGTTTGCAACGTAAATACCATAACAGAGAAGATGGTTCGGACGCAAAACCTCCAGCCCAAAATCCGCAAGGCTACCAAAAGCAAGGTGATATTCAACACGAAGTAAGTGTATTGCACAGGGATCTGCATTCCCCAGAACACCACCGACGAAAAACCGGCTATTCCACCAATAGGAATCTTATGGGGCAAGATGAACGCACACCAGCCAAAACTTGCTATTGAGATAGCAATGGCAATAAAAAGGAAATTCTTTACCTCACGAAATACGTTTTTTAGCTGACTTTCAACCATAACTATTAAATTTTAATCCAAAGTTAATTCTATACAATATAAGGGCATTTTCAAGTCTTCCTTATAGTAAATTGTTATATTTTTCGAGTACAAAGATACAACAGAAAGATGAAATAGTAAAGAAATTAACTAAATAAGTTGATAAAATAGCTGTTCGGAACGGGTTTTAGCAGTAAGCAGTCAAGGGAGAAAGGGACAAAGAAATGATTAAAACAGGTGTTGTTTACATATAAAACGCTAAATATAAGAGAATTAATAACAATTCAATAAAAACAAAAGAACTCATCTTTTCAACTAATTCAGCTTCGATTAGAATGTTACAGATTAAAACATTTGGTTATAAAAACAACTGTATAACTTTAAAAAACAACTAAAAATAATAGTAGCAAGGGGTAAATATCACCACCAACTTACAATCTGTAACAAAAGAAAGGAAGTACTTTTCACAAGCACTTCCCTCAGATAATATTTTATATTAGAGAACTTTTACTCTCCAAGTAACACCGACATTCACCTGCGATTCTTTATCGCGGAGGGTGCCGTTGGGATTGGTGTTCTTTCCAAATGCGTAGCTGTAATATCCATGAACACGAACGTTCTTGTCCTTTAACGGGAAATACTCCACACCCGCACCTATGCGCGTCAACTCCGTACCATCTTGAACCGCCACGTCAGCATCGGTACCAGACTTGTTAACTTCATAACTTGCCTTAGCAAAAACATTTACTTTCTCAGTAGGTTGGTATGACACTTGCCCCACGACAGAGCAGTCTTTACCGAAAAAAGCCTGATGTGAAGCGGCCCGATTCATGAAATCCAACTCCAACTGAACTTTCTCACCAAAGTGGAATCTGTTGCCTAATGAGATGTAGTTGATGAATTTATTAGGAGCATATTCTAAGAGATTGACTGACCAGTTTGACTCATAAAAGCCGTGAACACCCATCCATTGCAAGTTGTAGGCATACATGTCTGCGCTGTTACCTGTCCTGTTCTTGTACGGTTTCTGATAAGGGCTCTGGCAAACCTGAGCGACAAAAGCATCTTTCTTGCTATTAGTGACATATTCTCCTGCCAATCCCCACTGATAACAAGGGAAGTTGTAGCAAAACTCAGAAAGGAAATAACAGTCGATTGGTGCTGGATACAACTCCCAACCAGCCACAAGCACAATGTACTTACCAGCAATAAGCGACAGATTATTCGTGGGTTTATACTTCAAATAAAGCCAGTCGGTAGCATCAAAGAATGTATAATCCTTGTTGATTCCGTTGAGTCTTTGACGGTAAGCATAGGAGAATTTTGGCGAAAGATCGCCTTTCAACACAAAATCAACAATGTTTCCCTTAAAACCGCTTTGGTCTTTGTCCTTCTCTCCATCAACAGAGGTGTACTGATAGTCACCACGCGCCTCAACAGTGAGATTCAAAGGTTTATTATTCTGTGCCGTCGCAGTGGTGCAACTCAAAACGAATAGCGCAAAAATAGTTCTTAAATTCATAATATCAATTAATATGAAACAAAATAATGCTACAGATACAAGTAACTTTGTGTTACACGAATACTTTTCAATTAGTGCTTTTTCGATCTTCTGTTCCAAAGACCATACACTTCATTTACATTGTCTGTTGTTACGAATGATTCGATGTGCTCGTCTCCAAGATAAGCCATCAGTTTCTGAAGGTCGTCACCCGTGAGAATAATCTCCAGCTGCATTGACTTCTCATGGCTGAAGCCACCGATAATTTCGTGCATCGTTACGCCACGCTTGATGACATTAATGACGTAATCCATGATTTTTTCGTAATCCTTTGAAATGATAAAGACACGTCTTCTCCCACTCATACCAACCATGAAGTGGTTGATAATGATACCGTTGAGCCACGTACCAATCAATCCTATAACAACCAAGTTAACATCGTTGATGGCAAATGCCGTGCAGCAGATGAGTGCTCCGCCTACGCTCACAGACGTTCCGAGGCTCACACCTGTGTATTTATTAATAATTTTACCAAGGATGTCGAGACCTCCAGTGGAGGCGTTAATACTGAAGAGGATGCTCTGTGAGGCACTTAATATAACTACGAAGCACAGCAAATCGAACCACGGATTGGCTATCACCTGCCCTGCGACATGAACGGCAAAGATAGATTCGGACATTGGGAAAATAGAGCCAATGAAATCGATCATCGGACCTAAAATCAAAGCTGTATATACAGTCTTCGCACCGAACTCATTACCAATTAAAACAAAAGAGAGGACAAGCAAAATGGCATTTATTACGAAGATAATGGTTCCAACTGAAATAAAAGGCATCAACTTTGCGAGTACCAAAGACAGACCTGTTATTGAACCGATAATCAGTTTACTTGGAATCAAGAAGAAATAAACGCCCAGCGCTGCTACGAACATACCCGCGGTCATGATGAATAATTCTACCCAGAATTTCTTTGTAGATAGGATAGACTTTACCTGCAACATGCTCGCATTTACTTTTTCGGGGGTGAAAAGAGTAGTAATCTTTACATTGTTATTCATTTTTGTACACGGTTAAAATTATTATTCTCAAAGGTTAATGGAATCAGTAATCCCACGGTTTTTAATTACAATACGGTTTAAATAGAATGTCTTTCTATCAATAAGGCGGTACAAAAGTACATTATAAAAATGATATGGCAAATATTTTAATGACAAAAAATGAATTTAACTGCAATTTTCTTTCAATTTGTTACCACTTTTGGACGATTTGACCTTGAAAAAGGAAAATAAACATGGAAAATTAGGTATTGGCTTTCAATTTTTATCCTTAACTTTGCAAGACCACCAGCCTAATCATTCTAAAAGAAACGGTAGGCTTTCAAATTATTTCGGAAACAACATAGCGACATGGAAAAAATAGCAAATGACTATCTGACAATTCAAGTCTCAGACTTAGGCGCTGAACTGTCGAGTATCAAGGACGAGAATGGGAGGGAATACCTGTGGCAAGGTGACAAAAGATACTGGGGCCGACGCTCTCCCATACTTTTTCCTATTGTTGGTGCAGTATGGCACGACACTTTCAGAGTTGACGGAAAGAAATACCATGCCAAAAGACACGGGTTTGCGCGCGATTCGAAGTTCAAACTCATCAAGCGAGAAAACAATCGGTTGGTTTACAGTTTGCATGACACAGCGGAAAGTTATGAAAACTATCCTTTCCACTTCATTCTGGGAATCAGCTACAAACTGGAAAGAAACAAGATACACGTCGTCTGGCACGTACAGAACATTGACGATAAAGAGATTCACTTTCAGATAGGCGGACATCCGGCCTTCAATATTCCCGATATGAAAGAGGGTGAGCCCGTCAAGGGCTACCTGAAACTCAGCCAAGAAAAGTTGGAGCGCACGGTTCTCAACCACGAGGGTAACCGACTGGAAGCCTACAAAGACTTTGAGACTGACGAAGGCATATTGGAGTTCGACGAACAGACTTTCAAGGATGACGCTTTGGTTTTTGACCGCTGCCAACTTCATGACATACAGCTACTTAATAGAAAAGGAATGCCGCAAGTATCGCTTCATTTCAACACTCCAGCCGTAGGAATTTGGACTCCCTACGGTAAGAATGCACCCTTCCTTTGCATAGAACCGTGGTATGGGATTGCAGATGCAGAAAACTATTGCGGAGAGTTCAAGGATCGATATCTCATGAACCATCTGCAGCCGGGTGCAAGTTTCATGAGTGAATATATTATTACCATCAAATAAATTCCGAACAAGGATGTTTAAATTTGCTTACAATTTTAAAACAAAACTGCATATTTGACACGAAAAAGGCTTATTTTTCATCCAATAATAGAAAGAATAGCACTCTATTAATACGCTTTTATTACAATTTGTAACTTCATCAACTATTGCATATTTAATTAATCAAAAAACAATAATAGGTTATCAATCTATTTTCAAAACCTAAGCTTTCGCACGATGATAGGTGACCTATCAGCATGTAAAAGGTGACCTTTTGCTAACAGAAAGATATTATACTGATTTTCAACACTTTACAATCTCGTTGCAAAAAGACTGCAAAGTGGGTGCTTAGCTTGACACAAAGAAGTGGCTATCTTTATGACTAACTGAAACAGGGAATATCACAAAGGCTGCCACTTATTGGCTATTGTTAACCAACTAAAGGGAAAATTGGACTGATAGGAGGAACTCCCGCGGGCGCAGCTGATATTCATTGGTGAAAATTCCCACACCGCTATAGGAGGTTTCGACATAGGTCCGCTTGTTGAGAATGTTGCTCAACTGAGCCGAAAGGCGCACGTGCTTCAGACGCCAAACGACCTGTGCATCTGCAAGGAAGGTATTAACGGTTGATGACGTCTGCAACTCGTTGTGATAAAACATGCCCATCAACGAGATGTCAACATTCGATATGGTTGACGTGAGCGTCAGCCGCTGGTTCCAATTGAAGAGTGTTGCCAACGAGACATTATCGGAATGGGATTTACCGAGCTGGAAGTTTCCTTCATAATCGACCTGCATCCACGAGGGCGCAAACGACAATGTCGGGTTGAAAGCCAACTGTCGATAGTCGTATTTCACCACGTTGCCCGCCGAATACTGCTCGCCACGGCTGTAACCGCCGCTCATGGTGACGGCCGTTTTCAGATGAAGGTCGTAGAAGCCCTTGGATATGGTTATCCCAACATTGACATTGTCGTACTGGTTGTTGTGCTTAACTGTGGAGTAGAGATAGTTCCCATTGCTTATCCGCATATCCATCGCCGAGTTTTTCCACATTCTTAAGGCTCTGATTTGTGTGTTAACGAAGAACTCCCGCACCAGTTTCTTATAGCTGTGGCTCATGAAGAAATTAAGCGAACGGGCAGAGGCAATGAAATCTGGCGCAGTAGTAATCGAACGGTAGCTGTTCCGATAGCTCCCAATGGCAAAGTCGGATAAGTCGCTGCCTGACTCGCCGTAGCTCAATCTTGTGGAAATTTCTGTCCGACTGCTCTTCTTGTATTGAAAATAGAGCGATGGTAAGAGGTAGAGTCTCAACTTGTCCATTCGGCTATAGTAATCCATGTTGATTCCTTGTGTGTAGCTTAGTTTCACCCTACCTCGCTCGTATCTCCATGAGGGAGAAGTGGCAAAAGCGAGTTTCGTGTCGCCGTGAATCACATTCAAATGCTCCATGGACACTTCGGCATCATAGGTCTGCGTGACATATCTCCTTCGAGTTGACCATTCCAGACTGTGACTGGTGTGCCAGAGATTGTTGTTGAGCGACGAACGACTGGCATCCAGATAGAGATCGTTGCGTGAGTGGTGGTAGTCGAGTATGGAATTCCAGCTCAACGTTCCACGTCGCTTGGTGTAAGTATTGGAGATGTAGCCCGAAAGATTGATTTCGGGATTGCGTACTTGCTGGCTCATTGCCCCGTGCCCTGTGCTTTCCAGCATTGAGAGGGCATCGCTCTGTGAAGCGTCGAGGGTGAACTTGATGTTGCCATAACTATTATCGTTGTTCAACTTTCGGTTGAAGGCAAAGTTGAGCTCATCTTCCTTCAACAGAAGGTTGCGCTTCTCCAAGGTTTCCGTCGGCGCATCCTCAAGATAATAGACAGAGTGGTTGTCGGTTCGTTGACGAAGAACATTACGAAAGTAACCTGCCGTGAATCGGACCTCAGCATCGGTTTTCGTTTTCGTCAGGTGACTCACACCGTAATTCTGCGATGTGTTGAAGCGGAGACGGCTATCGGAGATTGGAGCTTGGAGTGAAGCCACCGGATACCAATCAGGAAGCGTCGAGGGTTGAGGTGCACGGAATTCGAAGCTGAACTGACGGTTGATTTCGCTTACATCCCGACCGCTGCGGTCGTATGCAACGTCGTACATCATCTGCCTGTTCCGACCTATCTGCATAGCATTCGCCGTTCCACCCACATGAGTTGGCTCGCCCACCATGAAATAGGGGCGTAGCGTGACAGAGAGTTGGTCACGCGCTGAGTCCTTCAATACCACGTTCATGGCCACATTGTCGGTGTGAATCTTATTGCGCAGGGCTTTTATTGGCTGGTCGTGCTCTATGACTTCGGCCTTTTTCACATCTTTAGCCTTGATGTTTTCAGTCAGCTTATTATATCGTCCATCGCTCAAATCGAGTCCCTCGACGGTGAAACGGCTGAGATTCTTCCCGTTGACGCTTATCTGTCCGTTGCCAGCAACTTGCACTCCTGGTAGCTTCTTCAGCACATCCTTCAGCGAGTTGTCGCGCTCTGAAGCGTATCTGGCAAGGTCGAACGTAATGGTGTCTTTCCTTCCAGTCACTGGACCTGCCTTGACCATCACCTCTTGCATCTCAAAAGTCTTTTGCGACAAGAGTATCTGGTTGTCCGATGGCTTGGCGAGCGGTTGTCGTTTCTTCTCGAAGCCCATTGCCGTGGCCTGCAGTTCAGTCTGTTGCAATGATGACAATGATGTCGATACGGTGAATCTTCCATGCTCGTCGGTACGTGCGAAACTCACTGTTTTACCATTTTTCAACACCATAACGTTAGCCTTCGCCACGGGTTGTCTGGTGAGAGAGTCGGCCACGACACCCGAAATTTTCATCTGCGCTGCACCAGGCAACACCGACAGAATACAGAGGATTATCAGACAAATATGCTTTTTCACTTGTGTCACTGTCCGCTATTGCTTTGTAGAGTTTCCCAATTCTATAGGATTTCTCGGTGTTCGCTGTCGAAAACTTCTCAGAACATCTTCTTTCGTTCCATCACCGTTGCCCACACTTACAACCTTCACTTCATAACCCTTGGCACGCATGACATCATAGATTGTCGTCTTGGCCGCCAAATCATCGAACTGGCTCATCGTTACCTGCTCGGCCTTGTCGTACACCTTATTATATAACACATCGGCGGATCCATTCAACTGTTCCAGTCCTATGCCATCGAAAACATATTGCTGGTCGGAATCGTAGGCACGGAGTATCAGTCCGGGCAAACCGCACAGTTTCCACGGACCATTGTCGAGCGGAATATCCTCGGTGTACCATGCTGTCCACATCCTTCCCTTGTATGTCGTGCGTGCCATCTGACAGTTGTATCCAAGAATCGTCGCCACGCTGTCGGGCACAAGCTGCCAATCGGGCTGTTCCATCGGTTCTTCGACTCGGAATTCATCCATCAACACAGCATCAAGGTAGAGCGTCTTACCCGTAGGATAGTTTCTATAAAGCACCCACGACAATGCGCCACCATTCATTTTCGGACGTGTGTCAAAGCTACCCTTCTGATAATATTCCAGCATCTTGGCTTCATAGGCTTCCTTCGAATAGCTATAGAACTTGCTCAGCTTCGAACCGATGTCGAGTCGCATATCGTCTGAGCTGTAAATATATCCTCCCCTCTCATCTTTATTTTCCGTATTCTGCACGCTTTTGGTGCGATAAGTTACCCGGTATTGAACTTTGTCAATTACCGCTTGCTCCTTTCTTTGGTTCGGATTGATGACACGCTGTGCCGAGATGGACAGTGAAAAAATGCACGTTATAAGAATAAAATAAAATCTTCTCATGTATGAAAACCTATATATTTACTATTCAACAATCTCAATTGGATTATAAGGAGTCCGCCCATTGAGATGTTGCATCAGCTCGTTCTTGTCAACATCAGCTGCGCTAGCGTCAACACTTATCTTGATACCCTTCGCAGAAAAAGCATCCATCGGTGTGACTTTGCGGCGCAACTCTATGAATTGTTTCATCGATATAGGCTCATACTTTTCGTATTTGGCCTTATACACGATGTCGGCGGTGCCCTTCAGCTGCTGCAATCCGACGGCCTCGAACATATATTGCTGCTCCTCATCGAAGGCACGGAGTATCAGGCCGGGCAGACCGCACAGCTTCCACGGACCGTTGTCGAGCGGAATGTCTTCGGCGAACCATGCCCACCATTCCCTTCCTTTGAAGCTTGTGCGCGCCATCTGGCATTTGTAGCCAAGAATCGTGACTGCACTGTCGGCAATCACTTCCCATTCGGGTTGATATGCGCCCTCCACTATCTGCCACTCAGGCTGTTGAGTGGGTTCGATGATCTTGAATTCGTCGATAAAGACGTTGTCCAAGACTTGCGTTTTTCCATCGGGGAAATTCTTGTAAACCACCCATTGCAAGCTGCCTGCTTCCGAATCAGGCAACACTTGCACGTCGCCCCGCTCGGCATATTTATCCAAAAGCGAATCGTAATGTTCATTGGTGTAACTATAGAAACGACTTATCTTAGTCCCGATGTCGAGCCTCATTTCGTCGGTGTCATACTGGTAAGCACCAGTTGAATCGCGACTCGCTGTATCGCTGACACTTTCCGTCCGGTAAGTGATGCGGTATTGCACCTTGTCAATGACCTTATCATGCTCGTCAGCTGGCCTATTGGCTGCCGAAAGCTTTATCGATAGTGCCAATACAGCAAAGAATAAAATTGCAGGGATAATGTTTTTTTTCATAAAGAATTATCGGTTTAGTAAAGGTCTTTCTACTTATGGTGTCAAAAAAGTTTCAGTTTCCAAGTCATCTCATTGGCAAATATACAAACAGCTCGTAAGAAAAAGAACATAACAGTGGGGAATAACAGATACTAAAAGGGATCAAAAGGGCTCCCGATACTTATTTTCGTCCTTGTCTTCGAGCATGGAAAGATAACTGTTGTAGCGGCTTTCTGATATATAATGCTCCTCAACCGCCTTCAAAACAGCACAGCCCGGCTCGTGCGTATGTGTGCAGTTTGAGAATCGACAGGCCTCCGAATACTTAAAAATCTCCCTGAAATAGCTTGTCAACTCTTCCTTGTCAATATCAAATGTGCCAAATCCCTTGATGCCTGGGGTATCTATGATGTAACCGCCAGTAGGTAATGCCAACATTTCGCTGAATGTTGTGGTGTGCATCCCTGTGTTATGGGCATCGGAAATCTCCGCAGTGCGAAGCTGGGCGCCAGGCAACAACTCATTGATGATGGTTGATTTGCCTACCCCACTGTTCCCGCTCATCAGCGTTACCTTACCCTCAAGCAGGGGTTTGAGCTGGTCAAGTCTTTTGTCCTCTGGGGCATCGGCTGTCGATTGCACCTCGACACACTGATAACCTATAGTATTGTAGAGTTTCATCATGGCCTTCTGGTAGGTGCGTTCCTCTTCCGAGAGAAGGTCGTACTTATTGAAAACGAGTACGACAGGAACTCGATATGCCTCTGCTCCGGCAAGAAATCGGTCAATAAAGGTCGTGGATGTCTCTGGATAATTAACCGTAACGATGAGGAAAGCCTGATCAAGGTTGGCAGCAATGATATGACTCTGCTTCGAAAGGTTGGGCGATTTACGAATGATATAATTGCGACGGTCTTCAATCTCAGAGATAAAAGCTGTCCCCTCCTGATTGATGATGAGCTGGACATAATCACCCACAGCAACAGGATTAGTCGAGCGGATTCCCTTCAATCGGAAATTGCCCTTAATCTTGCTTTCGATAATTCGGCCATCGTCGGTCTTCACCGTGTACCAACTGCCAGTATTCTTTATCACCAAGCCACGCATAAAGCCCTATCCTTCAAGTATCAGATGAGAACAAAAGCCCACTCGCCCCACCTTGACACAATGATGGGGCGACGGCGAGCCTGTCTATACTGTCATTATCTCTTTTTCTTTCTCCTCAAGTAATGCCTCTATCTTCTTGATATACTTGTCGTGAATCTTCTGCAAGTCCGCCTCCGCATCTTTTTCCAAATCTTCGGATAGACCGTCCTTGATGGCTTTCTTCAGCTTGTCCTTGATATCGGCACGCGCATTGCGCACTTCGACTTTCGTTCGCTCACCAATCTTGTTACTTTGCTTCACAAGATCCTTACGCCTCTCTTCGGTAGGCTGAGGCAAACTGAGGCGGATTATCTCGCCATTGTTGTCAGGTGTGATGCCGACATCCGAGTCCATGATTGCTTTTTCAATATCTTTTATAGCCTTCTTGTCCCATGGTTTGATGGCAATTGTACGTGGATCGGGCACTGTTACGGAAGCTACTTGGTTCAAAGGAACCATTGAACCGTATGAACTTACGCGTACTCCATCGAGAATGGCTACGTTGGCGCGGCCTGCTCGAATACGAGCCAGCTGCTCATCAAGATACATTGCAGCCATTTCCATGCGCTCTTCGGCTTCGCCTAAAGTTGCTTTAACGTCTATCATAATCTTTATTGTATTAAAAATTTAGCACAAATATATGCAATATTTCGGAATTTCACAAACGTTTGCTTTGTTTTTGTATCATCGTTGATAGATTTTTTCCGTCAACACTTTCATGATTTTCTCCAGATAGTGGGCATCTGTCTCATCAAAAGCATTGAGTTCCCTGCTGTCAATGTCAAGAACGCCAACAGGTTCGCCATTCACATCATAGAACGGAACTACGATTTCCGACCTTGATTCGGAGCTGCAGGCGATGTGTCCGGGGAACTTTTCCACGTCGGGGACTATGAGAGTACGACGCTCGGCAAAGGCACTGCCACACACTCCTTTTACAATGGGAATATTGAAGCAAGCCACTGTCCCTTGGAAAGGTCCCAGCAGAAGCGAATTTTCAGCACGTTGCAAGTAGAATCCAGTCCAAAAGAAACGGTCGAACGCATAATGGAGGGCCGATGACACGTTAGCCAACACCCCCATCTCATTAGTCGCCTCACCCTCTATGAGTGCCTCAACCTGCTTCAAAAGCAGTTCATAAGTTTCTTTTTTCTCCATTTATCGATTACCGTCTATATATTCTAATTCTACCGCCACCTTGTTTGTCAGCTCCACAAACTGCGGAATTGATAGCTGTTCCGGGCGTTTTGTCATAACCTCCTGTGCGTAGAATCCTTCACGTGGCATAGTTTGGAACATCTGTTTTAGACTTACGCGCAACATTTTCCTACGCTGATTAAACACGGTTTTTACCAAACGTTTGAACAATTTCTCATCACAGCCCAAGTCGGTAGTAGCGTTGCGCGTCATTCTGATGACAGCACTCTTCACCTTTGGTGGTGGATTGAACACCCCTTCATCAACAGTAAACAGATATTCCACGTCGTACCATGCCTGAACGAGTATCGACAAGATGCCATAAGTCTTGTTCCCTGGCTCGGCTGCCATCCGAAGCGCCACTTCCCGCTGAATCATTCCCGTGCAACAGGGTATGAGTTCCTTATTGTCGAGCATCTTAAAGAAAATCTGCGACGAGATGTCATAAGGGTAATTGCCTGTCAAGACAAACTGTCGTCCGCCGAACACCTCATGGAGACTCATCCGCAGGAAGTCCTCACCCATGATATTATCGTGCAGTGCCGGAAACTTCTGATAGAGATACGACACGCTCTCGTCGTCGATTTCCACGACCTTAACCTCCCTTGGCTTTTCCACGAGATACTGAGTGAGAACTCCCATACCTGGTCCGATTTCCAATACTGGTATTTCAGGACAGGCATCCACGGTATCGGCAATCCGCTTGGCGATATTCAGGTCGGTAAGGAAGTGCTGACCGAGTTTTTTTTTAGGTCTGACTGATTTCATAATTTTTCTTTAATTGGCTACAAAGATAGATATTTTATTTTGTATTTAAAAGCATTTTAGTATCTTTGCTCATCGAATGGGAAAGAAGAAACTGCTCTATAATGGCATAAAGATTATCCTACCGCTCCTCTTGGGTGGCAGCATTCTTTATTGGATGTACCGCGATTTCGACTTCACCAGCATTGAAAGTGTGCTCATCGACGAGATGAACTGGACATGGATGCTGCTCTCCTTGCCATTCGGGGTGCTGGCACAGGCATTCCGCGGATGGCGGTGGAAGCAGACTCTGGAGCCTATGGGTGAGCAACCACGCAACTCCGTCTCAGTCAACTCCATCTTTCTGTCGTATGCCGTGAGCCTTGTCATACCCAGGGTAGGCGAGTTTGCCCGTTGTGGCATTCTCAACCGTTACGACAGAATCGGTTTTTCAAAAGCTTTGGGCACCGTAGTTACAGAACGTGCGGTCGATAGCCTGATTGTATTGCTGATAACGGCATTGGCATTCATTACTCAAATAAGAGTTTTCGGCACGTTCTTCTCAAGAACAGGAACAAGGATTGACGATTTTCTGTACATGTTCTCTACAACCGGATGGCTTGTTACAGGCATCTGCGGCATAGCGGCCTTGATTCTCCTCTACGTCATCCGCAAGAAATTGGCCATCCACGACAAAGTGAAGGAAACACTTTCGGGCATCTGGCAAGGCATCATCTCGCTGAGAAGGCTGAAGAACGTGCCCCTGTTTCTGTTCTACAGCTTTGCCATCTGGGTGAGTTACTTTCTCCATTTCTACCTGACGTTCTTCTGTTTCGAAGCAACGAGCAATTTAGGCGTCACGTGCGCTCTGCTTTGCTTTGTGGTAGGCTCAATAGCGGTCATTGTTCCCACACCCAACGGGGCGGGACCTTGGCATTTTGCCGTGAAAACGATGCTGATATTATATGGTGTTGCCGACGTTCATGCACTCTATTTCGTGCTGATTGTCCATACCATCCAAACTTTACTGGTAGTACTGCTTGGCGTTTACGCTTGGATCGCACTGGCTTTCACGAAACCGACAGCCAGCAAAGAGTTGCCTTTAGGTCAGCCATCATGAGGAAAATCTATCGGAATAAATACTAACCCTTAAAATAAAAAGAACTATGAGTGAAATTAGAAATCTCAGTCCAGAAGCACTCTGGCGCAATTTTGACGAGTTGACAAAAGTTCCACGTCCATCAGGACACATGGAGAAAATTCAAGCATACTTGCTCGACTTTGCAAAGAAAGTTGGAGTCGAGGCATCTGTTGACGTGGCTGGTAACGTTATCATGCGCAAACCAGCAAGTCCCGGCTACGAAAACCGCAAGGGAGTTATCCTTCAGGCCCACATGGACATGGTTCCACAGAAGAGTCCAGACAGCAAGCACAACTTTGAGACCGACCCTATTGAGACACACATCACCGACGGATGGGTGTATGCCAACAACACCACACTGGGTGCTGACGATGGCATTGGCGTTGCGGCTATCATGGGCATCATGGAGGACAAGACATTGAAGCACGGTCCAATCGAAGGACTCATAACAAAGGATGAAGAGACGGGAATGTTTGGTGCGAACGACCTTCCAAAGGGAGAATTGAACGGCGATATTCTCATGAACATCGACTCTGAAACATGGGGTAAGTTTGTAATCGGTTCTGCTGGTGGCATCGACATCACATCAACACTTGAGTACAAGGAGGTAGAGAACGATCAGGAAACTGCCGTGAAAGTGACATTGAAAGGTTTCCGAGGAGGTCACTCTGGCCTGGAGATCAACGAGGGACGCGCCAATGCCAACAAAGAGATGGTCCGCCTTGTGCGTAAAGCTGTCGTTGAACTGGGAGCGCGTCTTGCCAGCTGGCAGGGCGGCAACATGCGCAATGCCATTCCGTTCAAGGCAGAGGTTGTTCTGGCGCTCGCCGACGACAAAGTGGCTGCACTGAAGAAGATGGTAGAGGATCAGCGCCAACTCATCGAGAGCGAGTTCAAGACCATCGAGAAGAACGTTGAGTTCTTTGTCGAAGACACAGAGAAGCCTTCGACACTCGTTCCGACAGAAATTCAGGACAATCTCATCAATGCCATCTACGCATGCCACAACGGTATCGTTCGCATGATTCCTGCTTATCCAAACGTTGTTGAGACCTCATCCAACCTTGCCATTGTCAACATCAACGCCAACAAGGCTGACATTAAGATTCTGGCACGCTCTTCACGTGAGGACATGAAAGACTACGTTGTCAATCAGATCAAGAGCTGTTTCGACATGGTGGGCATGAAGACAGAACTGAGCGGAAGCTATAGCGGTTGGGATCCTAACCCAGAGAGCGAAATCCTGAACCTCCTGAAGAAGGTTTACAAGGAACTCAACGGCGAGGAGGCCATCGTACAGGTTGACCATGCTGGCCTTGAGTGCTCCATTATCCTCGGCAAGTATCCTCATCTCGACGTTGTCAGCCTCGGCCCGACCATCCGCAGCCCGCACACAGCTACAGAGCGTTTCGAGATTGCAACAGCCAAGCCATTCTGGGACTTGCTGTTGAAGACACTGGAGGAAATCCCAGCTAAATAAACATCTGACGAAATCCATTCTGACCGAGTCAGAATAACATCCCATCCGTTGCATTGAGGCAATGACACTGCCGATGCAACGGATTTTTTGGTAGTGGGATTCTATGCATAAAAAACAGGTGTTCAACATAAAACACTACAATATTTGTAAAAAATAAATCAAACAGCCTCTAACCGCTACTAACCTTTCGCACAACGAAAGGTCAACTATCAGCACACGAAAGGTCAGCATTTGCCGTGCAAAAGGTAAGCTTTTAAAACAACTTTGCTATAGCGTTGATTTTCAAACGATTACAATCCGGATACAAAAAGACCTTTTGTCAACATTTTTCACACCCACTTTGCATGTCACTTTTGTAAAGCCACATGGAGTGGCAGACCACACTTAGGCTAACGATCGGCACTTGTACATACATAAATCATTAACCAACAGCGTGTCATTCAGTAGTAATGTGCCGAATAACAGACACTGTCTGCCCTAAGATGTCCATCAATCGGAATGAATGAGCTCAACAAAAGGAACAAAAACTTGACATTTTGCTTGGTCAAACAGATTATTTTGCCTAATTTTGCACTCGCAAATCAATCTTTTAATACGAATGGACGATTATCACGCGACGACCTTTAACTTTTAACGTGAGGATTGCAACATAACAGTTTGCTAATCCCCACCATAATTTTTTTTGGAGATTAGCAAATGAAAACATACTGGAACATTAGCGGACCCCTGAATACCATCAAGGAATGGCAACCCAACTGCTGGATTCAAGTCACCTGTCCAACAGAGCAGGAACAACAAGAATTAGAAGAAACCTACAACTTGCCCGACTATTTCCTGTCGGACATCAGCGATACCGATGAGCGTGCGCGCTACGAATATGACGATGGATGGATGCTTATTATCCTCCGCATTCCCTATGTCAAGGAGATCCGCTCAAGAACGCCTTACACAACAGTTCCGTTGGGTATCATCCACAAGCGCGACGTGACGATTACCGTGTGCAATTTCGAGACCAACATGATGCTCGACTTCGTCACTTACCAGCAAAAACGTGGCGAAGGATTCACCGATTATGTCGATATGACCTTCCGGCTCTTCCTCTGTTCGGCGGTGTGGTATCTGAAACGACTCAAACAAATCAACAACCTCATAGAGAAGGCCAAACGAAACCTCGACAAGGAGGTGAACAACGAGAGTCTCATCGGACTCAGTCGCCTGCAAGATTCGCTCACCTATTTCATCACATCCATACGAGGCAACGAGAACCTGCTGGCCAAACTGAAGTTCAAGCTACAAGTTGACGAGCTCGACGCTGACCTTATCGAAGACGTAAACATCGAGATGAGCCAGGCACGCGAAACGACAAGCATCTACTCCGACATTCTTGAATCGACGATGGACACATATTCCAGCATCATCAACAACAACATGAACACCATCATGCGTACGCTGACATCCGTTTCCATCATCATGATGTTCCCAACCCTCATTGCATCGCTCTTCGGAATGAACGTTGTCAACGGCATGGAGACCAGTAAGTTCGGCTTTATCTGAGAACATAGATTCATGCTCAAAAAAGACAGGAGACAGAGCTGGACACACAACAATCCCATAATGACAACAGACCATCAATGTCACCAGATATTTGCCAGACACAGCGCAATTTTAACCGACAGAGTAAAAAATCTTAATATAAATTAGGTGGTTTAAAACTTTTTATCTAAGTTTGCACTTTATAACAATTAAGTTGTAACCATAGAAAGCCCTTTGATGTGTAAACTATGCACAACAAATAATGACAAAAATCGAATCATAAACTAAAAAGTGAAATGATGGACTCTCAAGAGAACGCCCTGAATCAGGGAGCAGAAGAAGTGAAGCAGCAAGAGGTGGCTGTGGAAAAGGAAGTAAAAGATGACTCAAAAGCTGCCGAAACACCAACACCTGAAACTGCAATAGAGAAATCGACAGAGAATGCCGAAGGGCAAAAGGCCGAAGAAACACAATCTCCCACATTAAAAGTCTATAACTCGAAAAAGGATATCGTTGAGCGCATCAAAGAGATTGCAGAAAGCGATGAGACACCAGAGAAAGCAGAGATAGACCACTTGAAAACAACTTTCTACAAGATGCATTTTGCAGAAAGGGAAGCCCAGCAAAAGGCTTTCATCGACAATGGGGGCGATCCGGAGAAGTATCAAGTGTTCCCGGACGAAGATGAGGAGAACTTTAAGGCAAGCATGTCCATCATAAAAGAAAAGCGCCAGAAGGCATTTTTAGAACTCGAAGAGCAGAAACAGGAGAACCTTAAAAGAAAAGAAGCCATCTTGGAAAAGCTGAAAACCATGGCAACAACACCCGAAGAAGCCAACAAGAACTTCCAAGAGGTGAGAGCCTTGCAGCAGGAGTGGAAGACCATAAAGGCCGTTCCTGCCGAAAAAAACAACGAACTCTGGCGAAACTATCAGTTGTACGTTGAGCAATTCTACGACTTACTTAACCTGAATAGGGAAGCAAGAGAATATGACTTTAAGAAAAACTTAGAGAAAAAGACACAGCTTTGTGAGGCAGCAGAAAAGCTCGCCGACGAAGAAGATGTCGTTAGCGCATTCCACCAGCTACAAGAGCTGCACCAAGAGTTCAGGGAAACTGGACCAGTGGAAAAAGAATTGCGCGAGGAAATATGGACTCGGTTCAAGACTGCCAGCACGGTAGTGAACAAAAGGCACCAGCAACACTTTGAGGACATCCGCTCTCAAGAAGAGACCAACCTCGTAAAGAAGACCGAACTATGCGAGAAAGTTGAGGCAATAGCCAAGAGAGAACACAAAGGATCGGCTGATTGGGAAAAATCGACGAAGGAGATCATCGATATCCAAAAAGAATGGAAGACCATCGGCTTCGCCCCTCAGAAGATGAATGTGAAGATTTTTGAACGTTTCAGAGCAGCATGCGATGACTTCTTCGGAAAGAAAGGCGAATTTTTCAATAACCTTAAGAATCAGTTCGCTGAGAATGCGGAGAAGAAAAAGGCACTGGTTGAAAAAGCACAGAGCCTCACAGACTCAACAGACTGGAAGGCAACGACCGACAAATTCATAGCCCTGCAGAAGGAATGGAAGACAATAGGTATGGTACCAAGGAAGCAAGGAGACCAACTGTGGAACGATTTCCTTGCAGCCTGCAATCATTTCTTCGAGGCTCGCAATGCCGCTCATGCCGATACAAGAAATGAAGAGCTGGAAAACCTCACGAAGAAGAATGAGATTATCGAGAAACTTGTCCAGCTAGCAGAAGCAGGAAAAGAGAATATACAGGAGGAAGTCCACCAACTGACTGAAGAATTCAATGCCGTAGGACACGTACCCTTCAAGGAAAAGGACAAAGTTTACAAGGCCTACCACGAGATTTTGGACAAACTGTACAAGGATTTGCACATCAACGCAGCACGTCGCCGCATGGATAATTTCCGCAACAACCTTAAAAAGGTGGCCGACCGTGGTGCAAACGCTCTCGATAATGAGCGCGGACGTCTGATGCGCCGCTACGAACAGCTCAAACAGGAAATCAATACTTACGAAAACAACTTGGGTTTCCTGAATATCAGTAGCAAGAAAGGCAACAGTCTTATCGACGATATGAACCGCCGCATTCAGAAACTGAAGGACGATACTGAAGAAATCAGACAGAAAATCAAGGCCATCGATGCCGAGAACAAGGACTGATATTCATTGGAGTGTGACGGGAGATTCACTTACGCCTCATTCCTGACACCAGCATAAATTTAAAATCCCGCTATCAAATGGAATATTTTTGATAGCGGATTTTTTGTGTTTTGCCCCAATCGGCTCACAGAAGCCTGTACCGATTTTGTTTAACCCAAATCGATTGTTAGAATTTTGATAGCATTGCAAGTTTGTTTTAATCTATTTTTGTTTGATGAAGAAGGCGTTTAACTGACTAAACAACCGAGAAAGCGGACAAAAAGAGACAAAATAAACTGCTAAGTTGAAGAATAGCATGATATCTAATCAAAGAGAAAGTAATTTGCGCTCTAATGAACATTTTGGGTTGAACAGAGTTTATCGTAAATAAAGCTAACAACAAGACGACAGATTACTGAAAAAAGCCTCTCTTCCACCGCTTGATGAACCACCATCTATCCTTTTGCGAAAGGTGAGCTATTACATCGTAAAAGGTAAGTTATTGCAAGCCAAAAGCTCACCTTTTGCGACACCAAAGAAGAGTTATTTTTAACCATTTGAAAACCAGTAGCTTACGAATCAACCTACACACCTGTAAAAAACATCAACTCACCCTTCACCGAAACTGACTTCCAGCAGACGAAAACAGAAGGTGAAAAAAAGTCAAGGGACATGGAAATATCATTCAAATTCAGTATCTTTGTTGCAAATAACAAATCACCCAATAACTAAACAGATTATTATGAAAACAGGTATGCATTTCGTTTTTCCTGCTACAACAAAGGTGTTTTTCGGCGCAGGACAATTAAAGAATCTTCATACGCTTCCTATGCCGGGCAAAAAGGCGATGATTGTCATCAGCAACGGAAAATCAACACGCGCCAACGGTTATCTCGACCGGACAGAAGCCGAGCTGAAGCAGGCTGGAGTAGAATATGTCGTGCTCGACAACGTACAGCCCAATCCGCTGAAAGCATCCGTCGAGGAAGGTGCCAAGTTCGCCAACGACAACAACTGCGACTTTATTGTGGCACTGGGAGGTGGCAGTGTAATGGACGCAGCAAAGATTATGGCCATCAACGCTACCAATCCTGGCGATCTCTGGGACTATGCCACAGGGCGGACGGGCAAGGGCAAGCCTGCGGTGAACAATCCGCTACCGTGGATTGCCATTACCACGACGGCAGGAACGGGTTCGGAAGTTGACGCAGCAGGAGTAATCACCAATCCAGAGACCAACGAAAAACTGGGAATCGGCGACCCGCGAGCCTTTGCCGTCTATGCCATCGTCGATCCGGAACTCATGACCAGCGTTCCGCCACAGTTCACCGCCTATCAAGGCTTCGATGCTCTCTTCCACAGTCTGGAAGGCTACATCTCCAATCGGAGCAACCTTTTCTCCGACATGGTTCAGGAAGCAGCCATCCGCAACATCGGTACTTACCTCCCCATCGCCTTCAAAGACGGCAACAACATGGAGGCACGGGCACGTGTGGCCTTTGCCAACACCATGAGCGGCTACTCCATGGATACCAGTGGCTGCACCGCAGAGCACTCCATAGAGCACGCACTGAGCGCTTACCATGAGGAACTGCCACACGGTGCGGGCCTTATCATGATTTCAAAGGCGTTCTTCACCACCCACATCAACAAGCATGTCTGCGACGAACGTTTCGTCAACATGGCGAAGTTCCTCGGCAAGGAGGATGCCACCCGTAGAGTCAACCAGCAAGTGCAAAATTACAAAACGTGTTTGAAGAACTCGCACTTAGGTGTAGAAAAGTTTAATTTTTCTCTCGGTCTTTCGTTCAA
>QWCE01000313.1_pt1 | contig 110905 bp, 83 predicted proteins | sample 1972531 | NCBI WGS metagenome assembly QWCE01 (sample SAMN09866716, study PRJNA288562) | Human gut metagenome isolate term4_stool, whole genome shotgun sequencing... | reverse complement strand
CTTTTGAATTTTGTTTTCTCTTGTAGGCAAGCGGTACTGCCTGATAATATAGGTCTTTGGCTGAAACGGTTTGAAAACAATGCTGTCTCGATTGGCGGTAAGCCGTTCAATGATTTTTTCTTTGGTATATTCTTCACCGAGCCGATAAGTTCGGATCGGCTTTTCGCTGCCTTTGGGTGTGACCGTTGCATACTTGCGGTTGGGACTAAAATTTGAGTGATACCCCATTACGCCCAACTCGTATTGAAATTGCCGCAGATTGCGACTCATCGCAATCGCTTCGTCAATCGCTTTTTTAGCGTTGTTATATCGGGTAGGCATACCTGCCTTGTCTTTCATCGTAAGATAGGCGGGAGATCTGTTCAGCTCCGGCTTTTCTACAATGGACAGCTTATGCTCCAAGCATATCTCATCAGCAATATGCCGAAAGTAACGCCAAGACTTTTCCTTGTCCTGAAGCCGCTTTCCATCCACAAAGGAAACGGAGTTGATGACGAAGTGACAGTGGAGATGTTTTGTATTCAAGTGAGTGGTAACAACCACCTGAAATCGCTTGCCCCACATCTTTCTCACAAACTCCATTCCAATCTGCTGCGCCTGTTCAGGAGTGACCTCGTTTTCCTTGAAACTCAGATACCCGTGATATGCCTGAATCCCACTCGGCTTATCGAACTGTTCCTTGACGGTAATGAATTGATCACGAGCCATATCCACATTGCAGTTGATACCATCGCAGAAAAACTCGTGCTCCGTTTTTTCCTCGTCCTTCGCATAGGCAAGCACATCTTTGAGCGCCTGATAATCTTCGGACGAATATTCGGGATTAACTGTCTTTTCAGGATCAGTCGCATAATCGAGTACCTGACCGAGCCGGACGCTTACCTTCCAAAGTTTTGTTACTGCCATTTCAGACCGCTTTTTTCAGGACGCAGGAATTCCCGCTCAATCGCCGCCTGCAACTTATGCCATCTAAGTGCTTCGTTCTTAAGCATTTGAGAATCCACAAAGCCGAGGGCATTTGCTTTAATGGCAAGCTGATTGATGTTATTGCCAATAGCAGAGAGTTCCCGCATAGTATCGTAGAATCTCTCATCCGGTTTTTCTCTCGGCTCATACCCTCGAAGAAGCAATCGTACAAGCGCCGCTTCGGTCAGGCAGCTTTTCTTTGCTTTCTTCTGCAAATCCTGTGCTTCCGCCTTTGAAAACCAAAATTGTTTTTTGACTGTTCGTTTCACAGTTCCTTATCCTCCTTCCGGTTATTTTCGGTGCTGCTAATTCGGTTGATCTGCATAAGGCACATTATCGTAATGCCGATAACGCCGCCGAGCAGGAAGCCTATCATAAAAAATAGAAATTCGTGCATAGTCAAAATCCTTTCTTGTATTGGGGTATTAGGGGCAGCCCCTAACGAGTTTTTACTGTTTTTGCCCGATAGGAGTAAAAACAGTCTGCTCGCTAAGCTAATGCAGACCTATCCGGCTGCCCCGTATTTTGCGGTTTATCGCTCAAAATCTTTTGTTTTTGGTTTATACGGTATCGCTTTAATGCCATCGTCGGTACGCACAAATGTCTCAGGATACCTAAACTTCTCCGCATATTTTTTCTCCAAGTCCGGTGTTAGACTTAAAAACTTTTCCGAAGAAATGGGAGCGTAGCAGATGAAAAAATCTCCTGCAATTATTTCGATCATCTCCCGTTCTTTGATATAGCAGCGTTCAATTTTCCAACCGTCCTTGCCCCCTTTTTCAGCAGCCATATATGCGTCTAATCGAACATTTTTGTCTGTACCATCAAGCGAAGTGCCGAAAACAGAATAACCACTCATATTCGGACGATAGGCTTTGTTATCGCTGGAAACTATATAGGTACGGGATTCCAACGGATATTTTTCCGTAAAACTGTCCTCGGTAAATACGATATATCCGTTAAGATGTTGACCGCTTTTCTCGGCTTCTCTGAACTTCTGCGCCATTTCATCGTAACGCATATCCACTTCTTCCTCAGAATAAATCGCTCTGTTCAAGGGCAACCCGATCATCTTTCCTTCCTCATTACAGATGATTGCGACTTCATCTTCAAACGGCATATATTCCTCAATATCTCCGCCCACAAGCGCCTGCATTGCTTCAAGAGAATCTTTGATTTCAATAAGTTTCGGATACTTCCCAGCCTGAACGAGAAGAACGGAAACCGTATCTTTTTCCTCACCAGAACAAAATCGTTCGCTGATTTCACATTTATCTGGTTTAAACGCCACCTTTCTAAATCCGAAAGAATCACAGAAGTGAAAGTCCCTTGTACCGTCCTCTTGAATAACCTCCACCACATCAGATACCGAAAGGGAACGGGCTTTATATCCTGCGGGATGGTTTAGATTAAACATCTGATACACTTCTTCAAGGTTGGTGCAATTCACATCACCCTCAAATACTTTGTCGTAAACACTGCTGTCTATCTCCGAACTCCCCTGAAACTTGGGCAGGCTCTCATAATTCATAAAGGCAATATGATTCGGATCTCGACTCATATTTACCTGATAAATTCGTATATTCATCGTTCAAAATTCCTTTCTTTTGATTTCCATATTCCTAACTGAATACAGAGATAATCGTTATAGTCCTTACCTTTCTTCGGCGGCTCGTCAAAGATTTCGTACCGCTTTGGCAAGATTACTTTTAACGCCTGAGTTGCTTTTCTTCCTGCGTTGTCGTTATCAAAGTGAATGTGTATTTTCTGAATATCCGGTCGCTCCGCAAGATATTTGATAACGGCTGCTGGCGTTGTGCTGTCCTCAATTTTCTCTTTCGGGAGGTAAACACCCGCAAGGGAAACAAGGTTTTCCTGCCGCCAGTCCTTCCCGGAAAGCTTGGAAAGCGTTGCGTAAGAAAGCAGGTCAATAGCACATTCAAAAAGGTGTACCTCGTTGCTTTCGCTGTCTGCTAACCGAAAAGAATAGTGCTTGTCACTGCCGGAACAATCGCCTAAAATGCGGCGGCTGTTTGTCGCTCGAAAAGCGGCATATTTCGGTTTTCTATTCTCGTCAAAGCCAACAAAAACAATATTGTGGTAAGGCAAGCTCTCGAAAATAACGCCTTTTTTGATACATTCGTCGGTAATTGCCCCGTCAATTCCTCTGCTGAACAGATACTCCCTGATCTTATCGGTTGTTTTGCTTTTTTCCGGCAGCAGGAGAATTTTCGGCTTTTCACTCTGCTTTGGTCTGACCGTCAAAGTAGGCATAACCGCCGCCTTTCCCATCAGGGTTTCGACTGCCTCCACAAAAGAAAAGCCCCTGACTTTCACAAGATAGTCAAGGGCGTTATATCCACCGATTCTCTGCGACCACCACATCCATTTGCCGTTTGAAATCTTTAGGCTGTCGTGGGTACGGGTAGTGTAGTTGTTGCCAGAAATTCGCACCAGTTCGTGCGGCTCACAGTTTTTCAGATAGGTCAAAAGGTCGATCTGCCGAGCCTGTTCGATCACCTCCGGCGCAATATATGGCATATCAAATCTTCCTTTCCCTGAGAAGTTCTGCGACTTTTTCGATGGAATCTTCCATATCGTCCACCTCAATATTCATCATCCACTCGTCCCAAGACAGCTCCAAAACATTTTTTGTTTTCATAAGGGAGCTTACCATTTCAGGCGGAAACTCCGTATTCTCCACATAGTCATACAACTCGCACATAAAAGCAAATTGCTTATCGTTTGTGATGATTGTTGCCTGCGGCTGGCAGAGATACCGCCGTACATATCGAATTAGTTCCCTTTCAAGTTGGCATTGCAGCACCAGCATATCCGCACGAATAGTTTTTAATTTATGCGCCATTTCTTCACCTGCTTTCTCTATTTTTATCTCGTTTGAGCACATCATTTGCCCTTGTTTCTATGGAATCCCGAATGGTATCCATATGCTCAACTTCTCTGTCCCTAAACTCTTTATAGACATCATCAAGCGGACAGGGGGAGCGGAGCAACGCCTTTGCCTGTTTCGGAGAAAGCTCCATTTCTTCCATACACATCACGATGTCCTCTCTCATCGTGTACTCGTAGGTATGATTCAGAATTTCCTCCGGCGGCTGTGAAAGCAGCCAGTCTTTGTACTTGTCCTGCTCCGCTTTCATCTTGTCGTAAAGCAGGGCGTTGTAGTCTGTTTCGCCCATAAGCGAACACCTCCTTAAACAAAAATATAGCCGCTTGATTTTTTGAAAACCAAGCGGCTATGTAAAGATATTTGTTATTCGGTAAGTCCTATTACTTTAGGTCATCAATACTTCCCGTTTGAATGGCGGGAATATTTTTTTTAATTTTTTTCTCCGACCAATCCCACCATCTAATATCCAATAATGATGATATGGTATCTTCAGAAAATCTCTTTCTGATTTGTCGTGCGGGTACACCGCCTACAATCGTGTAAGGCGGTACATCTTTCGTTACTACTGCCCGAGTACCAATGATTGCTCCATCGCCAATGGTAACACCAGACATAATAACAGCTTCATATCCAATCCATACATCATTTCCGATAACAATGTCTCCCTTATTATCCCACGAATCTATCACATTACTTTTGTCCAGTCCCCATTCTTCAAAAAATAATGGAAAAGGGTAAGTAGATAATGACTTCAAAGTATGGTTAGCACTCGTGAAAATAAACTTTGCACCACACGCAATAGAGCAAAATTTCCCAATAATCAGTCTATCGTGATTGATAGGATAGTGGTACAGAACATTATTTTTTTCAAAATCCGTTGGATCATTTACGAAATCATTATACATCGTATAATCGCCAACAATAATGTTTGGATTTTTTACTACGCTTTTTAAGTATACCGTTTGTTTGTCCCCGGTACGAGGATAGATTTTAGTTTCCGAAATAGTCATTATTAACCTCCTGATATTTTATTTTAGACTATTTCGGTTACTACAATGCAGCGTTTCACCTACAAATCACCTCTCTCAAATCAATCATTTTATAAATTGCATAGGTGTATATCGCATACCATCCGAAAGTTGCTCCGTATCGGTATCTACGAAACCCAGTTTATGATAGACCGGAACTGCATACGGAGAAGAATTTACTGTAATGGTTTTGCTTGAACTATTTTCTCGTAGGAAGTCCCACAACTTTCTACCAATGCCTTGTCTTTGATACTGTGCTTTCACAAAAAAGCAACAGATATGCTTCCGGTTTTCGTTTGTTGCGATAACTCCCTTTAGTTCTTCTTCGTCATAAGCGCCCCAAAATTCTAATGTTTTGATGATCTCTTTGTTCTCAATAAAATCCTGAAACGACTTAACTCCTTCTTCAGAATAATCGGGAGCCTCAAATTGTAAAAAAGTTTGCCAAATCAAGTCAATGGCATTTGTAATTTGAGTATCATCTATTTTTTTGACTTCCACACTAAGCACCTCGTAAATTTTCGTTATGACCCTTCCTTTTCGATCACATAGGATTGCAAGCTTCTTTTGCAACCATTCTTTTCATAAAACTTTTCTATCCCCGGCTGCGCTCCAAAATACAGCATAGTAGGGGTATTATCCTTTGCAAGTTGCAGGAGTTTACTGCCTACTCCCTGTTTTTGATATTCAGGAAGGACGAGCAACTCTGTAATCGTACCGAAATAATATCCGTCTGTAAGAATACGCAAGCAGCCAATCAGCGCCTCATTTTCATAAGCAGTAATATTGATTGTCTGAGACAATGCACACTGTGTTTTTTCAACATCATAATTGCCTTGCCATACTTGTTTGACGAACGCAATAAAGGTAAATGCGTCCAGTTTTTTATCATCTACTATATATTCCATCTTTCTGTCTCCATATTTCCTTTATTAAATTCGTGACGGAAATCTACCACGATAATCAACATATCAAAACCAATTTGCCTTTTCATCTCTAAATCGAGGTTGATCGCCATATTGATACGGATTATAGTTATTACGGTTGCAGCCAAATTCTTTTAAAGACTTAATTTTGTTATCATCCGTCCACTCTACAAGTGAAATGCCGTCAAATTCTTCTATGCTTCCAGAATTCATTTCATTTTTGAAGTACCATTCCACGATAGTCTGATTACCTTTATGGAAAAACTGCTTAATGTCCCAAATAAGGACTTTGCCTCGTGTATTCCACTCATCAAACCAGTGCTTAACAGTTTTTCGATCCTGATATTTTGGACTCCAGCTTTCTGTATAAACCACATCTTCTATAAAAATATCATCTATACCTAAATCCTGCTGCTTCAGCCACATATCAAACCATAAACGGATAATGTTTTCTCTCTCATTCATTATTATAAACCCCATCTCTATCTTTCTGCCCAAAAGTCTTGTAAAATACTGACCAACTCATTCGGATTATCTTTGTTGACTTCGTGACCGGAATCATCTACAATAACCAGCTTGCTGTTTTTCATTGCTTCGTGAAATCGCTTAGCACTCTCCATATTCGTTTTATCCTTTGCACCGCAGAGAATGAGAGCAGGACAACCAAGCGTTGCAACCAACTCCATAAAATTGAGATTAGTCATTGAATTGCTCAAATGGATAAAATCCTTTTTACTTATTCCCATATTTTGAAATACAGATTTGGGCATAAACTTAAACACAAAGTTTTGGAGCTTCAGAAATCCTTTAGGTATTTCATACGGCGTTCCAATCAGGACAAGAGAGTTTATTTTCTCCGGATACTGAATAGCATAATTGAGTGCAAGCAATCCCCCAAGCGAAAGCCCGCAAAGATTCAGGCGATCTTCGTATGAATCACATAGTCTACTGAACACCTGATAAACCGTGTTATAGTCTAACTCCTTACCTTTTGCAAGCTCAAATAAATCAGGAGCAGAAGAAGAAATACCTTTCATATTCAATTCATTTTTAACGGTATTCCAAGCATTGCTACCTTGTCCCAAGCCGTGAATTAAAAGATTTTTCATAGCCAAATATCCTTGTTTTTCTTAACATTGACTCTCAAAGAGCAACCTTATTATATCACAGCATTGTGTCTTTTTCCACTTTGCCGTGATAGATATAGCCGCTTGATTTTTTGTAAAACCAAGCGGCTATGTAAACTTTTACTCTACAATTTTTTTGATTTCTATCCCATCCATCAGCCCCCTCATATAACAAATACGGTATTCTTCTAACACCACATTGTTTTCTGCAAGCAGATACTTAATTAAAAGTTCGCATTCTTCTTTAGTAAGAGCAGAGGGTATTTCCAAATCCAAGACAGCATTGAGTTTATCATTTTGGCATTTAAGTTTTTCTGCCTTTTCTTTGGCTTTATTTAATTTTTTGTCACGGGAACAGGCTTTAGCGATAACTTGAGACAGCATACTTTCAAGATCGCTTTCAAACAGTTCAATAGAATTGGAATCCTTCATTGGTATTTTACCTCCTTTATTTAATACCTATATTGTAAAAGCAAAGCGTTATCTCCACAAGGAATCCTCAGTTCTATTTTTGCTGACACAGCAGTTCAGAAAACTTACTATGTAAAGGCGGTATGAGATTGCTCCCATACCGCTAAAGGGTTATCTCTCGTAGGCTTTTTCTTTTGAAACGGGTACACTGTCGCCCTCATCAGGCGCACCGTCTACAAGCTCATTTTCCCGCTTATCCACATTAAGCAAGCCGTTTAAGACATTGAGCCGATTTGTTTTTTCGGTCAGTTCTTCTTCCTTGTCAAACGGTTTCTCAACTTCTGCTTTCGCAGTAGCAAATTGCTGTTCGAGGGTTGTAAGCTCCTGTTTTTTTGCCTCCAGCCGTTCAGGGATTTTCTCAATGGCATTGTCGATTCGGGTAATATTGCCAATAGCATCCGTGCCTAAAGAGATGGGACGAGAGAGGCTGCCTTTGATTTTTACTTGATATGCTTTTTCAAAAGGCTCAAAAGAAAGCTCCAAATCAAAGCCTCTGTACTTGCCAAGCGGAACGGGATCGGGCGAAGTCATTTCCTTGCAGGTGTCAATAATTTTCTGTCCGCCTTCCGCTTTTTCGGAATAAAAAACACCCTTAACCTCAATCCCTACAAAGGTATCGTCAAGAGGTTTCGGGTGCTCTTTTGCAAGTGATATATCCTTTTCCAGTCCCGCAATCGTCTCTTTCGTCTGAGCGATTGTTTTCGGGTAGTATTTGATGATCTTGTCCTCCAGCTCATATTTTTCGGAGAGATAGTTGGACTTCAAAAGGCGCAGCTTCTGCACCTGAATATCCAAGTCCATTTTCTCCTTGATGTGCGGATTATCCGCCGCAAGCATTTTGATTTCCGCATAGGAAAGTGCGGTAGCGTCTACATCTTCACAGGAACGCACGGGCGATTTGCTCGTCATAATCTGACTTGCGAACTTCTGTTTTCCCTCTACGAGCTGCCAGCAGTATGCGTCAAAAGTACCTTCCGTAACATATCGGTACAAACCGACCTTTGGGTTTTCATTACCTTGCCGCACCGTTCTTCCGGCTCTCTGTTCCAAATCGGCAGGTCGCCACGATAGCGATAGGTAAGGTCTGAGCGGTGCGCCAGCACCGCTTTCCACCTTTTCCCCCGCTTCACACCGTGCATGCGAGTTTCCCCGCACACGGCGTTCCATCATTACAAAAGAATCATTAGAATAGTAAGAATTTCAAAGTTAAGAAACTGTATTAAATCTCAGGTTGTCCTGCAAGAACTCGCAGGGCGTTCAGTTTTGCTAACGCCTTTTTATCAAGTTGAAAAAGGTTCAAATATACGGCAATGGTATTTGGGTCTGTAGCATGAATCAGCCGGTGAATATCCCTGTGAACAATTACCAGATTCATATACTTGTCCGTGCCGCCATTGCTCAATGGCTGTTTGTGGTGACAGTGTATTTCATCAAGCCAAAGCTTTTTTCCTGTCACAGCACAGCGCCCGTATTGTGCGGCGTAAAGAGAAATCCTGTTGTCCATGTACTCAACACTTCGTCGTGGCTCTTTTATACGCATCAGCGCAAGCATAATCGAAGTGTTAATGCCAAGGTTTTTGTGAATTTCTGCTCTACCCTCCGGTGTGTATTTACAAACCTTTTTCTTCTTGAACAATGGGGTTTTGGTCTGAATATATCCGACAGGTGCTACGGTTTTACTGCTGATAAAGCGAATTTGTTTGCTATCACCGTAATTCTTGCGGATATAGACCTCATTGATTTGCCCCTTTTTCGTAAGCCTGCCATAAAGTCTGTTCTTCATCACTGTAGACACTGCCCGGTGTATCTGTTCACAATCCGTTGCAATCATGGTTGCATAGCGGTAGTAGTTGTGAATTCCGAATACCATCGAATTGTACAGAGTAATTTCTCTGGCTTCGTCATCTCGGTCTTGAACATGGGCAATCTGCTTGACCTGCTCAATAAGAGCGGCTTTTTCTTTTGAAATGGCTTTTTCAGTCATATGCGATTTAACCACATACCGTTTCCGCTTCTTGACTGCTTTCATTTCAAATCCAAGAAATTCGGAGTAGTGCCGTTTCAGATTAACGATTTTCGACTTTTCTTCACTGATTTCCAGTTTGAGCCGGTCTTGCAGCCACAGTTTTACAGCAATGAATACTTTTTCTGCATCACTGCGTTTCCGACAAAATAACTTGAAATCGTCTGCATAGCGGACAATATGCACTTCCTTGAGTTTAGTGGTATTTTTGAAAGCACCATAAATCGCCGTTTTATTGATTGTGCCATTTGGCCGTACTTCACAGCTATACTCATATTTGGTGGGCATATTCTCCCATTGGGAGGCAATCCACCAATCAAGTTCATTCAGTACGATATTCGATAGGAGCGGTGAGAGAATGCCTCCTTGCGGAGTACCCTTTATTGGGTGTTCGACCGTTCCGTCCGGCATAACAATCGGTGCTTTTAACATCTCTCGGATGATGCACAATAGCTTTTTATCCCGTATACCCATATGCCAAATCTGCTGTATCAATTTTGTGTGGTTGACATTATCAAAGAAACCCTTGATGTCTACATCGACCACAAAATATAACTTTTGCAGATTTATCATCTTGTAGCACTGTGCAATCGCATTCTCGGCTGACCGGTTCGGGCGAAAGCCATTGCTCCGCTCATAAAATTTAGCTTCGCAAATTGGTTCCATTACCTGCAAAATACATTGCTGAACCAACCTATCCACGATTGTCGGGATTCCAAGAGGACGTATTTTGCCATTGGGCTTTGGGATTTCTACCCGCTTGACAGGCTTTGGCTTATAGTACATTAGCTTTCTCTGCACGATACGGACATACTGCTCTACAGGAAGTTTTTCAATATCCCTGATAGTTTGCTTGTCTGTACCGGCTGTATTGCTGCCACCATTCCGCTTTATATTTCGGTATGCCAGCCGGATATTTTCTTCGCTGCTGATTATGTCCATCAGCTTTGTAAAGATTTTACCTTGCTGGCTTTCCGCATACAGTCGGTCAAATACTGGCTGCAAATCGTAGTATTCTGAGTGCCTTAGTTTCTTTTGCTTTGTCATAGGCAACACCCCCTCTGGGCTGTTTTTCTTTGTCATACTCGAAGCTATGAATGTTCTTACCTATAACTATTTTTTTGTAATGACTGGTGGCTGTTGCTCCGCTCCCATTACAGGAGCATCTTTGCTCGTGCCACCACTTTCACAGCAATTAAAGGTGCTTATTTTCTTCGTCACCACCGCAATCATGCGTTATGCTGCTTCCCACGTTCCGATAATTCCATCTATACATATATACTTAGGTGCTTGCTCTGAGCCTGCCAGTCCAACAGTGCCTGTAACACTGTAAGGTGTTTCGTAACTGCCATTTCTACTAAACCTCGCTGGCTGCCATTTTTCAGACCGGCGCACATTTCTATGCGCTCCTCGGTTTAGACCCGTACATTCGTAAGTTCGTCAGGTATTTCTACCATTCTCACCATATATATTTTGTAGACCCCCGGCATATAGGTCACAGCCTCCACCTCTGGAGACCTTTCGTTTGCATTGTATCACAGCCGCAATTACGGTGACTCTCTGCCGACTTCACCGAGCTTCAGACCGCATTTCTGCCGCCTGTCGGAGTATCAGGGTAGGCATTTCAGGGCGTTACCCCGTCATTCTACCTATCGAATTATCAGTTCTATAAAGCATAGTCCTGCGGCTCCTTTCAATCCACAGAATATATTTTTTAATGTGCTTTACGCCTAACCTTTTCAGTTAGGAACGTGTCGCACGACAGTCAAGATCGTGGGAAGCGATAATCTTATTCTGAACATTCGTACCAGCCCCCATTTTCTGCGTACTGCCCATCAGGATTCGTACTTCACCACGGCGCACCTTTTTGAATAGCTCCTGCTTTTTGACTTCGGTATCCGCTTCGTGGATAAACTTGATTTCAGTTTCGGGAATACCACGCTCAATCAGCTTCTTTCTTATGTCTGTATAGACGGAAAATTCGCCTTCACCCTTTGGGGTAGAGAGGTCGCAAAAAAGAAGCTGCGTCAGCTTTTTGTCGCTGCCTTCCTCCCATATGCGGAACACCTCGTTTACACAGGCGTTGACTTTGCTGCTTTCTTCATCGGGCAGCATTGGATTCATCATTCGCTGGTCGAGAGCGAGTTTTCGCCCGTCGTTTGTCACCTTGAGCATATTATCTACGCTGGAATCAACACCGCCGCCCCTTATTCTTTCGGCTCGTTCACCAAGAGAAGCGACCATTTCTTTTTGTACCTGTGACGGCTTCACCGCAATATTATGGTACTCCACTTCCGGTACAGGAAGATTGAGCATATCTGCCGTTTTAATGTCGGCAACCTGCTTGAACATCGCCATCAGTTCGGGCAGGTTATTGAATTTTGCAAAGCGTGTTTTTGCTCGGTATCCTGTTCCTTCGGGCGTAAGTTCTACCGCCGTGACCGTCTCGCCGAAGCTCGAAGCCCAAGCGTCAAAGTGCTGCAAATCGTGTTCTTGCAGTGTCTTGTACTGCAAATATCGCTGAATGGTATAAAGTTCAACCATACTGTTTGAGATCGGCGTACCTGTCGCAAACACAACGCCACGCCCTCCGGTAATCTCATCAAGATAGCGGCACTTCATAAAGAGGTCTGAAGATTTCTGCGCTTCTGTCTGAGCGATACCGCCCACATTTCTCATTTTTGTGTAGAGATACAAATTTTTATAGTAGTGCGACTCATCAATAAAGAGACGGTCTACACCAAGTTCTTCAAAGGTTACCACATCATCCTTTCTTGATTGATCGTTCAGCTTTTGCAGCTTCGTTTGCAGGGAACGCTTGGTCTTTTCAAGCTGCTTGACCGAAAAACGGTCTCCACGGTTTCGCTTTATATCCGCAATTCCCTCGACAATATCATCAAGCTGTTGCTGTAAAACAGCTCTTTGTCTTTCAATACTCATCGGTATTTTTTCGAACTGACTGTGACCGATGATTACAGCGTCGTAGTCGCCTGTTGCAATCCTGCCGCAGAACCGTTTACGGTTCTTCATCTCAAAATCTTTTTTCGTAGCGACCAAGATATTCGCCGCAGGATAAAGCTGTAAGAACTCCGCCGCCCACTGTTCTGTCAAGTGATTGGGGACAACAAAAAGGGACTTATTACACAGTCCGAGCCGCTTGGACTCCATAGCGGCGGCAGTCATTTCATAGGTCTTGCCCGCACCTACGGCGTGTGCCAACAGGGTATTTCCTCCGTAAAGGATATGGGCAACCGCATTTTTCTGATGTTCCCTGAGTGTAATTTCAGGGTTTATGCCACTAAAAACAATGTGGCTTCCATCGTATTCACGGGGGCGAATTGAGTTGAACTTTTCGTTATACAGCCGCACCAGCTTTTCTCGCCTTTCCGGATCACGCCAAACCCAATCCTGAAAGCCTTGCTTGATAAGCTCCTGCTTTGACTGAGCGATAGCGGTTTCCTTTTTGTTCAGGACAGCTTTCTTTTTGCCGTCTGCGTCCTCGATATAATCGAAAACACGCACATCTTTCATATTGAGCGTTTCTTCGATAATCTTGTAGGCGTTTACTCGCTTTGTACCATAGGTGTTGTAGGCTTTCAGGTTGCCCCGGTCGTAGGATTTACCCTCCACATTCCATTCGCCCGTCAGTTTTGAATAGTGGACTTTGATGTTCCATCTCGCATAAACGGGTGTGTCCAAAAACTCATACATAAACTGCTGTGCGATTTCTTCGGGCAGCCAAGTCGTGCCGAGCTGCACAAAAATCTCGCTGGCAGTCAGGTCTTTCGGCTGTACCTTTTCAAGCGCCTCTACATTGATTTTGTAATCTTCGGGGTAAACTTCTGCGGATTTTTTTGCCCAAGCGAGCTTTTCCCTTACATTGCCGGAAAGGTATTCGTCCGCCATCAGGTACTTTTGTTCATCACTGCCGCCGTAGCCGTACATCGGGTTTAAGAAGATTACGCCCTTTAATTCCTGATAGAGTTCTTCTTCGGTTTTTCCTGTGAGAGAGCACATATATTCCATATCCACCTGAGCCTTTTCGCCCATAGATACGGCAAGTGCTTCACTGGCGGTATCCACCGAGGTAACAGGAGTGTGCGGCTTGATCGTCCGTTTTGTAAACATATCCGCTTTGCGCTCCAGCTCCCCGTTTTCGTCCAGCACCTCCAGTGCGGAAAGCAGAGCAAAGGAGCTATCCTGCGAAAAAGCGGACACATTCGCACGGGAATTGATCAGCCCGTACTTCTTGGAGAAGTTATCGTAAAGTTCATTTAGATTCTGCTGTTCTTTTTCAACTTCATAATCGGGATAGTCTGCGGTCTGCATTTCAATCAGGTTTCTGACGCAGTCACGGATCGCAATCATACCCTTAATACGGTTTTCTGCGGTGGCAGAAACATCGACGGGAGCCATACGGCTGTTTTCACGATAGTAGATTTTATCGTCCACAACCGTATAGGAAAAGTTGCGGACTTCGGGATCGGCAGGAATGGAGTTATCTTCTTCGGTCAGTTCCTCGTCCACCTCATAATCGGTAATTTCTGCGTGGATATTGGAAATGGCTTCGTCCAAAAGCTCGGCAAGGTCGGCGTTTTCATAGGGAACAACGGTATCTTCCTCGCCGAATCTGCCAGACACGGTTTTCCATTCACCCAGTACCATTTCAGGGTGATCGATGAAGTAGGAATTCATCTTTACGCCGTTTTCATCGGTGTTCAGGTATACCCAGTCCGGCTCAAGGTCAATAAGTCTGTCACGCTTCTGTAAGATCAAAATATCCGAGACAACCTCTGTTCCGGCATTGCCCCTAAAGGTATTGTTGGGCAGTCGGATTGCGCCGAGAAGATCGGCTCGCTGTGCGATATACTTTCGTACAGCAGGACTCTCTTTATCCATTGTGCCTTTGCTCGTGATGAGTGCCATTACGCCACCCGGTCTGAGCTTATCTAAGGATTTTGCAAAAAAGTAGTCGTGGATTAAAAAGTTATGCTTGTTATACCTCCTGTCATTGACTCGAATATCGCCGAACGGCACATTGCCAATGACAGCGTCAAAGAAGCTGTCGGGAACATTGGCTTCTTCAAACGGCTGTGCCGCAATCGAGGTTTTCTGATAGAGCTGCTGTGCGATACCCGCCGAAATTTTGTCGATCTCAACGCCGTAGATTTTGCTGTCCTGCATAGACTGGGGCAGCATACCGATAAAGTTTCCAATTCCACAGGAAGGCTCCAAGATGTTGCCCTCACGGAATCCCATCTGTTCCATTACCTTGTAGATTGAGGAAATGACAACAGGCGGGGTATAGAAAGCAGTCAGGGTGCTTGCTCTTGCGCTCTCGTATTCATCAGGGGAAAGGGCGGTGTAAAGCTCGATAAACTCATCAGCCCACGAGGAATTGTTCTCGTCAAAGGCTTCTGGAATACCGCCCCAACCGACATATTGCGAAAGAATTTCCTGTTCTTCGGGTGTAGCAAAGCGATTCTCAAACTCACATTCTTTCAGCACACGGATTGCTTCCATATTCCTGCGGAAGCGTTCTTTTTTGCCTGCCTCCGGCACTTCGTGGGAAGCAAGGTCAAAGGTATGCCGTTCAGACAATGGGATTTCAGGGTGCAAATCAAAGGTCTGTACCCGTGAGCGTTTAGGTTGGACAAAAGCTGGTGTTAAAGGTGCAGCTTCTTTTTGTTTAGGCTCAGGCTGTCCGGTTGCTTCCTTTTCGGAAATAGACTTTTTCACCTGTTCCAAATAGTCATTTGCCTGCCACTCGCTCTTAAATTCCTCGCTGACACCCTCGTCATCGATATAGATCGCTTCCGTCAAATCGTCCCAAATGGCGTATCCTTCATCGGTTTCAATAACGAAAAATCTTTCATCAGGCGGGAGTGCGTTTTCCGTCTTGTCCTTTTCAAGATAGGGCGAATCAATGATTTCTATGGCTTGCGGCGGTGGATCAAGATGCTCTGCAAACTCCCTTGATATGGTATTGCCTTCCTTGTCTTTATAGAAAACCACCTTAAAAGGCACACCGTAATATGTTTCCTCTCTTATGTCGCTTGCGAACTGATAGGGGCTTGTGTACTCAATACTTTCACGGACTGTCCCATCCGTATGAAGATAGTCAATCCTGCCGACTGGCTGCGACTGTACCGGATCTTCCTTGTTGCTTGATACAATGTTGCGGGTATTTCGCTCTCCGTTTTCGGTGGCAGAAACCGCCACATCAAAGCCACGGTCAAGCAGCATATTGATATAGGTATCCAAGCGGTTTGCCGGAAAACCACACATTTCTGTTTGCTGATTGTTTCCAATAAAGCGAGAAGTCAGATTCAGCTCTAACGCTTCGCTGACGATTTGTGCGTCCACTCCATAAGCTTCAAAGAAATCGCCCACCTGATACAGCACAAGACTGTCAGGATTTTCTTCCTTGATTTTACTGTATTCACGGTAATTGTCCGTAAAACGGCTGCTGCGCTCGTTCTGCTGAACAAGCTGCATAAAGTTATCCTTGCTCTCCAAGCGTGGCTGCGGGTTTTGCTCCGAGCGATCCATCAGCTCGACATTCCAGTCATCTACCCGTGTGATTTCAAACGGCTTGCCGTCAAAATACACCCTGTCACCAACTTGATAAGAGGCGGCAAACAAAGCCTTTTGCTGTTCCTGCGCCGCCGCCTGCTCGATCCTTGCCACTACATCTTCGGGCAGCCCGTCCACATAGTAGTGAATTTCACCCTCGCTGCTGATATGGGCGATATTTTGATAATCACCGTTTTCCTCAACAGCTCGGTTCCAAACGGTAAGACCATTTCCAAGATAGCCCATACCAATGTCAAAGGCAGGCGCTTCATCTGTTTTTTCTTCGGGCGGTAACTCCTTAACCTTCAGGTGATCGTTCATCGGGTTTTCCCGTACCTTGCGGTCGAACTCCGCTCTGTCCATCTCCTTTTGGAATAATGGAAATTGAATATCGTGAAGCACAACACGCTCATCGTTAAAGGAAAGGATTTCATATTCATCTGCGCCCATATATACAGTGTCGCCAAGATGATAGGCATACTGTGCTTCCTGCTCCGGCTCGCTTGCAGCCGTTTGTACAGCTTCCTGTTGTGGCGGAGCAGAGGAAAGGATTTCACGGTTTCTCTTTTCTTCGGCAAGTTCAGCTCGGCGCTCCTCCTGCTTTTCGAGCCACTGCGGATAAATCTCTTGTTCTTTCGGGTTGAGATAACGATCAAGGCGTATCAATTCTTTGATTCGCTTTTCTACCTGATTCCAATTCAGCCTGATATGAGGCTTGTCATCACCGATACCCTTAGAAATCAAAATACCTTTTCCGTCGTGCTGTTCGTCAATCCCTGTACCTGTAATTACAGGATAGGAGCCGCCCCAACCATATTCGTCTTTTAAGAAATCGACATTTTCCTTTGCCGACAGGCTTTTTTCAAACTGTTCAAAGATACGGAACTTTCCCTCAGATACGCCGCTTCCACGAGTGAGAACAGCGTCTATGATTTCCTGCGAAAAAGAAAAAGCAGAGGTTTTTTCCTCTGCCTGCGTTTCCATAAAGTTCAGTTGTCCGTCTATCGATGGAAGAGGCTTCATTGTATCCTGCAATTCGCCGAGCAGCCGCATTGCTTCAAAATGCTGTGCGATCACACCCCAATCATAGAAACTTTGTGCCGTTCGGCTTTCGTAATTGCCTTCCCAAAGCTGAAGCACATTCTGCCAAGTTTTGTACCCGACTCGCCGCCCGTCGCTCAAAATCACTTCGGTATAATCGTTGTTGAAAATACCTTTGATATATTCGGTGCGGACGGCGTTATCGGAATTGCTTTCATAGAAAGCACGAATTTCGTCCTTTGAGGCTTTTAGGTGGGGCGTTATGCCGAGGATTTCACGGATTGTATCATCTCTGCCGAAAAAAGGCAGACTGGTATCTTCGTGTCTCCTGTCATAATAGTCTAAGCCAAGATTACTTCCGCTTTCACGATCTCCTGTACTCTGTTTCTCAAGTTGTTCATTCCCTGTACCCACTTCATCATATCCGCCGCTTTCAGGCTCTCTGTCAAGCCCTCCTGCGCTGCCATCTGCTTCATCAGGGTTTCTTCCAGTTTCATCGCTGTCTGTTCTACCTCCGCCAAATGCTCCGTCAGGGTGCAGCTCGTCAGAAGATTGTAGTACCGGATTTTGTGGTGTTCCTTGAGAAACTTCCGTCTCATCTGAGCGTACCTGCCCAGAGTCACTTCCGGCTGGGCGGGCATTGTCAGGTCGGGAAGATTGTAGTCGCCCTGCATTGTGTATGTCAACTCGTTCATTTTCAAAGCTCCTTTCGCTTGTATTTTCAGCTTTATTGTAATCGGGTTTTTCTCTATCCGCAATTATGCGATTTTGTCTGTCGAGGGCAAGAATGGTGCGGGAGATTTCCCCAAGCCCCATTTCCGCAATATCACTTGCCGCAATGCCGAGCGCATTCAAGGCTTCCGGCGTATTGAAGTTCGTGATAACAGAGAAATCCTCCGATTCAAAAAAAGGCTCGGTATCTATCCCAAGTCTTGTCATCATCATATACGCCACGCTGTTTGTTACCGCTTTCTTATACATAGAGGTAATCATATCCTCGGAAAGCCCGTAGAGAAAACTGTCCTCTGCGGCATACATCAGATCGCTCAAATAGTCGGGAATATTATCTTCTACGGCGTTTTTAGCGGCGCTCATCACTGCGTCCGCAAGGCTGTCCTTGTTTTCCAGATCGCCGAAAGTGTTTTCAAGGGATTCAATTACATCGTCCGTATATTCCGGTTTCATATCCCAAATCGGAACGGGGCGGGAATAGCGGCTTTCGTGGGTGTCGGAAATATCAAAATAATGGGTTAAGCGCTGTCTGCTTCGGTCAGCGTCCTCAAATACGGCGATACCCTTTGCGCCACGGTTTACCCAACGCCCGAATTTATCATTCCAACGCTCGATTTCCAAAACCGCCGTTGCGTCCGGTCGTTGGGCATAGATAAGAAGCTTCTCGTCAAAGCGCAGCCTGTAATTTCGGCAGGCACATCGTAAAAAGGCTTGCCAGTTCTGTACATCAGAAATAACAGCGTGTGCGGTACGACGGTACATTTCAGAAATCAGGTCGTACTTTCGTGCCATCGGTTATACACCTCCTATCTTTCATAGTCTTTTTGCTTCGGCTTTACGGGAATACCACTTTTGTCATAGCATTTCGGATCGGCGGCAGGTGTGTCCCAACCAAACATTGAACCTGCTTTCATTGCCTCCGCCTGAGCTTTCGTCAAGCCGAGCTTTTCGTTCATTTCGTTTACAAGGGCGTTTGTTTCACTGGGTTTACCGCCCTGAATATCCGTGCGGTAAAATCCGCTTTCGCCTTTCTTGACAATCCCCACACAGTTTTCTGTCTGCACGAACACATAGCATTGTTCCGGCAGAGAGGAACGAAGGGGGATCACGGTGTTTCCGTTCTGCTCCATTCGCTCTGCAAACTCGCAACTATGAAAAATATTGCTTCCAACCTCCAAGTGATAATCGTCTATATATCGGCAGGTACGGTCAAGCTGTTCACCGTCGCTTAAAGTAATACGGATTTTATCCCCATCGGGAATTTTAAATTTTCCCTTATAATCCGGCGTGATAAAGCAGATTCCACGGCTCGCTTTTTCCATATGGCGGTTGAGCCATTCCCGTACATAACAGTAGCAATAGAAGTTATAGTCTCCACGGGTGGGATTGCAGCGTATCAGGAAAGCGTACTTTTCTGTATCCGCACGGAATCCATACTCGGTGGTGTAACTGCCTTCAAAAGCGCTGTCCGGACGACTTTTCGCATACTGTGACATATCGGTGCGACTTTTTAACAGCCCGTATTCTTCAGAGCGCAAAGCATTGATAACCTCGTCCAGCTCGTTTTTGAACTGGTCTGTTTTTAAATCACGCCTGTGGTCAAACCAAGAAGTAAAAAACTCATTGCCACCTGAGCCAAAATCGCCTCTCAAATGCCCTATGCAACCTGTCTGTCCCTCTATCTGTGTGCTTTGTGCGTAAGTATATTTTTGTTCGTCAATATAAAGCGGTCGGATTTTCATTTTCTCACCTCGCTTGTTCTTTTGCTGTTTTTTGTTTCGGTATGTGGAAGCCATAAACTGCCGCAATTTCATCTCCAAGCCGTTTTGTTACCTTCGTTATATCTGCCCGTGTAGCTTTTCCAAAATAGATTTTTTCCTGCAATCGTTCCATCTGTTCCGGCGAAGCAGTATCCTTAAACACACGGTATAGGTAATGATTTGTCCCATCGTGATGAACAGCGTCAGCACGAAGATCGCCGTACTTATCCACATACCACTCTATCATATCCGTATCGGAATACAGGCAGTCCTTGATGTTGCCGGAATCAATCATCTTATATCCCATAACTCTGCCGTTCCATCTGCCGATGTCGCCGATGACGATAATCGGCTGAGATAGCTGAATATTGAGATTTGCCCGTTCATCGGAAAGATATTCGCCATTGGTTTCAACCATATATTCGTACAGCTTGTGTTCATCATTTGGATCTCCGTCAATTTCATTGATTTCAAGGAAATCCTTATATCCGTCACGCCAATCATCAGGGTTGAGATTCATATCGCTCCAGATAATATGCCTATTCTCCGTTCTGTTCTGACTGCTGCTCATCATCAGCACCTCCCAAATAGGAAAAGAGCCTGTTTTTTGTGATCTGCTCCTGAAGCTCTGTGATAACCGTCATATCAGAGACGGATATATCGGGGATTTTCAAAATACTTTGCAGGCTCAGTGCCTTCAAATCCTTTTCAGTTTTGCAGCCGGAATCGTAGAGTTTCGCAAGCACCTTTACTTTCTGCTGCAAAGCGGTATTTGTACTTTTTTTCGCTGCCATTTCTTTTACCTCCTGTCTTAGCTCTTAGCGTAGTCGGAATAGACACGCTGCATTTTATGCCTTGCTCTGCGCACTTCGGGGGAACAGCCCAGTTCAGGGTATTTTGCCTGAATTTTTTGTCGTGTCCTTCGGATACTCTCAAAACAAGGGATACCGTAAGCCTTGTAATTGCTCATCACATCTTCAAAGCTGAAATCTGCGATACCGTAATTATCATAGATACACGCTTTGCTTATGAGCAGATATAGCTTCATATCATCGTTTCGTGCTTCGGGGTGTTCCTTTAAAACCGCAAGCACCCTGTTTTCCACAGTTTCAAGTTTTTTCATCTAAGCCTCCTAAATATAGAAAAAGGGGCGAAGTATTTAAACTCCGCCCCCCGTAGAAGTTCTTACTTTTTCTTTCTGTTACGGATCTGCAAAAAGATAAAGCCGCCTACGATAAAGGCGACCAAAGCAATTCCAATAATAGCTTTCAGTTCCATCAGTTATCCTCCTTCTTCTTTTTCTTAAAGCCGAAAATACCACAAGCAGCTATGCCTGCCACCGACACGCCTGCAAGGGCAAGCCAAAGACCGAGCTTGCTGTCATCTCCCGTTTTCGGTGTATCCCTCAGCTCATTGTGCATTTCTACAACTGTGGTAGAGCCTGTCTGCACCGCAGCTTCTTTATCGGCTGGCAGGATATACATAGCGGAAGCGGAATTGTTTACTTCGGAAATCTTGTACTCGCCGATACGCAGTCCTTCAATGAAGATTTCACCCTTTTCGTCTGTTTCAAGGGTGACATCATAGCCGTTTGCTCCGGTAATGCGGAAAGCAAAGCCTTCCACTTTTCCGTCGGACGATGTTTTCACGATTTTCAGGTTTCCACGCATAGATTCATTTGCAAAACCTTTGCCCTCTGTATTTTCGACCTGATAGGTCTTTCCGTCGGTGTCAATAAACACTTCATACACGCCTTCGTCCAGCGTGAAGCCCTCCGGTGCTTTTGTCTCTTTCACAAAATAGCGTCCATAGAGCAGATCGTTCATTTCATACTGTCCGATTTCCTTTTCGGTCAGCGTACCGATCAGCTCGTCCTCACTGTCAAGCTCGCCGTTGTCATTGGAATCCTTGTAGACTTCAAAAACAGCGCCTGCCAGTTTGGTATCTGTATATTCAGCGTCCACCTTTGTCAAAGCGATATTTCCACGGATAAGCTCATTGACGATTTCAATCTCAACAATCTGCCCGTTTTCCGAAATGTTTACATCATAGACGGTTTCATCAAGCACGAATCCGGTCGGCTGTTCGATTTCACGGATATACCAGTTTCCGTAAGGCACATTCTCAAAGGAGAAGCTGCCATCGTCGCCGGATACGGCGGTCATCAGGGCATTTTCTTCGGTAAAATCCACATCATCGCTCTTAAACAGACCAATGAGCGCACCGCCAAGTCCTTCGCCGTTTTCGTCAACCTTCTTACCTGATACAGAGCCGTAGATCAGCTTATTTTCCATCGGCTCACCATTATTCACTGCAATCGCTACTGTTGCAGTTTCCTGTCCCGCATATTCAAATACAACGGGATATTTTTCGCTGCTAAGCTGATAATGCTCGTCTGTCGCAAGCTCTTTTACATAATAGCTGCCCAAAGGCAGATCAGTTTTGACGGTCGCCTTGCCGTTTTCATCAAGCGTGATGATTTCGATCAGACCGTCTTTCGGGATGGAAGTACCGCTTGCGGATACGAGTTCCTCATCGGCAAACAAGCCAAAGCTGATATTTTTGATTTCGCCATTATTGCCGATACCAAACAGCTCGCTTGTTTCAAGTGCTTTTTCAAGGCTTACTTCAACCTTCTGTCTTTCGTTGACAAAGGAAGTCGCCGTTTCGGTTACGGCTACATTTTGTCCGGCGTAAATAAGTTCCACGGTATGGACTTCATCGCTTAATACCATTCCGTAGCCTGCCTTAACCTCTTTTACCTCGTACTTTCCGAGGTAGAGTTCCTTGCTCTCAGCAAAACCCATTTCATCGGTTGTAACCGTATCGACCAGCTCGCCCTTACTGTATCTCAGCGTACCGTCGGGTGTTACCACATCTTCGGCGGCACGGATTTCATAGACAGTATCGGGAAGCCCCTGTGTTTCATAGATCGGTTGATAGATAACGGGAAGTTCCTGCCCGTTTTCATCTGTTCCGCCGCTTACTGAGACACCGAAGAACACTTCGCCCGTCTTTTCAATACTGATCGTGCCTTTCTGCGGCATATTGGTCTTTTCGACTTTTATCACTGTTACCCCGCTTTCCTCAGAAGAATTTTCTTCCGCTACATCAAAATAGACGGGTGTGGAATCAAGAACATATCCATAAGGACTCTGTACCTCAACGATAGAGTAGCCCTGACCGTATGGCAGCTTTTCCGGCGTTACGAGCGAGCCGTTAGCGTCGGTATAGAAAGTGTCAACAGTTGTCGGGGTGGGATAAGTAAATTCCATCGTGATGAGATTGCCGGATGGATCATAAATCTGGAATCCTGCGCCCGCATAGGGAATTGTTTTGCCAGTTTCTGCGTCCACCTTTACCACTTGGATATAACTTTCAAAATTTCTGTTGTTAATCAGATAGCGGTAGGTCTGAGCGTCTTTTGCGATAAACACATCAAAATCGTCCATCAATTCTCTGCCTTCCCAACCGGACACCTGATGGACGGTATATGTGCCGTAAGGCATATCCTTTGTCTGTGCAAAGCCGTTCTCGTCGCAGGTCAGAGTATCACGCTCAGATTCCTTTGCGTTTTCAAAAGAGCCTGCGGATTTGAGATACACTTCGAAAACAGCGCCTTCTTCGGGCGTTTCAATCTGTGTTTCGCCATCGTCCGTATGTTTGATAATGGCGATATTACCCTTGATAACCTGTTCATTTACATCATTTGCGGTCTGATTATGCTCAATGGTATAAAGCTCTGGCTCTGCGCCAACCTTATGGACTGTCGGATCGAGCAAATAGCCTTCGCTCGGCTCAAGTTCCTTAATTGTCCAATCCGAATCACAGATATATTCTTTTGTGGTGAACTGCCCGTTTTCATCAGTGTAGTATTCGTCAATAAGCTGTTCACCCTTGAAAATCCCGTATTTTGCGCCTACAAGCGAAGCGTTTCCCTGAGCCGTTCCTGTTTCAGCGTCGCTCTTAGTTACAGTAACGGTAAACTTCTTCAGGATATTCGTGAAATTGCGGGTAGTGACCTCATTCCACTTGACAGGTGCGGTCTGATCTTCGGGAATGACATAACGGATTGCGGTATCTACTTCCTCGATGGTGTACGGTGTTGTACCGCTTATCAACACATCTTCAAAGGTAGCCACACCGTTTTTATCCGTAACAGCATACTCATCAACAGCAATACCGGAAAGCGATGTGCCGTAAAGATGGAAGGTCACGCCCTCATTGAAGTTATCCTCCGAGGATTTAATAACCTCAATGTCTCCACGCTTCAGCGTATTATTGAAATTAACGGTTGCAACCTGCCCCGCAACAACGGTTACACGGCGTGTTTCCTGCGGCTCGTATCTGTCGTATTCCTGCTCGGTTACGGTATATACCCCCGGCATTAGGTTATCTACCTGAATTTGACCTCCGTTTTCGGTTTTAACCGTTTTATCAATGCCATTACCTTGAATACGGAAAGTGATACCATCTACCTTTCCGTCCTCACTGGTTTTTACAATTTTTGCCGAGCCATAAGACACTTTCAGTTTGAGGAAGCCCTTGAGCGGATCGTTGACAGTCTGAGCGTAAGTTACGGTATCCTGCACACCGCCGTTTGGTCCATAAATACCGTCCGTCCAAGTGATAACGCCTTTTCTTTGAGCCGTTTTTTCAGCAGTAATCGTCAGCCCATCGCTCGGCGCTTTCTCGGAGATGATTGTCAGCTTATTTCCGCTTACAGAAAACTGAACACCTGAGTCATTGGACGAAAACTTATATCCCGAAAGGACATTGTTTGTGTCCGTCAGCGTAACGGTGTATTTAGAGCCGTCCCATTCCAGCTCAATTTCCTTTGCGCCTCCCGGCGTTTTGGAAAGGAAGCTCGGCAGCTTGGAGTGTTTCTGAACACTCGCCGCCATTGAATTGTAGTAGCTCATAATTTTGTTATAAAGGGGGTGGTTGGTACTGATCTGATCCAGAACAGCATTTTTGCCGCCTGTACTAACCTTATTAAAGTTCTCATCACGCTCGCCGATAACGGTTTCCCAAATGAGAAGCTGGGTTGCGACTGCGTGCGCCAGTTTATCTCCGCCCTCGTTCTGAGAACGCCACGATGTTGAGATTGTACCCGTATAGCCATACTGGAAAATACGACCGATGAACAGCTTAATATCGTCAGGCGAAATGGTGCTGTTATAGGACGAAGGGTAGTTATCCCAAAAATCCTCGCCCTTTTTCGTAAAACTGTCTCCGGTTTCCTGCGGGACGCCGATCTCGATGCAGTAGCAAATATTTCCGGTATAGGAACCCATTGCTCGAACGGTTGTGTAACGGGAAGTTCCTGTTTTCCAGCCATTCATAAGAGTAAGGCTGCTGTGTCCCCATTCTGCGTTGTAATTCGAGTCGCCATCACGGGGGAACGAGATAAGATATACATCGTCCGTTTCCTCTGCGGCATAGGCAGTCGTACCAATTCCCACAAGGGAAGTAACACACATCAGAGCCGCAAGAAACAGCGACATAATGCGCTTTGGTTTCTTTATTTTCATCTGAAATCCTCCTTGAAAATGAAAAAACGCACCGTTGTTTCGGTGCGTTCTCAAAATGGAATATTGAATTTAAGCATAGCCAATATATATGTCATAGATTCCGTCGGAAACTTCTTCCGCCCAAATCCATACGGCTGTGATTTCTTCGTCAGCTTTGTACCGATTCAAGCGGCTGTGAATATCTCTTTCAAGATATTTACAATGCGCTCCGGCACGGATCGGATTATCCCAACAGTAAACCGCCTCGCTGTCCAACTGAAGTCCAACGCTTTGAGCGTAATCCTTCGCAAAGGAAATCCAGTAATCAATGTCGAAGTCGATTTCGGCTTTGCTTGTCGTTTCCTCTGTTTCAGTTGGCATAGGCGCTTCACTTTCTTCGGGAATATCCGGCTGTGGTTTTGATACGGAATTCTCGGTCTTATCCGCTTCGTTGAGCTGTGTGGCGGACTGTACCGCCTGCTCGGTTTCAGAAACAGTCTGAGGCTGTTTGGAGTTGACCGTTTTCTTTTCCGTTGTTTCTTCCTGCTTTTCAGGCTCTGATTCCTGTACGGCTACAGGCGTTGTTTCAACCTCTTTTTTCTCATTTCCCACAGGCGTTTCCGATTCGGTTGAGCTTTGACTACTCTCCGAAGAAGAAAACGGCTGCGGCTTATCTTCATTTGACGGGGTATTGTTGCAGCCTGCAAGCACAATCAGTAAAAGAACCATTAAAAAAGCAATCATTTTTGTTTTCATTACGCTTCACTCCTTTTTCTGCCGCTATTTTAATGCGAAACAGCGTTTCAGACAAAGGTGCGAACGAGACGCTTAATCTTAAATCATAAAACATCCCTCCTGTGTTTTGGAATTGTGCGTTTTCCTGAGATAGATTGAACTAAGTGAGATAGATTTAACTAAGTGAGATAGATATATCTTTCGGATAGTCAGGTAGTATCAGGGGTTGGAGTGTGAGGAAGGGGAAGCAGAAAACACACTCAGCCTTACCTGCTGTCACGCTCGGCACGGTTACGCAAAAACTTGTTGTAATGCTCCAGCGCCTTGCAGACATACTCCTCCGTTTGATTTATGGGAATATTCTTCGGAATCAGACTCCGTACCCTATCCCCACGCAAAACAATCTTCTCACGCTGATTTGGCTTTTCCTCACTCATAATCGCAGAAATCGCCTCTGTGGTCAGCTTGCCTTCCTCAAAAAACTTTCGCATACGAATTGCCTGATCGTGGGACGGGGTACAGTCGTTTATGTCGATTTCGTCCACCAAATCCCTTTGGCAGTCCTCGTTCAGATAGGACAGCTCCACGGCGGGACGCATTTTTATTCTGCCCTCGTCTACAAATTCAAGCAGTTCGGGAACAAGGTTTGTAAGGCGCACATAACGCTGAATTTGTGTATTACTATCCGTTGTTTCTGCCGCCAGCAATTCTCTTGATTTGCCCGTCAAATAATCGTGTCCCACTGGGACACCATTTTCTCTTTTCGGTCTGCCTGCCTGTCTTTTCATTGCGTCAAGCCGCATTTTGTATGCGTAGGCTTTTTCCGAGGGAAGTATCTGCGACCTTTGGAAGTTGCTTTCGACCATTAAAATCGTAGCTTCATCACGGTCGAGGTCTACAACCTCACAGCGCAGCGTTTCAAATCCGGCAAGCTCACAAGCCTTTTTTCGCCTGTGTCCTGAGATAAGCTCATATCTGCCGTCCTCCTTCTGTCTTACGGTAGCAGGAGTAATCACGCCACGCTCTTTGATACTTTCTACAAGCTGAAACATATCCTCATCTTCCCGCACCTTAAACGGGTGGTCGGGGAAATCGTCGATTTCATCAAGCGGAATATCTCTGATTTTGGAAAGCTTCGCTTCATCTCGTTCCTCCTGTGAGGAGAACAGCTCATCGAGCGTGTTCGTAGGCAGCGTGAAGTCGCTCTTTCTGCCTGCCATCGGCTAACACCTCCTTTGTGAAATTGGCGTAAGCCTTAGACACCGGACTGTTTGGCTCATAAGCGTAAATACTTGTTCCTTTTGAGGACACCTCTGCGGCTTTTATAGCAACCGGAATCGTTGATTTATATATCCTGATATGGCTGCCAAAATTGTTCCTAAGTGCCTCTATCGTGCTTTTGGCAAGATTAGTCCTTCCGTCCACAAGTGTCAAAAGGATACCGTCGATTTTCAAATCGGCGTTTGTGTGTTTCCTCACCTTTGCAATCGTCCCCAAAAGCTGTGTCATTCCCTTAGCGGGAAGATACTGCGCCTGAACAGGGATAATCACGCTATCTGCCGCCGTAAGTGCGTTAAAGGTAATCATACCCAAGCTCGGCATACAGTCAATGAGAACATAATCGTACTTGTCTTTTACAAGGCTCAGGTAGTTCTTCAAAACACGCTCTCGGCTCATAGCGGTAACAAGCGTCATTTCCAGTGAGGACAAACTTAAATTTGAGGGTACAAGATCAACCTGTTCAGCGTGATGCAGAATACCGTCAAAGGGATTTTGTTCCTGCTCCGATATGATTGTTTGAAGCTTCTCCGTCAGAGTTACGGAAAGGCTGTCTGTATCCTGCCAGCCAAGGCAGGTCGTTAAATCTCCCTGTGGATCGGCGTCAATCAAAAGCACCTTTTTCCCTTGCATAGCAAGTCCAACGCCTAAATTGACTGTGGTCGTGGTCTTGCCTACGCCGCCTTTCTGATTACATATGGCAATCGTCTTGCAGTTTGACATCTCCGACTTTACCTCCTTTCATAGATTTCACAGCCGACTTTATAAAAAGCGGCTATGTAAAAACCGCAGAATTTGTTCTCAACACCCCCTGCGGAAAGCGTTTCGCTCTGTACGGGAAGCGCTAAGGTTACGGTTTGCGAAACCGTATCATAGGAATCTCACCTCTGCCGGGTACTCCGCCAGCTCCGTAGAGAAGTATCATTATCATTCTGACTGTCATTGCCATTTCAGTAGCAACCTGAATTTCAGGTCGGGAATTCTCGCTCGTTCTCCATATATCATAATAGGAAAAGTCACGGCGTACCCACCTTCGGGCTATTCATCAGAACTAATGTCCTTAGCGCCTGTCTATTCAATTTTCAAGGTACTGTAAAGGGATAAGTCCCTTGCGGGAAAATAACCCCTTCACTCATTTGGACAAAGGGGGGCAAAATGCACACCCAAAATCGCCCCTTTTCCGAAAAAAATTTGAAAAAAATTTTTTTGACCTTGAAAATCGCCCTAAAACGCAAAAAAAGCCGCCTGCCTCTCCGTAGAAAGACAAGCGGCATAACAGCATTTATATTCAGATGTATTGAACGGTAATTCGTTTCTTTCGTGCTTTTGTGAATTTGATAAGGACATCATCTACTGCGTCTGTATATCTGCCTTGCTCTATAAGGTTATTTTTAAGATCAATCAGAGCTTGTAAAACTTTTCTGTACTCATCATCATTAAGATAGAAATGAAATTGCTGTTTTTTCATTCAAATACCTCCTTTATTTTCTGTTTCTTCTCCATTCAAAAAATCTCTGCCGGATAAATGCTACATCTTCATTTTCATTCGATGTTATGAAAATATGTAAGCTACGAAATACCTTTTTTACTTTTACTGCAAAGTCCGCTTCATTGCCATTTAAGGTATACGGGATTTTTATCAGTTTGATTTCCCGCTTTCGACACAGGTGCGATTTCAGTATTTCTATTTTCTCCGTCCGGCTGACAGTCTCTATCGCTGCTTTTTCTTCAGGTAAATACATTTCAAGCGGTATGCCGATAATCTTATCTGTATCTGTCTGTACCCTTATATGCTTCATCGCTGCATAATACATCACCGCCAGCTTCGGAAAAACTGTCAGATAATTTTTTTCGCACACCTTACAGCCTTTTTCTTCAATCGTTCTTTCTGAAACTTTTGCTTTCCAAGAATGTCCGAGTGAACATTTCCACCATACACTCCGCATTGAATTTCTGGATATTTTATTTGGGGAAATGCCTTTGTTTTTTTCATAATCCCATTCTGAAAGAAGATGTGCGTCCGCCGTTGCTAAATCATTATGCCCTGTCATAACTGCTCGATCCGCACAAACAGGACATACTGTGCCTTTTATCCGTGCATATACAACGGACTGCCACTCATATCCGCACTCTCTGCACTTCCACCAAACATTCCTACGAGATTTCTCGTTTATCATATCAGGAGTAAGCGGCAAATTCCGGTCTGACCATTCCTGTGCAAGCTGAGGGTGGGTTGTAGCAAAGTCATTAAATCCTTTCAGCAGAGTTTGACCGCTACAATAAGGACATTGGCTTCCGCCTGAACGAGTTGAGATGAGTGTATTCCATTCGTGTCCTTTGCTGCACCTCCACCATACCTTTCGATTCGCAAAAGCAGTAACCATATCAGGCTTTAGCGGATAATTCCTTTCAGACCACTCAGAAGCGATTTCAGGGCGCTGCGAGGCAAGATCATTAAATCCCACTAAGATTTTATTATGAGAGCAATATGGGCAGCCTGTGCCGCTTATTGCCCTGCTCTTAACCGTTGCCGTCCATTCGTGACCATATTTATCTTGCCAAATCACTTTCTTATGAGAGCCTATTGTTACCATTGTCGGTTTTAGCGGATCGTTCTTACTTGACCATTCATCAGCCAGTTCCGGTTTCAGCGTTGCCAAATCATTGATACCCTCTATAACTCTTGCTCCTGAACAGATTGGACAGTTCTCGCCTTTTGAACGAGCCTTAACGCTGGTCTGCCATTCGTGACCGCAAGCTCCCTTCCACCAAACTACTTTGTTTGAGCCGTATGTAATCTTATCCGGTGTAAGCGGCAGATTTTTATTCGACCATTCCGAAACAAGCTCAGGGTGTACCTCTGATAAAAGATTACTCATATCAAATCCCCTCCTTCCTCTGTGATTACATTATATTTGGAAAGAGGTTTTTTTCGTAGTTTGCGAATCTACTTAAAATAAAAAGCCGTCTGAAAAAGGGTAAATCCTTTTCAGACGACTACAATATAAAATCAGCTCTGTCGGTTTATTGATCTGAACACTTCCAATAATTCAATTTTGGCAACATAGCCGCCATATATTCTCGTACCTGTTCCGAAGTCCAGTTTTCATTTGCCATATGCTCGGCACAAAAGTTAATCAAATCATCCATTTTATTGTATGTGAATTTCCCTTCAGTGTAACACCACTTGCAGTATTCTTCATTGAATGTCCCATCAGGTTCTTTACTGATAGAAGAATCATCAAGAGGCATACCGCAGCATTGGCAAATAAGCTGTCTTGGAGAACCTAAAAGCGTATTGATTGAAACATCAAAAAACTTAGAGAGCAGTTTTAAGGTTTCTATATTTGGAATTGTTTCTCCGTTTTCCCAACGGGATACCGCTTGCCTTGTAACATAGAGTTTTTCTGCAAGTTCATCTTGTGACAAACCTTTTTTCGTTCGCAGTTCGAGTATAACATCTTTCGTATCCATTAAAATCACCACCTTGTAAATATTATAATATGTGTGCATTCTATAAACAAGCAACCCGCTGTTGCTTGTACAGGTTACTTTTTCTCTCGTGTCAAAACAGCTCCGACAACTGAGCCAATCAGGACAATAGGTGCTAATCTTACGAACAGCCACTCCAATGCGTGAAAACCTACTCCCATAACTTCGGTTTCAGGTTTACTGTAATCCCATCCCAAGTATGGACTGTTCAGCACGAATATAACCGCAAAAACAATTACGATCAACGCACACAATGAGATAAAACCCCAATGAAATATCTTTCGTCTAGCCCTTTTCCTTTTGGCGAGCTGTAGATTTATAACCTCCAACTTTTCGGAAATCACTTTTAAATCATCCGGCTTTGGCTCATCAATCGTTTCTCCAAGCAAAGTGCTTACGGGAGTTTCTAACACTTCTGATAGGGAAATCAACAGATCGGAATCCGGGACAGACAAGCCTTTTTCCCATTTAGAAATTGTTTGCCGCACTACATTTAGTTTGATAGCGAGTTCTTCCTGCGAAAGTCCTTTTGACTTTCTGATAGATTTAATATTTTCATTCAGCATTATGGATAACCACCTTTCTTTCAGTCGTTACCATTATTGTATTCCGAACAATCCGTTGCTACAAGCAACGCATATTAACATTGGATATGTTAGTCACAAGCTTGTTCCTATATATATTTTCGCAAGTAAATCATATCTATCAGCTTCACACCACCATCATAAATCGGGTGGTCATAATTATCAGTAAAAAAGTTCTTAATAATATGAGAACGGGTAAAGCCGCACTTTTCATAAAATGGGATTGTTGATAGGCTGTCACCAGTTCCGACCTGCAATATCGAATAATCGCCCTGATATTTTTTGATAATAAACTCAATCAATGCTTTACCGTAGCCCTTACCGTGAAACTGTGGATCTGTGGCAATGTTTTTTATTTCAAGCACTCCGCCACCGACATCTAACACAACACATTCGGCTTTGACTCCATCATCTTCTAAAACATACATTGTCCCCTTTGTAAGATATCGGTCTATCATATTTTCCTGTTCATCTGCCAATAATAGCAAATTAAGATATTGCTTTTTACCTTCTTTTACCTCTTTAATATCCATAGTCCTAACCCCATATAATATTGTTTTCTTTTATTTGAAAATGGGCAATCCCGATTAAGGACTGCCCATTTATTCCGTTCACTATGCGATTTTTTTGTCGCTGCACCGTTTTTGACACCGATTGGTGTAAAATTGGTGTATTTGTGTAAATTCCGAGCTTTTCGGAAAATGAAGTACATCCCGTTTTAGTAGAGTTTTGCGCCTGCCGGAATATGGTTATCTACCATCAGCAGATGAAGCTTTTCTTCGCCTTCCTCAGTATGAATTGCACTGAGCAGCATACCGCAGGACTCAATACCCATCATCGGTCTTGGAGGAAGATTAGTAATAGCGATACAGGTCTTTCCAACCAGTTCTTCCGGCTCATAATATGCGTGGATACCGCTTAAAATCGTCCTGTTTTCGCCTGTACCGTCGTCCAGCGTGAATTTCAAAAGCTTCTTGGACTTGGGTACTGCTTCGCAGGCAAGCACCTTGACTGCTCTAAAATCAGACTTAGAGAAAGTCTCAAAATCCACGAAATCCTTGAACAAAGGCTCGATTTCCACTTTAGAAAAGTCGATCTTTTCAGGCTCTGCTTTCGTGGCTTCAACTGCCTCAGAGCTTACACCATTTTCGTCCTTTACACCATTCAAGGGCTTCATTGTCGGGAACAGAAGAACATCTCTGATCGCCTGTGAATCTGTAAGGAGCATAACCAGTCTGTCTATACCATAACCGATACCGCCTGTTGGAGGCATACCGATCTCAAGCGCATTGAGGAAATCCTCATCTGTGTGCTCAGCCTCGTCATCTCCGGCTGCGGCATTCGCATCCTGAGCGGCAAATCTCTCACGCTGATCGATAGGATCGTTCAGCTCTGAGTATGCGTTACACATCTCCCATGTGTTGATGAAGAGCTCGAAACGCTCAACCTTTGTAGGGTCTGAAGGCTTCTTCTTCGTAAGTGGTGAGATCTCGATTGGATGATCCATGATGAATGTAGGCTGGATCAGCTTCTCCTCACAGAACTCCTCGAAGAACAGGTTCACGATGTCGCCCTTCTTGTGGCGCTCCTCGTACTCTACGTGATGCTCGTCAGCGATCTTCTTCGCCTCAGCGTCATCAGCAACCTGGTCAAAATCAACACCTGTATATTTCTTGATAGCGTCAACCATAGTCAGACGCTCAAACGGCTTGCCAAAGTCGATCTCGATTCCGTTGTATGAGATCTTGGTGCTTCCACATACCTTCTCTGCGAGGTAACGGAACATGGACTCTGTGAGCTCCATCATACCATAGTAATCTGTGTATGCCTGGTACAGCTCCATCAGAGTGAACTCAGGGTTGTGACGTGTGTCAACACCCTCGTTACGGAATACTCGTCCGATCTCGTATACTCTCTCAAGACCGCCGACGATAAGTCTCTTCAGGTAGAGCTCAAGTGATATACGGAGCTTTACATCCTCATTGAGTGCATTGTAATGTGTCTCAAATGGTCTGGCTGCGGCACCACCGGCATTGCTGACCAGCATAGGTGTCTCAACCTCCATGAAGTCACGTCCTGCCAGGAAGTTACGGATCTCCTTTAATATCTGTGATCTCTTGATAAATACTTCCTTGCTGTCCTGGTTCATGATGAGATCCACATATCTCTGACGATATCTCATATCTGTATCTGTCAGTCCGTGGAACTTCTCAGGAAGGATCTGGAGTGACTTAGAGAGAAGTGTGATCTCCTCTGCATGTATGGATATCTCACCAGTCTTTGTTCTGAATGCATATCCCTTAACTCCATATATATCACCGATATCTGACTTCTTGAAGTCAGCGTATGACTCCTCACCGATCTGATCTCTTGCAACATACACCTGAATGTTGCCCTTAAGATCCTGAATGTTACAGAAAGAAGCCTTACCCATGACACGCTTGAACATCATACGTCCTGCGATGCTCACATTGATAGGTGAAGCATCCATGATGGCTCTTCTCTCATTGTAATCGTTGTTTAAAACTTCTCTCTTCTCTGCCTCTTCAAGGTCCTCAACTGAAGGTGTCTGTCTACCAGCCAGAAGCTCTGCCTCATGTGCTGTGTACATCTCCTTCACATCTGCACTGTGCTGCTGCACATCATACTTTGTTATGACAAATGGATCCTTGCCTGCCGCCTGAAGGTCTGCCAGCTTCTCGCGGCGCACCATCTGCAGCTTATTAAGATCCTGATCTTTTCCCTTGTTATTCTGCTCTGCCATCTTCTCTTACAGCTCCTGTCTCTTAATATCAAGTACCCTGTACTTAAACTCTCCGTCCGGTGCCTCCACCAGAACCTCCTCGCCAACCTTTGCACCCTTGAGTGCCATTCCAACAGGTGACTCATCTGAGATCTTGTTGTTCATGATATCCGCCTGTGATGAACCAACGATATCGTACTCGATCTTCTCATCGAACTCGTAGTCATATACAACTACCTTACATCCGATACCTACAACTCCTGTATCGACCTCATCTTCGTCGACTACTTCTATATTCTTGAGCATGGCCTCAAGCTGCTCGATTCTTGCCTCGATGTCTCTCTGCTCGTCCTTGGCTGCATCGTACTCTGCATTCTCTGACAGATCTCCCTGTTCTCTGGCCTCTTTGATCTTAGCTGCGATCTCTCTACGTTTATTAACCTTCAGATTCTGAAGCTCTTCCTCTATCTTCTTGAGACCTGAATAAGTAACCACATTCTTCTTCTCTGCCATTGCCGCACATACCTCCTAAATATCATAAATTATTGACTCCACAGCTCAGCATTTCCGCATACTATGGTATAAAAAAATGCGGAAGATGGGACTTGAACCCACACGGTATTGCTACCACAGGCACCTGAAGCCTGCGCGTCTGCCAATTCCGCCACTTCCGCATGTTCACAACGAACGTTAATATAATATACTGTTTGCATTGGTATGTCAACCACTTTTTTGCATTTCCGCAAGCATTTTCCCATAAAAAAGGGAAACCATATATACCACATTTCCATGCATGTATATATGTTTTCCCGCAAATATATCTACTGCTTGTTATTACCTAACATATGCCATTACTTTTTGCTCTTGGCACTGGCGGTCTTGGAGTATGCTGACTGAGCAGCACATCCACCGTCGTTAACTGCCACTGCAGCGACCTTGTAATAGTATGTCTTGCCCTTTGCAGCCTTCTTGTCTGTAAAGCTGCATGATGATGTTGTACCGATCTTAGTGTACTTACCATTCTTCTTGGTTGCGCGATATACTACGTAGTTCTTCGCTCCTGTAACGCTACTCCACTTTACTGTGATCTTCTTGGCTCCGGTGTTAGATGCACCTGACATCTTTGGTGTACCTACAGCATGTGTATACACTGCCTTATACTGCTTTGCAGCTTCATAGTCAATGCTGCAGTTAACCCCGCTGACAATTGTCGATGGCTGTATAAAATATGTATACTCAAGCTTGGTCGTGAGCTTGCGGTCACTGAAGTTTGTTGACGTTGTCTGTCCCAGCCACTGGGTTGTGCCGAGAACAGGGTTCATTCTGTATACTGTGTAAGAATCTGCACCAGGCACCGCTGACCATGTAACTCTGACCTCGGATGTGGACTTTCTCACAGCCTTTACATTCTTAGCAAGAGGGATATAGTTGACGCTGACGGATGTCATCTCGCCCTGCTTCTTACCCTTGTATGGCACTACGTATGCAGAGTAATACTTAATACCCTTACTGCTGCTTCCTGTATTCTTGAACTTGTATGTATTTCTGGCTGCAGATTTGATCACTGCAACCTGCTCAAGCTTATTTGTGTAGTTATTTCTCGCAAATATCTTGTAGCCTGAAGCTCCCCAGACTCTGTTCCACTTGAGATTGGTGTATATCGTCAGGTTTTTCTTGTCTTTGCTTGCAGATACCGTGGATGAGACAGCCTCGAGCTCTCTCACGCTCTCTGTGTATCCGGTCTGGAGCCATTTGTATGTCACGTTCTCACAAATGACCTTTCCACCTGAAACGCTCTGGCTCTTAAGCTTGAATGAATACTCAGCGCCAGATGCAAGTCCCTTGATGGTGCATGATGTTCCCTTTGTCGCAACAGCTCTCTTATATCTGTCTCCCGATATATCGGATCTCATATACCAGACTTCATACATATTTGCTCCGGCTGCCTTATCCCATGTGAGCTTTACTGAGCTCTTTGTGTTCTGAACCGCTGTGAGCTCTGTGGTACCCATGAGTATCTTTACGCCGCGGACCTCACTTGCAGTTCCCTTTGAAACCGCTCTGGTAGAGGCATCATAATACTTTGGAACTACCTTGTAGTAGTATGTCTTTCCAGCCTTAACTGTTGTATCTGTATACTCCGGTGTGTATATCGTCTTTATCTTCTTAAAGCCCTTTGTCTTTGAAGTTGAACGGTACAGATCGAACTGGTTAGCAGCGCCGTAATCGCTTACCGTTATATCAGCACCCTTTGCGCCTCTATCGACTGAAAGCTCCGCTGTTCCAAGCCTGCAGTCCACCTTTGCAACGGCTGATGTCTCTACAACCCTGGATGTCTTATTGTATGAGTCAGTTCCGGTTACTATCTTCGCCATATAGTAATAGGTATTTCCTACTTTTACATTATTATCATAATACCTCACTTCAGAAGCTCCATACATGTAACCGACGCCTGACAAAATCCTCGTAAAGCCTCCTGATGGCTTTGTGGATCTGTACACCTCATACCAGATATCATTCTGTACGTAGCTGTCAAATGGGAACGACACAGATACTCCACCTAATTCTCTATATCCGGTATCTCCCGTAGAATATGATACGTATTCTGAAGGCTTCCTGCTGCGGCTGAACTTAGGTGCTTCAAAATATATCTTTCCCGACTCCTGCGACACCGTCTGTCCATTGTCATCACTGACTACCAGCTTAAACTGATATGTCGCACCGGCAACTCCTCTGAATTCCGTATCCACATGCCAGCTTCCGTCATAGTCACTGCCTGTCCACGAGTCATACCATGCTCCATTTACATAGAGAACAGCCTCTGTTCCATATCCCGCGGCACTTATATGTACAGAACCGCTGCTTACGGTATCCTGACCTCCTACACTAAAATACGTTATGGATGCTTCTTCAGCAAACGCCACCTCAGCCTGAGCGGACTGTACATCTGCACTGCCGTCTGCTGCCATTGCTGGCAATGCCTCACCAAACACCATGGTTGAAGCAAGCGCCACGCATAAAGCTTTCTTTATCAATCTATTCTTCATAGTTTACCCCTTTTCATCTATTTGCGGATCCTTATTCCCTTTGCATGTGATGCAACTGACTTGACTGTCTTTCCTCCATCATTAACTGTTGAAGCCACAACCTTGTAGTAATAGGTCGTTCCCTTCTTGAGCTTCTTGTTCATGTATGAAAGCTTTGTAGCTCCAGTCTTGCCGACCAGCTTGTATGTTCCATTCTTGCTGGTTGAACGATATACATAGTATCTGGTTGCATTTGTAACCTTCTTCCATGTTACAGTCGCTGTACCCTTGGAACCGTTTACAACCTTTGTTATGGCCGGTGATGCAAGCTTATGTGTATAGTCACTGCTATACAAATCATATCCGCTGCTGAATCCAAAGTCTGTGCCTACAACAACAGAGTATGTATACTTCATTCCGTCTGTCACGTTCACATCCGTGAAGTTAGTTGCCTTTGTCGATCCTATGTACTGGCGTACACCGAGCTCTGTAGTTCTGTATACATAGTATTCCTTTGCCCCGCTTACAGCAGACCATGTTATCTTGGTCGATGTTGTGCTCTTCTTTACAGCCTTAACACGCTTTGCACTTGGCATCTCTGAATTCCACAGAGTGTTATCCTCGCCTCTTGCCTTTCCCTTATATGGTCTCACATATATCTGAGAGTATTTGCGCTCCTTGCCCTTGGCACTTGTGTTTGTAAATGTATATGATGTCTTTTTTCCCGATGTTATCTTCTTGATGGTCTCTATCTTGCCTGTACTGCTGTTGAGGCCTGATATAACATATCCTGATGCGCCCCAGTCTCTGTACCATGTGAGAGAATATCTTACAGACAGGACATCCTTCTTGCCGTTCAGTGATGAAGATACAGCTCCCGCAGTCAGATCCTGGACTCTCTTGGTGTAACCCATGGTCCTCTCAGATGTATCTGTCGTCTCATATCTCACGGCAGCTCCTGATTTCTTGACTGTCCTTATCATCACCTTGTATGTTCCGTTCGGATCAAGCTTTGTAAGGGTGCATGAGTTTTTCTTGGTGACCACCATACGCTTGTATGCATCACCGGTTATATCGGTTCTCTTTGCCCATACCTCGTATGATACGTCTGCGGTATTGTCCGCAGCCCATGTACACTTCAGTGATCTGTTGCCTGTCTGTATAAGGCTAGGTGCACCTGCTGCATTCATGATAAACTTTACGCCGACAACACCAGATGTCTTTCCTGTTGTTATCTTTCGTGTCTGTGAGTCGTAATACTTTGGCACTACCTTGTAGTAGTATACCGTTCCACTCTTGACCGCTGTGTCCGTGAAATCAGCAGAATATATAGTCTTTATCTTTCTGTAGCCCTTGCTCTTGTTTGTTGAGCGGTACACATCGTACTGATTTGCAAAATTGCTGGTCATCCACAGGAATACTCCCGGCTTACTTATCTTTTCTGATACATTCATGCTTGAAGCATAGAGCTGATCCACCTCTGGAATGCCCACCTTTACTGAAGCTGTCTTACTTGTAGCTATGACCTTGCTCGTCTTCACATACTGATCTGAACCGCTCACGATCCTGAATCTGTAATAATATGTAGTTCCGGTCTTCGCAGTGCTGTCAAGATATGCAAGTCTTGACGTGTAAGATTCACTTCCCGTTGCAATCGTGGTAAATGGCCCACCTGACTTGGTCGCTCTCTGAACCTCATACTTGACCTCATCTGAATGCCTGCTATCAAGATATACGCTGACAGACACATAGCCTGGTTTTGCATAGCCAGTGCTTCCGACTGTATATCCCACACTAACACTAGGATCACCATCAAAGCTCACCTTGTCAGTTTTGACCGGTGAAACCTTCTGTACAGTCACCTCTCCATTTGAATCGTAGGCTCTGACCTCTGCGTTGTAGGTGGAATCAAGCAGCGCCGGGATCTCACAGTTAATACTAAAGGACTGCTGGTCCTCTCCGTTGTACTGTTCCCCGCACTTTACTCCATTGACCCAGACCTCAACTCTGTAAGCCTGGCCGCTTGCATTGATCGTTATGGTCCTTGAGTTCTTATAAGCTCCCGCATACCATATGCTGACATTGGCTGCCGCCACATCAGCCTGTTCCTCCGCCGCCACTGTAGCAGCAGTTCTTCCGTCTGCCGCATTTTCCACACTGGCTGCCATAGCCGTGCCCGCCTCACCGAGCATCATGGCTGAAGCCAGAGCAATGCACAGACATTTTCTCGCAATGTTCTTTCTCATAATATCCCCTTTCCTTTTCTATCTTTAAAATAAAGACATGTTCTCTTTTATTTTAAATTCCCGGAGCCCCTTAGTCAATGTGGATAAACCACAGATTCATTTGTCTATAGACGACAATAGAGACCGGGCATAAAACCTCGGTCTCTATCAGCTTATCCATATTCAAATATATCGCGTGCAGCTTACTCCTCTGTGGCTGCCTCAGATGCATCTGTTGCAGTTGCCTCCACCTGAACTGATCTGTTCATGAGATAGTCAAGCACGTTCTCCTCTGTGGCATAGAACATCAGGTCTGACTCTGAGTAATACTTGTCCACGTCTGAGTCATTCTCCAGATTGTTCTTGTCCATAACCTTCTGTCTGTACGCCTTTATGTCTGCGTTATCGGCGATGAGGTCATTGTCCATTGCTATGCATGACACAACGATCTTCTCCTTCATGACGTTCTCAACTGTGGTGTGAAGGTACTCAAGGAATGATGCCTCGTCCTCATATCCATAGAAATACTTCATATATGCCTCGAAGTCGATTCCGTAGTTGTCTGCGGCACTTCTCACATTTGACACCATGGACTGAATGTAGGAAGCTACCTCATCCTCAGGATACTTGTCAAATGTAACCTTCTCCTCAACAGCCTTGAGAACAGAAGCTCTGTCTGTCTCGTCCGCGGAATCGTCCTTGTTCTTCTGAACATCTTCCTTCAGATGTGCTGTGTAATCATCGGTTGTTGTGTACTCACCATCAGTAGCCTTCTTGACCAGTGCGTCTGTGTACTCAGGCACCGTGGTAACTGATATATAATTGATCGTAACCTTGTACTCTGCTGTAAGTCCGGCAACTGTTGTGTCGCTGTAATCATCAGGATATGTCACTGTGATCGTCTTGACATCCCCCGGCTTGCTTCCTATGAGCTGATCGTCACTGCCATCACCAAGAGTGTTATTTCCCATGGTCAGTGTGTAATCTGTCTTGCTGTCCTTCTCTGTTCCTGAGACAGTCTCAACATAGTCCACATTGATCTTGTCGCCATCTGCCACTGTGCTGGTCTTATCCTCTGTAGTCTCAGAATTGTCACTGCAAAAACTGCTTATCGCACTGTTTACATCGTCCTCGGACACCTCTCTCGATGCCGGAACATATTCGATATCAGTGTATGCCGCCTTGTCTATGGTCGCACACTTTGAAAACTTCTTAAACTGGCTCTTTGTGTCATTGCTGCCACAGCCTGTCATCAGGCCTGCGCACATGACTGCCACCATTCCTGCTGCAAATATCTTCTTTGCTCTCATATCTTTCTCCGTACCCCTTTACTTACTCTTCAGCCTGCTCTGCGTCAGCCGCCTCTGTTGACTCTGTGGTCTCTGCAGCCTCAGTTGTTGCTCCAGTTGTCGCCTTTGCATTGTCCATAAGGAAGTTCATGACCTTCTCAGCCAGAGCGTTGTACTTTATCTCAACGTCTGTAAGATTCTGTCTGAGCGTAGACTCATCAACACTGTTCTTCGTTGCATAATCAGCTATATACTTATCAGCCTCGTCATCTGTGACACTGATATTCTCCTTCTTGGCAATGGCACATACGACCATTCTCTCCTTCTGTGATTCCTCACAAACCTGCTGTACATACTGTTCAAATGCAGCGCTGTCATCATATCCATAGTAATAGTAGATATATGTGTCATACTCTATTCCGTTTGTCTCTGCCTGAGTCTTTATGGATGTTATGATCTTGTCAGCATTCGCCTGAACATCATCTGCTGATATGTTCTCTATTGTACTGTTGTTTATAACGGCAACCATGACCTCATTCTGAGCACTTGCAAGAGCTGAATCCTCCTTGCTCTGCTTGAGCTGCTCACGTACAGATGCCTCATACTCAGCAGTTGTCTTATATGAAGTATTGTTTGCAACCAGCTCATCATTGTATGTAGCCGGTTTATCTATCTTTATATAGTTAAGTGTCGTCTCGAACTTGGCCGCCTTGCCATTTAACTCATCCTTGCCATAATTCTCAGGAAAGGTTACATTCACGGTAAATGTCTCTCCCGGCTTATGTCCAACTATCTGATCCTCAAAGTTATCTATGAATGAACCAGAACCAAGGACGAGATCATATCCGCTACCATTGGTATTGCCTCCATCGAACTCCTCACCATCTACAGTTCCGACAAAGTCAATATTTACTGTATCTCCGTTCTTCGCCTCGCTGGTTGTGTCCTTATCAAATGTAGCAAGTCCGTTCACAAATGAATCAACCTTGGCCTGAACCTCATCATCCGTGACATCAGTGCCCTTCTCCTCATACTCCATGCCCTTGTATTCACCGAGTGTGACATCTGCCGCATACTGATCCACCATATCCTCTATAGAAGCAAATTCTTCTGATGAATTGTCAGCACTCTCTGTAGCATCAGAAGATGTTGCCTTACTCGCTGTATTATCCAGCTTTCCACTCGTACCATTACTGTCGCCACAGCCTGTCATAAATGACATGGACAGAGCGAGTGCAAGAACAACTGCACATCCCTTATTAAATTTTCGCATAATCATACCTCTTTTACTTTTTATTAGAAGTGTAACCATCTTCATGATAAACTTCAACGAGTAAACTTATACCATATTTTCCTGTAAAAATAAAGCAATTTGAAATAATTCATAGAATTCTCACAAATGATTTCACATTCCTATAACAGGCAGTTTTACATCTGTTTTTGTGATGTATTTTATCTGTCCCACATTATTCAAAGGCAAATCCACAATATGTTGTGTCTACATATTTTTTATTTTTCTATATTTTGTACTTTTTGCAAATAACCTGTAGACAAACAAAATTGGGAATGATATAATCGACCATGTTGAGACATCAGTGTGAGATTTGCGACGAGGCACCTTATTTGTCGCTAATTTTTTTGCGGCTTTTTCAGTCGGCATACCATATATTGATGTCTCCTGTATGGTAGTATACAATATTTAGGGGGCGTACTTTTTTTAACGCCCATTCACATCACACACAGGGAGAATGGGAAATGCAAGTTATCAAGAGAGACGGTCGTGCTGTTTCTTACGACCGAAGCAAGATCATATTGGCTATCCAGAAGGCTAACTCGGAGGTTGAGCCTTGTGAGAAGATCTCTGACGAGAAGATCGAGGAGATCGTCGGAAGCATCGAAGCCAAGAACCGAAAGAGAATGCTCGTTGAAGATATCCAGGATATCATCGAGCAGGGGCTTATGGCCGACGGCAAGTTTGTCCTTGCCAAGACCTACATTATATACAGATACAGCCGCGAGCTCATCAGAAAGGCAAATACGACTGATGATTCTATCCTCAGTCTTATCCAGAACAGGAATAAGGATGTCATGGAGGAGAATTCCAACAAGAATGCCACCGTCGCATCCACACAACGTGATCTTATCGCAGGAGAGGTATCAAAGGATCTTACCAAGAGAATGCTCCTCCCTGAGAAGATCTCCAAGGCTCATGAGGAGGGCGCCATCCACTTCCACGACGCAGATTATTTCCTCCAGCCTATATTCAACTGCTGCCTTATCAACATTGGGGATATGCTTGACAACGGCACAGTCATGAACGGCAAGCTCATAGAGAGCCCTAAGAGCTTCCAGGTGGCATGTACCATCGTGACTCAGATCATCGCATCTGTCGCATCCAGCCAGTACGGCGGCCAGTCAGTCGATGTCCGTCACCTTGGAAAGTACCTCAGAAAGAGCTACAACAAATATAAAAAGAGATACACCGAAGAGTTCGGCGACAAGATAGACCCTGACACACTTGAGAAGCTCATCACAGAGAGACTCAAGGACGAGCTGAAGTCAGGAGTCCAGACTATCCAGTATCAGATAAATACTCTGATGACCACCAACGGCCAGTCTCCATTTGTCACTCTCTTCCTCAACCTCAGAGAGGACGACGAGTACATCAAGGAGAACGCCATGATCATCGAGGAGATCCTCAGACAGAGACTTGAGGGAATCAAGAACGAGGCAGGCGTGTATGTTACACCTGCATTCCCTAAGCTCATATATGTCCTTGACGAGCACAACTGCCTCAAGGGCGGTGAGTACGACTATATCACAGAGCTCGCCATCAAGTGTTCTGCCAAGAGAATGTACCCTGATTACATATCAGCCAAGAAGATGCGTGAGAACTACGAGGGAAATGTATTCTCATGCATGGGATGCCGTTCATTCCTCTCCCCATGGAAGGATGAGAACGGAGAATATAAATGGGAAGGCCGTTTCAACCAGGGAGTTGTCAGTCTTAATCTTCCACAGATAGCTATACTTGCAAAGGGAGACGATGACAAGTTCTGGAGTCTTCTGGATGAGAGACTGCAGCTCTGCTACGACGCACTCATGTGCCGCCACAGAGCCCTCGAGGGTGTAACCTCTGACGTCAGCCCAGTCCACTGGCAGTACGGTGCCATCGCCAGACTTAAGAAGGGCGAGGTCATCGATCCACTGCTCCACAACGGTTACTCAACCATATCACTGGGATACATCGGTGTATATGAGACCACCAAGCTCATGCGTGGTGTGAGCCACACAGATCCTGTGGGCGAGGAATTTGCACTGAAGCTTATGCACAAGCTCCGCGCAGCCTGCGACAAATGGAAGGCAGATACGGGACTTGGCTTCGGACTCTACGGAACTCCGGCCGAGAGCCTTTGCTACAGATTTGCACGTATCGACAAAGAGCGTTTCGGAACCATAAAGGATGTCACAGACAAGGGCTACTACACCAACTCTTACCACGTTGATGTCCGCGAGAAGATCGATGCATTCAGCAAGTTCAGATTTGAGAGCCAGTTCCAGACCATATCATCAGGTGGTGCCATCTCATATGTTGAGATACCAAACATGCGCAACAACCTGGATGCTCTGGCAGAGGTCGTAAGATATATATACGACAACATACAGTATGCTGAGTTCAACACCAAGTCTGACTACTGTCATGTATGTGGATACGATGGTGAGATCCTCATCAACGATGACGGCGAATGGGAATGTCCGCAGTGTGGCAACAAGGATCACAACAAGATGAATGTTACCAGAAGAACCTGCGGTTATCTGGGCGAGAACTTCTGGAACGTGGGCAAGACCAAAGAGATAAAGGCAAGAGTGCTTCATCTATAGTCTTTTATAGAAAAACACTTGATATATTCAGGCAACTGATATAAAATAACAGTATGCATTAATAATTTCAATTGTATGGTCTGCATGTCGTAGAGGGCAACGCAGGCCATACTTTTGTTTTAAGATAAATTTAGAAGGGATCACATTATGAATTACGCAGATATCAAACTATTTGATGTGGCAAACGGAACCGGCGTCAGAGTGTCTGTATTTGTATCCGGCTGCACACACCACTGCAAGAACTGTTTCAACCCTGACACATGGGATTTCGGCTACGGCAAGCCGTTCACGGATGTGGAGATCAACCACATAATAGATAGTTGCAAGGAGGACTATATAGCAGGTCTCTCCCTGCTCGGCGGAGAACCTATGGAATATGTGAACCAGCAGGGGCTTCTTCCTCTGGCAAGAAAGTTCAAGGAGACCTACCCTGACAAGACCATCTGGTGCTACACCGGTTATACATTTGAAACCGATCTCTTAGACCGCATGTGTAATGAATGGGAGTATACAAAAGAACTTCTCTCCTACATTGACGTCCTTGTGGACGGAGAATTCATAGACGAACAGAAGGATCTGTCACTGAGATTCAAGGGCTCAAGGAACCAGCGTATCATAGATGTACCAAAGTCCTTGAAGACAGGCACCACAGTCCTGTGGGATGAAAGCGGAAAGTATTTTAAATAAAAGAAAAGCGGTCTGGCACACCATTAAAATGATGATGCCCGGCCGCTTTTTTGTTACTTTCCTGTTGAACCGAATCCGCCGGCTCCTCTGACTGTATCGCTGAGCTCGTCCACCTGATGGAATGCTCCAACGATATAAGGAGCGATCACAAGCTGTGCTATTCTCTCCTCAGGCTCAACCGTCTGTGCCTGGGTTCCGTGATTGTGGAGTGCAACCATGATTTCCCCTCTGTAATCCGCATCCACAACTCCAACCTTATTGGCCGGTGCAAGCCCCTTCTTGGATGCCAGACCGCTTCTCGCATACACAAGTCCTGCAAATCCCTCAGGTATCTCCATGGCTATACCCGTGTGAACCATCACCGTCTGTCCCGGCTCTATAGTAATCGCCTCATCAAGACACGCATACAGATCCGCCCCCGCTGCGTACTCTGAACCGTATGTCGGTATGACTGCCTTTTCATCCAGCTTCTTAATATTGATATCGTATACTGTTGCCATCTTTCTTCTCCTCTTATTCGTCAAATTTTATCTTGTTGTACACATCCATATCCACACTCTTACTGTATGAATATCCGCTGTCCAGCTCATCTATCCAGTCCTTCATAAGGTTGTCATAGTATTCCGCATCAGCGGCATCCGTGAGCTTCTTCTTGTTCTCGGCCGTGGCCTTCTCATCCGTAATGCTTATCATCTGGAATATATGATAACCATACTCAGTCTCCACCACCGTGGAGACCTCGCCATCCGACATGCTGTACAGTATGTCCAGCGTATCCTGGCCATAGGTGCTCAATATATCATCCCTGCTCATCGTATGTGTTCCCGCATACTTAAGCTCCTTTGCGCTTCCAAGGAATGATATATCCATATCTGTGCCATCCGAGGCTTCCACTATGGATTCATATGCCGCATCCGCCTTTTTCTTCTGCTCATCTATCTTGTCCTGTGAGTACAGGGTGATATTTCCATAATCGTCCTCCGAGTAGCACTCAAAGAACATGTCATAAAATGTACTCATCCTGGCCTGCTCATCGGATATCTCCGTGGAGCTCTGCTTCATCACATAATCATATATCTTGTCTGCCAGTGCGCTCTCACGCAAAACTCTCTTCACCGTATCGAGTTCAAGTCCAACCTCTGCGATCTGGGCATCAGTCAATTTGTCATAGAACTCTTGCGCCGCCGTATCCTGATCCTTCTGCTCGCTTGCAGTCAGGCTTATGCCGTACTCCCCGGATTTGGTTATAAGTGTCTTGGTCTTTATGAGCTTTGATATCGCCTGACGCCTTGCTGCATCCACGGCATCCATCTCCAGACCATCATCAGTCACTATGCTCTGTTTCCACACGTCACTGCCATACTTTGATTCGTACTCCTCCTTCACAGTCTGGGCATAAATATACACCTCGTCTATCTCTATGTTCTGCCCGTTGTATCTGAGAACTACCTCCTTGCCAGTCTCCTCAGTGGCATCACTGCCACATCCAGTCACGGCAAATGCACATATGAGCGCCAGCAGCACACACAACCATCTCTTCAATTGAACCGCACCTCCTTATCTTTGTATTCTCCTGTCTGTATATTTCTAACTCATTATCTATGCTTTGTTATCCACACTGTCTTCTTCACTGTGGGTCATTATCAACATCTGGGACATATCCGCCACGACAAATTCCGCCTTTCTGAGAAGATCATTTTTCTCCTCCCGTCCAAGCTTCAATATAAACTCAGGCTTTGCCCCCATGACAAATTTCATCCTGCCTGAATAACTCTTAACGAGCTCATCTATCCCATCTACATTTATGTCAGCCCTGTTGTACATGACAAATCTCAGGTCTCCGTCCTTGTACCATATACGGGTTATGAAGCAGATATTTGCATTTGCCCTTAACAGTGCCACATCAAGAAGATTCATTGTCTCGTCAGGGATGTCGCCAAATCTGTCAATGAGCTCATCCACTATGTCATTGTACTCATCCTCATTCTTGATGAGGGATATTCTCTTACAAAGCTCCAGCTTGACAAAGTCGTTTTTGACGTACGTCTCAGGGATGAACGAATCCACCGGAAGGTCTATCTCCGTCTCGTATTCATGGAAAACCTTCTCGCCGCGGAGCTCCCTGACCGCATCATTAAGCATCTTGCAGTAAAGGTCATAGCCCACGACCTCATAGTTGCCCGACTGACTCTCGCCCAGGACGCTTCCCGCACCTCTGATGTTGAGATCCGCCTTGGACACCTTGACTCCCGAGCCGAGATCCGTATATTCTTTTATCGCTCTAAGTCTCTTCTCAGCGACCTCAGATATCATCTTGTTGCGCCTGTAGAACATAAATGCAAATGCACTTCTGTCCGAGCGACCAACTCTTCCGCGTAACTGGTAGAGCTGTGCCAGACCAAACAGGTTAGCGTCGTGTATGATTATGGTATTTGCATTCGGTATATCAAGTCCGGTCTCTATGATGGTCGTGCACACAAGCACGTCTATCTCCTTTTTGTTGAACCGGTACATGATGTCCTCCAGCGTGCGGCCATCCATCTGTCCATGGGCAAACTCTACATTTGCATATGGCACGAGGCTTCTCACATCATCCGCAAATCTCTCTATGCCTTCGACCCTGTTGTACACATAGTATACCTGACCATGCCTTGCAAGCTCTCTGGCAATCGCCTCCCTGGCAAGCTCCCTGTCATATTCCATGACATAGGTCTGTATCGGCCTCCTGTCCACCGGAGGCTCCTCAAGCAGGCTCATGTCTCTGATTCCAACAAGACTCATATGGAGTGTTCTCGGGATAGGCGTCGCCGTCAGTGTCAGAACATCCACATTGGTCTTCATCTCTTTTATCTTCTCTTTGTGATTTACACCGAATCTCTGTTCCTCATCTATTATGAGAAGTCCCAGATTCTTGAACTCCACATCCTTTGAGAGCAGCCTGTGGGTTCCTATGACTATGTCCACCTTGCCCTCTTTCAGCTCTCTGAGTGTAGATTTTATCTCCTTCTGGGTACAGAATCTGCACAACAGTCTCACCGTCACTGGATAATCCTTCATTCGCTCTGTGAACGTCTCATAATGCTGCTCGGCAAGGATCGTGGTCGGCACAAGATACGCAACCTGTTTGCTGTCACCGACAGCCTTGAACGCAGCACGGATCGCCACCTCAGTCTTGCCAAATCCAACGTCTCCGCACACCAGTCTGTCCATGATCTTATGGCTCTCCATGTCCGCCTTGACATCCTCTATGGCCTTTAACTGATCGTCAGTCTCAGTATAAGGAAATGTCTCCTCGAACTCCTTCTGCCACTCGGAATCAGGAGAATAGGCAAAGCCTTCCCTCGCCTGTCTCTCTGAGTACAGCTTTACAAGATGCTGAGCCACCTCGCTGACATGGCCCTTAACCTTGTTTCTTACCTTCTGCCACTCACTGCCACCGAGTCTGTTGATCTTCGGGGCTCGGCTCTCCTTGCTCCTGTACTTCTGGATCCTGTCCGTCTCGGAAGCCAGGACATATAATTTGCCGCCCTCAGCATACTCGATGACCAGATAGTCCTTCAAGGCGCCGTCGACCTCTATCTTCTCAAGCCCACGATAGATACCTATTCCGTACTTCTCATGGACCACATAATCGCCCACGCTCACATCCGAGAATGACTTTACTATCTCCCCGGCACGCGGCAGCTTCTTCCTCGAAGCCTGCGAATGTGATGTCTTGCTGGAGAACACATCTCCCTCACTGACCACGATGAGCTTCATCTCCGGTATCATAAAACCGGCTCTGAGCCTTCCCGGCATGACCGCCATCTCTCTGGCAGCCAGAGCTTTGTCTGGGTCGTTCAGGTAATGACATATGACGTCATTGTCCATGAGGTTATCGACCATTCTCTTCGCACCGACCGATGATGGCGATACGAACAGGACGCTGTATTTGTCCTTCTTCCATTTCTTGATATCAGTAACCAGCGCATCAAAATTGTTCCTGTAGCTGTGAACCTCCCTGCTCTCGATCTCCACGCGGTGAGCATACTTTACACGGTCATCCTCACCCACAAATGAGTCAAAGCCCACAACCTTGTAGCGTCTGCATTTTTCCAGGACATCATCATAAGTGAACAGAACCTTCATCTGCCCCGGGAGGATATATCCCCCCTCCAGCCTGTGCGTCAGGCTGCTAAGAAAACTCTTCTCACTGCCATCCGCCTTCTCCGTGACCTTCTTCGTCTCATCTATGAAAATGTACGCATCCTCCGGCAGGCAGTCCACCAGAGACACCGTGTCACTGTAGAAATAATCAACATAGCTGTCCACTCCGTATATCGCACTGAACTCCGTGAGCTGTTCCTTCAGCGTGGCTATCTCGCCCTTTATCCTGGCATACGCCTCCGTCTGAAATGAATCCTTAAGCTTCTTCGCATACGGCTTCAGCTCTGCCTCCAGCCTGTGTATACCTCTGTCGATCCTCTCCTTTGAAAGCACCATCTCTCCCGCGGGATAAATTACAAGTTCATCCACATTCTCTATGGATCTCTGGCTCTCCGCATCAAATGTCTTGATGGTATCGACTTCATCGTCCCACATGTCTATTCTGTATGGACATTCCTCAGTCAGCGGAAATATGTCCACGATACCGCCTCGTATGGCAAATTGTCCCGGCTCCTCCACACTGTCAGTTTTTTCATAACCAAGGTCCACCAGCTTGCCCTTGAGCTCATCCAGATCAAGAGACTGTGCCGCATGGATATTTATCACGTATTTTTTCATATAGGACAGTGCAGGTATCTTGTCATACATTGCATCTACCGTGGCTATGATCGTACATGGTTCTCCCGTTGCCAGACGCCGAAGGACCTCCATGCGCCGTCTGGTTATGGCATTGCCGTGGACATCTGCACTGAAGAACAGAATATCCTTTGCAGGATACATATATACATCCCTTCCGTAGAACTTCATATCGCTGTACAGCTCCTCCGCACGCCTGTCGTTATATGTCAGTATCAGGCGCACCGATGCGTCATCACCGAAGCCCTGCATCATGAATACTCTGTCCGTGCCCTCGCCCGTCGTACCTGTCACATTGACAAATCCATCTCCGGATGCAAGCCACTCCTTCAACTCTGTATATATATTCAGTTTTTCAAATGGCTCACCAAGTACACGTATCATTCTCCATCACTCTCAATTAAACTTATTCATAGCTGCAACTGTGCCATCCGCCAGTATGGTCTCCACCGCATCGCAGGCATTACCACAGCTCTCTCTTATATTCGCCAGATCTTCCTTTCCAAATCTCGACAACACATAATCAGCCAGATCCATGTGATCCGGCTTTTTGCCAACACCCACTCTGATCCTGACAAATTCCTGGCTGCCAACGTGCTGTATGATATTCTTCATACCGTTATGACCGCCGGCGCTTCCCTTCTGTCTGATCCTGAGCTTGCCGACGTCAAGATCTATGTCATCGTACACGACTATCAGATCTTCAACCGTACATTTGTAGAAGTCCATTATCGCCCTTACGCTCTCTCCGCTGAGATTCATAAATGTCTGAGGCATGGCGAGTATGACCTTCTCTCCGTCTATTATACCCTTTCCTATAAGTGCCTTATGCTTTGCAGTGTCTATCCTTATATTATGTCTCTCTGCCAGCTCATCCAGAACCGCAAATCCTACATTGTGTCTTGTTCCGGCATATTTCGCACCGGGATTGCCAAGTCCAACTATGATCTTCATTTGGTCTCTCCATTTTCCTCCACCCAGGTGGATCGTTCTATTGTTATCTGTTCTCCATGATCTTCTCAGCATCTGCAAGCTGCTCCAGGGTGTTGACTCCTCTTATCTGGTCAGCATCGTCCATCGGAACAGCGGAAGCCGGAAGCCCCATTTTCTTTATTATCTCTATCGCATCCGGAAGATAATACTCTCCCTGGGCGTTGTCATTTGATATCTGTGACAGTGCGTCCTGAAGTGCTGCGCAGTCAAATATATACATGCCCGAGTTAACTTCCTTCACAGCCTGCTCCGCTTCGTCAGCATCCTTCTGCTCCACGATCTTTGCCAGGCTGTCACCGTCCCTTATGATCCTTCCATATCCAAATGGATCATCAAGCATCGCCGATATTACAGTTACACCATTCCCGCTCTCCTTGTGGAAATCAAGTGCTTTTCTGAGTGTATCCCCTGTCACAAGCGGTGTATCTCCACAGAGTATGATCACATCCCCATCACGTCCAATAAAATCTGCAGCGCACTTTACCGCATGACCTGTTCCGAGCTGCTCCTCCTGAAGCGCATAGTCAACCTTCACATCGTTGACACTGGCAGCTATGGCTGACTTCACCTCGTCTGCCTTGTATCCAACGATCACACACACCTCGTCTGCACCCGCCTGGCGCGCCGCTTCTATAGAATAATATACCATCGGTTTCCCCATCACCTGATGAACTACCTTTGGCTTATCTGACTTCATTCTTGTTCCCTTGCCTGCCGCAAGTATAACTGATTTTACCATTATTATATCCTCCATATTCTATCTGGATCTAAACAGATACATTCTACTTTATACTATATTTTTTTACAAGACCATATAAAAAGAGCCAATGCTATCAGCTTGGTGACTTACGCCTCTAGCACTGGCTCTGAATGTCTATTTGAGACTGGTATTACTCTTCCAAAGATTCCTGATACTTTGAAAGAATCATACTCTGCAGACGCTCTCTTGTAGCTGTATTGATCGGATGAGCGATATCTCTATATTCTCCATCCGCTGCCTTTCTACTCGGCATCGCGATGAACATGCCCTTCTCACCCTCGATGATCTTGATGTCATGCACAACAAACTCGTCATCGATCGTAATAGAAACAACCGCCTTCATCTTGCCTTCCTTCTCAACACTTCTGATCCTGATATCAGTTATCTGCATCTGAATTACCCCCTTAACCCTGACACACATTGCGATCCCACACGCAACTGTCATTTGTACTACTTATACCGTATGCATCCTACAACGCATATCTGAAATCCTTCTCCACTATTACCTTGATGTCCTCAGGTGTTCCCTGATGTACTGTGTTCGCGCGGAGTGTATCCCTGCTCTCCACGATACAATTCTCGATGATGGAATTATCACCGATGTTGACATCGTTAAGTATGATCGAGTTCCTGATCACACAGTTATTTCCAATGTATACCTTCTTGAATATAACTGAGTTCTCAACGGTTCCGTTGATGATACAACCGCTTGCTATCAAGCTGTTATTTACCACCGCATCTGCATTGTACTTTGCTGGTGGGAGATCATCCACTCTTGAGTAGATATCCGGATGCTGTTTGAAGAAGAAGTCTCTTACGTCCTTCTTGAGGAAATCCATATTAGCTCTGTAATATGACTCCTTTGTTCCTATGTTTCTCCAGTAGCTGTCCATCTTGTATCCGTAAATTCTCTTGACACCCTTATATCTCACGAGAATATCTCTTACGAAATCATTTCTTCCCTCGTTGGCACATGTCTCAAGAAGTTCGATGAGCTGTCTTCTTCTTATGACATATACACCTATGGAAACCGTGTTGGTTCCTGCCACAAGAGGCTTCTCCTCGAAGTCTATGATCCTGCCATCCTCGTTCATCTTGATAACACCAAATCTGTTGATGTCATCCTCGCCCGGTGCCATATCCTTGCATACAACCGTGATATCTGCACCATTGCTTATATGCTCCTCAAGAACCTTGTTGTAGTCAAGCTTGTAGATACCGTCTCCTGAAGCGATAACTACATATGGCTCATGGCTCTCCTTGAGGAACTTGATATTCTGATAAAGTGCATCTGCTGTTCCCTTGTACCAGTAGCTGTTAGCTGCTGTGATGGTAGGTGTGAAGATGAACAAACCTCCCTGCTTTCTTCCGAAATCCCACCACTTGCTTGAGTTCAGATGCTCATTCAGTGATCTTGTGTTGTACTGTGTGAATACCGCTACCTTCTGAATATGAGAATTGGTCATATTGGAAAGTGCGAAATCAATTGCTCTGTAGCTTCCTGTGATAGGCATGGCTGCAACGGCTCTCTTTGCTGAAAGATCTCCCAGCTTATTGCTGTTACCACCTGCCAGAATAATTCCTAATGCTCTCATGTCTACTCACCTGCCTTTATAATACTACCGCCACTCGGAAGTGTTCCGTCCGGATAATCCGAAGGATCTGTGTCACCGAATATTGCAGTGTTCTTACCTATTGTTACGCCCTCAGGTATAACTGAGTTCTCACCTATAGTAACAAGGCCAAATGCGTAGATATTAGGCTTCATCTCATTGACAGCTTCCTCACCAACTCCAAGCTTGGCATTTGCACCAACCTTGACATTCTCGGCAATGATTCCCTTTTCAACATAGGCACCAGCTTCGATCGTAACCCCATTCATTATAATCGAATCCTTAACGACCGCACCCTCTCCTATGGTTACACAAGAGCCTATAACTGAATTCTCAACGGTTCCGTATATCTCGGTTCCCTCTCCGATGATACACTTGGATACCTTTGCCGCTTCATCTATGTACTGAGGTGGTATGGCGTCTGTCTTCGTATATATCTTCCAGAATTCCTCATACAGATTGAACTCAGGAACTATGTCGACAAGCTCCATGTTGGCCTCCCAGTATGAACCGAGAGTTCCTACATCCTTCCAGTATCCCTTGAAATCGTATGCACATATCTTGTTGCCGTTCTCATGGCAGTATGGAATAATATGCTTACCGAAATCGCATCCCGGCTGATCCTTCATGGTAACAAGTGCCTCGCGGAGAATCTTCCAGTTGAATATGTATATACCCATGGAAGCCTTGTTGCTTCTTGGGTTCTCCGGCTTCTCCTCAAACTCTGAGATGATGCCGTCATCATTCGTTATAACTACTCCGAATCTGCTTGCCTCCTCCCATGGAACCTGGTATGTGGCAAGTGTCACATCCGCATTCATGGACTTGTGATAGTCAAGCATGTGTTCATAATCCATCTTGTAGATATGATCACCGGAAAGTATGAGAACATAGTCTGGATTGTAATAATCTATGAACTCTATGTTCTGGTAGATAGCGTTGGCAGTACCTGTGTACCACTCGCTGTTGTTGCTCTTCTCGTATGGTGGAAGCACTGTGACACCACCAATGTTTCTATCGAGATCCCAAGGAATGCCGATTCCGATATGCTGGTTAAGTCTGAGTGGTCTGTACTGTGTAAGTACACCTACTGTGTCAATCCCCGAGTTGATACAGTTGCTCAGTGGGAAATCGATTATCTTGTATTTGCCGCCAAATGCTACCGCTGGCTTGGCAAGCTTGGATGTAAGAACCCCAAGACGGCTGCCCTGTCCACCAGCAAGGAGCATGGCGATCATTTCTTTTTTAATCATGTAAGTCACCTCTCCATGCAAAATTATAAAGACATTATACCATCCTTTTTATAATAATCAAAGTTTTTTATGCATTTTCACAAAAAAAATGCGCATTTTTCGATTTTTTTAAACATTTTTTACTCAGGGTATATATGACAAATGATGTATTTTGTCAGTATCAGGCGATATTTTTTAGTTATTACTTACTTACACTCAATTACATTTCTCATATTTTTCTTATATATTATGTAATTTTCATTTTGCAAACGGATATCTTTTTCATATAATGACTATATCGGAAGAAAATCATACAAAATACAAATGAGGTGTTGAATATATGTCAGAGATATTAGTAAAAGAATACCGTGGAAATATTGTTGAGAATGCACACCGCGGCTCCATCGCAGTTGTGTCATCCACAGGAGATACAATCGCCTACCTTGGCGACATAGAGAAACAGACTTTCATGCGTTCCGCAAGCAAGCCTATACAGGTGCTGCCTACACTGCTGGCAGGACTTCACAGAAGGTTCAACCTCACCGACGAGGATGTTGCCATGTTCAACTCTTCCCACTGGGGAAGCAACCATCATATATTTGTGCTGGAGGAGATCTCGCGCAAGACAGGATTGAATCCCGATGACATGATCATGAAGCCATGCACTTCCACATCAGCTTCAGCGCTGGCGGCAAAGCTCACCGACAGATCAAAGCTCCACCCAAGGCAGGGACAGAGCAAACTTCAGCACTGCTGCTCGGGAAAACATTTCAGCCTTATGTTGCTCCAGAGAGAGCTCACCGGTAAGCCGGACGGCTATCAGCTCAAGGATTCCCCTGTACAGCAGCAGATAATCAATTTCATATCCATGCTCAGCCAGACCCCTACATTCAAGATCGGGCTCGGCATAGACGGCTGTGGAGTTCCAGTATTTGCACTGCCACTTAGAAGCATCGCCATGTCCTACGCAAAGCTCATGGATCCATTCAGCCTGTCAAACGAACTCCGGGAGACTATAGACTACAACTTCTCATGCATCCACAAATATCCTGAGAAGATCAACGATTACGGAACACCTTCATATTATATCAACCAGAATCCTGACCTCATAATGAAGGACGGCTCCAGGGGTGTTATATGTATGGCGATAAAGAGCATGAAGCTCGGTATCGCAGTAAAGCTTGAGGACGGATGGACGGATGAATATCAGGGAATGATAATCGCAAACATACTCGAACAGCTCAAGTACGAAAACACTGAACTCATCGAGAAGCTGAAAAACTGCTACACGACCAAGCTGTTCAACGACTGCGGCATTGAAGTGGGTCACTCAGAGGTCGACTTCAAGCTCGATATAGATCCTACATTTTTTGAGAAGCCTGAGGAGTATGTCGACTCCGATTCTGAATTTGGCGACACTGAATCAGATGAAAAATATGACCCTGATCTTGACAGCGCATTTGCTGATGAATACGATCCTGATCTCGACAGTGCATTTGCAGACGACGATACGGATACTTCCATCCACGCAGAACCGATAATTACAGATGCGCTGGATGACGATACGGATGATGAGCAGGAGGAAAATGACAGCAGCTTTGAGATAGACCTTTTCGGAGACGGCAATCTGGTGGATGCCGCCCCTGAGCGCACACCAGAGGAGGAAAGAGAGTTTCGCAACAAGAAGTCCATCCTCGGAATGACAGTTGTAAAGCCTTCGGCCAACAAGACATTTATCAGCAATCCACGCGTGGATCCTATAAGTGTAAACTCACATACAGTTGAGGCGCAGCCGGACACACCTGAATCTGACCAGAAAGGCAATTCCGCGATTCCTGAATTTATAAAGAAGGAAATAAAATCTGCAAATATCATTTCACAGAAAAAGAGAGACTGACAGAGCAGATAAGATACAGGCTCTTGGCATTGCCTGCACATACAAAAAGGCCGGTACACATACACCGCATACAATATGCGTTTATGTGTACCGGTCTTTTGCATTTCCCCATCACAGACTTTTCAGGCTGTCCTTACAGGATGGACATATCCCGATGAATTCCAGGTTGTGTGACAGTATGACGAAATCGCTGTCCGCCTCCACGCCCATCTGTGTGATGGAATCCTGATATGGAAGCTCACTGTCAAATATCCTATCACATACCTTGCAGCGTATGTGATAGTGATTCTCGGTATTGCCATCAAAATGCTCCATCTTGTCCCCTGAATACACATTCATGACAATTCCCTCATCAACCGCATCAGAGAGCACCCTGTACACAGTTGATTTGCCTATCTTATATCCTCTCTTTTCCAGTTCATCTATCAGACTCTGGACTGTAGGATGAGTCTTGAGCTCCTTTATAACAGAATATATGACCTGCTTCTGCCATGTGTTACGCTTCTCACTCATTGTATAGTCCTCCTTCTGGTATTTATAATTTTCTATTAGGAACAGTTCTCTATAAGAGTAAGATAACACATTCCATATATTATTTCCACTATTTTTATAATGTAAGTTTTTCCTGTGATTCAATTCCATGTATGAGCATTTGCATGTGATCATATATATCACTGTCTGGTGAAGGTATATAACCTCAGTCCATGCTCTGTCCAGAGAGCGGTCTGGTCGTTGTAGCCAGTTCCCGCAAAGTTCGGAGCAAGGTTCACCCCAACGCGGTTAAACACTGCACCGGACGCCTTTACATATTCCTTCTCGCCCTGAAGCTTTACCACCTTGTCTATCGCACTCTGGGTCAGGGAATCAGGTTTCACATGCACCGGCGTAACAGTGTTGATGAGATCTCCCATGAGCTTTACGCTGTACTGCAGGCTTCTGCCCTCCATGACATAAACTGCATTCTCGTCAAGTCCCTTAGTCCGCATATGCTTGTAAGTGTAATTCGGTATCACCTGCCCCTCATAATAACAGGACACCGCCTCGGAGCCATTCTGGGAAACCGTCATGAACTGGTACACATTCCTCCGGAGATCTGACACTGTGCCATTCTCGATCCTGTGATATTCACCGAACTGAAGTGTGTGCCTGTGTTTCTTGTAGAACTCCACCTGATCCTTTATGGCATCAAGATCTTTCTTCTTCATGTCACACAGGTTGCACTCATAGCCCAGCACGCCAAATGCCGCCACTCCGAATCTCGTCTCAAGAGGAGTAACTCTGAGTGTCTGGTGATTCGGACAGCCCGACACGTGACTGCTGACTACCGACATAGGGTAGCCATAGCTGTAACCCGTCTGTATCTCAAGCCTCTCCTTGGCATCCGTGTCATCACTTGCCCATATCTGCGGCATATAGCACAGTATGCCGAGATCAAATCTGTTGCCACCGGCAGCACATCCCTCAAACAGAATCTCAGGGAAACGCTTAGTAATCCTTCCCATGATATCGTAGAGTCCCAGCACATACCTGTGTCCAAATTCGCCCTGCCTGTCAGACGGCAGCGTCTGGCTGTACCTGTCAGACATGATCCTGTTCATATCCCACTTCACGTACGAGATATTCGCAGATGAGAACACATTTGCCATGGCTTCCACTATATGATCTCTCACGTCCTTGTTGGTGAGATCCAGCAGCATCTGATGACGCCCCTCGGCATGACTCTGTCCCGGCACTCTGACTGCCCACTCCGGATGAGTCCTGTAGAGATCACTGTCCTCGTTCACCATCTCCGGCTCGACCCATATACCAAAGTCAAGTCCAAGTGCATTTATCTTGTCAGCAAGCTGCTTTACTCCACCCGGAAGCTTGCTCCGGTTCTCCTGCCAGTCTCCAAGTGAGGATGTGTCATTGTCTCTGTGTCCGAACCAGCCGTCATCCATGACGAACAGCTCTATGCCGCACTTCTTTGCCTCTTTTGCAAGCTTCAGCAGCTTCTTCTCATTTATATCAAAGTATGCGGCCTCCCAGCTATTCAGCAGAACAGGCCTCTCCCGGTCCGCCCAGTGGCCTCTGACTATATGTCTTCTGACAAATGCATGCATATGACTGCTGACACCGCCAAATCCTGAATCTGAATATGTCATGACCGCCTCCGGCGACTGGAATGACTGTCCCGGCTCAAGCGCAAATGAAAATCCTTCCGGATTGATGCCGCTGAGTATACGCATACGTCCATATGAATTCTGTTCACAGCTCTCCATATGGTCTCCTGAATATATGAGATTGAAGCCGTAACACTCACCGTGTTCCTCTGAACTGCCGTGCTCAACCACCATGAAGAACGGATTGGCCCTGCTGCCCGAAGTTCCGGTCGACGATGAAACAGACACTCTTCCCTGCCTTACAGGGTGCACCGATCTGTGCATTTCCCTCGCCCAGGCTCCTCCGAAATGTATCATGTCATATTCCTGATACATTCTCATATCAAACTGCATGGACATAAGTCTGTCCACCCGCTCCACGTCATCACTTTCATTTGTCAGGCGGGCACTTCTGGTTATCACGTCGCAGTCATCCCATGTGACATATATTAGCTCAAGCTTCTGTCTGTAGAATTTGTCCCGGAGGGTTATTGTGAGCTGTGTTACCTCGCCCGCTGTATTCTGTCGCTCATATGCTTGTATGCTCTGCAATCCACCAGCCACACCGCTTCCCACTTCTGTGCCTTGCTGCTCATTTACTGTGTTGAATCTGCCATCTGTCCCCCTATGATATTCCACCGCACACGGAAGTCCTTCAAGCTCATCCCTGCCGTTTTTTATCTCGTATGATTCGTACACAAAGTCGCAGGTCGTACTGCCATTTGCATGGGTCATACAGACAAATGGTTCGCTGACATCCCCCTTGCCGGTTGACGACAGTTCCTGTAGCAGACTTTCTAAGGTAAGTCCACCATCCAGCGCTATGGCATTGCCGGTCTCGAACAGGCTGCGGTCGTGTGCCACATCCCAAAGTCCCACAATATTCTGATCTCCGCAGTCCAGACTCCTGCCACCGTAGTACAGGTGCTCAAGGTGTCCATCCGGGCGCACGCACATGGCATACTGCGTCGACTTTGTCTCCAGTATGAATACCTGATGTTCTTCTATATATCTGATCATAGCGGTTCCTCCTAATAATATGTATTGCCCCTCTCGCACATGCGAGCGGGGCAGGTCGTCGGAACCGATTCCGAGTATGAACTTCGTTCATAGCGGTTCCTCCTATCTAATATGTATCGCCCCTCTCGCATATGCGAGCGGGGCAGGTCGTCGGAACCGATTCCGAGTATGAACTTCGTTCATAGCGGTTCCTCCTATCTAATATGTATCGCCCCTCTCGCATAAGCGAGCGGGGCAGGTCGTCGGAACCGATTCCAAGTATGAACTTCGTTCATAGCGGTTCCTCCTATCTAAGTTTCGTCATGATCTCCTGCATCCTCTCCTCGGTCAGCTTGTATTTCCTGATGAAGAATACAAGTCCTATGATGAGAAGGACTATCGGAACGACTGTCATCATCATGGAAAGTCCCATGAGAGTTCCTGTGCTCTGCTCTATGACTTCCGATGTTCCATCTGCCGGCTGGATAAGTCCGACCCATTTGATCGCAAGTCCGGCAAAGAACACTGCAACTCCCGATGCAAGCTTTACTACAAATGTCTGCATGGAGCATATGACACTCTCATCTCTCTGCCCATTCTTGTACTCTCCGTAGTCTATGCTGTCGGCAAGACACACAGTTATCAGCACATTTAGAAGTCCGCTTCCCGCAAATACCAGAAGTCCCGGGATGAACAGAACGTACCAACAATGCACTCCGCCCACCGTCATACGGGTAACACCGGCAAGGCTGCAGGCAAGCAGCATCACATATCCAACGATCTCATATACTACCGAATGTACAAACAGCTTTCTCTTGGACATCTTCTTTCTAAAGAGCGGGAACAGCATCATAGCAAGTATCTGCGCACCGCCGCCAAATGCGGAGAACAGCGCATATCCGCTCTCACTTCCTATGTCATATGTGAAGAAATATATGAGCAGGTTGCTTGTTATATAGAGTGCAGAGTTTACGAGCACGATGGTGATGACCACCGCCAGAGCCTGGTCATTTGTCACCAGTGAATGGAACATCTCACCTATGCCATGGGACTCCACTACTGTGTCACCCTTCTCCTTTACATTTGCCACGCAAATGGCCTCCGAGATGACGAACACCACTGCAACCAGAAGAGCCCACCACTTGAAGCCGATGCGGTAATCCGTGATCTTCAGCTTGTCCGCCGCCAGAGCTGCGCCGCCGATGGCTGGAACTACTATCATAGTAAGTACAGTAGGGATGGCAGACCCCACGCCCGCGCAGGATCTTGCAAGTGCAGACAGATTCTCCCTCTCCTTGCCCGGCTCAGTGATGGCCGGGATCATGGACCAGTACGGAATATCCATCAACGTGTATGTGATTCCCCACAGGAAATATGTCACTGTCAGAAACACCTTCATCCCACCAGCTCCCATACTTTCCGGCACGGCGAACATCGCATAGAGGACAACCGCGTTCAGCACGGTTCCCGAGAATATCCACGGTCTGAACCTTCCCCATCTGCTTCTGGTCTTTGCCACCACGATACCCATGATAGGATCGTTAAATGCATCAAACACTCTCGCCGCCATCAGCACTGTTCCTATGAACACTGAGCTGACGCCAAGCACAGAATTGTAGTAGTACAGTATATAGCTGGCTACCAGCATATACACCATGTCTTTTCCCACGGCCCCTACTCCGTAGGCTATCTTTGTCTTTTTCTGAAGGCCGCCCGTAGGTGCGCCATTCTGTGTATTATCCTGTGAATTTTCTCCCATATACAACCTCCTTAAAGGCCTAACCTTTTATATCTGCAAGCCTTGTCTCAAGCCACTTGTCAATATCGTCAAATACCTTATCCCTGCACAGCTCATTCAGTATCTCGTGTCTGCAGTCCTCATACAGATAGCATGCCACATTGTGCGAAACTCTCCTGTGGTATAACTCGTAGAGCTTCAGAACATCCCTGCCGTAATGTCCAACAGGATCCCTGTCACCGGACACAAACAGAACCGGCACATTCTTCGGTATTTTCGCTATGTTCCTGTCCTCCTGTATATAGTGGAGTGTATTGAACAGCGTCTCGTAGCCCTTCAAGGTAAATGAGAACTGGCACAGCGGATCATCCACATATGCATCCACGCGCTTCGGGTCACGGCTCACCCAGTCTTTATTCGTCCTCTTTCTCACCTCACCGTCCACGATAGTGGTCTTCGGGATACCCCTGTTGTATGTTCCAAATGCCAACACTTCCATGAGGGTACTTCTGTATCTCTCGCCGTGCTGACTCTTCTCAAGCTCCAACACAAGTCTTCCGATCTGCAACATATACTCAGGCATGCTTCCAGTTCCCATGCAGATAAAGCCGTCCACACTTGAACCCTCCGTGTAAGGTGACGGATATTTTGGATCCCAGCCGTAGTCGCTCATATATCGTCTCGCCATAAATGAACCCATAGAGTGTCCCATCAGGAAGAACGGTACTCCTTTGTATGCCTTCTTCAGACTTCTAGTGACTCTATGAAGATCCGCGACTATTGCCTTGCTCGCATCGTAGGCATTCATATATCCAAGCTCATCCATATTTGCCGCCGTGAGTCCATGTCCCAGATGATCATTTCCTGCCACCACAAAGCCCTTTGCTGCAAGATACCTTGCAAATTCATCATATCTGTCTATCAGCTCTATCATTCCATGGGATATCTGAAGTATCGCTCTTATCTCCCCCTGTGGCTCCCACACGATAACGTGCAGCTTGTCCTTGCCATTTGATGATGGTATAAATGTCTCTTTCTTCTTTACCTTATACATAATGTAACCCTCCATTCTCAGTTCTTCATATCCATCGCCAGTTTTACGACCTCATACGCTCCGTCGTATATTCCATCCAGTTTGTTCCGCTTTATGTTCTCACACATATCTGTGAGTATGCTGTCATCCTGCATGAACAGCTTCATCATCTGTAGAGTGTGCGGTATATCACGGCACTCCAGTGTTCCATCTCCGATCTCCGCCGAGTGTATCGCCCCCCACTGCTCATGCCCGCCAACTCTCTTGATGAACAGCTTTGGAACTGGATAAAAGGCCAGCTCAGACGGCTTCGTTATGAGTACATCACAGCTTCTCATGAGAAGGTTGGTGCAGTACACAGCCTCATATATATTCTCATGGCAAAATGCGTGTATTCCGTACACCTCTTCCTTAAGAGCCTTATCCGCAAATGCTGTGGTGTCGCTCCAGTCATCGAAATGTGTAGTGACAAGGCTCTCCATGGCGGGTATCTCTCTCACCAGCTCTTCCCACACGTTCATGTAGTCGCCCACATTTACATACAGGACCATGTTGCCCTTCTTCACGCTGGCAAGCGCCGTCCTGATGATAGCTGCAAATATATCCTTCTGTGCTCCGGCACCTCCTATGGTGAGAAGGAAACGCATCGGTGCCTTTTTCTTTCTTCTCTCTATTCTCCTGTCGCAGTCCTCCTCTATGGCTGCCACCAGCTCATGGTCTATATAGTGTCCAACGTATCTGATTGAATCACCAGGCATAGGCTTAAGCACCTCGTCGCCCTGCATTCCGTTCAGGGTTCTGTATCCGAGGTATGCCGATCTGGTCTGAACCGTGTGAAGGCTTCCCTCCGCAAGGTGGAGCGCCATAGGCCAGTTGTCAGGGATTGCATTCACCACATGTTTCATCCCTGCATGAACCGCCGCCTGGGCAGGCCACACATGTGTAGCCACAAGCGGGATATCCTTTGGAACATTCCTAAACACCGGTGTCATAAGCTCCGCATTCATCTGATCCGAGGCATTGTATGACAGCTTCCTGAAACCCTCATAGTTCATCGGCTCCCACACTGCTTTGTTGAAAACCTTGCTCTTTCCCGATATCCTGGATCCCATGGAATAGAGCTTGTTCTGCGCCTCAATAACCTTTCCTCCCGTGGTCTCACTGTAGGAATTGAGATCCATCCAGTACGGCTTGTATCCCAGATGATTCGCTGCAGACGCTATCGCCATGGATATTCTGTAATGTCCGAACCCCATCCTGATATTGCCAACTATGATTCCTTTGTCCCTGTCAAATTCCTCCCGGCCGCCATCCGGTATATCATCACAGACTCCGCCGTCGATCACAATATTGGAGACACCGAGAGTATCTCCAATATACGGATTCTTCACAACTGCAAGAGGATAATCCACGTCACTGTCATCACCGAATCTTTTTACAAATCTCTCTTTGGAGTTCTCCGCCTTTTTGACGACCTGACTGCTCATCCTGTTGCCAAATACAACCTCAGATCTCTTACCCATAACACAACCTCCTGTCTTTTATATATACCGCCCATCTCGCCCCAGTGAATGAAACCGGCCGCGGGCATCAATTCCATATAATCACTTCACTCATAGCGGTTCCTACTCCTTACAGGATATGCCATCCATAAGTACATCAAGTGTATACTGCACCGCCTCGTCAAATGTAAGTCCCGCGTCTATCAGGACTGTAGTCTCCATGTATTTCTCAAGCGTGGCCTCGAACATCGTCTTGATGACCGGAATCGGAATATTCCTTATAACACCCTCGGCAATTCCGCGCTTCAGGAGTTCTATGGTATTATCCCACTGCTGCTCCATCATTACTCTCACCCGGGCAAATATCCGTGGATATGAATTCTCCAACTGGTATATCTGCCGCCAATCCAGCTCGCTGTAGCTGTCCGGCATGGCTATGAGAATCGCCTTTATCTTCTCCACCGTGGTCAGGCGGTCGTCATCCATGACCGCCTGTTCACTTCTCTTGATCTGCTCGTATATATATGTCGCCGTGTCAAAGAACAATGATTCCTTGTCCCTGACGACCTGATATATGGTTTTCTTGCTCACTCCAAGTCGTCTTGCCATATCGTCCATGGTGAATTTGAACCCTTTCTCCCGGAACTCCTCTATGGTCGCCTCATATATCCTCAATTTAAGCTGCTGCTGTGCTTCTCCGTCCATAACTCCCTCCTGTCCATCCGTGTCTGTCAGCTTCCTGTACATACTTCCCGTCCAGGAAACTCAGAAACTATTTTTAGTTTCCCCGTTTCCTTAATGATAACATTTCTTTGTAGATATTGCAACAATAAAGATGCGTTATCTCTATTTATGTATAATTTTTGCACAATCAACACAAATCTCAATTATTAGCTGGCGAATAATTTACAGAGTTCTGACACTCACAATTACATTTCTGCTCAGGCGTACCATCTGCCATATAGCAACAATAAAAAATACGGCATCTCCCAAAGCGGAAATGCCGTATAGTACATCATATATGTTCAGTTGGAATCGCGATTTTCCCGAAAAATATTTCTAGATATAATATTTCTGTCTTTGTATCACTCCTATGGCTGCTCCACATCAAGCACATACAGCTCATGGAGTGCTCTCGTACAGGCTATATAGTGCGCATGTCTTGTGACCATGCTTCCGTCGTAGGTTCCGTCCGTCATGACGTACACTGCATCGAACTCCATTCCCTTTGCAAGGAACTTTGGAAGTACGACCACACCGCCCGCATAGACAACCGACTGATTGGTGATGAGCGTCACCTCGGTGTACTCGGAAAGCTGTTTGTACACTTCGTAGGCGTCTGCCTCGTCATTTGTCAGGATTGCTATGTTGTCGTAGGCGTCCATGTCTCCGTAGCTCAGCTTGTCATTTATGAACTCCACAGCTTCATCCAGTGACTCACACTGTATCTCCTCAGGCACCCTGCCGTGCCTCTCCACGGTATTGCCGCCTACCCCCTCACCGCCAAGTATGCCGTTACAGAACTCTGTGATCTCCGCAGTTGATCTGTACGATGCGAACAACTCCTTGAGCTCGTAACCGCCCTGTCCGTTACGCTTTGCAAATATCTTCATCAGAACATCCACAACAGTCTCCTCAGGATCATAGAAGAGCACCTGATACCTGTCACCTAGGATAGTCTTCTTGCAGCCAAACACCCTGTCTATCACCGCATACTGGAATATATTGTAATCCTGCATCTCATCTATGACGAGGTGCTTGATATTGTTGTAGGAATGACATCCGTAGAAATACACCTGCAAGTAAAGTATAGGAAGGATATCCTCATAGCATATCTTTCCATATTCATTTCTGTACTCCGATATACCCGGATATTTCTTCTCCATCTCCGCCAGGAATCCAACATACAACTCAACCAGATTCCTCTCTGCAAATAAATTTACCATCTGCTTCTGTATCTGCCTTGCCAGATTACGCTTCTTCTCGTCCGGGAACTCCTTTGGTGAATTATCCTCCACCCTGTCTACTATGAAGTATGCTATGTTCTCGAATCTCTCATACACAGGTTTTCTTGCAAATCTTCCATTGAACATGGCAGCTATATCCTCGCCTGTATACTCCACCTTCTGATAGTGGAAATTTCTGAACTTTATACCTGACACATACCTGTCCAGATACTCATTGAAACTGTCGTAGAAAGAGATGGACGACTTGACCTTGATATTTCTCATCCTCTGGTTGTCCTGATCGCCGCTGTCTATAATGAACTCCGACTGATCCAGCTTGCTCTCATATTCCTCCTCTATGAAAAGAAGCTCCTCAAGCAGACTGTCAAATTCCTTCTCAGGCACACTGTTCTCCTCGAGCTCCGGGAGAACCTCTGATATATAATCACCAAATATACTGTTTGGAGACAGTATCATGACATTGTCACTCTCAAGTGTCTTGTAATTGTACAACAGCCACGCCAGTCTGTGCATGGCTATGACCGTCTTGCCGCTTCCGGCGCGGCCGTCCACTATAAGGTTATACGCCGTGCGGTTTCTTATGATCGCATCCTGCTCCTTCTGTATGGTAGCCACCACATTTTTCATCTTCACACCACTGTTGCCGCCAAGGGCCTCCAGCAATATGGCGTCGTTGATGTTGGAGTCAGTATCCACCGCGTCTTTAAGTCTGCCATTTGACACCAGAAACTGTTTCTTCTCCACTATGTCTCCAGAAAACTCGTCATCTTCCATGTCATCCACATGGACATTGTAGGATGCCGGTCCCTTTTCATAAGCATAATACATAGAGGATACAGGTGCTCTCCAGTCGTACACAAGCTGCTGCCCATTCATATCTGACTGATAACCGCTCATACCCACATATACCGTGAGATACTCTTCGTCATCTTTATATTTGAATACAAATTTGCCAAAGTACGGCACCTTCTTCTGGTGCTCATACACCTCCAGGCGCTTCGCAGCTCTTCTGAGGAACGCCTCATCATTGTTCACCGACTGCATGTTCTGCAGGAACTCCTCGTCGTCCATGTCTCCATGGCTGTCACGCATGTACTTCTTCTGTTCCTTTATATTGTCCTTTCCAAGCTCCATGGAACCCTCAGTTATACTGATGCTGTAGTCGAGCTCCATCTCCACATTGTCAAAATAATCCTCTTCATCCTCCATCGTGGAGATCTTGTATCCTTCCAAATTCTTATTTTCTGCCATCTTATCTGCCTTTCGCTATTTTACCTTTACGCGCTGTACACTGCTCCAGCCGCCATAAATGGTCTTGCCGCCAACTCTTCTGTAGGTTCTCATCCTCACATAATAATATTTTCCTGAGAACAGAGAGCTTATCCTGCGTCTGAGTTTTGTGGACTTATTTATCGTTGCCACCTTATATCTGTCAAATTTCGACGATGTACTGTACTGGATCTGATACCCGCTGACATACCTGACCTTGTTCCATGTTACATCCATCGTCTTTCTGGAATTTGATCTGACCGTTTTCGCCTTGCATCCCGGCATCCTGTACAACCTGACCCCCGCAGTATCATACGAGCTTGCAGAAGTACCCTTGAACGCCTTGACCGTGTATGTATAGTTTCTGTAATTAGTCACATTCTTATCGACAAATGTGAGCGTTCCCGCTGACAGCACCTTGTACTGCTTCCATCCGTTCTGCCCCGGTGCCTTGCGGTATATTTTGTATCCACTTGCGCCCTTTACTTTGTTCCAGGATACCTTCACGCCGGAATATGCATTCTTCACGTTGTACTTCGGCTGGGTAAGTCTGACCAGTGCCTTTGTAGCCGCCGGCTGTCCCTCGGCCGTGCCGTTCACGCCCCTCACCGCATATCTGTATCTGATTCCAGCCGCCGCAGTCTTGTCAGTGTATGTTCTGACTCCTGAACCTTTTATCTCAGCTATACATTTGTATGCGCTTGTCGCAGTTTTCCTGTATATCTTATACCCACTTGCATTATCCGCCGAAGTCCACGACAGTCTCAGTCCATCCTTCGAATTTCCAAGACTTTCCACCGCACAGGTTCCAACCTTTGTCTCCAGATGTTTTCCGCCAAATGTATTAGCAAAATAATCCGCCATGTATGGACAACCGTAACCGTAGTATTTATCCTTTCCCGCTGTTCCCAGATCCACGGAATATGATATCAGCCTGCTCTTCAACTGACTACTGTCAAGCTCCGGCTCCGCCAGCTTCACGTAGGCCGCCGCCGCTGATATATGCGGAGCCGCCATGGATGTTCCTGAAGTGGAAAACCCATGATTTGTTCCGGTCTTCCACGCCGATGTTATTTTCGTTCCGGGAGCGGAAAAATCTACAGCATTTCCATAGTAAGAATAGCTATCGTCAAATTTCACCGCATCCGTCGATATCCTGTCTGCTGTCTCCTCCGTTCCAGCCTTCTGCATAAGCCCCGACACTGTTATCACATCACTGCTGTCCGCAGGATATGACACACCTTCCACGTCGCTGATCTCCCAGTTGTTCACAGTGCTGTTCGTATTGCCTGCTGCCACACACATGATGACGCCATCTTCTTTTGCACTTTTTAACAATTCGTCAAGCTTCGACCTGGTGTTGTCACTTGCATTTTTACCATAGAAGCAGAAGCTCATATTGATCACGTCCGCACCGCTGTCAAGCGCAGCCATGATTCCCTGCTGTACCGTTGACACTGTGGTTGCTCCCCGGCTTGTGAAACATTTGATGATCGTGAGCTGGACATTGTCCGGTGTCGCATCCGCTATTATGCCCGCCACATGACTTCCATGTCCCATGTTGTCTCCGTAGTCGCTCCGGTCTTCGCCCTCGCAGCAGTTCATACTTCCTTCCTCATTTATCCTGCCTTCAAACAGAGTATCCGAGGAATTAACTCCGGTATCTATGACCGCCACATTTACCTTAGCATCCAGCTTGTACTCTGACACCTCCGCCTTGAGCCTGTCCATTCCCATGTACCTTGTGCCCCAGCTTACAGCCTTATATGTCTCCGATGCGGCAAGCATGGCATCAACGTTCCGCTGTGCAGCATACGAATTTGAATCCAAATCCGCCAACACATCTTCTGAATATATGACCTGATCAAGCATACATTTGTCAGGCTCGTACTCTTCCTGAAGCTTTTCGTATGCCTGTTTCGTCGCTTCCTCGGTATCGTAGCCAAGCACATAGTAATCGTATTTGTCATAACAGATGACTGTTGTCGCGCCATAGGTCTCCGGCACTTCATCTGTATACAATATGATCCTGCGAAGACTGTATATGTCGGCTGACTCACTGCTGTACATTGCCGCTGCGTCGACATCCGCTCCTCTATCCATCACATCGGCCGAGTTTACCACATCAGCTTCGTCCATGGAATCTCTAAGCTCTGACACACTGGTTACGTATTCTACATTTTCATAATCCTGCGCGTACACCTTGGTATATGTGCCAGACACTGCCAGCCCACCTGCCAGCACCACACAGGCAATCAGGTACAACCACCTTTTCCTTCTCACCTATATTCCTCCTGTATATAAAAACAGCTCTTTAAACCACATAATTATCTTTTAGTATAACATAAATGTGCCGCAGATGGTGAGTAATATCTGTAACCCAAAGCCTCCACAGCACATATTTTATATCAGAGGTATATAAACCTCTGACAACACAATACGGAGGTAAAGTAATGGCAACATTCACTAATCAGGCAACTCTGTCCTACAGCGGAGGATCCACCAATTCCAATATCATAACTGGAGAAATAATTGAAGTCCTCACAGTCTCCAAGACGGCTGTGGTGGACACCTACCGAACACCGGATAAGATCACGTATGTGATAAGTCTCATCAATTCCGGAACTACCACACTCACAGGTCTGTCTCTCACAGATAATCTGGGAGCATATGCAGTGGGAAATACAACAGTATATCCTCTCACATATATTCCGGATTCCATCAGATACTACACCAATGGAACTCTGGTAGCCGCTCCGGCTGTCGGTGCTGCAGCTCCGCTGACACTCACTGGAATCTCCGTTCCAGCGGGTGGAAATGCTACTATTATATATGAGACAACAACAAATGAATTTACACCTAGAGGCAATGAGGATTCCGTGACCAACACTGTTACAGTAACCGGCGCAGGACTTACCAACGCAGTCACTGCAACTGAGTCGGTTTCCCCTGTTGCAGCTCCCGATCTCGCCATCACAAAGTCTGTGAGTCCTAGCATAGTTGCAGAGAATGGTCAGATCACTTACACCTTCCTTATAGAGAACTACGGCAACACCGAGGCATCCGCAAGTGACAACGTCATCATCACAGATACCTTCAATCCGATTCTCACCGGAATCACTGTGACATACAATGGAAATGCATGGACAGCGCCAGCCAGCTACACCTACAATGAAGCAACAGGCGAGTTCGCAACAGTTGCCGGACAGATCACTGTTCCAGCGGCAACATTCACACAGAATACAGCCACGGGAGTCATCACCACAACACCGGGAACGGCAACCGTGACCGTCACAGGAACCATCTAGCTGGCATAAGCCTGTCCGGGTCGGCAACCTGACAGCTTTGGGAACATTTCCCACAAAATAGCAAAAAAAAGAAAATTTTGTGCTCAAACTCCCGGATTCCCACTGAAAAGATACACGACTTCTAATCCATGTATCCTTTCCAGGGATTCGGGGGATTTACAGCACAAAATTTTCTCTTTTTTCAATATAATACCTGAACACAGCTTGACACATCACTCCACATTCTTGAGCGCCTCGTCCATAGGAATCTTCTTTATCCTCTTCATCTGCAACAGTGAGATCACCAGATAGCCGGTAAAGCTGAGCACGAACATGAGTGGGAATATCCATGGTGCCATGTATATCGGCATCCAGCCGCTTAGCATATCTATCAGCATTGCCCTGTATATCACCTTGATCGACAGGTAACTGAGCAGTATATCGAGCAGCGTCACCACCGCAACCATGACAGTTGTGGATGACAGATACAGCTTACTGATCTCCTTTGTGTCATATCCCAGTATCTTAACCATGGATATGGACACCGTGTTCTTCTCCACTATTAGTTTTGTGAGCAGATATACGAGAAGCATGAACATAACAAGTGAAAATACAACCACTATGTAGAACATACCTCCCATGGACTTGGTTAGCTGTCTGGACACCTTTATCATGTCATCCTTTGTGATCTCTGACACTACATGATCCTCTATATCGGTCAGCTTGTCATTCGAGAAATAGCCGGTGAAGTAATCCTCGTCCTTGTCAAATATTTCTCTGAAATCACCCTCTGTCACGAACACCGCAAGGGCTGCCGGATACACCACAGAACCCGTCACCTTAAGATCATATGTGTCATCAGTATAGCTCTCCTTGAGCTCAAGTTTGTCGCCATCAACTATCTCATATTTGTCTGCGTAGCTGTCAGATACCAGCACATCTCCGTCGTCCAGCTTAACCGGGAAATATTTACTGTCCGAGTGTATTCCATACACCATGATCTCATCATCTATATCTCCGGTCGTCCTTAGCGCCTTCATACAGTAGGTTTCCGCATTATTATTTGCCGTCTCCACCTGTGAATCCAGAACATACTGGTGGTCAGCTACCATATTATCCAATATGTCATTCTGATAGTGCTTCAGCATAGGATTCAACATAAGTCCGAACATCAGCAGAACCTGTGCGAAGTAAATTCCAAGAAGCATGACCACATATCCTGGAATGTTCTGAAGTATGACACGGGTCTTGAACCTTGTCATGAACTTCCAGTGAGGCAGCTTCACCGCCTTCTTTCTCTTTGATCTGCTGAGATCATGCCTCAGGAACCTCAGTGGTGAGAGCTTCAGTTTGCTGTTTACCACTAACAGGTTCACAACGATCATGATTATAAGAGGTATGACTGTGGTAAGCACAAATGCATCGGCATTCCAATACGTCACATACTTAGTGAGGGAATAGCTTCCATAGTAAAGCTGCGCACCCATATCCTTAAACACCGAATAGCCCAGCACGTTTCCCACCACTGATGCCACAAATGTAACTATGACAGGAAGTGATATGTAGTGAATAAGCAGCTCGCCCTTCGTATATCCTGAAGCCCTCAATGTTCCAATAACCGACGCTTCCTTTGTCAGAGTGTTGCTGATGGTTACCGCAAATATAAATGCAAGTATAACTATGACGATGTATTCAAACCATTTCATCATATTTGTATCACTGCCAATATCATTCCCTGCAAAGTTGATCGCCTGGTTCTGATACCTTGGAATGTAGTTCTCCACCATAATGCCGTTCATGACCGCCTGTGTATACACAATCTCAAGAAGGTCATCCGCCAGCTTTTTCTCATCGTTCTCCTCATCCGGCATTCCATCATCGTACATCCATGAATACGACCAGGTCTTATTTTTCTCCGGAAGATCATCAAATTCCTCATTTGACACAACCGCAATTCCGAATATCGTGGCATCAAACATGGTGTCATTGTTGTTCTGGAACATGGTACTGTAGTCGGAGAGTGCCACAAATCCGCACACGCTGTATACCTTGTCACCCGCTTTTATATCATCACCGATCTCTATATCGTTGTTCACCGCATACATTCTGTCAATGGCAATCTCATCAGTTCCTACAGGAAATTCACCATCCATCAGGCACATTTTATTTACATCGTGTCTTGGTGCGAATATCCTCAGTGTCCTTCCTCCATCATCTGCAGCATCATTTACAGAATTCACCGTATCATCTTTTGTCTCTGAATTGCCTTCCACATTACCACTATTGCCATCAGAGTCTGATCCGATCTTACTCATAGGCAGTTCATAATACGACATATCATAGAGCTTCACGCCCTCATCCTCTATATTGCCCTTCATATTGTCTGACGCCTCATCCGACAGATCAAAATGTCCATCCTCCACGTTGTATTTGTCAAATGTATTGTCGTAGGTTTTCTTCATGCTCTCACCTGCAACCATGAAGCCCGACACCATTCCCGTTGTGATGACCATGAACAGGAATATGACTATATATTTTCCAAGCTCTTCCTTCAGTTCCTTTGGAATTCTTCTCCACAATGGATTTCTCATAACAGATCCCCTTTCCTATTGAACATCTACCCTGTCTGCCCAATTACCAGTCAAGCTCTACAGCGGATATCTTGTTCTCATTTACAATGTTGCGTCTTATCATGCCGTCCCTGAGCTTCACAGTCCGGTCCGCCATATTCTTGATGGCATCATTGTGGGTGACCATGATTATTGTGTTGCCATACTTCTGGTTCACATCCTCTATGAGCTTAAGTATCTCCTTGGAAGTGTTGTAGTCAAGGGCACCTGTCGGCTCATCACAGAGAAGTATATCAGGATTCTTCACGATTGCCCTTCCAATCGAGGTCCTCTGCTGCTGTCCACCCGACAGCTGATTTGGGAGCTTATGTCTGTGCTCATAAAGCCCCAGAGTCTTTAACAGATCATCAACATCAAAAGGATTATCACTAAGGTATGCTCCAACCTCCACATTCTCCTTTACATTGAGATTAGGTATGAGATTATACATCTGGAATACATAACCGAGATGCTTTCTCCTGTATCTGGTCAGTGTCTTCTCATCCATATCCCCTGTCTTCTCTCCATCTATGGAGATATAACCGGAATCCGGGCTGTCGATCCCACCTATGATATTGAGCAGAGTTGACTTGCCAGACCCCGATGGGCCAAGCAGCACACAGAACTCTCCCTTTGCGACCTCAAAATCAATTCCTCTAAGTACCTCAGTTCGGTTATCCCCTGAACCGAAGCTTTTCTTTATCCCACTTATCTTCAAAAAACTGTTGTCTCCCATGATTCTCTCCTTTTCCACATTTTATATTCTCCATAAACGCATCGCATAGCTCTCATGCCGTACGTTAATATTTAAACATATGATTATATGTTCATATATTTATTAACACATATGTAGGCTCTGTGTCAACTATATTAGTGATAAATAATATCAAGTATTCTTTTATACACATTTACAGGAGCATTTGGGGATATCCCAGAAAAAAAGAGAAAACCACATTCACATCATATTGATCTGCCTGCTGTTTTCTCTTTTTTACATCTGATTCCACACATGTGGCGATCAGAATCTATATTCTCTTATCTCACAGTTCTTTATGCCAAATGCTGCGAATTCCTCATTTGTCATATCATTGAAATACGACTGTACTATTCTTGATATTCCATTGTGGGCAACCAGAAGATATGTCTTACCGGAATCTTCCGACTCAGCCTTAAGCTCATCTAACAAATTGTACACCCTCTGACACAGATGAACCATGGTCTCTCCACCCTCATAGTGATCCAGAAAATGCGTCTTCGCCTTGGCGAATATAGCGCCGTTTCTGGCTGTTCCCTCGTATTTGCCAAAACACTGCTCACGGAGTCTCTCCTCGGCTCTCATAGGAATTCCTGTTATCTCGGATATATGTCTTGCCGTCTCCGAAGCCCTGACCAGAGGCGAATACAGGATCTCATCTATGTGATAATCTCCATTCTTTATCATCTCACCAAGCTGCTCCGCCTGCTGATGTCCAAGCTCTGTGAGTTCAATATCCGTGGCTCCACATATCTTGTTTTCCACATTCCACACGGTCTGCCCATGGCGGGTGAAGAACAGTCTTGGGCCAAACTTCTCAACAAGCACCGCCTTTGCATCGTCATATCCCTGTGTTATCCTCTTCTCAACACCTTCAGGCGAAAAGTCAAGCATGCCATCTATGGCACCACCAAGAGGAATAGACGGATATATATGTATCATCTCTGCATCATCGTATCTGTCGGTCTTCCTCTCATCGAGATGCACCACGACAAATTTTCTGTAGCCCTCATCATAGAGAGGCTGTATTGGCACATTATCTCCCCCAAGGAAGAAGCCTCCATCATAATACTTTGTCTTGTCTATCGTCTCCATAGGGAATATGACCGGTATGGCTGAAGAAGCAAGAAGTATACGTTCTATCTCCTCCGGTTCCATGCCTGACAGCTGGAATCTCTCAGGAGTAGGCTTGCCCTCCACATTGAGACATGTAGCATAACAGCTCATGTCACTGTTCGACACACCATCAAGTACTGGTGAATTCTCCAGTATGTCCATAAGTCCTTCTCTGGAGAAGAAGCCATCCTTTATCCTCATGCCTTTTGCCACAGCATCCAGTCCTATGCACTCTATTGCACTCTGTATGACTGGATTGTCTATGGTCGTAAGCTTCTCCTTGATGGACTCAAACCATTTGTTCCTGTTGTCCTCGTCTATATCCTTGTTGGACAGTATCCTGTCGTTGGTTATGTCGTACCACATCTGTGTAGCCTTATCCAGATCGCCGCAAGCGTACAATGCCGCATTCAGTGCGCCTACCGAGCTTCCTGATACCGCCTTTATATCAATCACATCTCTGTACTCCTCAAGAGCCTTCCACACTCCGATCTCATAGGAGCCACGGCCACCACCGCCACCGAGCACCAGACCGTATCCTTCCTTAACCGGCACATCCGGCTGCCCGTCCTGACCGCCCAGTTCCGTGTAATGTATCTGCTTCTTCTGCGATATAGTCTCCTCTATCGCCTTATGAAGCTCCCCGGCCTTTTCCTTTATCTCCTCTGTTCTCTCCTGAAGCTCCTGTATAACCTTTTCTTTATCCATATATTAATCCCCCTTACTATTCCATAATAAAGCTGCTCTATCCAATATTGTCATCTGATATATCCACCAATTATGATCATATGTGTGTTTCATTTTAACATGTCAGCAACTATACCCACAACCTTATACTCACTATATTCAGAAGCTTTACCATTTTTATAGAACATTTATTTACGCTTTATATATTATTTCTTTTATGAACATATTTCTTTAACATCCGATACACAGAATGTACACAGTACCATCTTATTATATATACAGATTGATGAGGACAGCAGATGTGCGACATGCCCAGGCAGCACCAGCGTATCTGCCGTCACTCAAACTATCAACAATCCAATTTATATAGATGGGAGGCCGGATACCTCACAAGTCCGGTCACAACACCTAAAACCTTCCTTTATAACTTTTATAAAAAAGACGGATATCAGACAATGAAACTTTTACCCATTTTCCATTTCTGACATCCGTCTTTTTGTATATATCAATTATTCTACAAGTATTTGTACAAGGCACTGCCACTCTCAGCCCTGCCGATCATGCTAAGTGCGGTCCTGTCTCATGGTGTACCACCATTTGAAAACTGCACTTCCAATGATGATCACATATCCTATAATGCTCAGCATGTCAGGGATCTGATCCAGGAATACAAATCCCAGTATAGCCGCAAATATGACCTGACTGTAGTCAAATACCGATATCTCCCTGGCTGGAGCCTTCTGGTATGCTGCGGTTATACTGAACTGTCCACCAGCCGCCGCAAGTCCGGCACAGAGCAGGCACACAATCTGCTGCCATGTCATAGGTGCGTGGTCCAATATGATAAATGGAAGCGTCACCAGACATGAGAATACAGAGAAACACATGACTATGACCGGTCCGCGCTCCCCCTGTTTGCCGAGCTTTCTCACATAGGTGTAGGCTATCCCTGCCCCAAGGCCGCCTGCCACACCAACCATGGCATACAGAAAATCCATATGAAACGAAGGCTTCACAACGAACAAAGCACCTGTAAATGCCAATGCCACGGATGCCCACTCTATCTTATTTGCCTTCTCCTTGAGCACAAAGTACGATGCTATGATCGCAAAAAACGGAGACAGCTTGTTGAGGATATTTGCATCCGCTATGTTGAGCTTGTCGATTGCATAAAAATTGCAGATAAGTCCTGTCGTTCCACAAATACTTCTCGCCGCCAGCCCCGGCCAACTGCTCTTCTTTATCTTGAATTTCTCCTCAGTCCTCATGAGCATGGCAATGGCCACAACAGCGGCCACTGCATTTCTGAAAAATGCCTTCTGCATAGTTGGCAGATCTCCAGACAGTCTCACGAAGAAGGTCATCAGTGAGAAAAAGAACCCTGCCATGATTATGAACAGGATTCCCTTGTATTTATCTTTTATTACCAGTCTTTTTGCCATTTGATCAACTCCCGATAATGATAAAATGCCGCCAGATCCCGCAGCACTTTATCTATTTGAAAGCATCATCCTTGAGCCCATGCTCATACAGATACTGCTCCCACAGACTGTAATACTGCGCCTGCAAATGTATGTCATCCCAGGTATAGTCCTTTACAAGACCACCCTTGCCATCGTCCACAACCGTATTCATATCCAGATAGAAAAGCTTTATTCCATCAGCATATGCAGCTATGGCACCATTCTTGTCATCGATATTGTCATTGTTCACAATATCGTGGCTTGCCGAATAGTCGCTGGATACATGCATGCAGCCCATCATAAAGATCACTGCGTCCGGCTGAAGCGCCTGTATCTGGGTCACCGCATCGATATATGTGGATGCGTATGTCTCCGTATCATATCCAGCCTCATTTATACCAAGCATGATGTATATCTTCCTGAATTGTTTGCTTTGCAGCAATTCCGTGAGTGTCTTGGTTCCATTTGCGGCTATCTTCTCCCCCATCAGTCCAAATGAAGTAAGGCCCTCCATATATGCAAATTCTGCATTGTCCAGTCCGGAATACAACGCCAGTCCTTCCACTCTGGAATCACCTATGAACAGAGCATCGTCAAAATAAGACTTGTCAACCTTTATATATGGGTACTGGGTCTCAAGAGCGATCTGTGTGAGATCTCTGTAGCAGCTATTTCTTGCCTTTCTCTTCTTAACCTTCTTGTATTGAGTCTGTCTTGTCACCGGAGCAGCCGAACCGCCTGTATCTATGGTTGCTTTTTCCGTAGTTGCCTTTTCGGTGGTCGCTTTCTCTGTAGATTTCTCTGTTGTCTTCTCCGTGGATGCATTCTCAGAAGTCTGCTTCTCCGTGGATTTCACCTCCGTTGTCTGCTCCTCTGCAGCCTCACTGCCCGTGGACTCCGACGTCAGCTCGCTCTTTCCCGGAGCATCCGTGCTTGTTGCGTCAGTTCCGGTTGCCACCCTCTCATCAAGCAGCACAGTCTGAGCCATAGGATGATGAAAGCTGACATCCCATTTGTACACGCCAAGCGCAGCTCCCACATAACCGCCTGCGGTAACTATCACGCCGGATATTATGAGTATCGAGAACAGTGGACAGCCTTTTATCATTTGCCATAATTTCTTCATCTGCCCACCTCCTAAAATCTAAAATAAAGGAATGGATTGGAGCCACCCTTTGCTATCTGATATACACAGAACCAGAACAGTGCGAGCATTATAAGCTTGCATACCCAGTTCTTGTAGAATTTCTCTATGAGCTTTCTAGGCCACGGTGTACAGAAGATCACGCAGATCAGCAGCAGCCACCAGTATGTGTGTCCCAGCATGATCAGCTTGTCCATGGCATGTGTGGTGACTGATCCCTCTATGTTCATGCCAAACATTCTCTTCAGGTACAGTCCCAGAAGCTTCAGATCAGATATGTTAAATATTGTCCATGATATCGGTATCAGGAAGAACATGTACACATGGCCAAGAACCTTCACCTTGTCAAATACCTTGCCAAGGAACAGCTTCTCCATGAGAAGGAACACGAACAGGAACAAGCCCCATATCAGGAAATTCCAGTCCGCACCATGCCACAATCCGGTAAACATCCACACAGTGAACATGGCAAGTATCATTCTGAGCTTTCCCTTTCGGTTGCCGCCCATCGGTATGTACACATACTCTCTGAACCAGCGTCCGAGTGTAACATGCCAGCGTCTCCAGAAATCTGTGAGGGAATGTGCCATATAAGGATCGACAAAGTTCTCCGGTATCCTGAAGCCAAGTATAAGGCCAATTCCTATTGCCATCACGGAATAACCCATGAAATCAAACAGGAGCTGGAATGAATATCCCCATGAACCAAGCCATGCGGTCACAGTGTTTATTCCATAAGGGCCAACCGTCTGCACATCGTTCCACAGACTGGCTATCTTATTTGCCAGAAGCACCTTGTACGCAAGTCCCAATACGAACAGTGTCGCACCGCGCTCTATATCGTCCGCCTTGACCTCTCTGTGATCCAGCTCAGGCTTCACCTCATCGTAGTTGACTATAGGGCCGGCTATGAGCTGAGGGAACATGCTCACATATGTTCCGAACTTGATTATACTCTTGTCCGCCTGATACTTGAGCCTGTACACGTCAAATATATACGATGTTATCTGGAACGTATAGAAGCTTATTCCAAGCGGCAGTGTGATCGCCACGCTATCAAATATCTTTGTTCCCGCTGCAGTGTTTATTATCTCTATAAAGAAGTTGATATATTTGAATATGAACAACATTCCAAAATTAAACACCATAGCCACCGCCAGCCAGCAGTTTCTCTCAAATGAACAGTCGATCTCCGAATATACTTCTATATCATAAAAACGCTTGATTCGTCTTGCCACCGAATAGTTAAATATAATAGAAAACATCATCAAGAACACGTATATGGGTTCGCCATACGCGTAGAACACAAGGCTGCCTAAAAGCAGTACAACATTCCTGTACTTCGGCTTTGTCACAAAATAGATAAGCAAAAATAAAGGCAGGAATCTAAATAAGAACTCCATGCTCGAAAAAACCATAATATACTCCTTAAATAAATACTCAGTCCAGTGTGAGTATAAATACTTTTACCACTTATGTCAACCGACACTAATCCTATTTTTTCTTAAAAAAACTATTGTTTTCGACATATTTTCTCACCACCACAACATATGGTACTTCGCCCATATCCACGCCCCTATTAACATAAAAAATGCGTGATCCATATTTCATGAATCACGCATTTTTTCTCTATTCTATATATGATCATATTAAGATCTTATGATATGACACATATCCCTATGCCATGTCTCAACCTCATCTTACAGATAATCAAGTGGGTTGACATATGAGCCATTCAGGAATACTGAGAAGTGGCAATGTGTACCTGTTGAATATCCTGTTGAACCTGCGTACGCAATGGTCTGTCCCTGTGAAACCACATCGCCAACGCTTACTGCAAGTGATGAGTTGTGAAGGTACATCGTCACAAATCCATTACCGTGATCTATCATAACGTAGTTACCACCACTCTCGCCCCACTCGGCTACCGTTACAACACCTGCATCAGCCGCTGCGATAGGCACTCCGTATGAACATCCTATATCTATACCCATATGATTGGAGCTTGCTCCTGCTGTCGGTGACTCTCTAGGTCCGAAGTAGTCTGTGATAGGTCCTGATACAGGCCATATGAACTGACCTGAACCGGTTGTTGAACCGCCATTGTTACTTCCACTGTTGTCGCTGTCACTGCCTGAGTTATCGCTTCCACCGTTGTTATCCTGCTGCTGTTGTTCAGCTTCTCTCTGCTTACGCTCCTCCTCCAGTCTCTGCTGTTCCTGACGCGCAAGCTCTGCCAGCTTGTCATCCAGCTCTGACTCCTGCTTTGCGTATTCAGCCGCAAGAGCTTTCTGCATCTCAACATCATCACTGTACTTGTTGATCTCCGCATTCTTCTGGCTTATAACATCATCGAGGTCTGCCTGCTTGGTCTCCAGGTCTGCCTTTACCTTCTCTACATCCGCCAGATCATCCTTGAGTGTCTGCTGATACTCTGCTATGTCATTCTTAGTCTTTACCAGCTTGTTGAGCTGCTTCTGGTCATATGTGCTGAGCTGATCAACATACTCAGACTTGTTAAGACTATCCTCAAATGAAGCCGATGACATAAGTGCATCTATGTAAGCAACATCGCCCTCCTCGTAGAGGTACTGTATCCTCTTCTTCATCGCCTCATACTGATTATCCTCACTGACCTGAGCCTCTGCAAGCTTTGTCTGAGTCTCATCTATCTCATTCTGAAGATCCTCAGCCTGCTGTTTCTTCTCCACGATCTGTGTGCTTATATCTGTGGCCTGCTTATCGAGCTCATTTACAGCCGCTGTAAGCTTGTCTACCTTCTTCTGATACTTCTCTGCGTTTGCATTCGCCTCTTCCTGAGCCTGCTGAGCCTCTTCCTTCTGCTGCTCAACATCCTCCTTGGTCTCCTCAGCATGCACGCTGAACACAGGAGCCGCAAATATGGATGTAAACGACATGAGCAGTGCTCCTGTAGTAACCACTGCCACCTGCATACCTTTCTTCTTTATCTTGTATAAATCTATTCTCATCATTCATGCCTCCTAATCGCATTTCATAATGTTATTATCTTTTTGCCCTACTTATCAGCATTATAACACATATTGTTCCTAAAAAAGTAATAACAATTTGTGAATTTTTTGTGCATTGCTCTGACCGCATTTAACACTACACTCTCAGGTGCTTTCTTGTGGTAAGAATACTTCCTACCAGACCAACACCGATACCGAGCACAAGTCCGACCGGTACCATAGTCCTGAACAGATCCTGCTGGCTCACAAATGCGAACAGCGTTGTGACAACCTTGAACCTTCCGGCAACGTATGTCAGTATCTTATCGTACATGTAGTACAGAAGGACCAGAGGTATAGCCGAACCGACCGCGCCTATGATCACACCCTCTATGATGAACGGTGCCCTTACAAATACATTTGTCGCACCGATCAGCTTCATGATCCCTATCTCTTCCTTTCGCACTGTGATACCTATGGTGATCGTGTTACTTATAAGGAATATAGATACCAGCATCAGTATCACAACTATTCCTATGGATGCATATCCCACAAGGGATGACAGTGTCGTGATGCTGTCCGCAGTCACGTCAGAACTCTTTACCTTTCTGACTCCTGAAAGGCCCTGGGCAAATGCCACGAACTCCGGCTGTCTTGATACATCCTTGAGCGTGATCTCATATGACGCAGCATTCTTTAACGGGTTATCTCCGCCAAATGCATTCTTTGCAACCTGTGGATCATCGTAGTTCTGATCTGCAAACTTGTCCCATGCCTCATCGGCTGAGATGAAATCCATCGTCTCAACATAATCGACCGTTCTTATCTGTTCACCTATGAGCTGTATGGTCTCATCTGATGCATCCTCGTCGAAGAATACAGATATGGTGACTGTCTTCTCAAGCTCCTGCATACCTGACTGGAAGTTTACAACCACCGCATATATGATTCCGAAAAGAAACAGACATGATATGATGGTTCCCAGTGATGCAAGTGAGAACAGTATGTTTCTTCTTATATTCGCAAAGCCCTGTCTGAGGACATAGAAAAATGTACTAATCTTCATCTATGTAGCCTCCTTCCTTCTCATCACTGATTATAACGCCCTTCTTCAGGGTGATAACTCTCTTCTTCATCTCATTGACGATATCCTTGTTGTGGGTTACCACAACAACTGTGGTTCCTCTCTTGTTAATATCCTCAAGGAGGTTCATGATATCCAGTGAGTTCTTAGGATCAAGGTTTCCTGTAGGCTCGTCCGCCAGTATGATGTCCGGATTGTTGACCAGTGCTCTCGCCATGGCAACTCTCTGCTGCTCACCACCTGAGAGCTCCTTCGGGTATGATTTGTATTTGTCTGCAAGTCCAACCAGCGTCAGCATGGCCGGAACTCGTCTTCTGATATATCTCGCCGGGGTCTGAATGACTCTCTGTGCAAATGCGACATTCTCGTATATAGTCCTGTCCTTGAGAAGTCTGAAGTTCTGGAACACAACCCCTATCCTTCTTCTGACCTTCGGTATATCCTTCCTCTTGATCTTGCCGTAGTCGTATCCGGCAACAGTGATATTGCCCTCCGTAGGATCGAGCTCCTTGAGCAGAAGCCTGAACAGAGTGGTCTTGCCCGAACCACTGCTTCCAACGATAAATACGAACTCGCCTTTCTCTATATTAATATTGACATTCTTGAGTGCCTGATTGCCCCCAGGATATGTCATACTCACGTTCTCTAATTCAATCATAATATCTGTAGTCTCCTTCGACCTGTATCTTTATTTTTCTCCCCTTTACTCAATCCAAGCAGAATTGTAACAATTCTGTAACATTTTGTCAAGTGCTGACATATATTACATATCTTAAGTTTATTTTGGAAATTTCACTATTCAAATTGACCTTAGTGTAAATAAACTTTATAATATTTAACTAAGAAAAAATATGGGAGGATTATTACTTATGGATAATCAAAAAGAAGCCATTCGTGATGCACGTAAGCTTGGAATTCCAAAGATGCTTTTACTTGGATTCCAGCATATGTTTGCCATGTTTGGTGCAACAATTCTTGTTCCGCTTCTCGTAAACGGATACTTCGAGGGTCAGGGACTCTCAATTCAGGTAACTCTTGTATGTGCCGGTCTTGGAACACTGTTCTTCCACTTATGCACAAAGCTTAAGGTACCTGCTTTCCTCGGTTCTTCATTTGCATTTCTTGGAGGTTTCTCCACAGTTGCAAACCTTAAAACAGGCATATTCAAGGACATGACAATGGGTGAAAAGCTTCCTTACGCATGTGGCGGTATTGTGGTTGCAGGACTTCTGTATCTGATACTCGCACTTATCGTAAAGCTTGTCGGTGTGAAGCGTGTCATGAGATTCCTCCCACCTGTTGTTACCGGGCCTATCATCATCTGCATCGGTCTGAGCCTTGCACCTTCAGCCATCTCAAATGCATCCAGCAACTGGCTGCTTGCATTTATCGCACTGGCTGTTGTCATCGTTTTCAACATCTGGGGCAAGGGAATGTTCAAGATCATTCCTATACTTATGGGTGTTCTCATCTCATATGCAGTGGCACTCATCCTTCATTTGTGCGGTGTGACAAATCCTGGTGGAACTGCTATTCTGGACTTCTCAACAGTTTCAGATGCAAGTGCACTCGGACTTCCACCTTTCCAGATCTGTAAGTTCGACATCACTGCTATACTCGTTATGGCTCCTATCGCCATCGCTTCCATGATGGAGCACATCGGTGATATCTGTGCCATATCAGCTACAGTTGACCAGAATTTCCTTGAGGATCCGGGTCTTCACAGAACACTTATCGGTGACGGTCTTGCAACATCACTGTCAGCTCTCTTCGGCGGTCCTGCAAATACAACCTACGGAGAGAACACAGGAGTTCTCGAGCTCAGCCGTGTACACGATCCAAGAGTTATCAGACTTGCTGCTTTATTTGCAGTCATCCTCGGTTTCATACCTAAGGTTGCTGCAGTCATCAGCTCTATGCCACTTGCCATCATCGGCGGTATAAGCTTCATCCTCTACGGAATGATTTCAGCCATCGGTGTAAGAAATGTGGTTGAGAACCACGTAGACTTCACGAAGTCAAGAAACCTGATCATCGCAGCCGTTATCATGGTATGTGGACTTGGTTTCTCAAATGGCCTTACATTCACGATCGGAGGCACAACTATCACTCTTACAGGACTTGCCCTCGCAGCTATATTCGGCATCCTGCTGAATGCTATACTGCCTGGTAACGACTATACATTTGGTGAGAACACCAAGGGTGATGTAAGCCGCGGACTTGGAATGAATCCACAGAACTCTGACATTGAGGCATAATAATTATCTGTATATTATTTATTAGGAGGTTACACAATATGACAGATTACACAGTTATGACACATCCACTTATTCAGCATAAGATTTCAAAGCTCAGAGATAAGAACACCGGAACTGCCGAATTCCGTGCACTTGTTGAAGAGATCGCCATGCTCATGGGATATGAGGCTCTGAAAGATCTTCCTACCGAGGATGTATGTATAGAGACTCCTATCGAGGAATGCATGACTCCGGTCATCGCAGGAAGAAATCTTGCGATCGTACCTATTCTCCGTGCAGGACTTGGAATGGTCAGTGGACTTCAGGCTCTGGTTCCTACAGCCAAGATCGGACACATCGGTCTGTACAGAGACGAGGAGACTCATGAACCTCATGAGTACTACTGCAAGCTCCCTGATCCTATCGATGAGAGACTTATAGTTGTCACGGATCCTATGCTTGCAACCGGAGGATCAGCTGTTGCTGCCGTTGATTTCATCAAGCAGCACGGCGGTAAGCATATCAAGTTCATGTCGATCATCGCTGCACCGCAGGGAATTGAGAGACTTCTCAAGGCTCATCCTGACATCCAGCTATACGTTGGTCATGTTGACCGCGAGCTGAACGAGAACGCTTACATCTGCCCAGGACTTGGCGATGCCGGCGACAGAATCTTCGGAACAAAGTAAAATCTTTCAGACATGCTATTTATACCAGCAAAGACATGCCGCAGCCCAGCACATATACTGGGCTGCGGCATGTCTTCTCTTCCCAACATTTTCACACTTCTAACATTTTTATTAAGAATTCTTTTTCGATATCCATTTGCAGGCCTTTCATGTTATCATATAGAGACTGGAGGTCTTTTTTATGGAATCACAGAAGAGATATACGAAAAAACAGAGAACACTGGACATTATCGAGAGGCTGAAGAAGGAATATCCTGACACGGTATGCACCCTCGATACTTCACACGCATGGCAGCTTCTTGTCAGTGTCCGCCTGGCGGCGCAGTGCACTGATGCAAGGGTGAATGTGGTAGTCCAGGATTTATTTGCCAAATATCCAGGAGTAAAAGAACTGGCTGCTGCCGATGTCAGTGACATCGAGGCCATTGTGAGACCTTGCGGACTGGGGAAGAGCAAGGCCAGAGATATTAGTGCATGTATGAATATGCTTGTTGATTCCTATGATTGCCAGGTTCCTGACAGTCTAGATGAGCTGCTTAAGCTCCCCGGCGTAGGCCGCAAGAGCGCAAACCTCATCATGGGTGATATCTACGGCAAACCTGCCATTGTAACAGATACCCACTGTATACGCCTTGTCAACCGAATGGGACTGGTTGACGGGATAAAAGATCCGAAGAAGGTTGAGATGGAACTGTGGAAGCTTGTACCTCCAGATGAGAGCAATGACTTCTGTCACAGGCTGGTGGATCACGGCAGATCCGTGTGCACAGCCAGAACGAAGCCACATTGCGACGCATGTTGTCTAAGCGACATATGCAAAAAGATCATCTGATTTATCATACAAACGGAAAGGAGTTACTTATATGGAGTATATGGAGAATCTGACAGAATACGTGGAGAAGCAGGCTTCTCTCTGTCAGCAGCATGATGTGATAGACAAAGAGCTCTATGCCAGATACGGAGTAAAAAGAGGACTGCGTGATGAGAATGGACAGGGAGTTCTGACCGGTCTTACCAATATATCACAGATCATAGCATTTAAGGATGTGGATGGCCAGAAGGTTCCGTGTGACGGACAGTTATTGTACAGAGGCTATGATGTACAGGATCTCGTAAAAGGCGGCAAAGGAAAACGCCATATATTTGAGGAAGCTGCTTATCTTCTTCTCTTCGGAGAACTGCCTACCGAGGCTCAGCTCTCAGAATTCAGCAGTGTCATCGCCGAGTCCATGAACCTGCCGACCAACTTTACCCGTGATGTCATCATGAAAGCACCTAGTGTGGATATAATGAACTCCATGACAAGAAGTGTGCTGACTCTGGCTTCATACGATAATCAGGCTACCAACCTGGATATAGACAATGTTCTCAGACAGTGTATCGGTCTCATCGGAACATTTCCTATGATGGCTGTGTATGGTTATCACGCATACAACCATTATGAGAACGACGGAAGTATGTACATTCACAGACCTGACAAGGATGCTTCCGTGGCTGAAAACATCCTCAGGATGCTCAGGCCTGACATGAAGTATACCGAGCTTGAGGCAAGAGTTCTTGACATAGCACTTCTGCTTCACATGGAGCACGGCGGTGGTAACAATTCCACATTCACCACAAGAGTTGTAACGTCATCCGGCTCTGACACATACTCTGCCATTGCCGCCGCCCTTTCATCCCTCAAGGGAAGGAAGCATGGTGGTGCCAACCTGCAGGTTATGAACATGATGGACGATATCAAGGAGCACATAAAGGATTACCATGACGAAGAGGCCATAGAGGCATATCTGGATAAGCTGCTGAACAAGCAAGCCTACGACCACAAGGGACTCATCTATGGTATGGGCCATGCCGTTTACTCACTGTCAGACCCAAGAGAAAAAGTATTCAAGTCATTTGTCGAACAGCTTGCCGCTGCCAAGGGCAGGGACGAGGATATGACTCTGTACAACAACATTGAGAAGATCGCGCCAAAGCTCATCGCCAAGGAACGCAAGATATACAAGGGTGTCAGCCCTAACGTAGACTTCTACAGCGGATTCGTGTATGAGATGCTCGGAATTCCTAGGGAGCTCTACACACCGCTCTTTGCAGTGGCACGTATAGTTGGATGGAGCGCTCACAGAATCGAGGAGCTTGTCACCACGGACAAGATCATCAGACCGGCATATAAGAGTCTGGTTAAGTATAGAGAATATGTAGACAGAGACGCCAGATAGTCAATGTGTTTTCAATAACCTTAAAGCCCTGTCAGACTTAACATTCATATGTATCCATAATATGAGACCCATATGAATGTTAAGTCTGACAGGGCTTTATGTTTTTCCTGTTTCTAGTTTGTATCCCCACTTCAATTCAGATTCCAATTAAAATATCCGGGATACATATCACAGACAATTATTTGATCTTCTCAATGAAATCGAGAAGATCATACTTGGATATAGCTCCGACACTCCTCGATGCCTCAACACCATTCTTGTACAGTATCAATGTCGGAACACTGAACACCTTATTGGCAGCCGCAAGTCCGGGATTCTCATCCACGTCCACACTGAAGAAATCCACTTCACCATTCAGTTCATCTGCAACCGTGTGAAATACCGGTGCCATCATCTTGCATGGTCCGCACCATGTTGCTGAGAAATCCGCAACCGCCACACCGCATGCCTTTATATCTTCAAAATTATCGCCTTTTACCGTTTTTACCATACTAATCATCCTCCATTCTATTGTGATGAACACACGCATCATGCTGTGTTCCACACACATCTGTATATTTTCATTTCATAAACATTCCAGATAATATCTGCTAATATTCTGCCCTTATGTTCAGCTATCTACTCATGATTTATACGTACATTTTGTCATATTCTGTCGGCCCGGTCAACAATTCTTACAGATTATTTTTATTATTTAAAATCATCTTTTAACTACAAAACTGCCCTCCTCACTAATGTTCCGGAATCCCGGGTACTCATCACAGTGAAGAGGGCAGCTTTATTTTATATTCTTTATAATTCTACGCTTCGATCATCAATATAATTCTATGCTCCGATCATCAATCCAGCAACTTCTTCATACTGTCAAGACTTATGAGAAGCGTCGATGAATTGTGAAGCAGTGCTGATGTGGTTGGCTGGATAACTCCCATCACGCCCAGGATGATAAGTCCTGTGTTGATGGTCACTATCTTGCGATAGTTCCTGTTGATCCTGCTCATCAGCTTATTACTGAGTTCCTTAAGTGTTACGAGCTCGTACAGATTGTCCGCACTGACAGTTATATCTGCGATCTCTCTGGCAATCTCCGCGCCATCACTTACGGCAATTCCAGCATCGGATGCCGACAGTGCAGGTGAGTCATTGATTCCATCTCCCACCATGATGACCTTTCGACCCGCAGTCTTCTCAGCCTCGACAAACTTTGCCTTGTCCTCAGGAAGGACCTCTGAGTAATACTCATCCACCCCTACCTGCTCTGCAATAGCCTTGGCCGTTCTGTCACTGTCTCCTGTCATCATGACAACCTTCTTGATTCCCAGCTTCTTGAGCCTTGAAACAACCTCGGCCGACTCAGGTCTGACCGGATCCTTGATGGATATGACTGCTGCCAGCCTGCCATCGATTCCCATGAACAGATGTGAATGAGTCTTGGACAACGACTCGTACAGCTCTATCTTATCCTCAGGTATCACACAGCCCTCATCCTCAAATACGAAATGATAGCTTCCTATGACAACCTTCTTGCCGTCTATGCTTGATGAGATACCGTGAGCCACAACATACTCAACCTTGGAGTGCATCTCCTCATGCTCCAGCCCCTTGGCTGCAGCTCCTGCCACAACCGCTCTTGCCATGGAATGAGGGAAATGCTCCTCCAGACATGCAGCTATCCTGAGCAGTTCATCAGGATCTCTTCCGTCAAATGATACGACGCGTACAAGCGTAGGTGATGCCTTTGTAAGTGTTCCTGTCTTGTCAAATACTATCGTGTCTGCATCAGCTACAGCCTCCAGGAATTTGCCGCCCTTGACTGTGAGGTGATGCTTGTTTGCCTCCTGTATAGCAGACAATACCGCTATAGGCATGGACATCTTCAGTGCACATGAATAGTCGACCATGAGCACCGCAAGTGTCTTGGTGATATTCCTTGTTAAAAGGTATGTGAGGATAGTTCCACCGAGAGTCCATGGCACAAGACCATCTGCAAGATGCTCTGCCTTGCTCTCAAGTCCTGACTTAAGCTTCTCAGACTCCTCTATCATCGCAACAACTTTATCATATCTGCTGGTCTTACCAGTCTTTACAACTCTGACTACCAGCTCACCTTCCTCAACAACTGTACCTGCATATGCACTGTCTCCGTGTCCCTTGTGGACCGGTACTGACTCTCCGGTGAGGGATGCCTGATTGACCATGCCCTCGCCCTGATCCACAACACCGTCAAATGGAATGACATTGCCCATATGAACCACTACCAGATCATCCTTTGCGATCTTCGCACTGTCCATAAGTACATCACAATCATCCACACGCACCCATACCTTATTGATATTGAGTGACATGCTTCTTGCCAGTCCATCCACCGACTTCTTATGTGTCCACTCCTCAAGGATCTCACCGATCTCCAGAAGGAACATGACTGATCCCGCTGTCGCGAAATCATTTGTCAGAATGGATGCTGTTATGGCTGTTGCATCGAGAACCGGCACCTCAAGCTTCCTGTTCGCAAGACACTTGAGCCCCTTGCCTATATACTTGAGAGCTTTGACGGATGTCAGACAATACCGAAGCGGCATTGGCATGATCCATTTCTTGGTCATGTACCAGGCGGTCTTCCAAAACAGCTTGTCCTCATACTGTCTGTTCATGACTCTGCCTGATGTCTCTGTGAGATCCGCCGGAACCTCCACCCTGTCATATCCAAACTGTCTCAGCGCATCTATCACCGCTGCACGGTCACCATCATATATGATGATCGCGTCACAGGTTCTGTCGTGCACCTTGACCTCTTCCACTGCCTCACAGTTCTCCAGATAATACTGAAGTATGTCGGCCTGTGCCATGGTCATACGGCTCTGTGCCATGTGTATACGCAGACGATTCTTTGTTTCATTTAAAATAGAAAACTTCAAGATCTTCGCCTCTTTCTTATGTTTTGTCTTATACTGATTACTCTTCTACAGTCTCTGCTGCGTCAGCGCTCTCAGCCTCTGTGCACTCAGTATCCTCAAAGTCAGCCTCTGCTGCCTTCTGTGCTCTTGCCTCGTTGATGTCCTTTGCTCCTGCGTAGATATCACCACAGTTCTCCTGGATAGTATTTGCTGTCTTCATGACACAGTCCTTTGCTCTAAGAACACCAGCTGTACAATGTGTATATACGTTCTTTGCATCCTTGCTTGAGAGAACCTTGATACCAGCTGTTCCAAATAATACTCCACCTGCAAATATTCCAAGCTTCTTCCAGTTTACCTTCTTTAATGCCTTCATCATGATTTTGTCCTCCTTGATTATATATTTATTCTGATTAATGATATGACCACTTATACGCATGGTAGATTATATGACAGGCTTCGCCGTGATTCGATTTTTCTAATCACGGTTTGTTCAATCAAACTCTCCTTAACGTAAAAATGCATTCTCGATCTTCGTACTGTAGAAAGAGTCTGCATCTGTTTCGTGGCTTTTTATTTGCTGTAAGTATAGCACTGCCCCGGCGTTAGTCCAATATAACATTCGCAATTTAAATGACTTTTTTTCTCAATAAGTATCAACAAGCTATCTTACACTTGTGACATTTTGTAAGGTTGCTTTTTTTCCTTCTATATACTATCTTATTACTATTGGCAAAGTCATATATACAAAGGAGATTCCATGTATGGATAATTTCAATATCAAAAGTATTCTGGTAATATTATTTTTATTTTTCATAGGATGCATCATGGGCTGGTGCATTGAAGTCATATTCAGAAAGTTCTTCTCCAAGAGCAACCCAAGCCACAAATGGATCAACCCGGGATTCCTCATCGGGCCTTACCTGCCTCTCTACGGTTCAGGCCTTGTGGTGCTGTATCTCCTGTCCCTGATCCATATAGATGCTGTTGACGCCCATCCTGTTTTGCAAAAGGTTCTGGTGGTACTGATCATGGCCATCGCCATGACCGTTGTGGAATACATTGCCGGACGTATATTTATAATAGGAATGAACATCAAGCTGTGGGACTACTCAGATGAGTGGGGCAATATACAGGGCATCATATGTCCGCTGTTCTCATTCTTCTGGGGTGTGATCGCGGCACTGTACTATTTCTTCCTCCATCCACACATACTGAACGCTGTGTACTGGCTGGCGGATCACCTGACATTCTCCTTCTTCATCGGTTTTTTCTACGGGGTATTCGTAATCGACTGCGTTGTATCATTCAACCTGATGAACAAGGTGAAGAAATTTGCGAAAGAGAATGATCTTATTGTCCGTGTTGAGGAACTCAAGTCCCGACTGGCTCTGGATCGTGAGAAGTTCAAGGAGAAGCCAAGCTTCCTTCTCTCTCTTCACGATACAGCATCGATCAAACGAGCATTTGAGAATAACCCTGAAAGCTTCTCCATAACAAAGAAGATCAAACTGAAGGCTGAACAGCTTACAGAGAACGTAAAGGAAAAAAGCGCTGTGATAAGTGAAAATCTCAAGGAAAAGAGCGAGGTGATCACCGAGGGTATCAAGGCTGCCGGAACTGAGGCAAAGGCCCGCATAGGCGAGACCCTGAATCGAAATGATTCATCAGATGTGGCCGACACAGATCTGTTCGACAATTCCCACAGGGACATAACAGAACACAAGAATGAAAAATAATATCATTCTAAGCATATAACAAAAGCAAAAATACCATGTACAGGCGAAATGCTGTACATGGTATTTTTTACGCGCTCTATTTACTTTTTATCTGTACTTGACACTAGCCTTCTTGTAGGTTCCTGCCGTCTTTCCTTTGTATGGTTTTACAAAGTATGTGTACTTTGTTCCTGACTTCACACGGCGGTCAAGATATGTTGTGGTCTTTGCTTTCACAACCTTCACACATTTGAATCTGCCGCTGCCTGTCTTTTTGTATATCTTATAGCCGGCGGCTCCCTTTGTCTTCTTCCAGGAGATTCTTACTCCCTGTGAGGTATTCTTTGCTCTTGCGGTCGTGCAGCCTATATAATACTGGCTCTTTGCCTTGGAGCCGCCCTTTGTATAGCTGTTGTATGCCGATACTCTGTATGTGTAGGTCTTTCCTCCTACAACAGATCTGTCTACCATTGATCTCACAGAGCTTCCCTTCACTGTCTTTATAAGTCTGTATGCACCCTTGCCTGTGCGTCTGTATACCTTATAACCGGTGGCTCTTGAATCGGTATTCCAGGTGAGGCTTATTCCCTTACCTGTATTCTTCGTTTTGACCGTCACCGTCGCAAGCTTCAATTTGTCGAGTGTGACATTCTTGGTATATCCGCAGTTGCTACATTTGTACTTCTGTGATCCCTGGGATGTGAATGTCGGCTGTTTTGTAACCTCTCCCGCCTGCCATTTGTGGCTCATACATGCTCCGAGATAGTAAGCGTCCTTTCTTGTACAGGATGGAGTGTCGGAAACCCAGATCACAACATCATTTCCGTAATATCCCATTCCATATATGTTTACACCTGATACATACTTCTGTCTTATGTCATATATAGCCCACGCCTTGCGCTCATTTACCTCAAGATCTATCCATGCAACATACCTCGATGTGCAGAAATAGAGCTTTTCCTGTGCAAGGAACAGTGTTCCATACTGTTTGTTAAGTGTCGTACCATCTGTATCCAGCCATTCATCCTGCCCGGTAAATATCGTTGTATTTACACCGTTGGTGAAGCTGTACTTGTTTATCTGATAGTATGATGACTGGCTGCCCTGCTTTATGCTGTACCAGTAGCCCTTTCTATAAAAGATGACCTTCTCAACGCCATTCCAGAACTGGCCTTTTTCATATCGCTTATCCGTGGCATTGCTGTATGTTCCCTTCCATACATTTCCCACCTTTGTGTCATATCTGCCAAGATAATAATCGCTGCTGGCGGCCTTAGTCTTACTGTTCAAGGTGTCAAAGCTTACAAGGAAATAATCATGCATCGACCTTCCCGGTATATCACTTGCGGGATCATCCCAGGTTGCGTCAACGTGATACCACTTTCCACCTATATTTACAACATTCCACGCATGGTTTACATACTGGCTTGTGGCAACTCCACTCGGAACCCCGGCTTTCCTGAGGAAATACCACATGGTCTCCGCATATCCCTGACACACGCTGCTCCTCTTAACCAATACACCATACATATCATACATGTGGTCTCTTCCGGTTGTTGGATCAAATTCCTTAGCCCCGCTGGTGTCATATGCAACTGTGGATGTCAGGAACTCATGATATGCAAGCACGATCTCTGCTGGCTTCATGTTCTTTGTATTTATCTGCTTGTTCACTTCCGCTATGGCTGCATCCAACTGCTTCTTTTCGGTTCGGGCATTTGGCTTGTATGAGAACTTCAGATACACGACCTTTCCTGTGGTCTGGTCATACAGATAACTGTATCTTGCCACATACACGACCTCGGGATGCGCATTCATTGCGGTTGTGACTACATTTGCAACATTTCGTGTGGTCAATCCCCAGCTCTTTACATTGAGTCTCGGTGAAAATTTCTCCACAGCGCCGACAATGGCACTCTCATATTTCTTTGAATTTGCCGCTGCCAGTGACGCTTCCGATGAATCCGATGCTTCATCTTCTATTATCTGTCCGCCAAATTGCAGGATACCTGAAGTATCGCCCTCCTGCTCAAGCAACTGACCATAGCTGCTCTGTGATGAGTCATACTGTTCCTGAGTATCTTCCGCAAATGCTGGTATTTTTCCGCCGTACAGCACACACGCAGCGATGACGCCCACCACAAATATCATCCTGATACGCCGCACAGCTTCTGTGAGTCTTACATTTTCATATTTCATTCTTTTTCTCCCTTATAATTACGCAGTAAGCATCTACCTTTTTATTCTCTTCTGCGGTGACGCTGCACTGTATGTCTTATTATTCACTGCCTTCACAATGTAATAATAAGTCTGACCTTTCTTTGCCGTTTTGTCTGTCCAACTGAGAGTTTTCGCTGTTACAGTCTTGACTGCCCTGTATTTGCCTGTTGGTGTCTTTCTATACACAATGTATTTTTTTGCACCGGCAGACTTTTTCCAGGAAAGTTTCACTCCCTGTGCTGACTTCCTGACCGTGACAACCGGAGCCTTGATGTAGAGAATACTTGCCTCTGTATATCCACTGAGTACATTTCCATTATATGCCTTTACACAGTAGTAATACCTGTTTCCTGACTTGACTGTCTTGTCTACATAGCTTGTCGTTCCCGACTTGACTATCTTGTCTACATAGCTTGTCGTTCCCGACTTGACTGTCTTTATACATACATATCTTCCCTTGGCGGTTCTCCTATATATCTTGTAGCCTGACGCCCCGGCAGATCTGTTCCAGGTAAGTTTTACCGCTGAGGTCTGCTGTGCGGCCTTTACTGTTACCTTTGTGAGCTTCAGCTTTGCAATTGTGACCTGCTTTGCTGCGCCACATGTCTTGCACGTATATTTCCTGACTCCTGTAGCTGTATATGTAGCTTTCTTAGTAACCGTTCCATTATCCCATGGGTGTACTTTCTTGTTCCCTCTGTCTTGTATGTTGGCTTTTTTGTCACTACTCCGGCATCCCATGCATGATTTGTACATACAAGCCTGGCTATAGTCTCTGTCTTTGTCTCGCCACAGTTCTCACATGTATATTTCTTTGTACCTGTGTTTGTATACGTAGGTGCTGTTACAATTACTCCGGCATCCCATGCATGGTTTGTGCAACCAATTTTCCCGATTATGTCTGTCTTTGTCTCGCCACAGTTCTCACATGTATATTTCTTTGTACCTGTGCTTGTATACGTAGGTGCTGTTACTACTACTCCGGCATCCCATACATGCTCGGTGCATACAAGCTTAGCTATGGTCTCTATCTTTGTCTCGCCACAGTTCTCACATGTATATTTCTTTGTACCTGTGTTTGTATACGTAGGTGCTGTTACAATTACTCCGGCATCCCATACATGCTCGGTGCATACAAGCTTGGCTATAGTCTCGGTCTTTGTCTCGCCACAGTTTGTACAGGTGTACTTCTTAGTTCCCTCGTTTTTATACGTTGATGCTGTTACTACTACTCCGGCATCCCATGCATGATCTGTACATACAAGCTTAGCTATAGTCTCGGTCTTTGTCTCGCCACAGTTTGTACAGGTGTACTTTCTTGTTCCCTCTGTCTTGTATGTTGGCTGTATTGTCACTACTCCGGCATCCCATGCATGATTTGTACATACCAGCTTGGCTATCGTTTCGGTCTTGGTTGTTCCGCAATTCTTACACGTATACTTCTTGGTTCCCTCTGTCTTGTATGTCGGCGCTGTCACAACCTTGCCGCTATCCCACACGTGGCTCGTACATACAAGTTTGGCTATCGTTTCGATCTTGGTCTCACCGCAGTTTGTACAGGTGTACTTCTTGGTTCCTGTACTTGTGTAGGTCGGCTCCTTTGTCACCACTCCAGCATTCCACTTGTGGCTTATGCACATCTCGAATGTATACTCGGCATACTCCTTGTTATACTTGCTTGAATTGCTTGAATCCTTAGTTTTCTTTATATTAGGAGAATCTGTAATAAAATACACCAGCTTACCATACTGTTCTCCAAACGCATATAAATTATTTCCTGTTGAACTATTATACTGTGTTCGTATATTTATAAGCTCTGTAGGAATTACATTTGTCGATGTTATATCTATCTTGTTCAAGCTATCCGGAGTAGTAAAATATAAATTATCACCTCGGAGATATATTGAACTATAAACACCAGGATAATACCCACCACTCGGAGTTGCCCATTTTGCAGTGCCCGAATACAAAACCTTGTTTATGTTAGTCGAATACTGGTACTTATTTATGTTAAATGATGTTTTCGAACTGCCCTCACTTATGCTGTACCAATAACCGTCTTTATAAAAAATAGCTTTCTCAATACCATTCCAGAACTTACCACTCTCATAAGTGGTGTCCACCGCTGTCGTATATGTATCTCCCCACTGTGCGCTGACAACCATATCCGTTCTGTCCTTAGTATGGTTGATGAGTGTATTCTTATTCATTGTATCAAAGCTGACAAGGAAATAATCATGATATGATCTTCCAGGCATATCCCACACCGGATCGTCCCAAGTTGCATCTATGTGATACCATTTTCCATGTATCTTAACTATGTTCCACGCGTGATTGATATTTTCACTTGATGCGATTGCACATGAAAGACCAGCCTCTCTTAGCAGATAAAACATAGTCTCGGCATATTCCTGACACACACAACTATGTTTAACCAAAGCTCCATACATATCGTACCCGTGATTTGCAGCAATCGTTCCATTGAAATAATCCTCATATGCATATGCAACTGTGGATGTGAGATACTCATGATATGCAAGTACTATCTCTTCATCGCTCATTCCACTGGTATCTATCTTACTCTTGACTTCCTGAAGTGCAGCATCAAGCTCCTGCTGCTCCTCCTTTGCATTTGTCAAATATGTAAATGCTATTTTGGTGATTGAAGAGCCAGAAGTCCAATATGTATAGCCTCCCGATAGACTGATAAACTCGGGATGAGAATTGATAATAGATCTTACTGCCCCGTTATTAATATCGTCTCTCGTAAGGCCAAGTTCCGATACATCTATACTCGTCTGCCATGCCTTGATTCCTTCAACAATAAGCTTCTCAAGTGCTGTTGCATCATATGTAGATGCCAGTGAAGCCGCACCATCCTGCTGCTCAACGACAACGCCAAGTCCGCCTTTCTGCAAAGTGTCGTCCAGATCATCATACCCTACCGTAACCTGACTCTCATCTGAACTTACCCGTGTCTGATCAGATGCATATGCTCCCACTTTACCGCCTGGCAATAGCACAACCGCCGCTGAAAATGCCAAGGCACCGATACAGATTTTTCTGCTCAGCCCCCTTAACAACTCAGACCTTATACTGCCTGCCACCACTCTATATGATTTCCTCTTTTTTATCATAAAACTCCTCCTTAAACGATACGTTCCAACCTTATATTTCCGTTCATCCCTCAATACTTTTATTATATAGATTTTTGACACTGTTCGATAGCTTTTCACCTTACTTTTGTACATCTTGTAGGAATTGACAAATTGCGCAACTTTGAGCAATTCATGATATCTTAATCATAAGCAATTATATCTCTTATTTCAAGCCGTTTTTCTTAATTATATACAATATTGTCCTGATGAATGGCAGTGTATATATTTTGTGTATTTTGCACAAATTAAAATGTATTATCAAATTACAATTGAATTATTTATCTATTTGTGCTACCTTTAAATAGCAAGCTGTGCAACCGTTTGCGCATATATTCTACACTAAAAACAGATCACATAGAGCACATTACCTTTATTTATAGGAGATGACAGATAAATGAACAAAAACAAGCTTTTTCCACAGATAAACGGAATACTACACGGCGGTGATTACAATGCTGAACAGTGGCTCGACCGCCCTGACATCCTGGCAAAGGATATCGAGATGATGAAGGAGGCAGGAATGACTTCCGCTACACTTGGTGTATTTTCATGGTCAGCATATGAGCCTGTTGAGGGCGAATACCATTTTGACTGGCTGAAAGATGTTATGGACAACCTGTATAATGCAGGCATTTACACCGTTCTTGCCACGCCATCGGGCGGCAAACCGGCATGGATGGCACAGAAGTATCCTGAGATCAGGCGTGTGGATTCATATGACGTCAGGGAACATCAGGGCGTCCGTGAGAACCACTGCATGAGCTCACCTGTATACAGAGAAAAAGTTGCCAATATCATCCGTCAGCTCCACGCCCACGTCGGTAACCATCCTGGACTTATCATGTGGCATGTGTCAAATGAGCTTGGCGGGGAGTGCTACTGTCGTATCTGTGTGAAGAGATTTCAGAATTATCTTGCAGAGAAGTTCGACCACGACATAAATAAGCTGAACAAGGCATGGTGGACCGCCTTCTGGAGTCACTCATACAACAGCTTCTCACAGATTGAGCCGCCATACAAAAATGGTGATTTCAGTATCATGGGGCTGAACCTCGAATGGAAGAGATTTACCACATGGAACATGAACGATTACATGAAATCAGAGATAACACTCCTCCGTGAACTCACCCCTGAAATACCTATAACAACCAACTTTATGCAGCTCTACGATGGTCTTGACTACAGACCAATGGCAAAGGAACTTGATGTGATCTCATGGGATTCATACCCTAGATTCCACAATGACTACGAGAGTCTTGCGGATGTCATGGGCCAGAATACATTTGACCACGCAGTCATGAGATCCATGAAGAAGGATAAGCCTTTCATGCTCATGGAGAGTGCTCCGGGGCTTGTAAACTGGCATCCATATAACAAACTCAAAAGACCGGGCATCCACAAGCTGTTCTCATACAACGCTATAGCCTGCGGTTCTGACACTGTTCAGTACTTCCAGTGGCGAAAGGGCAGGGGCTCATTTGAACAGTATCACGGTGCCGTCGTTGACCATCTCGGAACAAATGACACCAGAATATTCAAGGAGGTTGCCGCACTCGGCGCAGAGCTTGATGAGCTCTCCGAGATAACCGGCACTCTCATCAGATCAAAGGTTGCACTGCTGTTCGACTGGGACAATATGTGGGCCATAGATGATGTCAAGGCTCTGGGGCAGGAATCAAAAAAATATCCTGAGACCTGTATGTCTGTATACAAAGAGCTGACAAAGCGCGGCGTTGACGTGGACGTCATTGCATCCGATGAACCACTCGACGATTACGATGTGGTTGTTGCACCTATGCTCTACATGCTGAGAGATGGCGCAGCCGAGTCTCTTGCCGCATTTGTAAAGAGGGGCGGACAGCTTCTATCCACTTACTTTACGGGCTATGTAGACAAGGATCAGCTCTGTATACTCGGTGGATTCCCGGGAAATGGACTTGCAGATGTATTTGGAATCATCAGTGAAGAGATAGACACCCTGTATCCATCTGACAGAAACAGCGTGAGCTTCACAGATGGCAGTTCATGCGAACTCCGTGACTATGCTGAGATCCTGAGAGTCGGAACGGCGGATGTACTTGGAACCTACGATTCTGATTTCTACGCCGGAAATGCAGCAGTGACAGTGAACAGCTACGGCGAGGGCAAGGCCTACTACGTGGCTGCAAGAATAGATTACAGTAAACTCGGTGAGATCATGGAGCAGATGATGGAGAACGCCGGTATCGCCATAAAAGATCTCCCTGACGGAGTTCAGTATCACTGCAGATATGCAGATGACGGAACTGCATATGGATTTTACCTGAACAACACCAACGAACCTCAGACAATATCTGAAGTTCACGGAACCGACATTCAGACGAAGAATATATTTGATGGCAAAATGGAATTGGCTCCGTTTGGAGTATCCATCATCAAGGAAAATAATTAAATCTGATAATAACTTTTTCCTTCCTTAAACCTTTTTGAAAAAGGCGGTGATACTTCTGTTGTGTATCACCGCCTTATGTGTTCTATTTCCAGCATGGACTCTCAGTCCTATATGCATTTTTAGTTCTTTTCAACCTGCTCCAGCTTATCCTCTATCGCCTTGATAACGATCTTGAGGGCTTTTATTCTGGCATACTTCTTGTCATTTGACTCCAATATGTGCCATGGCGCAAAGCTGGTGTTGGTCTTTTCCAGCATCTCATCCACCGCAGTCTCATAGTCATCCCATTTGTCACGGTTGCGCCAGTCCTCATCTGTGATCTTCCAGCGTTTCTCAGGCGTGTTCTGTCTGAGTGTGAATCTCTCAAGCTGTGTATCCTTGTCGATCTGAACCCAGAATTTGATGACGATCGCACCCCAGTCGTGGAGTTCCTTCTCAAATTCATTTATCTCATTGTACGCCCGCTGCCAATCATTCTCCGAGCAGAAACCCTCAAGTCGCTCAACCATGACTCTGCCATACCATGTTCTGTCAAATATAGCCACATGCCCAGACTTTGGAAGTCTTGTCCAAAATCTCCACAGAAAATGCCTTGCCTTCTCGTGTGGCTCCGGACTTGCTATAGGATTTACCACATAACCTCTCGCATCAAGTGCCTCCGCTATCCTCTTGATATTTCCACCTTTGCCTGCCGCATCCCAACCTTCGTAGCCTATGATAACAGGTATCCTCTTCTGGTAAAGCTCATTGTGCAGTCTGCCGAGTTTCTTCTGCAGCTTGTCAAGTTCCTCCTTGTACTCCTCATCCGTCAGTTTCTTGTCGAGAGACACCTCGGAAAGTTTCGGGATCTTCTTGAGCGCAAATGTATTCTGCAGTATAGGTACAGCATGCCCCTGATTGAGCAGCGCAGTATCTATTCCCTGATTGATGATATCGAGTATCTGAAGTTCTGCCCATTTTCTCTCCTTTGCATCTATCATGTACCACGGTGCATTTGACAGATTGGTGTCATACATAAAGCTGTCAAATGCTTCAAGATTCTTATCATATTTCTTGTTCTGCTTCAGATCATGCTTTGACACTCTCCACTTTGTCGTGTCATCTGCCAAAAGTGCCTCAAGTCTCTTCTTCTGCTCATGCTCATCGATATGGAGGAAAAACTTCATAACGAGGTAGCCGTTATCTGCAAGGCTTCTCTCAAATCTCTTGGTGCTGTCCACTCTCTTCCGGTATTCCTTGTCTGACAATTCTCCAGACATCTTGCCACCTACTATGTCCCTCATCCAACCACCGTCCAGGAATACAAATTCTCCCTGCTCCGGTATTCTTGTAAAATACTTATACAAGAATGGCCTTCTCTTCTCATCATCCGTGGAATATTTCACCGACTCAACCTTGAAAAATCTTGGATCCATATTCTTGATGATCCTTCCGACAAGACTTCCCTTACCTGCGGCACCCCAGCCCTCAAGTATGACAAATACAGGAATCTTGCCCTCCTTTACCTTGATCTGATTGCGTGTCAGATTCTCTCTGGCGATCTTCAACCTCGCGCCTATCTCCTCATCCGATGGACTCTCCGGCTTGTTCCAGTCTTTTAACATGTAACCCACTCCTTTCACGTTGTCTCTTCATTTGTTTTTATGAATAATATACCCCGATTTACAGAAACTAATGCCGCTTCGCATTTACTAATACAAATGCCGCTTCGCGTCGTGCTTTTTCCTTCTTGCTTTTGGCAGACTCGAACCCTCGCGCTGCCGCGCTCCATGTTCGGCTCCGCCGAACGGGTTCTCGTTGATATCGCAAGAAAAAAACAAATGCCGCTTCGCGTCGCTTGTTTTTTCTTCTTGCGATATCATTATACTACTTTCTTTTGAGTTGATACATCTGAAAAAACATTAAGATATGTGAGGGAAAATGAATGTTGCGAAGGTAAAATTCATATGATATAATGTCAGCAACAATGAAACAAGAAATTCTGACATATGCTTTCCCAAAAGCATAACGAAAACCCCAGTAGTTGGCGCTACTGGGGTTTTCTCCGTCTTTTAAAGGCGACGTACTCCTTGGGCTGATTACCACTTACTTATCTCCGTTCTGTCACTGCGCTCCCCCCTTTCCTAGCCTGTCTAGGGGTGGCAACATCTGTATTGTGACATATTATCTTTTTCTTTTCAATGGGTTTACATAACTATACAAAATGTATAGTTTTATACATTACTACATATAAAATCCCCGGCAGCATACTGACATGTGTCCTGGATTTCAGGTACATATCAAAGGCCACCGGGGCTTAATTATCACTATAATTCTCTATATTATGACAGCTCCAGATCAGGCTTGCCATACTCAGCAAGCTTCACATCATATGCCTTGCGCATAGCTGCCTCAAATGGTATCTCTTTCATAGGAGCATCCAGTTTTTCCAACAGATAATGTACAAAATCAGGATTCTGAATGAGCAGTGGCCCATGAATGTATGTCGCAATTACTCTGTTCTTGCAGATTCCCTCATTCATGGTATCAGGATTGCTGCCCTGTCCGATCTCTACCTTGCAGAATGTCATATCATCAGGTATTCCGTAAGTGTGGGCAAATCGGCTTGTGTATCCGATGAGTGTCATATCGTTGAACTTCGCCTTGATGAGCGTGTTGAAACGATTCGGAGTCTGGCGGACTGAGTACATGCCCGGAACAACGCCAAGTCCTGTAACTCTGGTTCCATCCTCTCTCTTGATATAATCACCAAGGAGTTCCATGGAATTGCCAACCAGAAGGAAAAGCGCCTTTCCATCCTTCATGCATGCTGCGATCTCGTCCTTGTACTGCATCAGTCTGTCAAGCACGAGCTCCTGGCTCTTCTCGCTCATGGAACACATATACACCATGTCTATATTCTCTTTGAGGAAGAGTGGCTTCTCATTAAGTCCTGTTGTCACAAATTCCGCATCCGGCAGACATTTCTGCAGGTACATTGTATTTCCTTTGTCACCGTAGAGTGTACATATTTCCGGATATAAAATCTCAATCTTCATTATTTGTCACCCTCCAGTCTCTTGATTATCTTCTTCTTCATCTCACATGACATTCCGTAATTCTCACAGTCGTACAGGATGTATATTCTGTCAACACCATCTATAGTCACATCGTCTGCCGCAGCGACCTCGCTGAGATTTGTGAGTATCTTCTCCTCAGGGATACCAGCCAGTAAGCATCTCACCTTGTGGTCGTAGCATCTAGGTCCTGTGCAGACGACCTGTACAACATCATCCCTGTTGAACTGCTCATACTCCAGATCGTATATCCAGCCTGAGAACTCTATACTCTTCTGTCTGTCCTCAAGATCGTCCATCGCAAGGAGGATAGCCTTCTTGCCCTCCTCATTTGCCACATACTCAAATGTTCTGGATGAAGAAACCGCACTCTGTCCCTTTGAAAGCGCCTGGATTACTGTAACACCATTCACTGTGGTCTCGTTGTGGCGGGAATCCGGTATATGGATCTGACCCATGAGTTCCTTAATTCTCTCAGCCGAGAGACCGATCTCGCGCAGTGCCGAGATAACTGTAACTTCATTATATATATTGAAGAGAGCTGTATGGATCAGCGGATAAACTGTCTTCTTGTCTCCCTCCTGTATAGTAATTGTCATCTTCTCTCTGTCTATGTCGGTTGCCAGATACTTCTTGTCTGGTGAGTGAAGTCCACACTTCGGGCATACCACATCGCCGATGTGATGATATCTGATGTAATTGTACTTCAGCTTCTCGCCGCAGTTAGGGCAGATCTGGTAATCCGCGATAAGGTTGTATGGCTCGGTCTTGTCATCAGGCTGCTTGCCGATTCCATAGAACACTCTGTAGCTGTCTTTCTTCAACATGCTTGAGCAAAGCTCGTCCGCATTCAGGATAACCTTTGCAGAATCAGGGCAGTAGGTATCTATGACACTGAAAATATAGTCAGGGTGAGCATTTCTCTTGAGTGAATCTCTGAAAAGTCCTGTTACAACAAGATAATCCGGCTTCACATATGGAAGTATCAGCCTTGAAGCACGCTCGTCCACCTCAAATACAGTGGCATCCACTCTGACCTTTCCCGTAAATGTAAGGCTGTTGATGACATTTGTCGTACAGCCAGGGACGATATTGGAACCTGTTCTGTTGCTGACAACTCTTCTTCCATCCTTCTCCAAAACATCAGTTATCAGGTTACTACAGGTGGTCTTACCATTTGTTCCTGTGACACATATCGTAAGCGGTGCCTTGGGCGCCTGTGCCAGGAAATCCGGACATATCTTCAGGGCGATAACTCCAGGTGTATGCGTACCGTTCCTACCCAGGAGCTGGATGAGTCCCTTGCTCAGTTTGGCGGCTGCGAGAGCCACATGAAATCTAAAAGATGACATAGCTATTCATTCTCCTTATATATACAAATAAAACTCATGTAATTCTACAACCTTTGACAGATGTTGTCAATTATACCAGCACATAACAAGACTATGATTTCGCCTCTTTCCAGTGTTTCCTGTAATTTATCCTGCGATATGAATTCGGAGTCGCTCCATATTTTGTCTTGAAGCATTTTGCAAAATAGCTTCCGCTGGCAAATGCCAGATACTGCGATATCTCCGTACAGGAAAAATCTGAATACAGAAGCATATTTCTGGCAGTCTGAAGCTTCTTCTCCATGATGTAATCTGAGATTGTCTGACCGACCTCCTTATGAAATAGTTTGCTCAGATAAGAGCGTTCCACTCCCACAAATTCTGAGATCTCTGTAATTTCTATTCTTTCATGCAGATGATCATACACATAGTCCATCGCCCTTACACAATGAGGTGATATAGCAGCTTTCTTTTTCACCTTTTTCATCCGCATGGCATAGTCCATAATCAGTTGGTTATGTACATCTATGATCTGCCGTTCTGTCTGCGCCTTGTCCAGCTTATTAATATAGAAGTCACTGAGATTGTAACTCTCCATCTCCTCCATCCCCTCTTCTATGCAAAATCTGGAAATCATTGCCACTAGCACTATCTCGTGATATCTCCTATTGCGAACCTTGTCATCTGACAATATTCCTCTTGCCGCAAGAACAGCCTCATCCTCATCGCCTGTCAGCAACATTCCAGACAAAGCTTTCACATCACCGCTGCTCACAAGCTGATAAAAATCAAGCTCATTGTCGTATGTGGAATGTGCCAGTCTATATTCCCTCTGGACAAACTGCTGTTTTACTATCTCATTCGATATCTTCATTGTCTTTCTGCCTTTCCTCTGTGATATTCATGTTCCTTCATCGCACATTTTTATCATATACTTTCATTTGCGATTTACATTTTTGTAATTTGTTGTCCTAACTACATTGCTACAACACATTTGTTATATAATTGACACATATATTATATTCTCTTATCAACGCAAATGCTACTATAAAGTCACAGAAAACGGAACTGATAAGCACTCCCGAACGGCAAATGAGTGCAATATATAATTTATTATTTCACAGGAGGTTATGGTTTATGAGAAATTTAGACGGATTCAAAAAAGGAGTAAACTTAGGTGGATGGCTTTCACAGGGACCACTTGACAAGGAGCATCTTGACACATTTATCACAGAAAAAGATATTGCAAGAATAGCATCTTGGGGACTTGACCATGTTCGTCTTCCTATCGATTACGATAATTTTGAAAACGAGGACGGAAGTGATAAGGAATACGGCTACGCTTACATCGATTCATGCATTGAGTGGTGCCGGAAGTACAAACTCAACATGGTCCTTGACCTGCACAAGACATATGGATATATATTTGACGACGAGGCTCATCTTCTTGAATTCTTCCATGAGAAACCTCTTCAGGAAAGATTCTATGGAATATGGAGAAAGCTCATAGACAGATATGCAAAGGATGCAGACATAATGATGTTCGAGCCGTTGAACGAGGTCGTAAGTCCGACCGTTGTAAACGAGTGGAACGAAATATCAAGCAAATGCATCGAGATCATCCGTGCGAAAGCACCTACTGCCAAGATCCTGCTCGGTGGGGTTGGCTACAATGCTGTTACATCTATAAAGCTTCTCCCTCATCACAACGATGAGAACATAGTTTACAATTTCCACTGTTACGAGCCAATGGTATTTACCCACCAGTCTGCTTACTGGGTAACAGGTATGCCTTCAGATTTTCATATCGAATATCCGGGGGATTTCAATGACTACATGGAGAAATCCCGCCAGATCGAAGGGTGTATGCATGGAGCCATCACCGAGAGTAGCCTTGGACTTAATTCCATCGGACCTGATTTGTTCGAAAAAATGTTCCTCGACGGCATCAAGGCTGTTGAAGAAAGAGACGGATTTATGTACTGCGGCGAGTATGGTGTTATAGATCAGGCACCACTTGACGGAACTCTGAACTGGTACAAAGATATCCATTCTGTATTTGAAAAGTACGGAATAGGCCGCGCCGCATGGAACTACAAAGAAAAAGACTATGGTCTTGAAGGCGAACACTACGCTCCTATCATCGATGAGCTTGTCAAATATATGTAACGTGATTTAATTTACGATAAAACCTTCCATTTTTATAAACGGAGCCGGTTCTCACTCATAGAGAACCGGCTTTTTGTTAATTTTATCCACGATGTACCGCACCCGCCCTTGTGAGGAGCACCACGGTCTCTACCCCGCGAGTGAGCGGGAACATGTCCACAGGGGTCATCTTGATTACCTGATAGCCGTGCTTTGTCATATATTTCAGATCCCGGGCAAGACTCTCCGGTCCGCAGGATATATACACAACCCTTTTAGGTCCAAGTGTGATGACCGATGACATGAACTCCTCTGTACTTCCAGATCTCGGAGGATCCATGAATACCACATCTATGCTGTCACCCTCCTCAGCGACATCGACCATAAATCTGCCGGCGTCGTTGCTGTAAATATCAACATTCTGTATCTTGTTCATCTTCACATTCACCCGGGCATCGTGCACAGCGGCTTCATTCAACTCCACGCCTATGACCTTCTTTGCACGGTCGCTTGCAGCTATGCCTATGGTTCCTATACCGCAGTAGGCATCGATCACAGTCTCCTTCTTCTTGAGATCCGCGTACTTGATGGCTTTGCCATAGAGGACCTCCGTCTGCTCCGGATTGACCTGATAGAAGCTGCCCGGCGATATACGGAAACGCTTTCCGCATAGGATATCCTCTATATAACCTTTGCCGTAAACAACCTGATTTCTGTCGCCTATGACCATGCTTGTGTCCTTCATGTTTATATTCTGGACAACCGTTGTGATCTCCGGATGAGCTGTCACAAGTGCATTTGCAAGGTTCTTCTTGGACGGAAATACCGGCGATGCGGTGACTATGATCACCATGATCTGTCCGGTCTTTCTTCCGACTCTTATCTGCAAATGCCTTATGAGCCCGGTTCCTGTATCCTCGTTGTATATCTGCAGCTTGAACGACTTTATCAATTCGGCAAATGTTCTGATGATGGCCGCAGCCTTCTCATCCTCCACATAACAGTTCTCGACTGGAAGTATATTGTGCGTCCCCTCCTCGTACACCCCGGAAATTATTTCTCCGCTCTTCTTTCTCCTGAATGCCGCAGTGACCTTATTCCTGTAGTGATACGGATTCTCCATGCCTATTATCTTGTCCACCGGGCCAAATGCTCCGAGCAGGCCATCTATATACTTCTGTTTCTCGGCGAGCTGCTGCTCGTATGGAATGTCCACATACTGACAGCCACCGCACAGATGGGATATAGGGCATTTGCTGTTTGGGTTGGGCTTATATTGTGATGAGTGTGCCTGCCGCGGTTTTCCCTGTACATTTTTACCTTTGCTTCCTGTTTTTATTTGTTTCTCTCCACCTGTTACATCGTACTTTCTGCTATGTGTCTGTCTTTTTCTTTCGTTTACGCTGCCACTCGTTTTATTGTTTTCTTCTCTGCGAGGCTTGCCCCCGTTTCTTCGCTCTGCCATCATTTTTACCACTCCTATTCTCCAGTGAGCGTCACCTTGATCATATCGTGGTGAACCGCCTCAAGAAACTTCCCAAATATATCCTCCGTCCTGACCTTCATACTTGATGTGTTCACACACGGATGGCATCCAAGATACTCGCCCTTCTTAACATCCTCGTCAACAAGCAGCTGCACATGATTCTCATGGTCATTCATGAGACCCATGACGCTGACCGCCCCCGGCCTGATATCCAGATACTTCTCCATATCCTCCGGCGATGCAAATGAAAGTCTCGCGCTGCCTATCTGCGATGTGATCTCCTTTGTCTTGAACGGCTTGTCGCCCGGCATCATGAGCAGATAGAACTGTGTCTTCTGCCTGTTGCACAGAAACAGATTCTTACAAATGGTTGCCCCAAGCACCGCATCTATCTCGCTGCAAACTTCCATTGTGTCTGCTGGTGCATGATCTGTGCGCCAATACTCTATGCCGTGATCATCAAGGAAATCATAAACTCTGATCTCCCTCTCAAGTCGTCCTTCATTTGTATCCGGTCTGCCTTTGTATAATTCCATTTGTGTGCCCTCCGTTGGTGGTTTATATATTTTCTCTCATGCATTTACGCGTAAATCATATCACGTTTTCCGTGGCGTTGCTATATAAAACAAGCAATATAAAATCAATATAAAACCATGCCTTCGAGAGTGTAAACACATACCGGCAATACCTTGTCAGAATAAAAAGGAACAATCTGACAATATCAAATGCACCTGCGTTCAGCTGGTGCACTCAATAATATCCCATTGTTCCCATTTTGATAATATTATCTACAACCTATTGCCTTGCCTAAGATAATCAAGAAAGCCCTCACATCCCTGACACACATCCCTGTATGTCTCATCAAATCGTCCCGTATACCACGGATCCGCTATAGATTGTCCATATCTTCCCGCATAATCGAGCAGCAAATGTATCTTGTCCTGGTAGTCCGGACCGGTTATGCGCATTGTGTTCCTCACATTTGCTGTATCTGCGCAGAGCAGGTAATCATAATATTCATAATCCCGCTGTGTGACCTGTCTTGCCCGCTTGCCACTAAAGTCTGTATAAACCGTCTTACCTATGCCATGCGCCCTCAGCACTTCCTGCGCCGGTGGGTATATCGGATTGCCTTTTCCGCCCCAGATCTCCTCAGTGCTGGTTGCCGCAGAGGCTATCTCAAATTTATCTGCTATGCCGAGCTTTTCTACCATGTCCTTGAGGATGAACTCGGAGATGGGGGAACGGCATATATTGCCATGACAGATGAAAAGTACTTTTATCATAAAATTCTCCTGTTCTGAAATGCCCTGTAATGCCGAGTTTTGCGTTGATTTATCGACTTTTCCGGGCATCGTATTTTTATTTTCTAAAACTACACTTTTTGCAAAATAATGCAAAACGGAGCAAACGGATGCCTTGTGTAGTAGTCAAATCGTAGTCAGTTAAGGGGGTCAGACTACGGATGGAGGTGTGCATTATTTATAATTTTAATGTTAATCCTCGTTGTCTAATTTCAACTGATTTTCGTAACCATATAATATCTCCCTTATATCTACTCTACTCCAACAAAAATGGCCTCCCTTACTACTATTATTTAAAGGATAATGAATTCCGTCACACTTCCCAAGCAAAGTTAAATCCTTTGGACGATTTCTCCTCGAGCTCTCATAAATATGCATTTGGTATCTATTACCTGTTTTTCCTATATGAAAGCATACTCTTTTCGATGTACGAAGAGCATCTATACTTTCGGGTTTATCTTTAGTTAAGAAAAAGTATACATCTGCTACTTCATCAGCCACTCCATTTACATTCCAATCCCTCAAATATATTTTGTTCACATAAAACAAAGCATACCAACCAAGATATTTTTCATAACTCTCTATTTTCTCTTTAATTTGAAAAAAATATACATCTCCCTCTTCCCATCCCAAGACATATGGTTTATGAACAGGAATTTTTTTATATTCCGGCATCGTCTCTTCTAACTGCACTTTCAACTTGTCCAATACCTTACTTCTCTCATACCTAATTCTTTCTGTTTGCCAACGTTGCGATACTCTATCTTCTTCTATCAACTGAAGTGCTATTGTTTTAATTTTCTCTGTCAATCTTCCCTTTTTCCACAACGTATCTGCCAGACCAAAATAAAAATCATATTTGCAGTCGATATCCTCCATGTCCTCCTGATATTCTGATAATATTTCCTTCAGAGCAACTTCATCACTTTTCCCCGACTTAAGTTTTGCAATATAACCTTCTTTCACATCTGCACTTATGTCATTTTGATAAATGCCTACTCCCCATGTTCCCATCAAATCTCTCCTTAACAAAATATTTTTTGTTTTCAATTTACATTATATCGACCAAGGCATATTTTTACCAGTCAAAAAGGCACCCAAGCTATATGCCTGAGTGCCACCAGTTTCCACCAATATTCTATTATCAAATCACCTTGAACATATTCTGTTTCAAAGGCTTATCATCCTTGTCCGAAATCCCCATCTCTTTTCTTGCATTTCCCAACCCCTGCATCTTCTGAAGTTCTTTCTCCGCATCCTCAAGTCCAACATGGGTGTAAACATTAAGTGTCACGGCAATATCCGAATGCCCCATGAGGTACTGCAATGTCTTAGGATTCATGCCAGATTTCGCCATGTGAACAGCATTTTATGCTGTTTGCGGACGGCAAGTCCACAGGGGATAGCCGCTTTAGCGGCGCAAGGGGGTGTAGCCACCTTGACGGAACGAAGTGACGAAACTTAATTTGCTCATCTTTTTCGTATTTCTCAACACTCATTATCTAAGTTCAAGGGAACTGGAAATATAAAAATGGAAATCTTGCTTCTTGCAGTATTCTTTTATTTTTTGAATCAGTTTTTGATTAGTTGTATATTCCAACAGATACACTTCTACCCCATCCGCCTTGCACGTTTCCAAATATTTGCAGAAATAATCTCTCGTCTCGCTCGTTTGTTCACGAAAAGTTCCGCTATCAAAATCAATACTGCTCCATACTGATTCCTGATTTACACCTGTCATAATCTGATCAATCGCCCCATAGCGTTCCCTATATTCCGCCACATAAGTATCTCCACCGTTGATGATGACCGCTTTTCCAAACGTCATTATATTTTGTAGAATCGCTGTAATGCCTTCAAAAATACTCTCGTGCGGATTGTAATAATATACATCACAATTATCTATAAAGAATCCGTCAACACCTTTTTCATATAGTTCCTGAGAAAGCTGTCCTATAAA